>Ga0210025_1001458_pt1 | contig 25683 bp, 20 predicted proteins | sample CryGeyme20150102_FD_183989 | JGI IMG/M metagenome (GOLD analysis project Ga0210025, IMG submission 183989) | Groundwater microbial communities from Crystal Geyser aquifers in Utah, USA - Crystal Geyser metaG 2015-0102 (SPAdes) (version 2) | ecosystem: Environmental > Aquatic > Deep subsurface >... | reverse complement strand
GAAGAACGACCTTCAGCTCCATGACGTGGCATTCCTTGGGAAGTCTACTGAGAATGTGAGCTATCATTGGAACGTAGAAAACTTACCTTGAGAACCCGTAAAGGTTCTCAATTACTGTTCTGTTCTTTGATGTTGACGGATGGATGGAAAAAGGATAATCGGAGTGCAAGATTTGAAAGTATTAATCTAGTACTACTACTACTAGTAGACTAGTAGACTAGTCTTATATTAATTACCTAGCCTAGTCAGAAGGATTTTTCTACATCTCGTCATCAAGTCAGATAGATCATCACAATACAATTATTTCTTTATCAACCCCAGATTTAGACGTCTGGTTTTGATATTATTATTATGGAGGCAGATACATCACCCCAAAATGAAATGATATGGACAAAGTCTTGGGTTGATCTTCCAGCAGAGCTGATGCGCCATGTCTACGCCTTTATGGATATTCCCATGTTGGGAACCATGGCCCAAGTCCACTCGGCACATTTGCGAAATTATGCCTGCGAAGATTTGGTTTGGTCCAAGCTAGCCAAACGACGGTTCGGAATTTCCACAGCTCGACCCAAAGCCTGCGGAGGGAAGAATTGGAAGGACGCCTATCGATGTATGCACCTCTGTCACCGTCTACCCAAGTGTCGAGCTACCAATCGGAAGGCTCTCTTTGCCAAGGGAGTTGGGGTATCTGCCAAAGACGCGAATGAGGTAACTTTCATGTTGAATGTTTGGGTTGGAGTCAATCATACGGACAATTGTCGTACGCGCGTCCTTCGAACAAGACCACCACCAGCAGCAGCAGTTGTTCCCGTTGCTGCTGGATTAATGAATGGTGGTGCTGCAGATCAGCCAAACGACGGTGTCATCGGTCAACGAGACGAAACGTCGGCATCTCGTCAGTATTTGGATCTTTGGGTCTGTCTTCAAAATCCACAGTCGAATGGTGCCTCTATCCGTGTCGATATTTTGCAATCGACAATTCAATTATTAAGTGGTATAGGCGAACTCTACTCGGAACCTTGTCTGCAAGAGGATTACTATACTTCGTGTGGAGAGTATCGCTATATCATGCCCCGATTGATTTACAAATCGAAGCAAAAAAGTAGCACAAGAGCATCGGCTGTGTTGAATGGTAGTGACGATGATGATGTTATTGCTGACGGCATTTTTTTAAAGCCTATGGAGTATTGCGTCGTCTCGATTCCCTTTGCTTGTGGACAAGATGTCTTTGAAACCGATGCCTTGGCGCGGGCCGTGGCATTTCAAATTCCCTTTTTTCTGGCAGAAAATTCACTGGGAGAGAGCAAAGAGGAGGACATGCAAATGGACGATCGCTCGTGCTTGTCCAGCAGAATGATGAAACTACTACCATCTCCATCAGCCAAAGCAACGGCATGGTTCATTTCGGAGGGTGATATATGGGAACAGTACTGTGAGCTACCCGGTGGTTGTGTCACTCTTTCTGATCGCGATCGACGCATGCATGTTTAAATTTTGAGAACTTGTGCTCTTCTAGTTAGTAAATAGCTAGTGAAAAGTTAAGGAAATTACAACAAGACAACACTAACTAGTCATGATAATTTACAAATGTATAACCTTGCCACCGAAGGCCACGAATGCACTCAGAGGCGTATTCAATTGCGCCACCGGAATCGGCGCTGGACCGAGAGGTCTACTAAGGAACGCCAGGGAGCGTTTCGTTCGAACTGGAATGCCGGGGTGCTGTCTCGGGAATCTTCCTCTCGTCTTTGTACTGGTAACAAGGAACGGAGCATCACACTTTTCCCAAATTTAAATTATTTTCGATGGCGACACCGACTGGGCCGATTCCTGGAACGCTTCAGCTTCTTTTCCATATTGCTGTTCCCGTTCTGCCCAGTTAAAGCTGGGGTTTGACGCACTTTGCAAGCTGAATCCGAAATCACATCACTCTTCCATCTTCACAATTTAAAAAAAGCCAGTTCTAGCTAGTCTAGCTAGTTAGATTTTTTAGTTTAATTTACTCGGAAAAACCTTGTTTATTCCGCACGTAATGATGTTTTTGGCACAACTGAAATGGACACTTCATTCAACCGTTTCCATGGCGCAGTAAATGGATCATTGTACTGAGCCAGCGTAAAGGATGGCGTACCAACGCCGTCACTGTTCTCGACTGCTTGCCAATCGGCAAACTCCTTAGCGATCGTTTCCATGAGCTGTTCTTTCCGTTTTTCAACTTCCTTTTTGGAAGCAAATCCACCAAACATAATAACGGCTCGCTGATCAGCATCCCTTATTTGCAACGTCACCCCGCTTCCTTCCAGGGGTTTTGGTGCCTTGGTCAAGTCAGTGCTCTGCCAGTAGTCCGATGGTAGTACAAATTCCATTTGTCGGTCATCGTTATCCGAGAAGGTTGGTGTCGTAAACACAGGCGTCGTCATTTTCATGGCAGTTGACTTGTCATTCTTACCAAACAAGTATCCTGCCAGAGCACCAAAGGAACTAGCCCCACCCATTTCGGGCATTTGGGCCTTGGCATCCGTTTTGGGCTTTGTTTCGGGACGAGGCTTCGTCATGGACACTGCACACACGGAATAGGGCTGGTACTCACGAATTTCGATATTGGTTTTCTTGGCATTTGCCAAAACCTTGTACGTGGGTGTTTCCAATCCTTCGGGTAATCGATCACGCAAATTGTCGCCCTGGCGTTCGTCCACCACGGCCTTGCGCTCCAGAAGTACAATAGCCGGAGTTTTTTTTTCGTCATTTTCCAAAGTCGAGAGAGATCTCAAAATTGTTACCAGTGCCCTTCTTCGTCGACGCTGTAGGGCTTGTTCCTCCTCTTTCAATTCCAAATTTTCAGACTCGGAGGGTGGTGGAGTTGTAACATCCAAGGTCCGTCGCAACGAGGCTAGCCGAGCGCGACGAGAAAAGCGAGCCAATCGCTTGGATCGAGTCCAAAATGGAAATGATTTGGCATCGGGTCCACTATATAATAATAGGTTCAAAAAGGCATCCGTTCCTTCTTGAGGTATTCCACCTTCTCGCATCCGATTAATTTCCATTAAAATAATAGAAGCAGCCGTGGCATTGTATCCAATGGCATCTAATAACTGATCAGAAAAGTCTGGTACGGAAGCTATCTTGCCTTCGGATGAAGCTGTTGTAGTAAATGCGTCATCGTCAGTTGAAGCTCTTAGGTCTTTGACGGCTGTTCCCGTTACGTATCCTGGAAGCGAAAAAAATGATTCGCTTTTCTGTTGGATCCCTTCGTGCCTGCTACCAGAAGTAGAAGTACTCACAAAGGCTGTGGCCACTGCAGCCGCAGCCAAAATCAAGAACAGATTATATGGCTTCATCGTCGTCTATTCTTTTGAATAATAGTAAGACGTGTTACTTTGGTTTTGAATAATACTAGTAGTTGTTAACTCCAATCGGTTAATATACCTTTATGAAGGTCTAAATAACCAAATTAACCTCTATAGTGGTATCTTTAATATATATTCATCTCCTGATTGTTGTAATTGTGGTCAAGCCACGTTAGTTATATTGCCAGGAAGATTACGTCAAGGGCTGCATTTCTTATATGATAGTAAAAGAGTAACATTGGCTTCCCAAGGTGTGATCTGCCTGCCAAAGTACCCACTGCACACCTTTTTTTTGTGGTTCACAGAAGGCTGACAATGGCGCATCAAAAAGATGATGTTCTACGCAATATAAATCAACACGGAGGATACGAGTCCTCTCCTAACACATCAAGGGAGCAAATTGATATGGGGCTTCTTCATGTAGCCAGGGATGGGACCGACTTATTTAGCAACGAAGTGTTGGCTGGAAATCTTGAAAATTCCTTTGTTCAGACAACAACAACCACAACAGAAAGAACTCTGTTACCCCAACGCAAGAGAATCAGTTACAGGCTTCGCCGTCTCAAGGCTGGAAGGGAGTTGTTTATGTTGCCGAATCATGTTGAGAGAATCCTTGATCCAGGTTTGTTTTTGTATGGACAAATCAAGGCATGTCCAAGTTCAAAGAATCAATACCGGTTTACATTAGAATGGGACCTTTCAAAGTCCTCTACGGCGCTTCCAAATGGCTTTGATCAGAACTGGTTGCGACACTCTATTGGTGTTGAGGGAAAGCCATTGCTTCAGCAGGCAATGGCATGCTATGACGCTGAGGACGTGGAAACAAACAAGAGCAAGAACTTGTCCTTGTTATCTCCTTGTCTGCCTCCTCGTGGTACACATCCTGCTGGTCCTGTTAATACTACTACTACTACTACTACTCCAGGTCACTCAAATCAACGAGACCACAGTGCTGCTTCATTGAGAACTTCTTCAACTGTGCATAGTAATAGTTCAGGAAGTACTACTAGGACTAATAGTGGCAGACGAAGGGGTATTTCAACAAGAAGAAGTGTGTGGGATAGTATAGAATCTGACTCTGATGAAGACAGCAGTAGTTTTCTCCTTCTTGCAGAGGAGGACAGTACTAGTATGACAAGAATACCACCAGTATCATTGCCGGGGGACGAAGAGCAAGAAATGCACCAGCAGGAAGAAGAAGACAAAGACGACAAGGATGCTTACTTTGAAGATGAAGAAGAACAAGGAGACGATACTAATCACAATGGAGCACTTGGTAATCTACTGAATAATTTGGAGTGGAAGTTCAAAACTGTTGACAAAGACGATGTGCTTCATGTAGAGCAGCCGTCTTATTCTGGTCCCAGTGGGCTCCAACAAGGCATTACTTTCACCGATCCCCTCCAATGTTTCTTTACAGCAGGGGGGTTCAACCACGACCTTGTAAAAAAATTCACAATGAGTTCCAACAATTACTTCAAAATGAAAATATTGCCACATATCATGAATCGTCGGTTGCATGGACATCGATGGGAGGACATCACTACTGAGGAGATGTTTCACTTCATGGGTATTCTGTTGAAAATTGGTCTTATTCCGATAGACTATGGTGGATACCCAACTTATTGGTCAGTGAAGAATCATCAACTTCACATGGACAATGGTGTCTCAATTGAACTTGAAGGAACCCAGGGATGGGCATACCATGTTATGCCTTTATGGAGATTCAAACAGATCAGGTCCGCATTCCATCCTGCAGATGCATCGGAGGGTCTCGGAGGCGACAAGTGTTACATGCTGCGACAAACATTGAACAACCTGAATGTCTCTGCTGCAAATACATTCATCGTTGGTCCAACCATGACATTTGATGAGGGTAGACAAGGCAATCGTTCCAGATTCAACCCTGTAAGGGTATACAATGCCTCGAAACCAAACAAGTTTGCAGTGGAGTTCTTTATTCTTTGCGACGCAAATGATTACTTCATTGTACATATTGATGTGTACCAAGGAAAGCAGACAACTGATCTCTATATTGATGACAGAGCAAGAGGACTTCCAACAACCCAAAAGGCTGTCATGAATGCCATTTTCAGGAGCAACCTTCACTACTGTCCACAAGGAAGAAGAGTACTGGCAGCGGACAATCGTTATGCTTGTCCAGAACTTGCAGTGCTATTAGATAAATTTGGTATTGATTTGTGTGGTACTTGCAGACCAAAACGTAAAGGGTTTCCATACAAAGACATGGCACTGAAAAAGACTGATGGAAGAGGAAAGTATATAATGATGTATGACAGCACCCACCGTGTACTTGCAACTCAATGGGTTGATAGCAAAGTTGTATACTCTATTACTACCCGACCAAACACAAAAGTGTCCACTGTAAGAAGACAAAGAGGATCCACACAATTGGAGATTGATTGTCCGGATAACATACAAGAGTATCAAAGGTCAATGTATGGGGTGGATAAGCATGATCAGTTGAGGGCAGTGGGTGGAGGCTTTGCTAAGAAAGCCCACTTCAAGAAGTGGTATAAGAAGACATTGCTGGGGGTGTTTGATATGATGCTTGTTAACAGCTACATTGCATGGAACATGTCATTGCAAACAAGGAAGCTCACACGACACGAGTTCTTTCATTGCGTTGCACAACAGCTAATTGAGTACAAAGACAAGTCCTTATCTTCTGCAATACCTCCATCTCCAGAAAAGGAATCAGCCTTTGACAACATGAAGAATGGACATCAACCGGAGGGTACTTTACCCTTTAGCAAATGCGCAGTCTGCAATCTAGAGGTTAATATCCTAAAGAAAGACATGGTGAACAAAGAACGATACAAAGACATCAAACGGTACAAAGGATACGGTCTATCCCGATGCAGGCTTTGTGGAATCATTGCCCACAATCATATGCCTCAACAAAGAGATAATACTTCAACAACAAGCTACTATGGAACCAAAATAAGGGAAGTGGAACCACAGTTTGAAGACATGACGTGCTATCAAATAGCACATTCCAACATTGGATACGATCTATGGAAGAGATTGGTGGACAACAAGAACAACAACAGCATAAGCAACCAGAAGATGAGTGCAAACAAGACGAGGTCTTTTCGTGTCAATGAAAGACATTATCTATATAGAAACTTGTGCAAAGTGCATGGTGTTGCAGAAGGTAGGAGCCGGAAAAGGAATAGACAGGAGGAAGAGGAGAAGGAGCCCCCCAACAGCGAAGAAGGTGACTAATCATGGTGGGAGCCACACCGATATAACAACTTGCTTCGCTTACAGTAGTAGTACTAATTAATTTGTTGTGCAGTTGTTACTACTACTTCTACTACTACTACTAATATTACTACTACTACGAGCAACAAGTAGTAGTAGTAATCCATATCATCTCATCAGCCATCAGGAAGACCCTTATAACCAACATAAATACCATCTGGATCGGGGAAGTAGTGCCTGATAAATTCCATAACACATTCCGGAAGTCAGCGCCTAGTCTTTGCACCCAAGTAGCCATTGATCTTCTGTGAAAACATCCGGTAAAGAAAGAATCGGACCTGCTTGTTTGATGTGTTTTCCAAGAGCTTTTTGGTTGCAGCTTCAATGAAAAAGTCTTTGCTTTGAACAACCACACATGGTTGTTCAAGACAGCTCTCACATCGAATTGGCCATTCATTATACAGCCCAGAAAGGACACAAAACAAGTCCATTGGGAAGGCAGGTTCAAACTCGTCAGATACACCTTCATGAGCATAGAAGTTAATCCATTTTTGGTACATATGAGCCCCCTTTTCCTCTGAAGTTAACTCATTCCAACCATCCACATTTGCAGCAAGCTCCTCCAAAAAGACCGGGAAGTAGGTCGTGAATAAACAGGTCTGTTCACCACAGCCAAAGCAAGGTCCACCATCGGTCACTGTAACATCATGGTGATACTCGTCGTCCATTGTCTATACTACTACTAACTACTAACACCCCCACCCCCAACGATTTCTCGTGGGACAAGACTACTAGTAAAAAGCCAGTCTTTTAGCTTTTGCCCGATTGAGGATGGAGTTGTGTTTCTAAGAAGCAGTTGTTGAGCGAATTTGGCAAAAATAAAAAATAAACTAAACTATTTCTCAAGGGACTAGACTACTAGTAAAAAGCCAGTGTTTTTGCTTTTGCCTGATGGACAGAGTTGTGTTTCTCAATTATGACCCATAACTCCGCACAACTCTGTCCATCAGGCAAAAGCAAAAACACTGGCTTTTTACTAGTAGTCTCGTCCCACAAGAAATCGTTTCGTTTCTCTTGTTGTTCATGTAGAAAGTGTACTGGAGTCTACACGAATGACCCATAACTCCGCCGCGGCGGAGTTATGGGTCATAACACAAGGGTTTGAGTTAACCATTAAAAAGGTGACTCTTTAATTAAATAGACCTTTTTATAGACCTATTTCCTAATAAATTACCTTTTTAGAGGTGTAATTAGTCCTTAAAATGCTCATTTTCCGATTGGAGTTAATCCGGATTATGGAGTTACTCGTACCGTAGCATTGATTATTACGATTTTCGAGGCTGAGAGTGTGGATTATTGTGTTCATTTTAGGGTTTAAGGACATTTTTTCCGTTAAAAATGGGATTTGGCGATAAAAAAATTAAGGCAAGTTTATTGCGAAAGAACAATTCCGAAGAGAGCCTAAAGATAGACATAGCCTCATCTCATCTCAATAGCAATGGATAATTACCCTCCATTAGGAAATTAGAGGAACATTTCCCATTGACAGGAATTTCCAGCTTACCTGACCTATTATACCATATAACGTAAAGATGGGACAATGCAAACATTCGAAGCCAGTTGAGGCTTTTGTGTATGATGGAGCGGCTTTGACAATCGAACCTAGCCCGACGAAGCAGCAGGGCATCGAATGCGCGACCGACACGCGCGACAATCTGTCGGTTAAACCAGAAGAAACTCCTCAAGAGACCCGAAGTATTCATGCAGAACTCTTTCCGAGAAACTCGATTTTAAATAATGCGCACTCGCTTGAGACGGACTCGACATCTTGTAATTCTCGGTCATTTGGTACTTATTCCGTACCGTCTCAGGACTCTACCGTCCAAGAGATCGGCCCGCAGATGACAACTTGTCATTTCATGGGATACGGCAGAAATGACGAGGAAAATGAAGATCCGACTAGCGAAAATCCAGGCGCTAATAGCGAGACAAGGCTTTCAAAGCAGGACTCATTAACCCAAACAGTCAGAAGCCGAGCCAGCTTTGAAAGCAGAAGTCTTAGAACAAGTTTTGACAGTGGCAGTCAATACCATTATCCTGCAGCTTTGTATGATCAGATGAAGACACAAAAGCATTTTGTGCCAACCACAATCACCAAAATTGCAGCAGGTTTGAACAAAGACCATCGACAAACATCCGAAACGAGTGTTCCGTTTCTTCCATCCCACGTCACAAATTTTTCGGATGATGGCACAAGTAGAATTTCAAGTAATAGTAGCAATAGCAGTCGTAGTCACAGCAGTTGCTACCATAGCAGCTTTGGGGGATCAGTTGATGATGAAAGCCGATTAATGGAGGAGGACGAGGATATTTTCCCGCAATTTGAGGCGTTGGTTGATACCATGGCTCTTTCGTTGGAGCCCCAGGACCAATATACCATTGACAACAAGGGGAATGGACACACAACAGTGTTATCTTTTGTTGCTCTCGTAGACAAGCTCACTGAAGGACAAAATGCTTCAGCAGATTCTGACTATAATGATGATGATTGCAGCCAAGCTGTGAGTCCATCTTCCAGCAACCACGGTAGTGACAGAAGAGCCGCTCCCACGAATGCGGCTCGCGCCCCAAGATTAGCAGCAGTTGCAGGGGGAAATCGTCGCTATTCTGTACCATCTGCTCTGGAGCAAAGTGATTCTTCCGAGATGCTGGCGAATATAAGGACTCTGGCGCTCATGGCCCATGGCCCGGTGGACAATATTGCTGATGATAATCAAAACGATGAAGACGGAGCTCCTGCACTTAGCTTTTGCTCCAGTGGCAATGACCAAAATCTAAAGTTCCATCGTTCCTCCTCGGCGGCTCACCCTTCTTCGGCATCGGTATGCTCTGAATTGCGGTGGATGTAAAAATCTGCAACCATAGCATGGTTGTAGCATGCAAACAGGTGTAACGTATTGTAAGTTGTAGCACAGTTGTATGTTTTACGTAATATCATGTAACATTTACAACAATATAATTGATAGCGTAAAAGTAGTCAACTAAATGCTGTCAGTGGTTCCATATTGGGCGGAGGAGTCGTGGGAAGAAGGTGTGAACTGTGGGCAGCTCTGCTCTCGGGTTGAAGCGTTATAGAATATCCGATTTAAACAAACAAGCAATTTTTACTTTTCATTATTTCTCATTCCGACACAGGTATTTGCTCATACGATGTTTCCACACCTCTAAGCAAAAACATAACGTGGAGCAGCGGAGCTATTGCGCCATGTTGACCCAACTGTAGCTAGATGAGCAAAGCTACGCGTACACTTTCATTAATGCCAATTGTAATAGCTGGGTTTGAAGAGCGACATAAGGCACGCATTATGTTTGCCTCTTCGAAAGGCAATACATGGAGTGGAGCTATTGCACGATTCATTGTAGAATCAATTTCCTGATTCGAGTTTGTTTGGTGTAAACAATTCGCCGGGAGGTCCTCACCTTGTCGATGTGCTATCAGATTCCGCAGCTTCGTTCGGGGTTCAGGCTGTTCGCTAGCTACCGTATTCTTCGTAAGAATGAGAGTGATCTCTTTGTTCCCGGACAGAGTCACACCATGTTGACGTCACTGCTGCTGATGACACTTCATGTTATCATTCAAAAGGCAAGGGTTCAAAGTGATTCGTTGGAGATGCATCGGACACGGAAGCATTTCGTCCGAGGTAGGAATCATCATTTATTGCTGCTTCATTGTCCGTATCTTCCTCACCAACGTGTTCGTCATTCATTGCAGATCCCACCAGTGGATCAGGTGCGTCGTTATAGTAAGGATAAGGCGGATGATTCGGCGGCGGCGGCGGCGGCGGCCAGTAGCCATTCGATTGGTGATGATAAGTCGGAGGATAATACTGCATTCTGTCAGCGGTAGGGCAGGGATGGTGATATCCCACTGGATAGGGATAGAGGTGATGATGAGCTGCATGGTGCAATGGTGGCTGGTGATGAGGAAGCCGATTTTGAGGCGGCACCATGTGAGGATAAGGAGGATATCCGTCTCCTGTGTGCCAACTCGGCGGTGGGTGATTGTGAGGCAGCTGGTAGGTGTGATCCAGGGAATCTCCGTAATCTCGGGGCGACGAAAAGTTTTCTTCCGGAGTCGGTGCAATGTTCTTTGAAGTTGAAGGTAGGGACGGCATTGAGTAAAAGTCTGGCTCACGCTCAGGATCGTCGGGTCTGCGGGGCCCATTTCCTTTTCGTTTTATTCTCTGAATGTAAGGTACCAATTCTGGTTTCGACCTTAGAAAGAGTTCGTGGTAGTATCCTGCAAGCGATGAGAGAAAAACGTGGAGGGCGGTGGTGAGAAGTGAAAGGCCACAATGAGCAATCTAGAACTCTTCACAACAAGGTTAAACTAAAACCTAAAACTGACCGCCTTTGTCTTTAGCTGCGGAATGAGAATGGGGGAGGGGGGATTACTGGTTGTGAGAAGAGAGAGAGTACCAACAAAGAATCAGTTGACCACGGCACAGACTTACAGGAAGATATTCGTTGAAAGCCGTAGAGGTTACACTGCCGTTGAAAGGACGCGAAAGTGCTTTGCATAAAGTAGCTGCGGCAAGGCGAAAACATTGAGAAATACAAAGCAATTACCAAGGGTAGTGGAGTGCATGTCAAAGTACCTTACCTAGGAAGGATTCGTTCCACAAAGGCTTGGCGATCGTGTACTACAAAACATCTGGTAAAGAGAACAAAAAGGAAAAGGTTGCAATTATTCAAGTCAGTATCAGAAGTCAGTCTTGGCGGATGTTTTCGGTAGTAGGACTGCAGGACTTATCGACGTACCTGCCGTGGGGCTGCCACGATACAATTGAGGTGTCCCCGCTGGCTTCGATATCAGATAGCATGTAGTGCAGCTTAACCGCAAAACCCTGCTGCTGTAATCCGGTAGCGTGAGGGTTGTGCGGTCGAGCCGATTCGCCAAAGAGGCTGCTTGCTTCGGCCGGACTGACATTGGCAAAATCTCTATACTCTTTTTCATTATTTGATGTAACACACGATAATGATGCCTTCGATTTGTCTTGCTCTCTTCTCTCGTTCTTTTCTTCCTGGCTTGCAGCGTCGCATTCAGACTTGTACATGATGGCATTGAAATTTAAAAGTGATAATTTTTGTAGAGTAGACCCTACTAGAGTACTTCTTGCTTGTTGTTGACTTTTAGTACAGTAGCTTCGGTTGAAGGATGACGAGTATTCAAATAGAACTGCTTTAGTACTACTAGTAGTGCGGCGGTAGGAGTAGTAAGACTAGTAGTACTAAAGTACCAGGTACTCTAATTCACACCAGGTTCTTAACTACAATGGCTGGGAGTGCGAGGAGGAGAAGAATCGCCACTGAATCTTCCGCTGTCATCAGCGCTCTTCTGAAATGTTGCTCGCCACTACAGACACTATCACTTAAACGAACCAAGAAAAAACCGATCTAGCTCGAATCAGTAACCTAAATCTTATATTACACCTTTTTGGATACTGCTAGTAGTACCCAGCAGTTCATGAGATTGCAGCTGGTACACGCCTACTTGTAGTAGAGATGTGCTAAATACTATCTGACAATGGCTTAACGAACTTAATTTTGTGTCACTGGTACTACTAGTCACTGATGGCTTTGGTTTGTTGGACAAAATTCAAAAGTACTACTGAAGGGAATCCAGGAAATAGTACTACAGTAGTACCTGGTAACCACCAAGATACTACCTGGTACCAGACTACCACTGCTGGGACCAGGGGTACTGTACTTTCAGCCGCAAAGAAGGGGAAAGCTTTACGAGAGCCAGTAGTCTACTAGTGCCACCGAGTGGTAACGGTATTGGTACCAGGTATCGTACAATAGTACTACACTACTACTCCTACAACTAGACTACGTACCGCCTGGTACCAGGTACCAGGACTACCTGTTACTTGGTACCTGGTACAACTCGGTGTTGCTACAAGCTACTAGTACTACCAGCTAGTACCACTTAGTATGGTACCTGGTACGCGTTACCAGGTACCTGGTACCAGTAGTACTACCTGGTACAAAACCAACTGCCGCCTCAAGCAAGAGTAATATGGTACTACTACCGTAGTAGGGTACCGTTGCAGGTAGTAGTACCTGGTACTACTAGTACTGGTAGTAGTAGTACTAGTAGTCGTACCTGGTAGTAGTGGTACTGTGAACGTACCAGTAAAATATATCACTGGAGACTGCTCCTTGAACTGCTTTTTCTCTTAATACACAAACGCAGAGACTATTTGGCAATTGACTTAATGATACTATAATATTATGTAGTACAGTGTACTAGTAACTGGTAGCTACCATTACCTTGTACCAGGTACCGTAGTAGACTTGCGAACAAAACAGTTGCCGATTGAATAATTTAATAAGTCCGAGTACCAGCACAGTACCTAGTACCGTAGTGGTAGGTACCAGTAGAAAACGGAGAGCTTGGCGCTGCGATTCTGGAAGAACCAAAGGTGGTGCTGGCGGGGGAGCAAAAGAATACAGTAATAATTACTCCGTACTGGTACTCAATATTTTGGTTAATTTTTGTCCAGTGGTCACACACTCCCTCGAGATTGTTTTTGACCTTGATCAAAATACAAGTGCTTTTTTGTTGAGGGTGTGTCGTGTGTCCAGATTTCAAAAAATTAGTACCTGCTCCACTCCAGTAGCTCGCTTATGACAACATGACCTTCCATTGAGGAACATCGCTGTAGTAGTAAGAAAGATCGTTTCGACCTTCTTCGGTTCCTGATCCGAGCAGCTGTAAGGCTTCGACGCGCCTCATCAAGTCAACGATGCCATAGGGATCATCATCCATCTGATGTCCATCTTCACTGGTATCGCATTCTACCCCGAGGACACCATCATTTCGTCTGATATGATCCATTAGGACAGCCCAGTATGTCCCACTCGATTCCAAGTATGCAGCGTGTCCAACAATAACACACAAAGCATGAGCTCTCGTAATAGCCACATTGAATGATTTGGGGTCATGGAGAAAGCTTAAGCGTTGCACTCCAGAGCTGTTATCCTCAGTGTCTTCTCCTGACGTTGACGAAGGTGCTTGCTTCCATCGCTGATGGTTGCGTGTCAAGACAGTGCTTATAAAAACTACTTTAGCCTCTTGCCCTTGAAAATCCTCAACGACGCCAACGTTAATTCCACCCAGATTGGCACCACGGAGGACTGTACGGAGTGCCAACACTTGAGCACGAAATGGTGTGATAACAGATATCTCTCCTGTGTGTAGTGGGTTGATCTTATCTTTGCTCTTACAATTCAAAATACCTTTAGCTAGACTCGCAATGGCGTGGCACTCATCCAAATTGAAGAAAGATGGCGTATCCAGCTTGCTGCGTTCCTCGCCGTGAGGTATGTCGCACAGCAACAAAGGAAAACCTGCTTCTCCCATGTCTCCGAAATCTTGGAACGGGTTTGCCACACTTTCTGGTGCTAGCGCTTCAAGCTTTCCATTGTAAAAAAGATTCGAAGGTATCGCAAGAAGCGCTTCATTCGAACGGTAGTTGCTAACGAGGTGTGTTACGCTGCGAAGTTTATTGTCAGTGTACAAGGGAAGTTGCAACAGCCGTTCCTGGATGGAGAGACCTAGTCCCATTTTGGCGGCCACAGGATCTCGAATCGACGGAGAAAGTTGCTTTGTGTCACCTGCCAATACAATGGAGCAGTGTCCACCAATCTAGACGAAACAAACGAAAGTATGGTGACGCGTGAGGGGAGCTTTGGGAAAGGAATTGACTCTGACAGCACACCACTAAAGAACAGAAATTTACCTTCAACATAGGGACGAGGGCTTCGCATTCCATGGCCTGACTTGTTTCGTCAATGAAGAGATGAGTGAAGCCATTGTTCGGCATCACTTGTTTCATCCATCCTGCCGGCCCCACGAGCTCCAGACATTCCGCAACAAAACACTGGCAGACAACGATGCCCGCTTTCTTCAATGTTGGATATTCTGGAATAGTAAAGACACCAGAGCTGTTCATCGGGCAAGACGAAAGGAGCTCTGGCTTGACAGACGCAACTTTGCGAGACCACCAATTGATTCTCAATAGATTTCTGTGGCCGTCCTTAGATACGCGAGGAAGAAGGCGACTAGCAAGAACATCGCACGCCGCATCAGATGGGGCGCATACTAGGATGCGAGAGTTTGGTTCAAGTCGATATACTTGAATGATCGCTTCGCAAAGGCACATCGTCTTTCCTGTGCCAGCAGGCCCTTCGACTATTGCACAAGAGGAGTTCGAGTCAGCGCATAAGATGCCACAGAAAAGCACTACAAACACCATTGAAAACGGCGAAACTCACTGATGTACGGAACGCTCCCATGTTGTCTTTTCAGAATATCTTTCACGGCCTGCTGTTGCTGGCAATTAATAGGATTTACGTACTTCAACTCTTCGCCGTCAAAACTTAGTTCCCTTTTCGTTATGGCAGTGGGAAGTAGATATTTTGTCGGAGCCAGCACGCGGCGCACATGAAAGCTGTGACTAGCAATTTCGATCTTAGAGTTCGGGTGCATTGATCCTCTCGTCGTCGCATCAAGAACCTGTTGAATGATGTCAAATCCCCGACCGCCCTGAAAACCGAAACGAACATCGAATCTATAGCGATCGAGTACATTTATTTCCCCAATTTTTTCAATAGCAAGCGCAGGGAAAGGATTCGCTAGATCTCGTGGAAGAGCGGTTAAGACTTGATACGCGTCCACCTCAAATTCGCTTGTATGCAAAATTGATTGTAGATAGGGAAGGCATCCCACGCTTGAATAACCTGCTTGAAGTGGCGAGGGTAATTTCAATACCACTTCTTCAAACTTTAAAACAACATCGGCCACCTCTGCTATCACTTCAGTAGTCATCTGGACATTTCCAGAAGACCTAAACAAGAGGCGGACAAAGTCCCCATTCGATACAAGCGGATAGTTTTCAGCCACCCCGGGAACGTGGATCCTTGCTACCAAGCAATCTTCTACGGAAAAAAAATTGAGAGTCGGTTCTATGCCGGCATTTCAAGCAAAGAACAAACTTTCATTCAGACTTCTTACCTGCCGACATTCTCGAAAGGATCCCTGGGAGCAGCTCAAGAAGTCCTTTGGATCTGACTGGAATGGACTTGCCTGGCTGGGGTCTTCTCCCACTTTCTCTCTCAATGTAGGTAGCAGCATAGTGGTAGGCGCATGGAATACTTGTCCTCCTAACCTCGTTGGGAAATGCAATACAGCTGGGGCAGTTCTGTTTGACCTTCGAAGGCGGCGCAATTTCTATGGTGTGATTTTTCCAATGAATAGAATACATGTCGTGCGTTCGCATGTCGTTAAAGCAGCGGAGCCTTTCAATCTGCACTGCAGTTTGCATTCTTGAAATGTATTGCAGCAGAAGAGCCATGTCACAAGCCCCCGCACGATTGGCTTGATAAATTGTCTTGGCATTCACTTCACCAGGGTGTGGTCCGCTTGAAAAGACGCGCCTGTTATATTCGACTGTGGCAATCCTCTCTTGCACCTCTCGTGTTATAACGGCTATATGATGGCCTAGGTTGCCCTGGATAAAATTCTTGTCAACATAAGGGTAAAACTGAGGTAGTACATTCCCCAAAGATAAATCAAAATCCGATCTTGACACTGTTGGATTGCGGAGCCAATTAGCAATGTTTTGGGGCAAAGTCGCATAGGCAACTACTGAGATGAAAGCACTCGGGAAGATATCCCACTGTTGTTTTTGCCACTCAGGTACAAATCGCTCTGCATTTAACATGGACAGCTGGAGCGCTTTCAAGACTGCTGCTTCCTTCGTCGTGTCGTGGTTTGCCACTCGAAATTTCCGTCCAATTGCAAAACACGCCAAAGACACATTCGAACAAACCGGGTTTCTGACAGATTCCTGTCGTCGAAATTTGAGTATAATATCCCCAAAGAACTGCTTAAATTTTGAAAGGAGCCGTGCAGCCTTGCTTTGCTCGCCTCGCATACTTTGGGCATGGTTGGTATCAAATGAAACAACTAGTATAAGAGACGGAGACGCCTCCCAACCATATCCGACTGGTTGTGGCATTTGCAGTGGCGCCACCTCTTCTAATTCTGTCAGTACCCATGACATATCTGATTCTTTGTTTCGTTCTAGTTGCTGGTCAAGAATTGCTTTCCAAGAACGGCAGGAAATGACTTTTGTTTGAATGCCTTCGGCATTCTTTGTATTGTGTGTTTCCTCTTTATGAATAACTTTCGTATTGTCAGTCCAAATACACGCAATATCTTCCAGCATCGTGTTGCAGTCAAGTGACGAGGGTAATATATTTTGAATTTCCATGATGAAATAGTCTGGGTTAGATTTTTTTGATCTCCCTTGATTTCCGCTCCCCTTTCTCTGCAGACTCTCGAAATCTTCATATCCTTCTGGGACATAAACATTAGATGCTGCCTTTTCCATATCCTGCTTTTGACTATTGTAAAATGAAAAGTCAATCGCTGAGCAATCTGGTCCTCCACTACCCATGGAGACTAAGGAAAATTTAGTAGAATCAGAATCAGAGGGTATCGGTTTGGTTTGGTTTCTCATTGTGAGCAGTGATTTGGAGAGTGTTTTGGCAGTTAATCGCAATGGGGCTGACACGACTATACCCTGTCGGTCTTCGTAGAGAGCTCTGCTAGAGTCACCAATGCTTACAAACGATTGCATATCGTGAACCCAACGATCGAAGGGATCGGCAATATCCAATCCAGCAATGAATCCCGGCATCACTGATGAGGAGGACTTGCTACTTCGCAACGGATCATTTTGTTGGCTCAAATAAAGATCCATTGATGCCATGACAGCCTCATAATGAGCATCATTGCGGATATCTCCTTCTGTCACATTACTCCGACTGTTCAGTTGGCTTCCTACGGAATTTGTTTTCGTTCGTGCCAATCTCCAGGCTCGTGAGGACACTTGCTGCCATTCGGAAAAGCGGACATTGTCGTTCTCTTCAATATTGTCAACAGTATTATTGGCCAGATCACTCTGATAAAAGAGTTGAGAGGCTTCAATCATGATGACTCCTATTTATGTCATACAAAGACCTGAAAAAGAATAAAATAGCCGTAAAACTCGTTTCACCACCGAAGCAAGAGTGGCGAAGATCAAAAAATGATGACCGGATTTCTACAGGAATCAAATAAACAGGATCTGTTGTCTCTTGTTTTGTCGTCTCTCCAAATGAACACGCAATTATAAGGGTCCTTTGATGGTGAAATGGAACGGTGGGTGCCTAACGTTAATTTGCTGCTCCAAACAAGCACGAGTTCTCGAGTTTTTGTGTATCTTTTGACTCTTGACTGTGGGGTTGTACGGTTTGCGGTTTGCGGGGATGTAGCAGTCTCGTCAAGCTACTGTAGTACAGTACTTCTAGTAGACTAGTACGGTTTGATCGTTTTCGATATCAATCATCTGTACACGTGAAAAGGTTGCACACGTCCTCAGGGATGCTTTGAGCTGGGAACTAGAGTACAACGACGCTATTCCTACTAGTCTAGTGATACTACCAGTACTAATACGCACACTCCGAACATAAAATTTTGACAACTAGACTACTAGACTAGCTAGTACCCCAAATAGTCCGTGCAACTCAAGCATTCAGTACTGTCTGTATTCTTTATAGTAAGAGCAAATTTCCGCATAAATCTCTATCCCAGTCCTTTGACCGGGCCGCAAACCCTTATCACATTTCTTTTAATCAACAGTTTGATTTTTGCAAAATGTAAAGCTGCTCGTATCCTTTGGAACCCAGAGGTTTCACTTTCATGATCTTCATCAGTGACCAACCATTATGTTCCAGATGTGCAAAAAAGTCATCGTTGGCATTGGCTCCTCCCCGACCCTCACCAACATACACCACCGTATCATTCATCTCCGCCGCTGAAGCGTACTGTTTGACGGCATCCAATGCCATATTTCCAGGAGGCGGGTACACCAGCAGTAATATACGACCACGACATTGCCATTGGCGCAACGTATTGGAAAAGTTCCGCGAATCGCAGCGTTGGACGTTGTCAAAAAAGAAATCATGATGAATTTGTGTTTGTTTGTTGAACGTGCTCTGATCCAACGGCAATTCGCTTTGATCATCAAAGGCTAAAACAAAATCAAACGTTTTCTTTTTTCTTTTTCGTTTGGCAGTATCATTGCTCTTGTCGTAACCCATAAATTTTTCGTAGCGTTCCGTGAGCGCTCGTGCCCATTGTCCATTGCCTGCTCCAATCTCAACAATCCCTCGATCCTTTCCCATTGTCACTAGGGTATCCAAGACTTCGTCGGTCCATGCTGTACAGCCGTGTCTCTGTGTAGGTGTGTATTATTTTTTCAAACGATATTATTCCTTGAGATCGAAGGACAGAAGCAAGGAGCAAAATCTAGCTGAAAAAAGACATGCTCCTTTGACAATCAAAGATGTACTTACATGAACAAAATCTTGACGACTTTTCAGAGTCACCCCTTTTCCGTAGGCCAGCTCAAGGCAGGCTTGATTCAGTGCCTTTAATCGTTCGGGATCTCGTTCTTGTAGCGCTCCACGAACCAGCTCTTGCATCTGCTGCTCGTCTTTTTGTCGTTGTTGAACATGCTTAGAATTCATACGAAAGGCTGGGTCTCCGCGTTGTAGCAAGATTCGAGGAAGAGGTAAACTCTTGAGGTGCAAATAAGCTAGCGTGCGATGTACCCAGGAGGGGTATTTGGAAGCTGTGACTGAAGATGCCTTCTTTGCTGGCTCAAATGTGGTGGCGGCAGCGATGGTAGGTTCTTGGCAATCTGCTGTTGGCAGAAGCATCGCGTAGGATCCTATCCATCTAGTATACTGCAGCAAAAACGTATCGTCACTATCAACTGCACGGGAAATGACGTGAGTGTCATCATCTCTTGCGACCAGGCATGCTATTGCGGATCCTGATCCGATGACAGCCGCAAACTTCGGCAGCCGTTCATGATAATGGTATCGCTTCAGTATCCCTACAAGCCTCATCATATAACACGGTGTATATAAAACAATACAGTAGGTCTGGATGTTGTTTGTTGTACGAGTAGTAGGATGTAGTATACAATATATCTACTATCTTAGACAACTACTTCTTGTTATTTGAGCCTTATGCGTGTTTAACTATTCTACAGTACCAGGTAGTACGAGTTGCTATGTTGTTAAACTTATCCCTAAGGGATTATCTAAGACCCACCATTTAGCATCCATTCAACAGTCAACCCAAAAAACCTTGAGTAAAAATGAGGGGGACAACAACGCTGAAAATGTGAGGATACAGAACTTTGGCTTCTGTGGCGATTCGACTATGTGCAAAGCAAGAGAGAGGCTCTGATTTATCGACTTCAAGTCCGTGGGTTTGGCTCTATGGATTCTGAGTTGCTGCATGCTTTGTACGAGCTGCAAGTATCAAGCAATGCAGCAGCCCGCCCTTTTCGTAATGCTATCATAAACTAAGCAGCGGGCACTGTCATTATTAGCTCAGAGAATGGGCACGATTGATTCATGTTTTAGGCTGTAAATGACGAGGCTTGTTGCCAGTGCTGCCGCGGATGTGCTGTCATAAAAGACTATAGGTTGACTGAATCTAATGAATGGTCGAAATATTGTGGAACTTTTTTCTATAGATTTAAATGTATTCTGCATTCTGCATTGTAGGAGTAGGGGATAGTAGTAGTACGATGCGTGGAGTTGTCTTGGCATAAGGAGAAAAGGCAGGAAATGCTGGCAACAGTGACATAATTTATCGATAGTTAAACAGTAAACATGAAGAAATGAATGAATGGATTATTGACTGCTAATTGTACAAATGCAAGTTTGTCGCCCCAGAAATATGATAATTTAATCATTTTATTCCCTGGGGTCTGTTGTTATTTTTGCCTTTTTTTGGCGTCATCAGACAAAGCATTGCTCAATGAACGACTCTGCCAGTGGATGGTTGCGCCTTGGGAGCTGTTGATGGAACACAAGAACCGGGTTTAGACAAATGATGATGATTAGGGCGAGGGTGGTGATGAGCCTTCCGGTAATCACGACGATCGCGAAGAAGTCCACTGGCAAACATGATGCTTGATGCTTTGATGTGATGTGTGATGGGGTTGTCTGGATAAAGAGATTATGATTGAGAGTTGACACAAGATTTTTAGGAGTGTCGAAAGTCGAAACAGTATCTCTGATAGTAGTCTACTAGTGTAGTATCGTACTTAGTACAGTAGTCTATTAATACGAGTTTTTATGTGGTTGGCTTTATTCGTGTGATAAATAAAAAGTTGTTGAGATCCCAAAAAATCATTTGTTATTGCTTGTCCTTGATTCTTGATTCCTCATTCTATGGATCCGCTGATGAATCCGAGAAGACAGAGCTGTTTGAAGGGTTCTCGCAGTCTTCTGGAGAATGACAAGTGGCTCCGATCCGAGTGTCACAGCAGGATCTCAAATCTGTCCGGGAAGCATGGCTTTCATGATTGAAATTACAGCAGTTTGTTTTTACCATAATTCAAAGTGACGTTTGTGAAAACTGACGTCAAGAACCTCCTCGTTGGTGGTGGCTACCTGGTAGAAGTCTCTGCAAATGCAAAACAGTCCAATACCTGGTAGTAGTGTACTACTACTAGACTACCAGGTACTAGCTAGTACGTACCTGGTACTACAATTAGTACGTCTGGTTCAAACTACTGTACCGGAGTTTTAAGAGTGATAAGCCTACTCAAGTACGTACTTTACGTATTACTGTACCTGGTACCTGGTATTTAAACGTGACATCCAACTACTACGTACGCTACCAAGTATGGTACTTAGTACGTACATGCACATGCTCGGCTTTTATTACCTGGTACAGTAATTAAATTTGGTTGCGCTCAATTCTCGAAACCAGGATTCGTGCTTGTTGTAGTATTATTTATTCTCTACGCTACGGTACTAGAGCAAGCGTCCTCGTCTTCGTTTCCGAGACTAATGTCACTTGCAGGAGGATCATCTCTGCAAGTTGCTATAGTGTACCACCAGGTACCTGGTACTACTACTAGCTACTCTCCTACTACCTGGTAGTACAATATTGATGAATGCAAGTCGTAGCTATGCTACTACAACATTGATAAAGTTGATGCTGGTACCAGGTAGTCGGCGATACCCGTAGTCAGTGGCCACAGAAGGGACCGCCCGCCGACGTTTCACGGAAGCTACCAAGAGGGCGTGTTTGATTCAAAAATTCAGATTTTTTACAAACTGCGTTTTAAGGACTCTATCCCTAACAGTCGTTTTAGCCGAGCGCCTGTTCATCAAGAGAGCCTTCTGTTTAGATTCAATCACAGGAAACAAGACAACTACGAGTACTCTTCTTCGCTACGTAGAGTACCATACCGACTACTGGTTGGTACGGTAACTTGTCAAGATTATTACCGTAATAATCACGTTGATGGGTCTGAAAAAGAAAGCAGATATAAGTCAGATCAAACAAAGTATCCATGGAACGTTTGCTGCTGCGATTGCTTCTATTAGTACTACTGGTAGTAGCATCCTTTGCTGAAACATCCTTTGCCATTTTTGAAAGGGAAGAATCAGATCAAACAAAGACGGAGACTTCAGAACACCCACCCTCTGATAGCAAAGGCATCATGAGCATTCCGTGGTGGATGTTATGTGTTACTCTATTGGTTATTCTTTTAGGACCTGCTGGAGCAGCGTCGTGGCTGCCAGCCTGGATTGTTCCACTTAGATTCCGACATCGACAACGCCTGCGAAATCGGAATACGAACACGTGCGACGGAAACGAATCCAACGAGGATCGCGACAAGAATGCAACAGGAGGTGATACAGAACAGAAAAAAATGTCACCGTTGTCGTTGTTACCCTGGTGGGAAGATTCTTGGGGCGAGTCTATTCTGAATACCCTTCCTTTGTCTTCTCTTTCTTCTTCCTCCAAGAGTGAATTCTTGACAGGGGAGGAGGAGGAGGGTGCAGATCCTGTCACGACCACGAACGACGAACTGTCACATTTATTGAAACCTACAGTCAACGAAAACGCTTCCGTATTGCATTTTTGCTTTTTGTGTCACGGACATCGCAGCTGTTCGACGGATTTATCGTATATGCAACGAAGCCTTCAACATTATTCCGAATTGGAAAAACATTCTAAGTCTGCCGACAATTATACAGGACATGACACATCCAGGGAACACGATATGGTGGTATACTGCCCTAAATCCAACGAAGGTAAAACAAGCGATGGAGTGTTAAAAGGAGGTAATCGATTGGTGCAAGAAATACTCGAAGTTATTCGTAATGAATTGCAGCAGCGACACGATGATAAAAACGATAACAAAATACAAGACATTACCGTTTCCATTGTTGGAAATTCTTTGGGTGGAATCTACGGACGGTATGCCGTTGCCAAATTGGCCGAAGAAATCTTGAAAGCTGACGATGATGGCGCTGAGGAAGAAGAAGAAGGCGGCGACAATTTACCCTCTGTTATTTTATTAGACCGCAAGTACCGTTTGCACTTCAATATATTTTGCACCACAGCTTCCCCACACCTGGGTATCTCCAAACACACGTACGTTCCCCTTCCTCGGACGGCAGAGATTGGAGCAGCATATATGTTAGGAGAAACGGGACGAGATCTGTTCCGCTTGAATGATGTCATGAAGACTCTGGCTACCAGCGAAACCTACTTGGGGCCACTGCGAAAATTTCGCAAACGTGTTGCCTATGCAAATGCGTATGCTACCGACTTTCCGGTACCTGCCAGTACAGCTGCCTTCTTGTCCGATCAATCCACTTATCCGCATTACTTTTCCAACAACAGTACTGACGGTGATGAGAGTCAAGGTGACGAGAATCAAACGAAAGAGATAGACGAAGGATACATAATTGCCAAAATGCACACCAAGGCATCGTCTCCACCCTCCGACGAAACTTGGGCAGCTTCAGATAACGAGACTCTAGAGGATGGCCTGGTTCAAATGTCTAACTCGTTGGATCGACTAGGGTGGCAAAAAATATTTATTGACATCAGGAAAGAGATTCCACTAAAGGTTGTCGTGCCCAAATCGATTCGAGATGGGCTCTCCAGCAGTTTACTGGTATCTCCCAAGCGTTTGCTGCAGTGGGGAGATACTACAAACGAGACAAAGGTTCCTTTAGCAGCTACAACAGCTACGACGACTTCTAGTGATGATGGTGAGAGCGGCGAGAGTAGTGAGTTTACCACTAGTAGTAGAACCAGCAGTGACAGCAGTCCAAATCAAACCGCAATAGCGCGTCTTAAGAAAAAAGGGATTGTGGAATCTCGCGACATTGCCTCTCTTGTCTCTACGCCAGAGGACATGCAACTTCACTTCCCAATCGGACACAACCTACTAGTTGCCCTGTCTCGTGACGGCATTCCGGGGAGAATGTATAAGGGTGGTCGCCCCGTTATGGATGCTTTCGCCAAACAGCTGGTTCAAGATATATTTGGCTGGAATATGGAAGAAGAAAAAGATGATGCCACCAAAACATTAGAGATAGCAGCAAAGCAAGGTGCTACTGTAGAATAAATGGAGAAGCATAGTGTCTATTACTTTTCTTTTACAGTCAGGCCTACAAAAGATATAATCATTCATGCCTCCCATCTTCCCGTATACCCCCGAACGAACCTTCTAGGCATAATTCCAAACGCTAGGACACTCTCGAAGGAGATCAAAAATGATTGACACTTGAAATTCGCTGCTTCGAAGGGCTGCCAGAATGTCGATGATGCGCTGCGACATTGGTGCTCAAGGATTTCTCAATTGTGCTCTGCCCGCTTTGTTAAGCATTAGATAGTAGGATATTTGTGGGTCATGACCATCGACATAGTCAAAGGCGAGTGTCAGTTTCAGTTTTGGAGGAGCAATGCTGCTCAGAAGAAAGTCAATCAAGTATTGAAAACTCGGTAGAAGCAAGCTGCCAATTTCAATTTCACATAGATTTGAATTGCGACTCGCACCAGTAGCAATAGCTTTTAGAAAAACACTGTGGTGGTTCTTTCCTTCAGCAAATGCGAAGTTGTCAATGTTGTTATTGTTGTTGTTGATACAGATGTTTCTGTTGGTGCTACTGATGCCAGTCAGAGTGGAAAGATGGCTCGGACAGCTAGCGAGAAATAGTTGAATTGTGTCATACGATAATTTTTCTTTTAGGGCAACAGAAATTGGGCAGAAACTTTGATAACTTTCGATCTTCAGTGCATCTGGACACTTCCTAGCCAGCAATCGAAAATCGCTTCTTCGGATATGATCATGGGCCAACCGTTAAAAAAAAATTGGGGTCATAGTAACAAGCAAGACATAGTGTAGTGCTGTGTCATGGTCATCGTCTTGATACAGCAAAGATCCGGGATTTAAGTCGCAAAGTGCTTCGAGAGTATCCAAGTCAGCACCGGCATATAGCAAGATCTTGTTAGGAACGAGTTCTCCACTGGCAATATTGCTCTTCTTATGAGTACCAAACTGCATTGTACACAAATTAGGAAACATTTGAAGAATTTCAACGACTTGCGAGCAAATAACAGCTTAGTTTGCATCCTGCTCCGGGTCCGGGTGCGTGTGGTGGTGAACATCGCGTAGCCGTGGTACTACGTGTGTGTGTGACGATGAGCTGATCCAGCAGTTCTGTTCATTCCATTATTTTTTTCTCGAATAGTGATTCCTCACTGTCGGAACTCATGGTTTCCCTTCTCCTACTCCTCGTAGTTATGTTTTGTTCAACCAACAAAGCTTTAGTTCAGTACTATCGTGGGATCTCTCAAGTCGATAAAAGAGTAGAGGAGAGAGATGTGTGTTGTTCTTGTGTTCGCACTTCGAACCTGTTGGATACTTTTTTCTAGTAGTAGTAGACCACTAGACCTCCTACTAAGTCTCTAGAGTACTACTACTCAGTTACTACTATTAATACTCGGAGTACGAAAATCGAAAATGCAGCAGGGGAGAAAATGCTACTGTACGAAGCACGTTTCAAATTCAGTCACGAATACGACTCGGTTGAATTCATTGAGAACTTCGAAAGAGTCTTGGAGATTTATTTCTGTTTGATTTTCCCCCTGCAA
>Ga0210025_1001455_pt1 | contig 25689 bp, 15 predicted proteins | sample CryGeyme20150102_FD_183989 | JGI IMG/M metagenome (GOLD analysis project Ga0210025, IMG submission 183989) | Groundwater microbial communities from Crystal Geyser aquifers in Utah, USA - Crystal Geyser metaG 2015-0102 (SPAdes) (version 2) | ecosystem: Environmental > Aquatic > Deep subsurface >... | reverse complement strand
GTCTTTCATCATTTCTTTCAATTCATCGATGGTCACATATTTATATTCCTCTACTTCGTCATCACAGGGATTCACAGGAAGATCTATGCCCTCTGGCAATCTGAAAAACAAAATGTAGTCGACCTCTGATGACGAAGCAATCACAAAATGATCCAAACCAATCAAAGCAGTAGAAAAATGGTTGAGATGTCGAAATGGCATCTGAAGTTTCAACACATAACTATTGCATCATATTCAAGATGAAAATAGTATAGTAAGGTCCAGTGTACAGCACGTACCATGCTCTCCCCAAGGAGGTTCCTTGCCGTAGGTTACCGTATCCGCCGCCCAATAGTGAAAGCGACTCAAAAAGACAATTTTGTCGTGTGGAATATATTCAGGTAATACGCCCAATTCATGACGGCATTTTCGAATCGCCGCATGCTTGATACCAGGAAAATTGGGATAGGCATCTGGTACCGAGTCTACTTCATCGGGTGTCATACCATAGAGAGGATGAGAACAACAAGTGTTGGTCCAAACGCCTGGAAAGGTAATTTTGGACGAAGCCCGGCGAGTCAACAGCATTCGATTCTGCGAGTCGAACAAGAAGAAAGAGAAAGCTCGATGCAAGATTCCACGTGGCTGGTCTGCGTCAAATGTGTGTGCCGATTTCTTGGAGGTACTTTGACCGCCGGCGGCATTTACCAGATTATCATGTTCGTCGACAGTAATGAGCATATCGGATTCCATCATATCGTGCTGGTTCATGTCTTTTCCGTAATTGCTACTAGATAAGAAAGATGGTGCCTTCTTGTCTAATGTCAGAACGTCGCCACCTCGAAGGGTAAAGGTCGGTTGCGGTCTAACAGGCCAGTGAGGCTTGGAACTTGAAGGTTGTGGACTCTGTATTATGAATCCCAAACATATCGACGACGACGAAAAGTATAGCAAAGGAACCAATGCATGTAGCAGCGCGAAAAATCTTGACAGCGAAATGATGCTATTAATACTAGTAATAGAGGTCATCCCGTATAGTCGTTAGCTTGTAGTGCAATTCTATTATTTCTTTGTGATTTGTTCAATTGAGAAACCAGGTGCGATGTATGTGAGCCTCCAACACAAGAATCTAATGCTCGAAAAATGAAAGACGACTAAAAGTAGTAGACTAGTAGTAGTACGTAGTATCAATCACCAGCCAACAAAAGAAACGTACTCGCAGTACATACTGTACTTCAAATCAAATTTAACCTGAGCCTCAGTGTGGCATGGATGAAAAGTAAGAAACTCTGACCCTAAATCTCGATGTGTAGTACTGTACCAGGTACCTCCTACTGTAGCTAGTAGTAGCAGTAGTAGGAGGAGTGCTAGAGGTCTACCAATCCTACTAGAGCTACCAGGTACTGTACAAAACTACTACTGTACTAACTACTCAGTAGCTACTACTGTCTAGCTAGCTAGAGTAGCTACTAGTACTAGCTACTCGAGTAAGAGTGAGTAGTACCGTAGAGTACTAGTCTATATTTTGTTAAGTAGACTAGACTACTAGTAGAGAGCGAGTATTTTTTAATTTTTTTTAATTTCACACCTTTATTATTACTCGATGAGATGAGGAGTACTAACATTAATAGTAGTCTACTAGACACTAGTTAAGGACATATTATTATTGAACGTTGCTTCATCTAGCGCTTATTATAGTAGTACTCTAAAAAACTATTTTGAGCATAAAAGACATCTGGAGCTGCTACGATGGCATCCATCATTGCAGCAGATCATGCCAACAATAATGGCATGACACTACCTCCTATTGTTCCCAAGAAGCGCAATCCCAAACGATATTTAGGTCGATCTGCAAGAAGAAGGCAGCAGAAGCTGGAAGAAATCCAACTGGCTGCCAATCGGCTATTGCAAAATCCTCATTCTCAAGGAAAATCAACGAAGGAAAATACATCCACTGCACAACTTAACAGCCAAGTAATTCCTTCCGATCGTGGTATTATCTGGCCTGGAGTTGTTCATCGTCGAAATCCGACATCGTGGGATGCCGATGCTGCCATGCTGTTGTCTCAACTAGGTTATATTCCCGGCAATGCCATTCGTGTCGCTGCCCGTGTCAGAGATGTTCCCTTCTTGGCCAACTATTCGTGTCACGATCAGGAACCTGTGGTCTTGCAGCTCTATCCCTTAGCACTTCGCCATGAACATACAGGAGGCAAGGCCAATCGGAAATTCAAACAACGAAAACGTACGAAACAACAACAACAACAACAACAAATAGAACAATCCGTAGCAGATTTGACAAAAGGAGCTTCAACGAAACAAACGAACGACAAAGATGTTTTGGTTAAGATTACAAAAGATCTTTCTTTCAACAAGGATTCGGAAGAGGATGAATTTGTTGTTGAGCCATTTCCAACCATTTATTGGCTGACGCATCCACTGCTTCGTATTCTGATATCCAAAATGGAGCTTCAAGGAATGGGAATTCAATTGGAACAAGAACTCAAAGAAGACTCTGAAGCGTTGATGTCGATACAACGCGCCAATCGAGCTTATGGACAAGACCGATACAACTTGTTGACGACGGATGATCTTGACTATATTAAAAAACGAAATTGGGAAGGAGCCTTTGATCCCAATCGAGGCGTCGCAGGGATTCGTAACTTTGCTTCGGTCAAATGTTTGGTAGGTAACAACTTTGTGTGTATGTGTTCATACCTGTGGATATTATTTATTTCATAACTGCTCACCGAAGGGATCTTTCGATTGTGCATCATCACAGCATGCGCATGCAGCACACTACCTCAGCCATGGTACGGGAAGTAAGGACAACTATTTGGGAAAGTGTGTCATGGAAGAAATATCGAAGACGATACGGCAAACGGAAGCCAACCAATCATAAGACTAAATTAAAAAATAAAATCTCTCAAATAATTTTTCAAATGAGCCCGGACTTGTTGGTTGTGTATTTTCAGAGCTTGATCGTCGGATTGCGCAACCAAGTCCAATGCCAAACGACACTGTTCCGCCGTCGTTCCCACTCGATACGACTTGGCTACAAAATAATCCACACCCATGCTTTCCCCAGAAGAATCTGGCATGTTGACTTTCATTTTACTGGCCCATTCTTCCACTTTGGTTTGAATAGCATGCACTGATCCTATGTCGGGTTGCAGTAAATTGCAAGCCGTTTCGAATTGTCCGTGAATGTAAGGCAGAGTCAATGCCTCTACTCCTGGCAACCCACCATCTCGTTCTCGAACAAAACGAGTCAAGGATTGTGCCATTTTCTTGGTACACTTTGAAGTTAGTCGAATGTTGAAATTTTCCACAAAACCAGATGGAGCTCCGACGATAGCCACGTCTTCTTTTGGGTGCTGTTGCTGCTGCGGCGTTGTGGATATTCTTGGCGATGCAGGTTTCTCCAGACCTCCCGACTGAAAAAACTGTGTCTTGGCACGTCGTACCTCCGCGAGGGGTGTGTTGTTTGGATCGGCAGCACCGTAGTAGAACACCTGTGTCTTTTGAGATGATGCCATGGACTCCCCAATGAATCTGGCAGCTCTGCCCCAAACCGTTGCTGGAAAGGAATGGCGATTATCATTGTTCGTAGCACTGGTGTTATCTTGTGGTGTTTCCAGTGGCATGATGGAGACATGATCTACCAAACCGACGTATGGATGATGTGCAACATTTTGCTTGAATGGCGTGCCAGTGTCGGCGTTCAAATCAGCATCCTCGCGCAGTCGTTCCTGTGCTCTATTGACAAGATCTGCTACGACACTGGCAAGTGCACCTTCACTTCCAGCAAGATGAATGGACGATCGGTTGTAAACGACATCAGAGAAGGCATGGACCACCACACAACCTTCTGTTTCCGATTCTTGCATTGACAAGGCTCGAGTTGGATCCGATGCCTTCTGAAACCTTGAGCAGTGTTCCTGAGTTTCTTGTAAAATATCCATGAGAACTGGACCATGACGACGGAAACCTCCCGCCGAAATATAGACATTGCATCCCAAAAACGGCTGTGCTAAAGCTCGGCAGCTTGAAGTCCCGACTACCATCAGCGCAATTCTTTAATAACTACTGGTACTGAGTACTGAGTATTGAATATTCCTTTTGTTGAATTAATAATGATAAACCGGGCTGCTGCTCGAAGGCACGTCACGCACGAATGGCCTTATTTTAGTCAGGTGTTGATGTGACGTTTACGGTATGCATGACTGGAAGTCGCTGCTCGTATTGTTCAATTATTAATTATTTTTCCGTTCCATTTTTTATCTTCTTGTTTTCGAAACTCTTTGTTTTGCGCATCCAACCTCAACCAAGCACGATTGCGAAAGGGATGTTCAGATCGCCCATTATTTCTACTACTGCCAAAGCCTGCCATCCCATCCCGCTGAAACCAGAAACCAGAAGCAGGAGGAGGGATTGCCACACCCTCCGTTTTATAGAGGAATTAGGTGCAATGGCTGTAAATATGACCAAATAGTAACTGAATGAACCCGCTTCCCACTCCGCGTAGTCTATTGCAGTTTGCAGTTTGCAGTACTCCGGAGTATCTCTCTCTCTCTTTCTCTCTCTTGGTAGAATCAATGAAGCACACTCACAACCATGACACTTCCAATCACAATCCCATCCAAAATTGTGTCTGGGGATGTTTCAGCACCAGCAAATCTAAATGAATCTTCGACAATGCGATTGTTCGAGACCGTTTTGTTCTTTTTGCAGGAGCAGATGCTGTAAATGCGAGTCTCAATCCTGACAACAATTTTCCAAATCAGATTTTATGACATTCAAAAGCCTTGAAGGTGGTTGATATTCAAAATTTTCCTACCAAGATCAAGGACGTTGCTCATCGAGTAGGATGTTGAGGGTGTATATGTATAGGAATAACCCATGTATAGGAATAACATAAGCACCGGCGAGAAAGAAAGAGTAGACTGACCCGTTTTTACAATGAAGCCACGCATAGATACTAGTATGGATCTCGAAAATTTAGCAAGCACACAAATTAAGTAGCGACAAGCGGCGCCGAATTTGATGTTTTACAATTTGTGCGCATTTCATAATTGGAATTGAATGTTAGCATAAGCATATTAGTTAACAGTAAAGTACGCTTCATCCATGTTATTACTTCATGTTGCCAGGAGAAGAGTGCTGAAGAAACAAAAACTTATAAAGCGACAGCGACGTGCGACTCTGGTTGGGATCTTTCCCCTGAAGTACCATCTGGTTCGTCATGCTGCGCCGCGCGAATTTCCATTGGTCGATTGTGTGATGGCTGTTCGAGTTCACTCATCTCCACTTCGTCATCACCCGTGGTGTTGCTTCGTGTCTCTCCATCCTCGTTATCCGTAGCATGGGTACCACCTCTGTTTCGTGCTTCAGAGGCTGCAAATTCCATCGAACTCAAAATGCGAGAGGCTTCTAGATTCCGAATGAAATTAGGCAGCACGACGTTTCCGTGAACATCAGAGTGGAAATGTACGAAGGGAGTACCACCTCTAGTATCACCCGGAGGGTCAAAGAAATTGCGCAACTCCATCTGTGGTATGACCGCAGGGTCACAATAGTCTTGACGACAGCAAGGGCATTTCGGGTCGTCTGTCTTGGCTAGCCAAGGAATGATACAATCCGAATGAAAAGCGTGCTGACATTCTTTTCGTGGAGACCATGTAACATCTTCGCCTTTTTCGTAGGGACACAGACAAATGGCACACGCAGCGGGCACCAAACGTGTCTTGCCGTCGGCTGCTGCTGCTGCTGCTGCTGCTGCTGCTTCGTTTCCTCCCTCCTTTGCTACTACATTTCCGGTAACTGCCATTAGTGTCTCGCTGACAGGAGCAGCAGCAGCAGCAATCGGAATCCTCAAGGCATGTGTATTCTCTGGGTCGGCTGCTTCGACATCGTATTCAATTGCAAGATTACTTACTACTGTGTTGTTCTTGTTGTTGACTGCACCATCTTCGTCATTTCCGGCTATGCTACTAGTAGTGGCTGGTTGTTCTTCGACAACTTTGACTGTCATGCATGGCTTACATGACATGGTAATATTGCTGTTGTCGGAAATATCAATAAGATTCTCCTCTTGCACTGTCTATTATTTATTTGAGTGTAAATAATTAAAATGTGCAGTCGAGTTGTTAGTGTCAGTAAGTATACCTGGTGCTCTAGTAAATAGCTTCCAAAAAATCAAAATCATTCCATACTACAAACTACTGTACCATCCGTTTTCGACGCAAAACGTACCATGGTAAAATCTTTTAAATTTTCGGTGATAATTCGGTACCGCTCTTCCCTCACACGTTCGGTACCCTGTTGATTGTATCTTAAACTTGACAGGATGAATATATTTTGTCTTTCCAAACGATTGACCGACTCTTGTTGTTGTTGGAGGCGAGCTTCTACCAACCTCCGTCGTCGATAGGCACAGCAGGTCGGTACTACGCAGCACAGGACCAAAAAGAGGTACCATAATGAAAAGGCAGCAATTTCGTATGCATCGCGACTGCGATCGGTGCTGTTGTTGCTGCTGCTGTTGTAGTCGTCGTCGGGGTTCGCGTCGGCAGTGGCATTGTAGACAAATCCTTGAAACATCTCCGGGTCCAGGAAGGGGGAGGGAGGTTTACTGGATAAAGCATCCGTGTAGTTTTGATTGCTCTCATCGTCATCTAGCGCAACTTGGAGATGCCGCAGTAACGATTGCATCATGATTACTAGCAGTATGTATTATAGGCGTTCGTCTAGCAGAGCAGAAGAGTGGTCTTGTGTCTTGTGTCTTGTGATGAGCTCCTCGAATGCTTGCACAGGTCACATGTACTTCTTCCTTCTTGCCTGATTCCAGATTCCAGATGCTGTCTCAGATCTTTTTAATTTTGTTCCCTTGTTATCTTGACTGCCGTCTTTGATGATAAATATTTTATCTCTATCGAGATTGTGGCAAGCTAGACAGCTACTAGACTACTGCAAGTATTGTCTTTTTCATTAGCAGCCACGTTACTGTAAAAGACAGAGGAAGATACTGTAGAAGAGACTTTCTCGGCGATCGTGTTTTTGCTCGGGGAAGACTGCTTTGGAAAGCGAAACCTGATAAAATAAATCGAACCAGTACACTGTCTGAGCAGTTATGCGATTCCGGGTCCACCCGGCGGTTTGTTTACTAAACCGTTGTGAAAAGAACGCATCTTTTTCCCGCGGTGAGGCAGGAGTCCTGTTTGCTTTCGGATAAAGAGGAGAGGTTCATCACTACTCCTAGTACTCTAGTCGTACTCTTGGCGGCAGTACCGGTAGCCGAAAATGCAGGGTGTCCTTGTTTTGTTGGTCTAGGATACACTGACACTTCTGGGTGCCCTCTAGTAAACTAGTAGAGAGCAGATGACTATCGGGGTCCAATGGTTGCTGTCCTGCATTTGCTGGCTGGCAGGCTTCATGCCAGGCGCGTAAGCAAGTGCATTAGGCAGGGGATGGATCTTTACACCAAGCAGCTGGAATTCAGAAATAAATGATAGAAGGCACTACGAGAATCAGAAACTACAATAGTTCTAGTCTAGTCTAGTGAAAATAATAATATCAATCCTTTCACAAGGCACAACTTGGAGTCGGACGTGACTCCTCTCTAGTACGGCCATAGGAGCGGTCGCGCAATTCAGGGCTGCTAGAGTCAAGAGTTCCTTTAGATTTTTAAATTTCCCCTTTTTCAGTAGCGAATTGATGACCGTCCAGTGCAGGAATTTTAATATCAAAATTGTAGCGACTAGGATCCACTGTCGAATCGCCACTCGCTTTGACGTTTGGCGAAGTATGGCGGCTTCCAAAGACCATGCGCTCCAACCGCCCTTTGGTTGAGAGAGTCGCTGTGGTCGGCTCGTCTCCGAGAACGATCTCACTAAACGATGGTGCAGGAGAAGCATTTCTTTCGAGAGAGACGCGATCATTTTCTGTCGACACGATGGAGTCATTTTCCGACATGGCAGTCCCCAAAGAAGCTGAAATGGAAAAGGTCGAATTGACATGCGACGGCTCAGGTTCCAAGTGAAAGGCTGGAGAAATGATCTGACCAACACTTGGCGCAGGAGTAGCTGAATCCTTACTTTCCTCAACGACACTTGCGGTGCTGTCGATCGAAGAGGCAGTCGACGGCAGTAGCGACGACGATGACGATGAAGGCACATCATCCTCTGGTTCCCAGACCATAGGTAAATCTGCAATTAACCCAGCCGGTGCAGGACTTGACTTTCCCGTCCGAGAACCAACCTTCGGTGTGTCATCTGATTGGATTTGTGCTGGAAACGCGATGGGTGGCGTCCACGTGGTTTTGCGCGGACTGGCCGATTGCTGTGCAGGTGGTGGTGTGGAAGTCCATGCTTTGACGATGCCCCGCGAAGATTGACCTGGAATACTCTTCTCTGTGCTCCCGTAACGTCCAGCCACCTTGGTAAACATTTCGTTTAAATTGTCTGTTCCTAGCACTGCAGAAACTTCCCGGTTACTGTCATGCAATTCGGCCATGGTATCATCCTCACTATCATTCTCTACTTTCTCCTCGCCTGAAGTGGTATCGAGAGAACGACCTGATATACGCCAAGCGGCGCCCTTGACGGCGTGAATGGATACGTCAAAGTACGTAGCTTCGTCGGCTGTGAGTCCCGATACGAGGCTATCGGAACGTACCATGTGGTGGCGATTCCGGACAAGGACACCTTCTGTGGGAGAGGAAACGGATGACAACTCGCTGATTTTAGAACCAAGTCGTTTTCGTTGGGATGGCGGAGGGTTGTTGCCACTGGTATTGGTACGCAGGCTGCTGTGGTAGGATCCTACAAAGGACTCCAGTTGATCTACCCGTTCCACTTGTTCGAGCAATTTAACGCTGCTCATTTCATCTTCTTCTGGGACTATCTTAACCGTGTGCTCAATGGATGACTTGACTGGGAACATAGCGTGTGGCAAGGCCACAGCGGCTGCAACCCTTTGAGTTGTCAATTGTTTCTTTGCCCTTTCCAGCTCAACTGCCAGCGTCGCTTTAGTATTCTTGAGTTCTTTGACTACCCCCGCCAAATCATAATTGGTTTCATACATTTCCGCCAGCAATCGCTCCAACAACAAAACTCGCCGTTCTAGTTGTTCCCAGGCCAGAGGTGTGACTTCTTCCGGTTCGAAAGGTTCTACCTTGGCTTTGGTTTTGCCTGGCACTGGCGCTGCGTTGATATTGGCGGTATCTGCTGTCATTATGGTTTCATCATCCGCCTGACTGGTATTCATGACACTGGTGCTTGTAACACTGGCTCCCGACGCAGGTATGACGGCCATCTTTAAGCGTAGTTTAGCTTCCTTGCGTGCGTTATCCCAATACTGTACCCCTAGTTTAAGCATATCTTGAATTTCGGCCTTGTGTTGACCCGTGCGTCGCTCGTTCAATTCCACGGGCGACTTTGCTGTCGCGCCAGTTGGATGTGTTTTGTGATATTCAATGCTTTCAGGGGCTGCCATGAGAATCATGGATATTGTCTCTGGCGAAGCATTGCTCCAAATGGCTTCGTGCAGTGGAAGTCTGCCTCCGTGATCTACTGTACTACAACCATCAGGATAAGTCACTACTAGTCGAACAATAAGTTGCTGCAATTGCGTTCGCAACAAATTATCATGCGTAAAAGCCAATGCTGTACAAGCAATGTGTATCGGCAGTTGCCGTAAAGAAAATGAAGAGGATTGGTTTTGCTGCTGCTGCTGCTGCTGCTGTGGAGATTTAAAGATGTTGGAAAGAGGTGCCACTTGTCGAGCCTTTCGTTTGGAACACACCCAGACAGAAGCTTCACTGGGATGGTCTCGACATCGTTGGTTGGCACTGGCGTACTTGCCAAAGAGAATCATGCGGCTGAGGATGGTCGGATGCTGATAAAAGTCAGTTTCAATGGCTCCTCCTTGTCCCCTCGTGAAGTGAGTATTTCTGACGGGAGAACTACTACCAGCAGGACGAGAACTTGTAGTGTTGCCAACAACGATGGATTTTTTTTTGCTGCGATAACCTCGTCCACTGTTCGAGCTGCTGCTCTTGTTATCGGGAGGGCTGTTGTCAGCCGGTCTGGTTGGGGACACAACGAGACTCTGGTTGGACGCATTGCGGCTGATGGAAAAGGATATATCACGATCTGCTCTCAGTTCTCGGCTGAAGCCTGTCACCAACAGGTCGTCGCCTCCCGCGACATTCATTGCGTGGGTGGATAGTAGGTGATGTTAAGCCAATTCACTTGGTTGGTTGGTGGTTGAGTGCTTGTATGTAAAGGTGTTCAGAAAAGTTTAAATTAATGCTGATGTAGTGGTCAATGGTGAGTTTTTTGTTGGAGTGAGGTTTCGAGTCGACCCTGACTACTTAAATACCCGTGTCACACTTTATAAGGTCACTACCCGGGAATTAAAGGTAGATCATGGAATCTCTGCCATACTTGTGACGGTTAAATAGAAATATGATCTATTTAATGGGCATATCTTGTCTGATCTTGATTGTGAAAAGACGGCTTCCATTGTCCGGGTGGCTATCAGGTACAGTACCTGGTACTAGTAGTATGATGTGAATAAACTATGGGAAAACATACTAGACCTAGTACATATACTTATTTATCTCTGATGTCGTAAATGTGTCTTTTTTCCTACTCGTGATAGATTTTTTACAAGAAACCCGAACTCATGGTGAGTACTCGTACTCGAGTAGAGAGGACTATGAGTAGCTAGTATTCAATACGCTCCAACTTTTAACTTCCACGCCACTCGTAGAATCCTTTGAACTTGCTGTGGGATTCCACGACAGCCCAAAGCACTTCTGAAAAGCTCTTATAGTTTTCAAACTTGGGCAAGTAAAGGCGTCTCGCACATGTATTGGCGCGCGGCAGGCAACTTGGGTCGCTCATGGATTGGAATTCGCCACTGGGAGACATGACAGGAACCACTTCAATTTTTCCAGGTGTCACTATAGGGACGCTTGTGACAAAGCTCAAAAACTGCCGACGTCGCTTTGGATTGGCTTCTAAAAGTGCCTTCACCAAATGGCCAATGGTTGGAGATGAGGCTCCGAAACGTCGACTTAGCGACGCACCACCTTCGCCGCCAATAGCAGCTACAGCCACCAAGGCTTCGGCCACGCCCTTTCCTCCGTCAAGTTTGAGCAATGCACGAATATCAGACTCTGTCCACGTATCGACGTTGTCGCCAGTGCCACAGACGTCCTTCTGCAATTCCTCGGGAGTAAAAAGGCGCAGGTACTCTGATGGAAAGAAATCATCCACTCCCGATCGAAACGCCTGCGCCTGGCCGATTACGCCGTCGTGAAGCATGAATTGTTTGGCAAGTGCAACGTAGTCTCTTACGTTATAAATTGTCACTTGCTTCTCATACCCATTTGGGCAGAGCGGGGTAGCTTCGGGCCCCTGAGTGGGATCAAGGGGATCCACAAATGTGCGATCTTGGAAATATTCTTCAAACGAAAGCTCATAATGTTTCCCCAAGGCTACACGAGCGAAATTTTTATCTGAAGCAATCTCTGAATATCGTCTCTTGACGTGCTGCGGACTAAGCGGTGTGTCGCTTGCTTCAACGTCGATGCGATCCAGGGCCTGGCAGATATACGTGTCCACGGCATAGATTTCTCCACCCAAAAAGCCAGGACGAGGCAAGTCACTCGCTGTTAAGATAATTGACCGCCTTCCTTTCTTGGCGTCCAACTTTGCATCCAAAACCGTATCATCCAGCGAGCTTACACTGTCATCGCAGCGCTGTACTAGTTTCAAGAATGAAGCTGACAACGGTAAAGGGAACATAAAACTATCTCTCATTGCCGCCGCAAAGAGCCGGCCAATGAACTTGTATCGCGCCAAAACCTCTCCAAACTGTGGATGTTGAGGCAAAAGGGGCCGAGGAAACACCCCTAAAGTACTGCGACTGTCGCTTCGGGGTGTCGGTATAATGACTTGTGAACTAGCATCTGTATCTGGAATGAACGTCGGAAGCTTGCACGGGTCACACTGAATTGCAGGTATCTTTGGAAAATCGTCTTGTTGCAATTTATCTTTAGAGAATGACGCACAAAATTGCACACAGTTCACACCAGACACATTTTCACAAGAGAGCAAAGCCTCGGCGACATCAGCATAAAATCCCCTTGTCACGCCGGCTTCGGATCCGGTGCTTGCATCAAATCCAGACTCTTTCGAAAATCTCACTTCAATTCGCCTACCGCAAATATGATCAGCCTTTGCAATTCTTTCGAAAATCTTTTCAGCGTCTGACAAGAGGCAATCTCTCTCCACTGCCGCTTTGGCCACTTCAAGAGCATATTCTTGCCACTGCTCTGCTCGAAAAGCCGCCTTGATTCTATTCGACAAACTTTCTTCCATCCCATAGAGCTCATCGGCCTGCAACTGAAGAGCTGTTGGATCTTTAAGTTCCAATACAAGATAGAAAGTTAGTTTGTTTTTCATTCTTCTTAGTATTTCTACAAATTTGTCCACGAACAACCCCTTACCTTCTGCTCCGCCCGAAAAGGCCTCGCCAACTAGTTCAACAGCTCTAGCTCGCAGAGAGGCCATTCGTTCGCGCAAACGGTCGACATTAACTTTTGCTTCCTGCTGTCTCAATGCAGATCTACTCACGCCGAAAGCTGATCGCTCCAATAGAAGTCGACGAGCATCGTAGCTGAACAATTTTGGAGCAAACATGGGAGCGGCTGTAGTCCACTCAGGCAAAGCTCCTCCCACAACCGTCAGAGGGTCATCCAATGACTCGGCTAGCTGTTGGGAGAGTCCCTTGTTTTCTGCACTTAGAGGCTCGTCAGAAAAGTCTGCGAGAAGTCCTAAGACCTCCATACTCTGGACGCATGTTTCGCCGAGACCATCGCACAACCCGCCAGAGGGTTCTTCCTCCTCCGAAATGGAGTTTGCTCTGGCCTTTCTTGCGCGGCTACCTTGTCTAGAAGTAGGCCAGAACAAAGAGCTCTTGCTGGACACGGGTACAGCCGCAGTAAACGGTCTGCAGATCGACTTGTCCAAGACCGCATGTACCCTATCTGTGTTGATGGCAAAATACAACTTTTCGACTCCTCTGCCAGGATTTCCCTGGTCACACTGGCGTTCCGTCAAGCGCTTCAGCTGTTTCAGAGCTCCGACCAAAGGCAGGCTTCGCGACGACGAAATGTCAACAGTTGAGAGAGGTCCGGCACCGAAAGAAACATTTAGCAGTGGTGGGACCTCAATGGAAGCTTGGTCGATTAGCAGTTCTCCTTGTTCGCAGCGCAGGACCAACCCCCTACCGGGCGCGTATTGTTCCGATTCTGTAGATTCGTTCGATCTTGATGTCACCTCGACAGGCTGCCTTTTCTCAAGGAGAGACAAAGCCGACCAGGTTCGCTTCATGACTCCCACCTGGTTCGCGATATCTTGCTCTGGCTCGCCGTCTTGTCTCGCTAGCTCGGATAAATGGGTTCTGAAGAAGGGTAACCCTCTGCTGAATGGATCTCTGTCTTGTCGTCGCTCTCTCCGTCTTCGTTCTGCGGCACTTCTAGTTCGTGCAAAGGATTCAGCAAAAATCTGCGAAGAGGAACACGTTGACACAATACCAGTATCAGAGACAAGGACGCACTGCTTTGTTTGCGGAATAACAGCAAGAACCGTCTGAGAGCCCTTCCGTTCATCCTCGTCGGCGACGTTTCGGAGCTCTACTCTTGCGCCAACAAAGGGCAAGTCGGACGGCAAGTTCACGTCTTCCATAGATTCAGCTTCTTCAATATCAGCGTTTGCACTGCTCGAATCATTCGTCGCCCTGTCGCTGCCCAGGACATAGTATTCTCTGGCCGCCAAGACAAGCCGAGTCTTCACCTTCGTGAACTCAACATTTCGAAAGTTTTCGGTATTGTTCAACTCAAGCGGCGTGTCGGAGTCTTTCCATGCCACTGCATAATTTAGAGTATGACATCCAAGCTCCTCGTCGTAAGAATTGATCTTTCCGAGTCTCCATTTCTTCCCTCTTCCGATACGAGCCTGCTCGACGATAATAGCACCTTCTCTTGCCAATTGCTGACAGAAGCACAAATAAGTAGGATGAGCAACTTTGCACGTCCTCAACACGTGCAGCTCGACGTCCTCCAAGCATACGAGCGGTTCGATCTTCAGTGTCATTGGTGTGGAAGCAGGAGAAAGCAAACTGGTTTGGCTCTCATTGGATGGCCAAAGTTGAACCTCGATCGGTTGAGTTAATGACTTAAGAGTGCCCTTTCCTGAACCCAGCTCGGCGCCTTTTGGAGAAATGGGGCCGGACGATAGGGTCTCGTTGAAGGAGAGAACCTTGTGCAATCGCCGAAATATTTCTGGGCGGCTCTTATTGTTTTCTCCGGTCTTGATAGATTCTTTTGCAGAGTCAGATGGCTTATTCTCATCTTCATTCGGCTCTTCTTCCATAACTACATCTTTGCCATGAGATTCACGATATAACAGATATTTGGCAATATCAGAGGCTCCCTTGCCGCAATCGCCAACAACTCTTGCCTTTTTGTTTCTGTGAACGGATTTTCTTCCAAGACAACTAGATCTTTCCAGCTCAGATCCCTTCCCAAGGAGTGAGACGTGTAAAGAAGGCAGAATGGAAAAAGCAAATTGGTAGTTGGTAATCTGCCCTGGCTCTTCAAGCATTCGTGCAAGTTCTCGCATAGCAGCACAATCGCGTTGTTTTATGCAAATCGATAAATTATGGAGACCCTTCGAGTTATCCAGAGTTGACAGCATTTCAAGCGACTTCTCGACAGAAGCTTTACAAATCCCCGTAATTGATTCACCGCTGCAATTCGAAGCGAGACTTTCATGACACTTTTCAGCGAGAAATTTTACGTGTGCATTCTTCGCGTGGGCTGTCGTGCTGTCGGTACACTCAAAACAGGCATCCCAGTCGCACTCTCTGCAGCCGTGCATAGGCCTGCCTCTGTCGACGCCTTTACCACACAGGTCACAGCGAAAAGAAGAATGTCGGGTAATGTGAAGTACCGCCACGTGCTTGGCAGGGCAACGAATACTGCCATCATATTGCTTGGAACAGTCTAAAGTTGAATCCTCAACGGCATTGGGCCTTTTTCCTCCTTTTTTTCCGACCGCGTCGGCAAGTCGGCGCGAAGCCAACGTAGAATGGAAAGCGACCAATTCGCCGAAACCATATCGCTGCATCTCTGCAGACGACCTGAGGAAAGGAAACTTTTGCAGCAGTACCATGAGCATTGTTAATCCGACAGCTCCGTCGCTCACAGCTTTGCTGTAGAGACTATCTTCGATAAGAAGCAGCAAATTGGTCAAAGCACAAGTGGAATCGGCGAGAAATGCTTTCGCTAGAACGTCGGCAGGAGTTATGCTCAAGAGCCCCTCTTCGCACAGATTTGTTGTTGAGTTAGCTTCGTCGGCGTCGTGGTTATGATCTTCGTCTGTATCGGTAAGTTCGTGGGCTCGCGTACCCGATGCCGTCTGCTGTGTCTGTAGTGCTCTAAGCATTGAATGACCAGAAAGCGTACCTGTCACTGTGTCGCTGCAAGCTGTCCAATGGGTAGACTTGTGTCGATTGGACCGGCATAGCAAACCGAACTGTACGAGGAGACAGAGCGACGCTGCAACAAAGTCTCCAGATTGATCCGTCATTTTTTGCTTCAATTCTTCTTGAAAGATGCCAGCTCGTTTTACAACATCGGCAACGGTAGGGCTGCACCTATCCAAATCAATGGAATCGTGTGAGTGTGTAGCATGATGCAGCAACAACGCCAGGACGCTCGGCTGATTCGTGTAAGCTGCCTTTTGAACATCGGTCTCGCCAACAGGGGCGCCACATTGTAGTAAGAGTTTCAAAATCGGCAACGAACAGCCCAACGATATTGCAACTTGTAAAATAGGAGTTTCGTCTTCATCGTAAGCACGGCGGAGAGAAGAGGATTGCGTGCTGATCGGCTTTTCATTGGATTGCATTTCAATCAGTGCCTCAGCCCATTCATAGCTATTCGTAAGAAATGCATTCAACCCAAGACTTCGCAAGACAGCTGGTACCGAAATACCGGAAGAGTCGCGAGCAGGTAATCGCTTTGCAGGGCCAGCACTCGACCCACGGATGATTGACCACAGAAATGGATTCGTCTTGTCGATTCGAGAGACAGAGCCGGTCGACGGAGGACCAGGGTCTCCCTCAGAAGCACCACCGAAGGCTCTCTCATCCCTAGGATTTTCTGCTGAGGACATAGCGAAGAACTCGTCAAAGGATCGATCATGAAAAATGTCGGCTTCCGCACCAGAAAAGAAGGGACCGGCCGCGGCTCCAGGGCCTAGCGGTATGCCCGGCATCATTTGACGTAGTGAGCCCATATCGTCAGCGTCTCTCTCCGCTAATTCGTTAAGCGATCCAGCACCTCTTGCATTACCGCGACGAGCACGGGACATCAAGGCCAGCAAGACATTGCGCCTTTCTTGAAGCGACGACAGGCGCGCGCTTCGACTAGGGTCGCCTAATACTCGACTGTTTGCAGCGCCAACTTCCTCGGCGATATTCGACTGGTTACCAGAGAGGTCAATGGATGATGCTTCTTCCATTGAATCGTCTGCATCTCCTGAGGTTGGATTGGTTGATCCTCCCACGATGTCCGCTTTCTTCTTGTCGCTGTCACTTGAGGCGTCTAGCGACGAGAAAAGCGTTGTGCTCACACAGAAAAGCAACGCGCCCAAGGCTTCCACGACCTGAGACTGTTGTTCTTTTGGTTCCTCTTTCTCGGCCTTTTCTTTCGTCTTTTCAATGGCTGTAATAATGGCACCAGGCAAACCTACGGCAAAAAGGCTTGCCAATGATCCAGGATGATTCCTGCATTCCTTTGTGACCGACTCAATAGCGCGAACGTCGAGTTCAGCAATACCAGCAACATCTTTCTTGGTGTTGCTTCCGACAACATCCTGCGGTGAAAGACAGAAAGACGTGCTATCAATACCATGCAAACTAGCAGGGTGGCACCAGTCAAGTCTCTTCGGCCTTCCTAGACCCGAGCTCGTCTTTTCAAAGACGAAGCTTCCATGAAACACGGTTGAGTAGACCAACTCAGACACTCTCACTCGGCAAGTTTGAAGCTGCACTGATGATTCATCGGAATATAAATCAGGCGCCAATCCTACCAATTCGCTGAATTTTTTGTTCACATATTCTACCAAGACAGTTTTTGACTTTCGCCCAACTAATTCGGGAGTGGCAAACGGGGAAGGACGCTTGCAGTAAATAGATTCACTGGGGACAATTCGACCACAAACCGAGTCCGCCGAGCTGATATCAGCTTCTAAAGACAGCTTTCGAGGTACCACAATATCACCAAATTGCCATGATTCACTTGTCACCACATTTCCGACGTATGATTCCAACGTAGTATGGTCAAAACCGTGAGTGCGAAGAATTCGACTTACGAACCACACAGCTGGCGATTCAATCAGACCTCCTCTTTCTGGTACAACTGCTTGCGGTTGGTACCACCATCGTCTCCCGCCGAACAAAACGCGAACGGAGTGCCTGAAACGCGAAAAATGTGAGCTTGTGTACAAGACAATGAAACAAATAATTGAAAAACAAGATAACACGATTTGAAACCTTACCGTTGGCCACTAGGCCCACGTTGCAGTTCGACGACTCGTCCACGGTCACCAGGCTGCAAGGGACCGGCTGTTGCATCACCCTTCGATTCGTATCCTTCCACCAACTGAACTCTGTCTCCAATTTGAATCTGCGGGTCGTCAGATTTCCTATGGTTCTCGCCAGCCTCGCAATCCTCTCGAATGACACGGCCCAAAATATTAATGAAGTCCTCGAATACAACATGAGATTTCTTTTCGTCTGCCTCGAAGAGTCCCTCCAAATGGGCGAGTTTGATTCCGCAACTGTACCACAAACGGGCTGCTTCCACCCGATTGAGCTGCACAGTAGAAGAACTCTCACGGACTGAAGCTGAATACCACGAAAAAATAACTCTCAAAAGATTCTCTGCCTGTGGTGAAATGTTATCGTCTTCGATCAAGACGGAACGGAGCGAGGCTAATCTCTTGCGATTTTCCTCATCGTTTTGCAGTTTTGCTTGTTTCCAGCCACTGTTAAAATTTTGCAACCTGTAGGATAAATTCAGAATCCGTGTGAGGACCAACCAACCAACCCAAATAAAGAGACAAGAAAAACACTATAATACATCAATGACGTACAAGGCCAATGGATCACCATCTAACCCGGTAATGGCAACCGTTGATCCAGCGTTGAAAGGAACGGCAACCGGGTACATGCTGCCTCGCGGGGGCAAATTCGCCACAAGCGTACCCAAATGCTGACTGTCTCGCCAAAACGTCATGTTGCGACTTTCAATATCTATTATCACAGTTACCACCTCACGAACACCGAACAGGTCATCGTGGTCATTGAGTGGTGCTTCGCTCGGTTCTAGTTCTGTACCGTACTCAGCAGCACTTGTACGGCTACTACGTGTTGTTGGACTGCCAAAGCTGGAACCTTCAAATTTATTTCCAGCATCTTCGATTCCCCAAAAAAGAGATGATTGTTGAAGACTGTTTCGTTCTCCAAAATTCCTAAACTGCGATGTCGTCAGGCCCACCAGATAGCACCCTCCAAGACTACTGCCAGTTTCTCTGTCGGGATGGTCAAATGCAACCTTGAATCCGAACACACGTCGACGTCGTCGCTCCTGGCTTTGGCCAGACGATAAAATGGCCGAAAAAGGAAGACTTCGGGGAATCGAATCGTGCGCTCGCACAGTTCTTCCTTCATCAGCTCCAAAGGGTAAATGGGCAACATTCTGTCGTTCACCATCACCTATTTCGATTCCATAATGTGCGATGGCATGGCCAGTAATTTGAGTAGGACTGCTCCACCGAGGACTATAATGAGAGGCGTTGTCCGTAGCAGCTTGCATCAGATCTTCGTGAGAATTTGTAGTTGTTGATGATGCCGTAGGAAACTCACCGGAGCGACCAGTGGCGGACAAGTGAAAACTTCTGGCCGCATCCAAGAGACGCTGTCGAGTGGCTTCACGATTGCGACCTCCCTGATGGCCTGCCACTTCCATGGCCAAGGCCGCCATTACATCATGATCGTCTCCACCACCTAGTCCAGTTCCGTCGACTACACGACCCCAAATGTCGGCAATGTCGCCAGCATCGGCGGCACCCATAAAATCTCTTCGATTGCCAAATTCTCGTGCAAACAATCCAGCTCTTGCGGCATAACCAGCCCGTCTTAAAATGGATGAGCCTGTCATCGTTGTAAGAATTGAATACATTAGCCAGAAAGAATAATAATTGACGGTGAGTCGCAAAATTGGTGTTGACACGTGCGGATCAAGATGACAGTGCTTTCGTGTTGTTCAATCAAAAAACAATCAAAAAAGGAACCCTCCGCAGCAGTGCCAAAGTAACAATGTTAAATGATAACGAAATGGACAGCAACGCCGCCTCTACATTACCAATACAGAGATGCACCACACGTCTCTGATACATCCCTAATCCATCTCAAAAAATAACAGGATGAAGACAGCAACGAAAACAGAGTAAAGTACGTTCTTCTTGGGAAGTCTCTTCTGTTCCTCTCTTCGTACCTGAAGCTGTCCCACAAATAGTACAAGATTGATCTGAAGAAGCATTCGTATTACAACCACAAGCTTCACAAGTCCATCGCTCGGTTGAAGCTCTTTCTTCTCCATCGTCGAATGATAGTTGATTGGAAGTTCCTTCGTTATCTTCCATCTTAGCTGTTGTATAGTTTTAGAAGGAGAAAAAATAGAAATCTTTATTTTTTTACCTTGTATTTACGGTCTACTTTTGTGAATCCTGAGTTTTTGGCAGGAGAGTTGCGTCGTGCTTTGCTTTTTCAACTATCCATACTAGACTACTACTAGTAGTAGTCTAGTAGTAGTACTGGTAGTACCGGTAGCAACTACTCCTAGCTAGTAGCTAGTACTACTCCTAGTACTACTACTCTACGGTACTACGTACTAGCAAGTACTCTAATAGCTACTCCGGAGTACTACAGTAGTGCTACTAGTAGTACTAGTAGTAGAGAGAGTACTACCTGGTAGCTACTACTACTAAAAATAGTACTCTACTATTACTAATAGTAGCAGTCAGCAGTGGCAAAACTACTAGTCTGCTAGATAGTCTACTCTACGGATATGAGTAGGGTCTATTGATTAGAATTCCTCCTCAAGCACATACATCGTGTTGCATTATTTGACGGTTGAAAAAAGCCATCATGAGTCTTCAATCTGTAAGGTTGAGGATAAATGGAGTTAAGTTCGGGGATAGTTTTATCAAAGCAAGAATCAGTTACAAGAGGAGAAAAGTGAAGCAAACGGTCACTTTTTTTTTCCATCTTTACTTTCTATTCTGACCATGGGAAACGACGACGAATTTCAACAACCGGCGGCAACAGAACCACGAAGCTGTTTGGTTCCAACTCTTCCAGGTGCTGGCCGTGAAAACTTAGTAACGGACAAGGAGAATGCTTCATCGAATCTCCAAACTCATCGATCCACCAAAACTACAAAACAACGATCCCTTATCGCTGTACCGTCCTCTTCTTCCTCTTCTTCGTTGGCTGGAGCATCCTCCCTCTTGGCTTCGCACCAAAACAACAAACACTTCAATTTAATTCCATTGTCGTCAATAAACAACAGTGAACCACAAGACGATGGACGACAAACAAAACGAAAGGTCTTGGTACCACTTCCGTTTGCTAATAAAAGGACGACTGGCACAGGCACTAGTAGCACTACTGACGCGGCTAAATCTCTCAACGCGAAAAAATCGAGCAAAGCATCTTTGCCTGTTCCTTCCTCTCGACGACAATTACAGTTCTCTACAGCATCAACCTCTGCCACCAGCACTCAGCCATCCACAACAGTAACAGAAGAAGCAGCAACATCAGAAGCAACAACAGCAGCAGCAAAAGCAGCAGCAGCAGCAGCAAAAGCATCATCATCGTACGCTTCCAATCCTCGCCATAGAGTCTTGAAGTATCGTGAAACAGCCGATAGTCTCTTTGGTATTACTGCTGATGCGTCCGAAGAGTATCGACAACTCTGTCGGGATATTGTGGATGGACATTTGGCCAACGATGCTACCAGTTGGTCGCGGGTGTTGGAATTGGCCGGATATGCGACAAGCAATCGTAGCCAACCCGTGCTGCTGCTCCGTCTCCATCGACGAGCAACATCCCGGTTTCCTCTCCGCAATCATTCACAGGATCAGTTGCACGTTTTTTCAATTTGGCTGGCGCATGTCGAATTGCTAATCAAGACAGGAGCTAGTCTCGACGAATGTCGTCAAGTCTTTTCACAAATGCAATTACATGGAGTGGGGTCCCAAAAAGCAACTTTTTATTTGGTCTGGGCCAAGTTTGAGCAAAATGATAATGTTATCAAAGCCAAGGAAGTCCTTGAATTAGGAATTTCAAAAAAGGCACAACCGCAGCAAGCGCTCGAACGAGCCTTAGTCAAGATACAATCTAGCGAGTCAGGGAAAAGAAAGAGTAGTGGATTGTCCCTTACCACTACAGCAGATCAAACAAACAGTAAACCAAAATCAAATCTTCCAAAGCTCCCTACAAGTCTTTCCCCACGCAAACGGAATTCGGAAACGGATGTTTCTCCCAAACGACGCAAAACCGAGGCAGGAACGGTAGAAGTGACCAACAGCACAGCATCAACACTGCCAACAGCAACAGCAACAATAAAAAAGGAGGAAATAAAAGCAGACAAAGACAACATTAGCAAAAATAACATGTCATTGGAGGAAATGTCCCTGGTGCTCTCTGATTCAGAAGATGACAATGATGACCATAAAGAGATTAGTAAAAATGAACAACCGAAAGCTAGCAGTAACGCCGAAAGGCTCAGCAAACCAGAGCCAACAAAAAATGGACAACCAAGAGCTTGTAGTAACGCCGAAAGATTCAGCAAACCAGAGTCAACCACTGAGGTGGTAATCAGCAACAACAAGACACCACCACCGGAGGCTACCACTAAAGCATGTGTTAGCAGTTCCCAAAGGGGCAAGGAAACACTCACACCAAGCAGCTCAGCTTTTACACCTAAAACTAGAACAGAACCAAAAGATCGAGCTACTCGGGGGCACCGACATTCCACTACTAGTTCACCAGCCATGACAGCAAGGACCAAAAAACCCCACTCCTTCTCTCTCCTTTTGAATCGTGACGCTGCTGGAAGTGCCTTGAAGCGACCACCTCGGCTTTTGTCTAGGACACCGCTTCTGGGACGTTCGATTGGTAAGGCTCAACGAGTCGGTCCACAGCAGCCCAATTCAAATGATTCAGACTCAGACAGTGATGATGATAATGCAGATGACAGTACCACTATGAATGCACGTGGCAAGGCAACTCATACCGAAACAGATTCCACCACCAAAATCTCCAAAGTGGATCTAGGATATATGTTTGCTTGGAATCCCGAGGAGCGCTTCAAGCCAGTGACAAGTAGTTCGAATGGAACTACCGCAACATCAAAGCCACCGACACCTACGGTTGAGAGCACCAACGACTTGCCACCTGTTCGCGAATCGTCACAGGCAGTCATAAACAACGCACAAAGCTCGCAGCTCTCGACATCAGTTACCCGGAAGAGCAATCAGTCCACAGATAGTGAGCAGACAGAACGATCCGATCACTACCCGCGCAGCTCTCAAAGTAATTCTCGTCGCGGGTCGTCAGATCGTAGCTCGCACAGTGCTTCTTCAGATGCTGTAGTATCCCCATCAACAGCCAGAATTATTGCCGATTCGAATCCGGACTTTTTGCCCCTAGTAAGTGAGAGCAACATTTTGAAAGTCAACAGTGTGCCATACATGAAACTCGGAGTTGTCGGAAAGGGAGGTTCTAGCAAAGTCTATCGAGCGCTGACAAAAGACTGCAACGTTTTGGCCATTAAGAAGGTTAAACTATCTGGGATGGATCGCAAGGCTATCGATGGTTTTGCCAACGAAATCGCTCTCTTGAAGCGGCTGCGTAACAACCCGGCCATTATCCAAATGTACGACAGCGAACTGGACCAAAAACGCAAAGCGCTGTTTGTCGTGATGGAAGCTGGCGAGGTAGATCTCGCTCACGTTTTGCATCAAAACTCCATCAAATCAAGCGATGGATCTCGTGCTCTTGATATGAATTTTATCCGATTGACATGGCAGCAAATGCTTAGCGCAGTGCACAGCATTCACGAAGAACGCATTATTCACGGTGATCTCAAACCAGCCAACTTTCTATTTGTACGTGGAGCCTTGAAGCTGATTGACTTTGGCATTGCCAAGGCCATTCAAAGCGAGGATACCACGAACATTTACCGAGAGTCACAAATCGGAACTTTGAACTACATGAGCCCGGAAGCAATTCTTGATACGGGTAGTGGTAAACCTGGTTCCCAAAAAATGAAGTGCGGTCGAGTACGTCGATACTTGATTTGGTTTGCTCGCTGTGCGCTCTCTTCAATGTTAGTTTTCGTTGCTTTGCTGACCGCCATTTTTTGGTTTCTTATCTTACTCTATCGTGTTCTTTTCAGGCTTCCGATATCTGGTCACTTGGTTGCATCCTTTACCAGATGACATATGGTCGGACGCCATTCGCATCATTGCACATGATTCAAAAGATGCAAGCTATTGTCAACCCAAAGCACAAGATAGATTTTCCTAATATTGTCGACGATGGTGCCATTGATGCTATGAAGCTGTGTTTGCAGTTCAAAGCACAGGATAGACCCCCAATAGTTGGAAAAAATGGGCTTCTCAACGAACACTGCTTTTTGCATTCCAGCCGATCATTTCAGTCGAGTACAGATTTTCCCATATGAAGAATATACGAATCAGTAATTGATTAAACAACGTTACTGTAGGACTAAAAAGAATGATTGTGCCTGTTTTTGCTGCTTGTAATGATTGGTGGGTACCGTGCATTCATTCGTCTTCTTCGTTTTCTAGTGTTTGGTGTCCAACGTTTCAATGGTGCTGGCAGGAACAGCACTTTCGACTCAAAAACCTAACAACCTTGCACGCACCAATACAAGACGACAAGAAGCACAACCACAAAGCCAGAGAATACCGAAACCACTAGAAAGAACAGACGCATTCACTTGCTAGAGTGTTTTCTTGTGGAAAATGCAGCCCGCTCCCAGACTATACGAAAAGCATGTACTAAGCTATTGAAGCCATCTTCAACAAAACCATGACAGCACAATGACTCCAGTGAATTGTCGTAGCCGAAGCCGATCCGTGGGCTGTCGAGAGCCGTTCTAGCTAGTATTAAGTCTTTACGCAAGGTATCTAAAGCATTCTTGAAAACATGTTGTAGCTTCGGTTGTCCATACCTGCAAAATGGTTTTACTAGTTGAGACAACGGTTGGAAGAGTCGTTGAATGAAAATAGCGGCGAGCACTGGACGAAATTTGCTGCCGACGCGAATATCTGTCACCTGAGCGTCCAATGACTTGCGAAAGAAATACAGCTAATTAATGGAAGCTGTTCAATAAAACACATCACACACAGCGAGAGCTGTAGAGAGCATAGCATGAAAGCCAATAGCCAACCACAACAAACAATAACGGCGACGCATGCAAGCAAGCAACCGACTATTCAAAATACACCAACATAAAAGAAATTCTACACTCTTATATTGTATGGGAATACAGGAGTAAGACGCCTGAACATAGCTGTAGTAAAACGAGAGACGAAACCCAGTTGTAAAAAAGTCGACGAAAATAAGAATAGACTCATTTTTCTTGTGTCACGCCAAATAGCAAATCCGGTGACGAAAAGACAGTGTGTTTTCAACGGCGTTCAAAGATGGCAATCGTTTTGTACTTACTAGTTGTACTTGTATTGCTTCCACGAGGGGGCTATGCCATGTCGGAATACAATAACGACGATAACGGCAACAAGGACAACAACAAAAACAACAACAAAATCAACCAGAACGTCCTTCTCCAAATACGAGTCTCCGTCACGGCCACTTTCTCGTTCGACGGCGCTCCTGTCGACGCCTACGACTGGACTTCACAATGGTTGGATGATTCCAAACAATATATACTGACGGTCGACGATATCAACGACAGCGACGACGACGATGACCAAAATCCAAACGATTTCTTTCCACTGGAGCAGCCCCTCAAGTTTACGTGGGAGATGGTAAACACTACTTCTACTATAACAAACGTCACATCATCATCTCTAGGTTTGATGGGAGATGCAACGCTTTCCATGCTGTTTCCACTTGAACCCAACGATCCTTCCAAACCGGATAAAATATCCAATTCTGCACGAATGCTGCTTGTGGCACTTTGGGAAGACGGTCCATGGCCAGATGGCGACGACAGTCAACACCAACATCATCATCATCAAGACGCACCGAAATTACTCGCCCGACGACTGGCCAATTTACCCAAAAAAGTTTTGGAATTCAAGACGCGTGAATCCAAGTTGGTGCCGGTAGAGCTCCATGCTAACGGGCCTTTTGTCAAGGTCGACGTGGAGGCGATCACGATGATACCATTGCCTGACTCCGTTTTACAAGACCACCGCTCGACATTTTTTGAAAATCATCCTTCCAAACCAAGCCGGACACCCGTCTGGCTATGGATCTTCTACAGCTGCACTGCAGCTGGTTCCTGGC
>Ga0210025_1001453_pt1 | contig 25709 bp, 20 predicted proteins | sample CryGeyme20150102_FD_183989 | JGI IMG/M metagenome (GOLD analysis project Ga0210025, IMG submission 183989) | Groundwater microbial communities from Crystal Geyser aquifers in Utah, USA - Crystal Geyser metaG 2015-0102 (SPAdes) (version 2) | ecosystem: Environmental > Aquatic > Deep subsurface >... | reverse complement strand
TTAAAAAAACCTCTTTCTTGGAAGCTGTTATTCCGTTAATCCAGCCCGTGTCTGAGGATTTTTCCGATAGTTTTAACCACTTGCCTGATTCTAATAATATTGTATGAAAAGTGTGAGTAGTTGCCATAAAAATATGATCTCCAATGGCTTCAATGCCAACGGGTTTTTCATAAGGATCAGGATTCCGAATCGGTTTACTTTTTGTTGTTTTTAAATCCAAAACGTAATATTGAGGCTGATAAGCAGAAAAAACTAATAAAACAGCTTTAGTAGAATGAATGAGTTTGAAATATTGAATGAACTCATTTGTCGTATTCCAATCAATCGGAGTAATTGTGGTATCTCGAATATTAACAAAACTTAAACCGTCTCCAAAAACATAAAATCCATTAGTAGTAGGTTCGAAAAAGCCTGAATGTAGGGTAGCGATGGTGTCGATTGTTTCCGTAATTTTATCAAAAACGAGCAAAGAGCCATCGTCTTTATTAAACCAAGTTTTTATAGATCCTCCAAAAGTATAACTATCTAAGATAAGTCTTGGATTAGTTGAATAGGAATCAGTTTGAGCCGGAGCTATAATTTGAGCTGAAGTATTTTCTGAAAAAATCAGAATGAATAGAAGTATGAAGTAACCGGGAAATGCATTTTTTTTCATAATAGATGAATTAGGGTGTAATTACAATAGTGTAATTCTTGTAGGTAAAAGTTGGGCCAGCATAACAGGAATTACAGGTATATTTAGAGACAGTTTTAACGACAAGTGTGGTTTCTCCAGTTTGTAATGGAATCAATTGCACAGTTCTGGAATCCAATTCAATAATTTTTAATCGGAATATTTTATTATAAATTGAAATTCCAAAACTAGGGTCTTCAAAAACAGAAACGTCTACATCTGTTGAATTTCCATAGTCTGAGTCAGAATATGATGCTACATGACTAAAATTTAGAGTGTCACCTATAGCAAGGTAGTAAGGTTCTTCACCGAACTCTTCAACAAATTTACTGCAAGATTGAAAAGCGAGAAGCGTTGTAAAAATGGCTAATGAAAGCAAAAATCTCGTTACCATTTTATGTGTCCTGTAATTTTGAATGCTATTATAGATCTTCCAAACAGTTTTCGTAAACTAGATTTTTCTCTGTCTATAAGTTGGGGGAAGTAGTTAAAAAGATAATTATCGTTAGATAAATTGATGTAAAACGAATCAGAGACTTTAATATCACTAGCAAAACCAAAATAGAAGTTTACTAGTCTAATTTTTAATATATCATAGGAAATGGAATTATTGATTGAGTTTCTTGCCCAAAAAAATGGAGTGATGCTCGTTCCATAAATAATAAATGTTTTAAGTCTGTCTTTGTAGTCAAAAAATCCTAGAGGAAAAGAAGCATCTGCATTAATTCCAACAATGGAATAAATTGCATAATCTTTTTGAGAAGAGTATTTATAGAAGTTAGAATCCATGAAATTATTGTAATGGATGTATGCTTGTAAAATATAATATGCCTTTGGAGTAGGATTTTTTTTTAATGGAATTCGTCTAGCGTATCCAAGATGAATAGATGGTAATGGAGTATCAGTAGTGTATTTATTTACGTTGACTACATGTAAGCCGCCGAACCAAAAGTGTGCACTTTCTTGATCTACTTGTGCCTGTGTAAGATTAGAGCCAAAATTGAAAAACAGTAACAAGCAAAAAGAAAGTTTAACCCACTTATTAAATATCCGTGTTGATAAAGTGTAAATGCAATATGTTTTTTTTACCATAAAAAGTCCTGTAAATCTCCATTTCTTCAAAATACCCTAGAAGGTAAGTGCTTACCAGATGTGCTAAATAATCAGTTTAGTAAGTAACTAAATATAGCTAAAAAGACCTTATATAATGGCGTTGGAATTTAAGACCTTATAAATGATTTTCAAAGAAATTTTTATCTGGTCAGACCAATTTTTACCTATCAAACTATAAAAGCGCTTGCTTGTTGTAATTTCAAGAGTTATTTTACAATAAATAAACAAATAACTGATCTTACCAGTTTCTTATGTCATTAAAAAAAGTCGTCCTCGTCGATGGTTGTCGAATTCCTTTTCTCCGCTCTGGCACAGATTATCAGGATTTGATGGCCTATGATTTAGCTCGTATGGCTATTTCAGGTTTATTAAAAAGAAATGCAATTAATCCCGCAGAAATTGATCGGGTAATAATGGGAATCGTGATTCAAGAAGTGAAAACTTCGAATATCGCGCGTGAAGCCGCTTTAGCTGCAGGAATCCCGAATTCCGTTCCCGCTCATACAGTTACAATGGCTTGTATTTCGTCAAATCAGGCTATTTCTACAGGTGTAGATTTAATCAGAACCGGCCAAGCTGAAATTATCGTTGCAGGTGGAACTGAAACCATGTCGGATGTTCCGATTCGTTTCCAACGAGTGATGCGTAAGAAGTTTTTAGAGGCTACGAAATACAAATCTCCTTTTGAGTTTACCAAATTTTTAAAAGGATTTAAGTTTTCACATTTAGCTCCTGAAGCGCCTTCTATTACAGAGTTTTCTACAAATGAATCAATGGGTCAAAGTGCAGATAAGCTTGCGTCGGCTTTTGGAGTCAGCAGAGAAGATCAAGACCGATTTGCACTTCGGTCCCATTTGAATGCTCATAAAGCGTTTGAAGATGGACATTTGAAAAAGGAATTGGTTTCGGCTTCAGTTCCGCCAAAATTCAATCCGGTAGAACGTGATAATGGCGTTCGTGGTGATTCAACTTATGAAAAATTGGCAAAATTACGTCCAGCTTTTATTAAACCACACGGTACAATTACCGCTGGAAATGCATCTTTTTTAACAGATGGTGCTTCTGCTACTTTAATCATGTCTGAAGAAAAAGCTTTGGCTTTAGGTTTGAAACCTTTAGCAGAACTAATTGATTATGTGTATGTCTCTCAAGATCCAGGCGAAGAACTATTGTTAGGTCCATCTTATGCTGCGCCAAAATTGTTGAAAAAATTAGGCATGAAAAAAGAAGATATTTCAGTTTGGGAATTTCATGAGGCTTTTGCTGGACAAATTTTAGCTAACTTGAATGCCTTGAATAGTAAAGCGTTTATGGCAAAGGCTGGTTATGATGAATTCGGTGAAATTCCAATGGAGCAATTTAATGCTTGGGGTGGTTCCTTATCAATTGGACATCCTTTTGGTGCAACAGGAGCTCGCTTAGTCACCACAGCAGCGAATCGATTAATTGCCGAAGATGGAGAATTTGCGCTTCTTGCAGCCTGTGCGGCAGGCGGTCAAGGTCATGGAATGGTTATTAAACGGTATTAGGTAAGAGGAGTCAGGCATCAGGAGTCTGGAGTCAGGGATTTTGAGACTTTGCTTTTGTTAATAATTTAGCAGATAGAATTTAAATTCCAAACTTTTGAACTTATAAAAGCTAAGTCCCGACTCCAGACTCCAGACTCCTGACTCCTGACTCTTCAAGCTTTCCAAAACACACATTTAATTTTATAAGCACTGATATGAATTACTTAACTCTTGAAAAACGTAATGATGTGGCTATCATTTGGATGGATCGCCCAAAAGAAAAACTGAATACACTCAATCGTCAATTAGTTGCTGAATTCCCAGCTATAATTCATGAATTAGAAAACAACCACGATATTAAAGCCTTGGTTCTAGCTTCACGAAAAGATGATAATTTTATAGCCGGTGCTGATTTAGACGTGCTTTCATCCTTCAAAACGAAAGAAGATGTTTTTGCATTTACAAAACCGGGAAATGATCTTTTGAATAAATTAGCTCATTTCAAAAAACCTATTGTTGCTGCTATTCATGGTGCATGTTTGGGCGGTGGATTAGAAGTTGCTTTGGCTTGTTCAGCGCGAGTTTGTTCAGATTCTTCTAAAACAAAATTCGGTTTGCCTGAGGTGAAATTGGGATTATTACCTGGAGGTGGAGGAACACAACGTTTACCAAGATTAATCGGACTTCAAAAAGCGCTTGATATTATGCTTACTGGAAAAAATGTGTATCCAAGACAAGCAAAACGCATGGGTTTAGTTGATGTAATGGTTCATAAGTATGCTTTGATAGAAGTCGCTATAAGTCATGCACGCAAATTGGCTCATGGACAACCAAAGAAAAAAGACTTACGATCTTTTCCAGAAAAAGTATTGGAATCCAATGGCTTAACAAGATCAATTGTGTATTCACAAGCCAAAAAAATGGTAATGAAACAAACACTTGGTAATTATCCAGCTCCAATATTAATTCTTGATTGTATTAAAACTGGACTTGAACGAGGTTTTTATGCAGGGCAAGAGACGGAATTAAATCATTTTGCTGAATTGGTTCTTGGAAAAGAATCAAAATCCTTGGTCAATTTATTCTTTGGAATGACCGAAGCGAAAAAGAATCCTTGGCAAGAATCAGTTCGTCCTATTAAACGAATTGGAATGTTAGGTGCAGGATTAATGGGTTCTGGAATAGCTCAAGTTTCAGCTGAAAATGCGGGTTATGAAGTTATTCTAAAAGACCGAGATTTGGTCTCTGCCAATAAAGGTCTAAAATCCATTTACACTGATATCAATAAAAAAACCAAGAAACGCATTATTAAGAAATTTGATGAAGATCAGATATTAGCTCGGATTCAAGCAAGTGAACGAAATGAAGATTTAAAAGCGGTTGATGTTGTAATTGAAGCCGTTTTTGAGGATATAAATGTAAAACACGATGTATTAAAACAAACAGAAGCTGTTTGTTCTCCAAATATGATTTTTGCATCAAATACCTCAAGTTTACCAATTTCAGAGATTGCAAAAGGTAGTGCGCGACCTGAACAAGTTATTGGGATGCATTACTTTTCACCTGTTCAGAAAATGCCATTATTGGAAATTATCAAAACAGAAAAAACAGCAGATTGGGTAATTGGAACTGCTTTTGAAATTGGAATTAAGCAAGGAAAAACCTGTATTGTTGTGAATGATGGACCTGGTTTTTATACAACTAGGATTTTAGCACCCTATATGAATGAAGCTCTTCTTTTATTAGAAGAAGGTGCAAAAATAGAATCGTTAGAATTAGCAATGAAACAATGGGGTTTCCCAGTTGGGCCAATGGTTTTATTTGATGAAGTAGGAATTGATGTTGCTGCACATATCAGCGATGTAATGGGACCTTTCTTTGAAAAACGCGGAATGAAATCCACTTCAATTACAAAAGATATTTATAAAGAAGGCTTTTACGGAAGAAAATCAAAAAAAGGATTTTATTTGTATCAGGATGGAAGTAAGAAAAAAGAAATAAATTCTGAGCTATATCGATTCTTTGGCGGAAATAACAGAAAAGAAATTAACTTTAAATCTATCCAAGAGCGAATGGGAATGATGATGGTCAATGAAGCACTTTGGTGTTTGCATGATGGAATTCTGATGAGCGCAAAAGATGGTGATTTAGGCGCCATTCTTGGTTTAGGATTCCCACCGTTTAAAGGCGGCCCATTTTTCTGGATTGATCAAGTAGGCGCAGAAAATGTACTAACTTTGATGAGAAATTTGGAAAAAGAGCATGGAGCAAGGTTTAAAGCCTGTCCAATATTGGAAGAACATGCAAGAAGCGGCAAGAAGTTTTATTCCTAAAAAAAATCGTCATCTCGACCGGAGACTTATTAAAAATTCTGAATTCATAATGTTGAATTTTTAATTAAATCCTAATGTCATCTCGACCGGAGATGAGCCCAAAAATTAAAATCGAAGAACTCCACTCGAGCGAATCGCAGTGGAGAGATCTTCAATACATAATACCGAACGAAAAATCAGCAACTAGAAAGAAAATCGGAAGATTTCTCGACAAGCTCGATACCGAAGGCTCCACGAAGCGAAATGACTTGTTTTTATGTCATCTCGACCGGAGATGAGCCCAAAAAATTAAAATCGAAGAACTCCACTAGAGCGAATCGCAGTGGAGAGATCTTCAATACATAATACCGAACGAAAAATCAGCAACAAGAAATTAAACCGGAAGATTTCTCGACAAGCTCGATACCGAAGGCTCCACGAAGTGAAATGACTTGTTTTTTTCTATAAAACTACGCTCAATTCAATGGCAATTCGACAATAAACGTACTGCCATGAGCTTCTTCACTTTCAACACGAATAGTTCCTGAATGTGCTTCAACGATTTTTTTACAGATAGAAAGACCCATTCCATGAGAAACTTCGCCATCTGTACCAGCGCGCCTGTGTTTTTTTTCAGTAGTAAATAATCCTTCTTTCATTTCCTCAGGAATTCCAATTCCACGATCAATAACTGAAATGCGAATTAAGGAGGGAAGTTGTTCAGCTTTAATTGTTATAGAAGTAAACCGCGGGCTGAATTTTATTGCGTTGTTGAGCAAATTGTTAATTACTCTCCAAAAACGATCTCTATTCACACGAATAGAAAAATGTTCAGAATTATATCTAATCTGTTGATGTTTATCAGAGGCTTTAAATTTGTTTAGCGAAATACAATAAGTAATGATTTCATCAATAGGAATGTCGGAAAGGTCGTTATCCGTTTCAGAAAGTCCATCAAAAGTTAATAAATCTTCGATAAGTTCCATGGCATCGCTGCTTATCGATTTTATAGTTTGAACATATAATGAACGAGATTCTTCAATTTCTTCATCTTCAAATAAAGTAGCGTAACCAATTATTCCAGAAAGAGGCGATCGTAAATCGTGAGCAACAATTCCTAATATCCGAGCATTTTCTTCAAGAGTATTTTCCAAATCAGAATACGAACGATTTAATTCTTGATTTCTACTTTCCAATTCAACAACATACTTTTTGATGTCTCTATTGTTCTTGAAAATTAAATAAATAATTACCGCAGAAAGACTTAGGATGAGAGCAAGTAATAATAAGAACATCATTTGAATGAAATTCTTCTGCTTTAATTCACTCAATACTTGTCTGTTTTCACGAACTTCTAAATCACTTATAATGTCGATATTTCTCCATTGCACATCGTCTTGACTATATTGGTTTACCGTATTTTGCCAATCTTGATAAGCTGTATAAGCTAATGGAAGATTTTTTTGATAATCATAGTACATCCAAATTACTTTTTTTAAACGAGCCTGATAGTTTAAGCTTGATGTAATAAAGGACTGATCTTTTAAGCCTTCAATTAGTTGATTTGCTTCTGTGAATTCCCCTTTGTTAACTAATAATTCAGCTAATTTAATTTCAGTAAGTAGTCCATCGTTAATGTCTAAGCGATTTACTTTATTAATGGTAATATTCTCTCTTAAATAGGATTCTGCTAAATTATTACGACCTGTTTTGAAATATAAATATCCTAAGTTTCCTTTAACAACAGCTTCCCATTGTAATTTTGTTGTTAGTCTGATATTTGGATTAGTCTTATTTTCATGAACTATCGTTAATGCTTCTTCATATTTGCTAATTGCCGAATCAAGGTTTCCTAATAATTCATTACAGAAAGCAATATTATTTAAGGTTCGCACCCTGTCATAAAAATGAACTTGTTCAGAATTAGTACATTCTTCTCTATCTTGAAGAATAAGTTCATAATATTTTTTTGCTTCCAAATATCTTCTCTGACTAAAGAATAAATACGCAATTTCCTCATTAAAACGAGTTATTTCGCATTTATTCAAATAATGTGAGGCAATTTTTTTTCCTTCATATAAATCTTTAAGACCTTCAGCATAGTGATTAAGTTTTATTTCAATAATTCCCCTAACTGTAACGGTGCTAAAGTCTTCTAAAGGAATATAAGGGACGAATTCTTTTTGTAATTCATAGGCTGAGTCTGCATAAATCAAACTTTTTTGAAGATGTTCTTTTTGAGTAGAAAGTCTAAAAATGTCTCTCTTTGAAAGATACTTAAAGTACAAGCCTAACTTATTTTGATGTTGATGACTTGAAAATAAGGAGTCAAAATAAGCCTCTGTTCTAGTAGTGTCTGAGTATAATAACAAACTAGGTATTTCATTTAGCAACTGAGAATAACTTTTGATTTTAGATATATCAATATTGTCTCTTGTAGTGCAAGAACTGATCGCAAATATCAAACAAATTGTAATGAAGAAAGTAGATTTGGTACTCAAAATCCTTTTATTTTGCATAAAACGAAAAATAATACGGAAGATACTCTTTTTGAAATTTCTTTAAACTATTTTAATAATTGAAAATTTGCTCTTAACTGAATTCTAATCATATAGATAGATTGTGAAATGGTCAGTTTATTAACTTTCAAATTCAATCTTAAAAATTAAGTTTTTATGAAACGTATCATTTGTTTATTACTATTTCTGGTTTTGTACTTACAAAACTCGTTTTCTCAGGAAAACAAGTACAGCACTAAAGCAGAAACATTTACAGATGTGAGTGTTGCAATAGGATCTGTAAACTCTGAAGCTATTTCAGCATATAGATTACATCATCTATCATTTACAAATTCGTTAAAAATTGGATATGGAATCCGATTTTCTAGTTTATCTGGGAGCAATGTAAATTACACAAGTGCACCAACTCGATTAGCAAAAGAGGATAAATTGATTGATACATTAGAAATGAAATCGGCCATGACCTTGGCTTTAAACGCCGCATTTTATTTGGAATACAAAGTTACCAAACAGTTCAGTGCGGGTTTAAATATTGATGTTCTTGGTATTGGATTTGGAAGTAATTCAAATGGTCGATTTATCTCATCAAACAGAGGGAACCTAACGGAAACTCAAGAAGCCAAACCAACGGCATTTAACGTTTTACTTGTTGATACTAGAGATATTGGTCAATTAAAATCGGAGTTTTATGTTTCGTATGCTTTTCATTCAAAATGGCGCGTTAGAGGTGGATTTGATATGACATTTTCAGAATATACAAGCACTCAAAAATTAACAGAAAACAATGATCGTTTTCGTCATATTGCCAAGATGGGCTTTATTGGGATTAGCTACCAATTATGATTTTGTGAACACTTTAAAAACTGGATATTCCATCAACAATAAACAATAGTAGTAAGATTGGCTAAATTTGGGTGATTTGAGTGCATTTTCCGAGATTCAGCATCTCAATGACAATGACTTTTGCCTAGTTTTTTGGTTATTTATTTTGTATCAACTCTTTTTGTTAATTCTGGTTATTTAAGTAAGATTATGTAGCTTTAATCAATCATATATTAAAAATGATGTATTTTAATTATTTAGAAACATCAAAAATTAGAATGAAAAAGAACTTCTATATTCAACATTTTCTTGGCTTTTATTTACTTATAGGATTTCTTTTCACTAACGAAGTTTTTTCTCAATCCTTTCCATTTTCTACAGATTCTACACATATCACCGTTTGGAATGGTGAAACTTATTCGCCTTTATTTATAAAGGGCATAAATCTTGGAATTGCTAAACCTGGAACCTTTCCTGGGGAATTATTGGCAGCAGCAGAAGATTATTTACGGTGGTTTTCTTATATACGTGAAGCCGGATTTAACACTATTCGTTTATACACCTTACATTTTCCTCAATTCTATAGTGCTCTAAAAAAATTTAATGAAGAACATCGAAATTCACCCATTTTAGTTTTTCATGGTATTTGGTTAGAAGAAGAACATCCTGATTTTTCAGAAGATTTATATGGTTTAACTGAGGTTTTCGATAAAGAAATTAGTGATAATATCCATGCAGTTCATGGTAACATTAGTATTGCTGAAAGACGTGGAAAAGCTTACGGAAGCTATACAATAGATATTTCAGAATGGGTGATTGGTTATATAATTGGGCGGGAAATTCATCCTCCAGAAGTGGAAGCAAGTAATGCAGCTCATCCTGAAATCACAAGTTTTTCAGGAAATTATTTTACTATTTCTGATACAAAAGCTTCTGAAGCTTGGCTAACTGAACGTTTAGATAATTTAGTAAGTCTTGAAATGGAACTTTATGGAACCCAACGCCCAGTTAGTGCCTCAAGTTGGCCAACATTAGATCCTTTAAGTCATCCAGAAGAACAAAATACGTACGAAGATGAAGCTCAGATTGATTTTTCGAATATGGACTTTTCAAAAGCAAAAGCTGGATTTTTTATCAGTTATCACGCTTATCCATATTATCCAGATTTTATAAGTCGAGATCCCATTTATCAAGGATTTGCAGATTATTTGGGTCAAAATAGTTATTTAGGTTATTTACAGTTTTTGAAAGAACATTACCAACGAATGCCCCTAATTATAGCTGAATTTGGAGCGCCATCAAGTTGGGGAATTGCACATTATGCCCAAAATGGTATTCATCACGGCGGTTTAGATGAACACGAACAAGGTTTAGCCGCTATTAGAATGTTGAAAAATATTGAGGAAGTCGGTGGAGGCGGTGGAATTGCTTTTGCTTTTATGGATGAATGGTTCAAGCGAACATGGATTGCAGATCCACTCGACTTTGACCCTGAAAGACGAATAATTTGGCATAATGCTGCATCTGCCGAGCAAAATTTCGGCATAATTGGTTTCGAAAAAGACGTTTCTGAATACGAATTTTCAGAAGAATTCTCAAATACTGCGTTTATTCAAAAACTATCTGCAGGTGTTGATTTTACTTTTTTGAATCTAGAAATAAAGACTAAAAATCATTTGGGAAGTTCTGATACACTTTGGATTGCACTCGATACTTACGATAAAGATTTAGGCGAATCCATTTTGGGAAACAAAGAGACAACGGATAATAGAGCTGAGTTTATGCTAAGAATTACATCAAATGAAGCGGAACTATGGGTTACACAAGCTTACGATGTATTTGAAATCTGGGATAATTCGGCTCCAGCAATTGTTAAATTTCAGTCTGTAAAATCAGACGGAGCGCCATGGAATATTGTTCGCCGAAGAAATAATGAGGAAGATAAAGAAGTTCAATATGTTGGAAATTTGCGTGTAAATCGTTTAGATAAACCACAATCTAGTTTAGATGGTATTCGATTATATGATGATAGAATTGAAGTTCGTTTGCCTTGGAATTTACTCAATGTTGTAGATCCAAGCAGATTAACAGTGTTACATGATAATAGAGCCACAGAAGAAATAGAAACAAGAACTTCCGATGGAATTCAATTCTCCGTTTTTTATAAAAATGAGCGTTTGGATGTGGCGAATCGATACGTTTGGACAGGCTGGAATCATGCATTAAATGCCGTTGAATACAAAAAAGATTCGTATTACGTGATGCAAGAAGATTTACCAAGCTTGCCAGGTTCTCCAGTTGCTATATCAGACACGGTTCACATTCCTATTGAAGGCGGAAGTTCAGATATAAGTCTTTTAGAGAATGATTTTTCGTTTGATGGAAGTTCAATCGGAGCCGTTTTAATAAAATCTGCAGTGAATGGAATTGTTCAACTAGCCGCTGACGGAACATTTAGTTATTTCCCAGAATCTGGATTTTATGGAACAGATTCGTTTAAATATCGAGTTGAATCTGGCGCAAATAAGTCGGAAGCTGTAACGGTTCATATTGAATTAGATGGAGAGCCGAAATCGAAAGCATTTGTGCGTGTATTCCCAAATCCTGTTAGAAATAATTTGAAGATTGAGTCGGAAACAGTAATAGATAGTGTTTCAATTTATTCTGTTATGGGAAGAAAAATTGGGAATTATAAGATTAAAAAAACTAAAACGAGTGTTGATGTAAGTCATATAGCAAAAGGGGTTTATTTCATTTTGATAAAAGCAGGAGATCAACAAATTGTCAAAAAAATTACGGTGATTTAAGAAATGATAAATGATTAGGGAGAAATGAGGAGTTGACGGTGCCATGCTCAGTGTTTCCTTTGGAAAAAAACTAAATTTCTTCCTCAATCTCTTTGCATTGGATAATAAATTCAAGAAAATGCGTCATTTTTTATCAAACCAACTCAAACCTAGTTTTAAATAAAAAAAACAAATCAATATTAAAGCTCTGAAAGGCTTAAATTTTTATAAACTTTATTAATAAAAGACAAATACTACTTTAGAAATAATTATGTTTGAACGAATAATTTGAGTTCAAATAACATGCGTAGAGCATTTATTAGTGAAACGACAAATAAACTCATAAAAAGTATTAACTAGCTAGGTTAGGAAACCAGGCCACGTAAATAGAATGTTTAGATATGAATTCGTTAAACTACGAGCTGATATCAGGAGTTTTTTTAGAAATTCACACATCTTTCGAATTCAGATTAAACAGTTTCACTATTTTACTAATCCATTATTAAGGACCTTTAAGCTTAGAATGCGTACTCTAATTTTTTGTTGTCTAATTGTAAACTTTCTGCTGCCAAAATCATCATTTTTGGCGCAATCCACACATATAGTTAGTGCTGGTGTTCAGATGGATGAATTTAGTGAGTTTTATAATAACATGTATTTGTCGTTTGTAAGTTATGGCTATGAAACCAAATCGTGGACAAGTATTTCAAAACTGAATTACACCAATCGATTCGAAAAATCAGGATATCAGTTAGATTTAGAAACGTATCATAAATTTAAAAGTGGTAAATATGTGTACTTGGGATATGCATATTCCGGTTCGGAGCTATTTCCAAAGAACAGAGCAGGAGCCGAGTTATTTGTTCCATTTCAAAAAAAATGGGAATGGTCAACGGGCTTGCGATTTTTGAATTTTAAAACAGGCACTTCGTCACTTTTTTACACTGGTTCTTTAAGTTGGTACTTTAAAAGTTATTTGTTCAGTGTTCGACCATATATAATTCCTGCCGGAGATAAATTAGCGGGCTCCTTGAATCTTTCAGCCAGAAAATATTTAAATGATACTGATGCAATTGGAATTAGATTAGGAATTGGATCATCACCAGATGAACGAATTGTGCAGTTGAGTGAAGGAGTTCAAGGAAAAGATATATTATTATTAAATTCACAAATAATAAGTATTTATGCTAATAAGGTTTTTAAAAAGAAATTAAATATTCGTGCCTCAATAAGCATGAGCAAAGATGAGTTAGCCTTTAGAAATGACTATTTTATTAGGCATGGAATTTATGAAATTAGCTTTACCTATCGTTTTTGAAAGAAGATATTGAAAATGAAATTATTACATAAAATACGTGTTTTACTTGCTGAAGACATTCCGATGAATTACATCTTGGCAAGAAAATGGCTCGAAGAAGAAGGTGCAGTTGTTGATTTGGCCGTAAACGGTAGAATTGCAACCGAATTTGCTGAAAAATCGGAGTATGATGTTATTCTTATGGATATTATGATGCCAGAAATGAGCGGTTATGAAGCCACAGAATTCATCAGAAAAGAACTGAAAAGCGATACGCCGATTATTGCTGTTACGGCTATTTCTTTACCAGGAGAACGGGAAAAATGTCTTGCTCTTGGGATGAATGAATTTGTGACTAAACCTTATAAAAAGGATGAATTAATTAAAAAAATTGTTTCTTTAACTCATAAAAAAGTGGAAACTATTGATAAAAAAGAATTGGAATCTTCCGATTTAATTGATTATTCCTATTTACGAGAAATTAGTTCAGGAGATGAAGAGTTTATGCTTGAATTAATGGTCACTTTTACTGAGCAGTTCGAAATCGGTTTTGCAGAATTGGTAAGAGCATTTGACGAATTCAATAGAGAACAAATTAAGCAAGTAAGTCATCGGTTAAAATCGACTTCATCCATGCTTGGAATCAAAATTTTGTCTGAAAACCTACAAAAAATGGAATTAGCTTGTGCTGAAAGTAATTCAGAAATGGTAAAAGAGCTCATGGAGCAGCTTTCAAAAGATCAAGTTATTGTTATTAGTGAATTAAAGAAGAAAATGAAATGATTAATCAGGGAAAAATTTTAATTGTAGAAGATGATCTACTAACACAAAAAGCGTTAGAGTTTCGATTGAAAAAAGATGGTTATACCGTAGTCAAAGCTAGTGATGGGTTAAAAGCTAAAGAACTATTGATTTCAGAGAATCCTGATTTATTAATCACCGATTTAATGATACCATTTGTAAGTGGATTAGAATTAATTGAGTTTGCAAAAAATCAGCTTAAAAAAGCAATTCCAGTAATTGTGTTATCTGCAGCAAATCAAGAAAAAATAATTTTAGACTCATTTAATCTAGGCGCAGATGATTTTATGTCTAAACCTTTTAGTCCTTTGGAGTTAACCGTTCGCGTAAAGCGATTATTAGCTAAAAATGGATAGAATTTTATGTTTGATACTATTTATTCTAATTGGCTTTTCTGTTTCAACAGTCCAAGCTCAGGATAGTTTATATCATGTAGTTCAAAAAGGGGAAACCTTATCCGAAATTTCATTGATCTATAACAAGAGAATCGATAGAATTCTAAGAGATAATCAATTACAAACAGAGCTTCTCGAAATCGGAGATAGCTTATTAATCATTTTACCAGCAAAAAGCACTTATTTACTTTCATTGAAAAATGGTAAGATTTCTGAAAGTAAAAACAATAACATAGACACAGAGGAATCAATACAAAAGTCCAATTCTGTTGCTAAAAAAAGTTTTGAGCAAGAAGATTCGATTCAAAACAAAGATCAAGAAATTAATGAAACTAAAGTGAGTAAAACTGACTCTAGTACAAATAAAGAAAGTTTATATCAACCGAATGTTGTAGAATCACAAATTGATGAAAAATCTGGAATTCTAGATAGGATTTCAAGTTTGTATAAAAAAATTACGATTTCGATTTTAAGTTATAATTATGGTAGCAAACTTGCTCATTATGTGATTTTAACCAATCTTGTGTTGTTATTTTTTACCCTAATTATGTTAATAATTGGGTTCTTTAGTAGAGTTTTTAAAGTATTTCGAGATAAAAAACAGAAACGGTATAGTGAATTTTTTGAAAATGTATTAACTCACTTTTTATTTTCAACAGAAGATGAACTTGATGATGAAGCGGGATTGTCATTAAGGTATTTCAAAGAAGAGCGAATTGCAAAAACTCGAAGAGAGCGCTCTTGGCTAATTAAACTATTCATACAATTGCACAACGATTTAGTTGGGGAGTCTGAAGAACATCTAAAAAGTTTGTTTTTAATGCATCGCTTAGATAAAGATGTAGAACGAAATTTGAAATCAAAAAGATGGTATGTAAAAGCCAAAGCCATTCACGAGATTGGAAATATGGAATTAGGTAATTTCGCTGATGAAGTTAAAGTGAATACAAAAAATCAGAATAAAGAAGTAGTATTTAAAAGTATTTTGACGCTAATTCAATTAGATAAAAAAAATCCATTAGCTTTTTTATCTTATTTAGAAATTCCATTAACTGAATGGCAGCAAATTCAACTTTTTTATGCACTTGGATCATTAGATGAAACTAAAATTTCCTTTGATAAAAATTGGTTGAAAAGTAAAAATGACTCAGTTGTAATTTTTGCTATTCGCTTTTGTATTAGATATAACAGACATGAATTTATAGGATTAATCAAAAAAAATCTTGAAAATCCGAATCCCTTAGTTCAAATTGAAGTCATTAATGCGATTAGAGCATTAGGCAATGAATCGAATATTGAATTATTAAAAAGTAAAATGTCGACTAGGTTCTCAGAGAAAAAGCAAGCATTAATAAAAGCTATCTCATTATTGCAAATGGAACCTGACAGCTTATTCTTTCAAAATATTATCCGGCAATCAGATTATAACACAGCATTGATTGCCGCTAAAGCATTTTATTCTATTCCCTCTGGGATTGAGGTGCTAGAACGCATGAAACTAGATGAAAATGAACCGGAAATGGTACGATCGATTGTTACACATGCATTAGATAGAAGACTATGAACACTTTCGATTTTTTTCAAAAAAGTTATTTATTTGTAAATACATTCATATTCATTTATGCAATTAGTGTTTCTACGTTTTACATTTTATTAGCCATTTTTGCCTTTAAAGGAATGCGCAGGCATAAGCTTAAAGACATGTATTTTGATCAAAGAATTATTCTTAGTTCAGAATATTCGCCTGCTTTATCACTAATTGCTCCCGCTTATAATGAATCATTAACAGTTATTGATAATATTCGTTCGCTACTTTCATTGCATTATTCAAATTTGGAAGTCATTATCGTGAACGACGGTAGTAAAGACGATACCTTGCAAAAATGTATTGAGACCTTTGATATGGAACCGGTTGACTTTGCTGTTAATTATGCTGTAAACAGTAAAGAAATAAAAACGGTCTATAAAGCAAAAAATCCAGCTTACAGACGTTTAGTATTGGTTGATAAAGTTAATGGAGGGAAAGCAGATGCCTTAAATGCTGGCATAAACATTTCTTCCAATAAGTATATTGTTTGTATTGATGTTGATTGTATCATTGAACAAGATGCCTTAATCCATATGATTAAGCCGTTTTTAGAAAGTGATGTGCGAGTTATTGCAACAGGCGGTGTAATACGAATTGCAAATGAGTGCGAATTCAGAAATGGGAATATTATGGAAGTGAATATGCCAAAATCATTTTTCCCAAGGCATCAGGTTTTAGAATATTTACGTGCTTTCTTGATGGGAAGAATGGCTTGGGCCGAAATTAATGGTTTAATGCTAATTTCAGGAGCTTTTGGAGTTTTTGATAAAGAAATAGTAATTGCGGTTGGTGGTTACGATCACAAAACGGTTGGGGAAGACATGGAATTGGTAGTACGGATGCGCAAATATATGCATCAAAAAAAGGAAAAATACAAAGTAGCCTTTGTGCCAGAACCTTTATGTTGGACCGAAGCCCCGTCTTCGTATAAAGTTTTATCACGCCAAAGAAACCGCTGGACTCGTGGAACTATCGAAACGATTATGATGCATAAAGATGTTTTTATGAATCCCAAATATGGTGTAATGGGAATGGTAAGTTTTCCATTTTGGGTGATTTTTGAATGGTTTGCACCAATTATCGAATTTGCAGGTATTTTTTTATTGGGAGCAATGGCATTTTTCGGTTATGTAAATTGGTTTTATTTTTGGTTGTTTTTGACTTTAGTTTATTGTTTTGCTCTTTTTATATCAACTATTTCCATTTTGTTTGAAGAGTTCTCTTATCCTCAATACCGAAAAGTTTCTCATCTTTTTTGGCTGTTTTTAACCGCGGCAACTGAGCCGTTTTTATATCATCCAATGAATACTTGGGCTGCAATTCGTGGGAATTGGGATATTTATAGAGGAAAAAAAACATGGGGGGAAATGACTCGAACTGGATTTACAAACAAAAAAGCCAGGTGACTTTTTAGGAGTCAACTCTTTTACCTCAATCTTTTGTAAGTCTGAAAGAATTGAAATAATTTACTGACAAATTATTGTATGGAAATCTTATGAAATATCTAATTCTGCTTCTCTTTCTCGTTAATCCCTTCAATACAAAAGCTAACGATTTATTTTTTTTATACAACTCTCAACCAGAACCCTTGTTTGGAATTAAATCAGATTCCTTAACTCGTTTTAAAAAGCCTACATTTAAACCATACCTGTTCGCCGCTCAGCATTTAGCTGGAACGGGCTCTGCTATTTTAGTAGGGATGCCAGCTGGGGTTTTATCAGGTCATCTTCTTTACCAAATGACTACAACAAAAGAAGAGCGCGAAGTTAGTTGGGGTGGATTATTTGCACCAATTTTTGGAGCATTTGTTGGTTATGTGGTCGTTAAGCCAATCTTTATTCACGTTTTCGGAAATCGTGATGGTTACAAAGGAAATCTTTGGTTAACTATGGGCACTTATTTAACATCAACAATTTTTTATGTAAAACAGGTGAAGATAGACTCAATATCGGACTTAATTATCATGGATGTGCTTTCTTCAAGCCTTGCGGCAATTGTTCATTTTTATACTCTCAAACCCATTGATGAAAAAAAAATTTCAGTAAATGCATCCCCAACTTTACTTCGCTCAAACGATGGATATTTTGCTGGTGGATTCACAGCTCGGATAAACTTTTAAATCAATAAAGTTGAATTCAATTCATCGCTAAAAAAGCCCTTTTTTCAATTTATTTAACGTATTTGACTCGAGAAATTCTATTCTATTATGGGAGATAAATGTCAGTTAAATTACCCACTTTTTCTCTTTATTGCTTTTTTCAAAATAAATAAAGAGTTATCTTTGTCCTTTAAATAAAAGTATTCTCGATGAAATCTTTTTTTCTAGTTACAATTTTACTCTTAGTGTTTACAAAAGAATCTGAAGCTACACATTCTGAATTCATCTTTCATTACACGTACAGTCCAACATCTGTTTATGGAATCATTAAATCAGATTCAAATGCTGTTAATCTTAAACAATCAGATGTTCAGATTCCTAAATTTTCTTTCTTTAATTTGATTATTAAGCAATATTATATCGGAAGTGTAGCGAGTTGGGGAGCTGCATCAGCCACTATTATAGCAGCTTATGTATTTACTTTGGATGTGAATTCTTATAAATGGCAATCAAGTGCGATTCCTATTGTGAGCTCATTTATAAGCTATTCCTTAACAAGATCCTATTTTATTAATAAATACGGAACACCATCTGGGTTTAAAAGTGATTTTATTAAAACATTCGGGAGTTACACAATTTTTACTTTAGCTTCACTTAGAATATTTGGTCATAATTCATTCAAAAAACTATTATTCGCCGATGCATTAGGCGTTTTAGTTGCTAGTAGTATTCAAAGGAGTTTACTTGTTCCTGAAACTATAGAGTCTCTAGGAGTTACAATAGCTCCAACGATGTTACAAACTCCTGATTTAGGTTTACATTCCGGATTTAGTTTAAGGCTTAATTTTTAAATCCATCTCTAAGTACAATTTTGCATGACTTTGGGAATGAAAGCGCTTTTTTGTATCTTTTCGCTCATTAAAAAGGCCTATGTCATTGAACAAATCTTTATTTACTACTCAAAAAAACTCTTCAAAAAGAGTTAATGATTTGTCATTTATGGCCTTAAACCAGAGTTTGCCTATTTCTCCGCTGTGTTTTTATTTAGCAGCTCTGTTACGTGCTCAAGTTGCAGCCATGCAAAGTTTAGGTTTAGCGTTAAAAAACGAGATGTTTTGTCACATAAAATAATGTGATTTTTTTTGAGATTTGAGGGAAAACAAAACCCAATTGCCTGAAAGCAAGTGATTTTACCAAATTGAAATTTGAATTAGCGAAGAAAAAAAATTTAAGCTATATCACTTGATTACAATGATTTATATCTGATTCAGATTCAGCTGAATGAACCAATTTTATCCAATTAATTAAACAAAATATATCTTATGAAAATTGAAACCTTAGATCATATTCAAAACCATCAAGACGATTATCTGAAATTATTAGATATCGATCATGTTGAGTTTTATGTAAATAATGCAAAACAAGCGGCTCATTATTATCAAACTATGTTTGGTTTTGAATTAGTTGGCTATTCCGGTTTGGAAACAGGAATTCGCGATCGTGCTTCTTATTTATTGCAACAAGGAAATATTCGTTTTGTATTAACTTCGTCTTTAGTTCCCAATTCTGCAATTGCACATCATTGCCAAGTTCATGGCGATGGCGTTAAAGACATTGCTTTTAGTGTTGAAAATGTTGAAAACGCGTATCGTGAAGCGATTAAACGTGGTGCAAAACCTGCGATGGAACCCACAGAATATAAAGATGAAAATGGTACAATTATTCGTGCCGCAATTTTCACTTATGGAGAAACGATTCACTCTTTTATAGATCGCAAAAATTATAAAGGTTTATTCCTTCCAAGTTTTATCGAAAAATCCGATGCACAAACACAAGATGTAGGTTTAGAATTTGTAGATCATTGTGTTGGAAACGTAGAATTAGGTAAAATGGAAGATTGGGTTTCCTATTACAGAGATGTGTTAGGTTTTACGCAATATATTCACTTTGATGACAATGATATTGCAACAGAATATTCTGCATTGATGAGTAAAGTAATGGCTGGCGGACGCGGAAGAATTAAATTTCCGATAAACGAGCCTGCTGATGGTCAACGTAAATCTCAAATTCAAGAATATTTAGATTTTTATGGTGGAGCAGGTGTTCAGCATTTGGCATTAATCACTGGAGATATTGTTGATACCGTAACTAAACTTCAGGCAAATGGCGTTGAATTTCTTACAGTTCCATCAACCTATTATGATGAATTAGAAGAACGAGTAGGCAAAATTGAAGAGAATGTTGCTGATTTAAAAGAACTCGGAATTCTAGTAGATCGTGATGATGAAGGCTATTTATTGCAAATCTTCACCAAGCCTGTATCCGACAGGCCAACCTTATTTTTCGAAATCATCCAAAGAAAAGGCGCAAGAGGATTCGGAGTAGGAAATTTCAAAGCCCTATTCGAAGCCATAGAACGCGAACAAGAAAGACGCGGAAATCTGTAAGTTTTGAAAAGGTTTAGAGGTGTAAGGTTTCAGGTTTCAGGGATTTTGCTGATATTCATTGCAAAATTAATTTACACTGAGATTATTTATGCTAAAGACCTTTAAAGATTTACTAGTTTGGCAAAAAGCTCATCAATTGGTATTAAGAATTTATAAAGAATCAAATTCCTTTCCCGTTGATGAGCGTTTTGGTCTAACATCACAAATTAGAAGAGCTTCTGTTTCAGTTGCGGCCAACATTGCAGAAGGCTTTCGAAAACGAAGTAAAAAAGAAAAAATTTACTTTTATTCAATTTCACAAACTTCATAAGAAGAAGTGAGATATTACATCATTTTAGCAAATGATTTGGGCTATTGGAATCAACCTGAATTAGAAAGTTTGTTAGATGAAGTAGGCAGAATGATTGACGGTTTAATAAAAAGCTTAGAAAATCTCTAGACTTTTTCCCTTAAACCATAAACCTCAAACCTTACACCTTTTTAATCGATGTATTACCACAAACTAGGCAAAATTCCGCACAAGCGTCATACGCAGTTTCGTAGAGCCGATGGCGAATTGTATACGGAAGAATTATTTGGCGCAGAAGGATTTAGCGGAAATTCTTCACTTTTGTATCATCACAATGAACCGACTCGTGTATTGCGTGTTGAGTTAGGCGAAAATGTAAAACCAGTTGCATTGTCGGAAGATGTTTTACGTCATCATCATATTGTAACAAAAGATATTGATGCGGGCGGAGACGCAATTACATCAAGAAAAACAGTTTTGTTTAATAACGATGTCGATATCATGTTATCGCGCCCGACAGAAAACATGAATTACTTTTATAAAAATGGCGAACACGACGAAATGTTCTTTATCCACGAAGGCGAAGGTTACGTGCAAACCATGTTCGGAAGACTCGATTTCAAACCATTTGATTACGTCTATATTCCGAGAGCGACTATTTATCAAGTGTTTTTTCACACCAAAGTAAATCGTTTGTTAGTTTGGGATTCAACTGGACCGATAGAATTTCCGAAACGTTATATTTCTGATATGGGTCAGTTTATGGAAAACTCTCCGTTTTGTGAGCGTGATTTCCGTTTACCAAGTGAGCCTTTATTTACTGAAGAAAAAGGTGAATTTGAACTCAGAATTAAAAAATTAGGCAGAATGCATCATTATTGGGTTGATAATCATCCTTTTGATGTTGTTGGTTGGGATGGCTATTTATATCCATGGATTTTCAATATGAAGGACTTTGAACCGATTACAGGTCGAGTTCATCAGCCGCCACCGGTGCATCAGACGTTTAATGCACATAATTATGTGGTTTGCAGTTTTGTACCGCGCAAATTCGATTATCATCCTTTGGCTATTCCTGCGCCTTATGCACACTCAAACGTAGACTCAGACGAAGTACTTTATTATGTTGAAGGTGACTTTATGAGCCGAAAAGGTATTCATTATGCAAGCATAACACATCATCCAGGTGGAATTCCTCACGGACCACATCCTGGAACTGTGAAAAAAAGCCTCGGAAAAGAAGCAACGGATGAATGGGCTGTAATGATTGATACATTCAAACCATTATTTAGAACCAAATACGCTGTTGAATTGGATGATGAAAAATATCCGATGTCTTGGATTGAATAAGAGAACTTAACGTGTTTGATGAAGGTGAAGGAGTAATTCTTCACCTTTTTTTGATCAATAAACGTTGCTCTAATTTAACTCTTGTTAGATAAAATTAATTTAATATTAAACTAATATCTATTGACATTGATAAGTGACTCCTCATATCTTTTAATAATTCAATATTAAACTAATAAACATCGAATTAAATTAAATCCTAATTTTTTACCCATGAAAACTTTATTCGCATTATTACTTGCAGTTTTACTTTCAAGTTCAGTAACAGTCGCTCAAAATACAACTTGGAAAACAGATCCTGCTCACTCAGCAGTTAAATTCAATATAACCCACATGGTAATTTCTGAAGTTGAAGGTAACTTTACTTCATTTACAGGTAATATAACAACAGAAAATGCAGACTTTACCGATGCAAAAATAGATTTTATTGTTGACGTAAATAGTATTAATACTGATAACGAAATGCGCGACGGTCACTTGAAATCGGATGATTTTTTTAATGCTGAGAAATTCCCAAAAATGACTTTTAAAGGCGTTTCCATGAAGAAAGTTAAGGGAAGTAAATATGAATTAACGGGTGATTTAACGATCAGAAATACAACAAAACGTGTTAAGTTTGATGTAAATCATGGTGGAATAATCAAAGATGGTTACGGAAATATTAAAGCTGGTTTTAAAGCTAAATCTTCAATCAATCGTTTTGATTACGGCTTAAAATGGAATATGCTAACAGAAGGTGTTGCAACAGTAAGCGACGAAGTTGAAATTATTTTGAATCTTCAATTCGCACAAGAAATGACAAAAGTTGGTAAGTAAATCTTGATACCAAAAATTTATTTAAGGCACGCTGATTTCAGTTTGCCTTTTTTTTTAATATATCAAAGGAAGACATTGTAGCAAGGCTCCTAACACAATGTCGACATACAAGCGATAATAAGTATCATTTACCGATTATTCTATAAAAGAAAGTTTTATTATCTCAGCCCAAGGTTTCTAGTAATAATTTTTTTGACTTAATAAAAAAAAATATGACAAATTGAAAAAAAATGAAGAGTAAGGAATATTTAGTAATATTATTTTATTTAACTATTGGAATTAGATTTAAAATTGATTAAAATTTGTTAATTCTCAAAACAGAAGTTTAGGGAAATTGTTAACAAATTTAGGATTATATATGTACAATACATCGCAACTCCGCAACTCCGCAACTCCGCAACTCCGCAACTCCGCAACTCCGCAACATTTTATTATAAATACACAATTTACTGTTTATTTTTACTTCTATTAGGGTTTCAAAATGGAATTTCACAAAAACATCCAACACCCCCAAATCCAAGTAGTATGCCAACACTTGGGAATGTAAATTCCAATCTTACTTTAACTCAAACACATTACAAAGTAACATCAACTATTTTTATTGAAAGTGGTGCGACATTAACCATTCCTTCTGGAACTCATATTTGGATAGGTCCAAATGTGCAAATAATTGGTAAACCTGGTTCCAAAATATATGTACTAGGTGTAGCACCAGCATTTGATTGGGACTATCAAATTTATACAAAATCCACAGTTTTCTTTAATAGACTTAATCCAAGTCAAGAATGGAAAGGTATTTGGTTACAAGGTGATGATAATATTATAGAATATGCAAAATTTAATGGTGGTCGTCATGGTTTAATGGTACAAAGTTCAAATAACCAATTATATCAATTACGATTCACAAATGGCTGGAGGGGTATAGACTCTTATGCAAATCAAAATCACATCGGAGAAAAATCAACTTTCACTACAGAATATATTACTGTAGATAGTATGTCGTCAGCAGGAATAGTTTTGTATAATGCCCGAGCATTTAACTTTTTGGCAGTAAGGTCACGTCATAATGCACCAGAAGGAATTTATCAACTATTTAGTACACTAGATAATTACAATAGTGGGCTCCTTCAAAACAATAATATTGGCTGGAGAATATTATCGGGATCCAAAGTTGGTGAGTATTTAAAATGGAATAAACATATACGATATGTTGTATTCAAGAATAATAACACTGGTATTTCTAGTTCAACCAATGAAATGGTTTATTTAGGTGAATACGGGGAATCTCAACGAGCACTTTCAGATTTTATTAACAACTCGAGTTGGGATATTTATAGATCTACAACTCAACTAAATATGTTTTATGCAAGAGGGTGCTATTTTGATCCTCAACCAGCTAAGGTATTTGGTGGGGTTTGGCATGATGATCAACGATCAACACCAGTGCCATATTTTGAACAACCAGAAATGTATGAATTTGATAAAGATTATTTAGAAATAAATAGTTCATCGAAATATGTTGAAAATGAAGTTATTAAAAATCTTACTAAAGAAAATGCATTAAATAAGCTAAAAATTTTAGCTCAAAAGAGATTTGATTTAAATACTATTAATGAATCAGATTTAAATTTATTGGATGAATTATCTTTTAATCCACGAAAAGAATTCAGTAATGAGATTTCTGATTATTCAAGTATGATTTATGCAAACTATCTACTTTCTTTAAAAGTAAATGAAGAAACAATTAGCAAACTCGAAATTTTAGTAAACTCAAAAGAATCGGATTCAAATGTTAGAGATGAGTTAAATATGTATCTCATAAATGGGAATGTTAGATTAAATAGAGCAAATCATGCACTGAGTTTAATAGAAAAACAACTTGAAAAAACATTAGATAATGTTGAATTAGTTTCAGAATTAAATTTCATTAAAGAAAGTATATTAGTTAATGAAGAAACTAATCTATTAGTGCAAAAAAATGATATAAAAAAAGGTAAGGTAGAACAAGTAGATTCAAAAGATGAAGTTATTGTTTTATCTATACAAACATATCCAAATCCATTTAACCCAACTACAACGATTCAAGTTAACTTAAATAAAGATAGCAATTTAAAAATTGAACTGTATAATTTGCAAGGTCAATTGATTAAAACAGTGTTTGGTGGATTTAAATCTAGTGGAATACATTCATTTAAATTGGATTTATCTTCCTATGCGTCTGGCATGTACTTGTATAAAGTAAGCGCAAATCAGACTGTACAATATGGAAAAATAACATTAACGAAATAGAATAATTATTTGTAGCCTGCTGAGTAATCAGTAGGCTACCTTCATTTTAATAAAGTAAAACCATGAAGAAAAAATCATTTTTAATTATTCTAAATATACTTGGAATCTGTTATTCTATCGGTTATGCACAAGGTCTTCAATTTTATGATGATGTCAGAATTAATGATAACAATGGAAGTAGTTTTCGAGACAATCTTTTAGCATCTCCTTACTTTAAATCTGATTTATTTCCAGATTTGAGTGTTAAAAAAAATAGTAGCAGCCCATTAATACTAACTTCTTACTCAATTTTTTTAAATAGTAATAATGAATATGTAAATGTTTCAAACACCTATTATGCACACAAAAATATAAGTGCTTATTTGCCCATACCCGATTCAAAAATTAAGCTAACTATAGGTGAAAATATGGAGTTTTATGTGCCAGAATACGTGAGTCCAGTATCAGCTACTAATAATAAAATTGAGTTGAGTGAAGCTTATAGTTTAAATGGTATTGAAGCTGTTCAATTTAAAAATGAACTATATTTTAAAGACGGTTTAATTGATTCAACATCTAGATATACAAATCAAGATGATAAACGGTTTAATTTTAAAAAAATGTATTATT
>Ga0210025_1001452_pt1 | contig 25713 bp, 21 predicted proteins | sample CryGeyme20150102_FD_183989 | JGI IMG/M metagenome (GOLD analysis project Ga0210025, IMG submission 183989) | Groundwater microbial communities from Crystal Geyser aquifers in Utah, USA - Crystal Geyser metaG 2015-0102 (SPAdes) (version 2) | ecosystem: Environmental > Aquatic > Deep subsurface >... | reverse complement strand
CGCTTGCTTGCGTGTGTGTGTGTGTGTGTGTGTGTGTGTGTGTGTGTGTGCGGTTTTTTCTTCTTTCTTTCTTTCATGATGCTCTCTGTCGTCTGTCGTGTGCGGTGTGTAACCGACAATTTTCTTTTATGGTAAAAACGACCACAGCGGACGATACGATGAATTTCTACGTCACTTTATGAATATTCTTCACGACGTAGAACACGATGGAGAAGTTCGAATGGATGGTATTTTACAATTGATGAAGGAATCGAAAACAACCATGATGAAGAAGACAGCAACAGCTGCTGCAGCAGCAAGAGTGAATGCCAAACATGAAACGGGAAACAATACGGCTGATGTTGTTATTGCCGATGATGATGATGATGATGATGCAAATCGCTTCCAAGAGAAACGAACATTGTTTACAGCATTTGAGGTAGAATCCTTCATAGGGCGTCTTTTGGATGAAGGAACTATCATGAAGTGCGATGGTTTTGTTTATTCCTGCGTTTAGCTTTTTTGAAGTGGCTGTGGGCTGTGTGAGACTTTGGTCAAAATTTGTCTGCTGGTCAAAATCTTCGAGAATTTTTTCGACTAACTATATAATAAATAAATACTAATAATTAATATTCGCTCGGTTGTAGGTCTACTACTAATAATAATGGAACGTGGAACACCACCACATCAATAACACCTGCTGAGAATTCTTTTATTTTGGCTCATGATACCGGACGTAGTATGTCTGCCGACGTTCTGTGTTAATGTGAGGAGCAAGGTTATGCACTGCAATCCTCGTAACCTATTGCCAGAAGTGTATGTTTCAATAAAATGCGCATTTCCGTCAATACAGCCTGTTCGGCAAATTCTTGTAATTTTGTACTATTGCTTCCAATTGTATTTGAGTTTGTGCTTGTGTTTGTGCTTGCATTATACAGGTCGGAACAAAGTTCGTTGAGAACTCTGGGATCCCAAACCGGAAATTGTAAGTCGACACCAGATACGCTTTGTTGTACCCAGTCTTGTACGTCCTTGTCTTGGCTGTAGGAGGCATGCTGCGTCGCCAAGGTCACAATGGAAGCCCTGATTTCTTCTAGTGGCAGTGCTTCCGCTCCGTCCGGACTACGGAGAGCACTACCGGCCCAGTAGTCGGCATTGGCAAAACCCTTCATTCCGAATTCGGACGGGTGCGGACCTTCCCTTCGATGTACCAGGGCGTGCACGTAGCTTGCGAGACACAATACATGTTCCGGCACCGCCACAGGAGGCCCGTACGCAAAGGGCAGTTCGTTTGGCCAACTCAGCGGACTCACGAGATCGTGTGCTTCGTCCGAGGCACCCAATCCCAACAATATAAGTCCCGTCGCACATCGACTCAAATAATCTTCCGTAGTGTTTTCGGCATAGCCATCGCCGCGAACCAGAGCTATAGTTCCAACAACGTCTTGAACCAGCGGTGAATTAGAATACGTCGCACCAGTTGGTTGGTTGCGCCGAATCTCTGACATTTCAGGTAATGATTTGTAGTACAAATTTGCGTACGAGTCGGGAGACAGTGGCATTTCCATACGCTGAATGGCTTCGACTATACTCGGCGGAAGTTTCCTACCGCGGAATGACGGCGACGCTGACGCTGACATCGTTCACAGGTAGATTGATTTAATGCCTTTTTTATACTGAATGACCCGGTATTTCAAGTTTTGGTTTCTTTATGGATGGATGGATGGATGGATGGATGGATGAACTCAGAATTAACTTGATGGCTTGATGGATTACAAAATTAATTACAACTTGACAAAAACTAAAATTGTACTTGCTTAAATGGATGGGTCCCAATCTTGTCGTTGGTGCAGCAGGCAACTAGGATACCTTCGCGTTATTGGTAGAGGAGTCTATTTTTATTTATGTATTTATTTATTGTTACTGGTAGATGAATGATGTAGTAGTATCAGGAATCAGGAGGAGGAGTGTCATCTTGAAATATTAATATTATTTTTTACTCGATTATTTTTTCATAAAAATTTAATTTCAAAGTACGTACTACAACTCAGCGATTTATTTATCCAATTAGAAAAAGCTACTCCGGAGTAGCTAGTATTAACGAAACAATCACTGTCTTCATGTATTCTACGCTATTACTAGACTAGCTAGTACGCCAAGCCCGTGAACAGCTGCATTCGCCATGCTCGAGTCAATGAGACTATCAGTCCTCGTTGGCAAGATGGTTAGTATCACAGAGGAGCTACAGTAACTAAGGCAAAGTGCATCAAAACAAGAGCAACCAGTGCAGCTATTTTTCTAAACATCTTAAAAATACTCACTTGTTTTCCCACCGCCAGAAACACAACCGACCAGACCACCATGGCCGCGCTCATTCCCGGACTGGGCTGTGGTGGTTTCTACTCCTACTGTATCTTTCTGCCTGCAAGAGAGAGAGTCGGCATGCTAACAGGGCGGAAGTCGTGAGCGCTACCACTGCCAGTGGTTGAATCTCACTTACTTTCATACAAGAGTGCGTTTAAACTATTTTTTATTCTTCTGTCGAGAGGAGCGGCACCATTAACTATCCGTACATCCGTAAGAGTTTCTTTTCAGAGTCTCATGGTGGAACGTAATAATTCAATGTAGACTCACATGCAGGCTCCAGCTAGCTCTAGAGAAAGAGTAGGGATGACCGTACGGTGTGTTGACTGGCATAGGATATGATGCAGGAGTGAAGGGTTTCAATACTACTAATTGTATCGCTGATTTTTAGTGCTTGACAAAAGGACCTTTTCCTACCTACTCCGTAGGAATCATGACATAATGACTACAGAAAATTCCGTCGGCACACAGCTAAAAACAATATTTTTTATTAATAATATTGTTCACGAGTTCACGAAGACAAGGCAAATTGAGCCCAGGTGGAACCATGGCAGTTTACCTTGTTTCGGATTAGCGATATTCATGGGACTCAAGGGTTGAGTCATACGTACTAGTACTCAACTAGCTACAGTACCAGGTAGGCCGTAGTACGTAGCCTAGCTAGGCAGCTAGTACTACTACTCTACTCCACTAGTAGACCACTAGCTTGCCTGCTTTGTGCTTTGTACCCGCATAATAATATCTAGACAAGTCCTTATCCACTTTACTTTATGGTTTTACTTGTTATCAGCCACCATGACCTCTAAGCCGGCTCCACACCTGAGTTAACAGGTTAGCAAGCTACTACAGGTACCTCTTACCTCTCCCCCTGTAGTACCCCTGTTGATGATGCGAGTTACCGGAACGACAGCCACCACGGCAGCCGGAAACGAGAAGACGATCGATCGATTCGGTTCGGTTCCCATGAAACCAACTCACAAGCTTTGAAAGACTTTGACAATGGTGCCCAAGCCAGATACGGCCGAATACCAAGTTAACTTCCTCATCTACAAGAGGACCTTGTCCCTCATTCGCAAGCAGGGACGAGGACGAGACACCAACCATCGTACGACATGCCATAGGCCAGAAATCGATGCGAAAAATTCCTTCGTTCGATCACCAATCCCAAAACTCAACCAAACCGAAAAAGCACAAGTTGTGCCTTTTCAACCCCTACCACTACACCTACTACACCTACTACTACTACTACTACTACACCTACTACGGTACTACTACTAACACTTCGTCTCAGCCGATCGAGTGGTTTTACGATGGAATTATGTCCAATGCAGACAAATCTTTCCATTCACATCGTACTATGTTCTAGATTTTAATGACCCCTGGAGCTATGGTCGTTGAAAGATCCTCAATGTTCAATAATAGTTGGTACTACCATACAGTAAAGAAGGAAAGATCCAACGAAACGCGATACCTACTGGTACTACTCCGGAGTATTACGTACCGTATTAGCTGCCCTACGAATGGACTCTCAACTCTCAACGACAACCTACTCAACTACTGTACAACCTACTACTACTGCATACGACTACTACGAGTTGTAGCTGAAGAATTATTACTAGATAGAGAAAGCTCACTCTTTCTTTTGAACTTCTTTATTGCGTTTGGCACTGCAAAAGTTTTTTCGGTTTAACTTTGCGTAGGTCGACACCACAATCCATCTTTTCTGCAAACAAGCAAACAAATAAAGAAACAAACCAAAATACAGCCAGCACAGCGTATCAATGAATCGCGGAGTCTACTGTTGCTGCACTGCCAATCCTGTGGACAGAAACGTCGATGATTATGGAGCGAACGTCATTTCTGGAGACTTAGTGCCATTTACGGAGACTTGTCCTGTAGCAACGGCGGTTTGTCAAGACGGTCAAGTGCTGTCCCTGCACGGGCAGTGAAGGGGATTGTGATGGATCATACTGCATGGGATTGTGTGATGTCTTTTCTGATACTGCTCAAGAATGCGACGGGAAGTTATCACGGGCGAAAGAGGATTAACACCAGAAGCCAGAAGATATGCTGGATCCGTACATCGACTGCTACCCGGAACAATCTAGAAAGCAAGTGTGTGGGGACAACACTTCTTTGTGCTTAATAGTTGCAAGACAGCAGCGGAAAATGATCCCAGCAAGTGCACAAAATCATCAGGTCATCCGGTAGCCAGGACGATTGCAGTGGTGGTTGCTACTTTGGAGACTTCTCACGTGCAGCTCTGGAATCACAAATGGTTTGATTTTTATGAGGCCGTAAGTAATCATCAAAGTTGGTTGTTACTACAAGAATTGCTATGCGCTAACTATTTTCATCGTTCCATCGTTTTTAAAACGTTCGCATACACGCGCTCCTTCCTTCCAACATGTTGCAACCTACAGTGTGATCTAGTGCTTTTAGATGCTCCTGACTTTGCCATGGGCCTTGGATTAACAATTCATGTTCGAACTTTTATTTGATACAGTACGTACTCTAACTGTCGGTGGTGTCTGCACGAACAATGTGGAGTCTGTAATCTTTGTCGAATGGGCATTGCTGCTGCCATTTTTTTGTTTCTCTACAATCTACATGCACCGAACTCAAGTCCTAACTGCTCTCATCTTAACTCTGAGATTACTCGCTCATTGAAAATGCCGCCATTCGTTCTGGACAGGATATTCTCCAAGTTGGTAGCTGGGGATTCTACGCCTGGAATTACGTTTCGGCTGAAGAGTTACCTGTTTTTGTTGAACACAAGGGCATAATCACCAAGGAAAGTCGGTTTTGAAATTCGACTCAAGGATGGTAACGAGCAGCGTGTCATTGCCAAGACCTTAAAGAAACAATAGTGTTGGGCTTCTGGGATAGTTCAAGTCAGGCAAAATGTCGGCACGAGACCAGCGAACTAATATCCATGACCCCATTCAGTTTGGAATGAAATGGCAAGTGCGTGATAGTATCTCCACTCCGTCGCAAGAACCGCAGCATCCCAAGCAATGTATCCTTCCTTCACCACTAAGACCAGCAGTAGCAGCAAGCGGTGCAGGTTCTTCCTTGCGTCAGCGTCGATTGGGAGAGAAACGCGTCACACGCAACGATGCAGAATTGGCTTGTGGGCGCATTAATAGCGATTGGGAGGGTATCGACTTTCAGAATTGTGTCTTTGGTGTTTTGCCCGGCAACGATTTGGTTTTGGCTTACGCCAGCTTTCACTGAAAAAGCAACAAATGCAGGAACCGAGAACAAAGTGCAGCGACCGTCGCCGTCGCATTCTCCAAGACAAGTTTGTTCAACAGGAAATACGTTCTCTGACGATGTTATAGGTAGAAGTAGAGCTTGGCACAACCCCGCCCCAAGAAAGAAATTTGTACGGGCGCATTCATGTATTGAATAGTACTGGAATTAGTTTTATTTTATTTCGACACCAAAATTAGTACTCGGTACTAGTAGTACAGTCCTGCGTAAGAAGGACACAAATAAATGTCATTTTTCCGGATTAGCTTCGAGCTGGTCTGTCTGGTCATGGCAGGTTGCATGCAGATAGCCAATCTTTCCTTAGTTCGTGTCCAAGCAAATGAATCCTTGGTAGCACTGTACACCAGGACAACAGACTTTTGTATCCCTGCATAGCTCCATATGCTTTCGACATTGTCCGCTATTTGCGTTGGTATTAGCATTGGCATTAGAATTAGTATTGCTGTTGCCACTGTTCAAAACAATACTTCCTGGTGGTCGCGTGGTCCCCCCGTTGTTTGCATTCGCATTCGCATTGAAATTGGGGGTTGGCTTGGCGGTCCGAAGAGGCGCTGGAGCTGGAGTCGGCGCAGGTGATCCTTTGCTCAAGATGGGCGGTGCGAGATTGATGGCACTACTTGTTCCTTGCAAGCACTTCGACACACTGGTCTGGTCGATGTAGAACTTGATCTGTTGGATAGATGTGTCACTGAATTCTTGACATTGAGCACACATGGTCACGTCCATCAAGAATCCCTTGCAACATTCGTGTACGGCACCGGCCGAATGACCCTGTAGTGTAAGAGACAGTAAACGGAGAGTTGTGACAGTGTTTTGGGGTAAATTTAGCATCTGCTTGTGAAACAAAACGAAAGGAATCAAGTGCAATTGCAAGGGCAAGTACCAGTACTAAACATCAACCATTGACGCGAAATAATGCCTTACCATTTCGTGAGCAAAGAGTGTCCCCCAAAACAATGGATTGTTGTTTCCACCGTAGGTTATTTCATTGACTCCGTAGCCGTACTCGTTATCACAGAGCGAGGCTCCCCAGGCACATCCTACGGTTCCACTTGAATGAGGGAATCCGTGAAACAAATGTGCGACATCGCGTCGAATATGATCCCGATTGTTCAACCAGTATCGTTGAAAGTTGGCAATAATGCTGTCATTATCAGACTCCTTGCAAACCGAATTGGTTTTCGTAAACAAGTGCGTGTACGGATCTGTTGTTGGGTCGCAGTATCCCTCTAGGTGAGTAAGCACAATACGTGTACAAATTCCCGGTTGTTCAAACTTTTTGGAAGCTTCTGCGACGGTCAATTGAACGACTTGTTCGGCTTGCTGAGGTGTTCCTCCGTAAAATTGACAAAATTGTGACTCGTAGGCCAACGCCACTTCAATGGTCTTGTAGGACTGACAAGGTGGAAAATCGTTGTTTTGCAATCGTCTCATGTGACGATCGTGGTCGTTGTTGCTACTGTTGGTGATAAAGTCGTCGTGGACAAGACGATCATGGTCATCACCATCATCGTAATGAAAACGTCGTTGTTTCTCGTCCGAAAAATCATCGGGTGTAACTTCGACAAAAATTCCTTGTTTCAAGTCCAGTGGCAAAAGTGCGTGAGTTCGTTTGGTTCGAGTATCGTACCGTATAGCATGTTTGAACTGCCCTGTGATAGGATCCAATGCAATGGTAGTGTGTGGATCTTTTTTTGATGTGAAGAGTCCTCCTACTAGTGGTGAAGTATCACTAGTATTGTTAGATATGCTTGTGCTTGAGGTGATAGCGGTAGTCCTTGTGATAGAAGTACTGGGTAAGGAATTCTGAAGCACGCCATTTAGATAATAGTGAGCAATGTTGTTGCTGTTGCTGTTGCTGCTTCTTCTAATGTCGTCGTCATTGATAAAGACAGATGGCAGAGGCACCAAGTCCTTTGGCAATAGAGAAATGGTAATAGTACCTGTCGTGTCATTCTGGGCTGTGGAGCCAAAAGAGGCAGCAGCGGTTGTAAAGGAAATGCTGTTGATGCTGCTACTTGTGGTGCCATTGTGTTCTTCTCCCTGGAGCAGACCTCGCTTGTTGATATCACTACTGACGTTGCCGTTGCTGTTCATCTTGATCTTTACAATTTGTGCTGCAGGCGGAGAAAATCCATCTTTCAACAAATTGCGGTCGATAAAGTCAGTCCATAAATCAGAGGTAGAATCAATAGTAGACGCAGCAGTAGTACTAGAAGCAAGAGCAGCCTTTCCAGCTTTTCGTAATCCGCCTTGCCCAGCAGGAGCAGGAGCAGCAGGAGCAGACCAAACGACGTTGGGAGACAACAACATTGTCATCAACAACATTAGAAGCCATGAGGTTGACAGGATGGTGGTGGTGGTAAACATCTTGGTCGGACAAATTAATGAAAAATGGGTCGATTGGTCGATTGGTTGGTTTTTTTCTTCGAAGAGAAAATGAGACTCCGATAAACTATCTGAATGCTCTGCTGCTTGCTACTAGAATAAGCCTTTTTCAAACAGGTGAATTGGCTAGTTGTATGTGACATTCAAATAGCAATACTAGCAACAATGTTTTTATGAGACTAAAAGTCTCTTGGTTTGGTTTTTCGATTTTCAATTTGCATAAACTCCGTATGTGATAACCTTTTTGGCTATTTATTTTTGTGTGGCGACCGTCCAGTCAAGATCATCATTGGTTATATCGGCATTTTCTTCAGCAATTTGAACGGTTTAAGAACATGTGAATCTACTTGAAGGACGTTCAATCATGTGAGAAGATGTCACACAGACATATCTATCATAAATAAATAAATCAAACGCTTCGGAGTTGCCGTTCTTGTTAAGGGCGTGCTTAAAATATTTCAAACGAGAATTGCTGTCCACTAAAACGGACCAACGCACAATGTCTTAGTACCGGTACTACTGAAAGAGACCTGGTAGACACAGGCTTACTTGGAGTCTCTCACGGGAAGCTATTATAATATTAATAATATATTATTATTATTGAATGAATACCAGGTACGGTACGATACCTGGTACAGTAGTGGCAATAATAGTTGCGAGAGTTCCAAAAATAGATATGGAATACCAGGTACAGTAGACTACTACCAGTACCTGGTAGAGTAATAGTCTTAATAGAATAGCTAATAATAGTTTTATTGGGCTACCAGTACGTACTACTCCATACTGCTACTACTGTAATAGGCTACGGTAGTCTACTCTACTACGTATTCTACAATACTGTACTGGTAATAATAACAGCAGCCAATGATAGAAACCAGTGGACGCGGAGTGACAACGACACGCCGACAAATAAATAACAATACTACTACTAGTAGTACTCAGCAGTAACTAATAAAATCAATCACAAACTCACGCTCTCAACCAGGATCGAATTTTCAAAAGGCATGGTTATGAAAAACTCTTCACATACAACAAACAGGTTTCTATAGACAATTACCACGCAGAGTCACAGCAATCATCAGTATGGAATACTAGTAGTACCTTGTAGGCAGTTAGAAGAAAGGCGGGTATTCACATGCAGCGGGAAGGAGAGGCCTGTCCTGGTGTCGCACTAATAACTGTTCGATTAATAGTAGGTACTCTACTTTTACAGATGACTCGTGCACAGCGTTGTCTCTTATTTTTCTTCTCGGAAACAGTAATGTGCGGCCATTATTTTCATCGAGTAGACTAGTAGTACATGTAGTCTACTAGTAGCTAGAGTAATTCTGGTACTGTGTTAGAGAGTGTTGAGTGTTTAATACGACTCCATCCCACAACGTACTGCCTAGACCCTAGACTAGCTAGTACTAGTAAGAGTAGCAAAATAGGATCAACGATGAGACCTTCAATAATAGCCTAACAGGATGCTACTACTTTAGTAGACTAGCTAAGGTCTACTCCGAGCTGCGAGTGCAATCGTACGAGTACACAAAACGTTCTTTTTTCTAGTAGAGTAGTTCTTTGTTGAGTATCCTACAAACAGTCGATTCTACTCCTAGCTACCAGTCCTAAAAGCACTGAAAGGCACCCAGGTGGGATTTGGCCAGGAAGCTCAATTCCCCCAGACCATTGCTCATTCCACGCCCTGCAGCCTGCAACAAGAACCTTATTCTGGACAAGTACTCTGGTGCTTCTGGAGAAGGATGCTGCCTTGATGTTTTCTTCTTGGGGTCAGAAACTGAAGCATCTGAATCTGAATTCCAGATTGCTCGCAATGGACACTGTGATGAGTTTATGAAGGTCCGTTTTGCTTTGCAACTTGGTCTTGAAGTCAGTGGTCCCAAACCAAAATGCCTCCCAGACAAATACGAGGATGCTTGGTTTGATTTCAATGATGATGGTGCTGAGGATGAGGATGGGGTGGATTTGTTGGCAGACTTGGCAGACTAAGAATGAGCTCAGCTACAGTCGAAATGAAGTGAAAGGCCTTGAGATCTATTTGTGTTGGGATCAATTCCTATAACCCAAAAAAATGTTTGTCTTGTTGACATCCGAGCACTAGTTTTGAGATGTATTTGCCTCCAGGAGATCCCCCACTTGTGCTGAGATTGGTTCGTGCATTGTTGAGATCAACATGCAACCTTATGCATATATTTGTTGAGCCATAACCGTAGACCGTAGGCTATTATCATTGTTATTTGGTAGTCTGGTTATTACCATTAGTGTTCTAGGTCCTAGCACCTAGCATTAACTAGTCATGGGCATCATCCAAGCCAAACCGATTGGATCGTTTGCGTCCCCGGCTCGCTCTTTCTTCCGGAACCTCAGCCAGCTAACGTGAATTGCCGGCGGTATAACCGACTGTAGCAGTCATGTGGGTCTCCTGTTCATCCAAGCCTATTCGATTGGATATTTTTGCGTCTCCGGCTCGCTCTTCCTTCCGGAAACTCACGATCGCAACCGCTGTAGGCAGCCAGTTAACGTGAATTGTCGGCGGTATAACCGGTGACAAAAAGCTGGGATATCCGATCACTGTTTTAAATATTGCACAGTCTGTATGGTCAGGACCATAGAAATAGTGTGAGCAAGTCAAAAAATCTCGAGTTAGCGGTGGTATTCTTCAGAGTAAACTCTCGTAAAAGGTAGAGTCCCGGTTGAATATTATTATTATTTGAGAACAGTAGCTCAAGAACTGCAGAGGATGGTTGCTGCCCATGTTTGCAACCATTAAAAATAACTTACAAGCAACTACCACTCTGTATTATCTCTGTCCTCTTGATTGCCGTGCTACCTAGTAGTAGTAGTAGTAGTAGTGCTACCTGGTTCTCTATCGTGGTAGCTGGTAGTAGTACTAGTGTACCAGGTACCAGGTACCAGGTACCACTACCTAATGAGAAGTTTTGATGAGTTCCCCTTTGCCTCGCTTGCCGCTTCTTCATTGAAAACACATACTAATAATTAAGATGTTGTTTTTACTTAGGTTTGTACCACCAGATACTACCTACCGCCGTGGTACAGTACCCTGGTAGTAGTAGTGACCGTACTTTGCCCCTCGTACTAGTATTCTATTTGCCTGCAAAGCGCACGTTCTTCCCTGTTGGATGACGGCAGGGCCTCCTTCGCTTTTGTCACACTGTCTGCGACGTTTACTAGTACCAGGTACACACTTTGCCATAATATTACCTGGTACATAATACGGTATGTGGTAGTGGAATTCTGGTACTAACTTGTAGTACCAGGTACGTACTGGTAGCGGTATCAAGCTTGTACCCTGGTACCGTACCTGGTGGTAGCTACACTGGTAATAATAAGAGGGCAGGATTCATCAGTGGTACCGGAAAAAATCCATTGGATGTTAAAGGATGCGAAGTCGGTGAAAGTCGTCAACCATAGAACAAGAAAATTAACAACCGAGTACCAGGGTAAATCACAAGATATAACGCATTCTTTGAGAACGTTCGTCCTTCCCTTCTTCAACTTCCTGTTTCTTCTACTATAGTAGTACTACGGTACTACATCAAGGTACCGTACTACCTGGTACCTGGTAAATATCATAAATCATAACATAAAGTTATAAATTCTCTCTAAAAGTAATATTGTTTAAAGAAACAGTCAACCTTTGATCTGTCTTAAGCGTGCATTAAGCATACGTCCCTCATCTTCATTCATTCTCCAAGCCGTAGTCGCCATGGCCAATCTCTTCTGCAACGATTCCAGCCTTCGCAGTGGTAAATGGACCGCTGCAGAAGAGGAGTATGCCCATGAAATTGTAAAAACCTTTGTCGAGGGCTCGATTTCCGATGTGGAAAAAGGCAAAAGCCTTCGTGGCTATCTGGCTCAGAAGCTCCGTACCAACGTAAAACGCATCAGTAAGAAGTTTGAAGGAACCAATTATAGTGGAAAGCGAATCTACGTGGATAAGACAGATTCCCTGAACAAGGCTGTTGTTGCAGCCCGACAGCGGAAACTGAAAGATCTCGAAGCCAAGTTCATTGAGTCTGTCAAGTTTTTGGAGAAGAACGAAGCTGACCGCAAACGACCCATGGATGTCCTTACAAACTCGAATCATGGCTCTCGCGGCAGTAGTAGTGGAGGAAATTGTTACCCACTCTTAGGTTCTTTCGAGCCACCTGCCGCGATGACTGCGTCTGCTTCTGCGATACATCCATTTACGCATGCCATTCATCTCAACGAGATGGACAGGATGACTGTGACAGATAGTATACGATGGCTAACCGCTGCGAATGCGGCAACCGGTGGTATTCCGACAGCTGCCACAGGCAGAACAGCCGACTCGAGAGCAGAAATCGCTCCCTTTTTCATACCTCCCTTTGATCCCAACTCCTCCATCCTGATGGCGTTGATGGAAGGAAATATTGTATCAGCGTGTTCTGCTTTGAGAAGTGGATTTGAAAGAGGAGTGAATCCGTCCTTTCCGTCGATAACATCTCCACTGTTGAACTCGACCGGCTTTACCAACAATAGTGACTTGCTGAATCAAATCTTATTCCAGCGTCTACAACAACGACAACACGATGCTAAAACTTTGGAGAGTTTAATGAAAGCTCGACCAGGCCTAAGCGAAGATTCACTGACAGGTGCAGCAGCAGCAAGAGTAACAACAACAGCACCATCTCTGTCCTCTCTGGTTTCTCAACGAGATGCCCTCATGAGTTTGGTCTCCTTGCAAGCTACAGCGTCTACTACTAGTGCGTCTATGCTGTCGCAGCCATGTGTAACTACCGTTACTAACAATTATTGCGGTCGCATACGTACCGGCGGTTCAAATCTGAGAAATGATATTGAGAAAGACGAACAAGCAGGCACCGATGCTCTGGCTCGGAAACGGGCCAGGTTGAAGGAATAAAGAATAAACATTGGAGTAATTTCAGCGTACGGAATGGGGGGGGGGGGTCATAGTAGTACAGTATCAATGATAATAATAGAAAATAGCTTGCTCCTACAGTAAAGGAACCATGGAAATATTCGCACGGCTCCTCTTTTAGATGCTCGGAATCTGCTTTTATCTCGGAGTCATAGAAAGGCTGCGTTCGCATTCCGTCGGTTTTTTGTTTAGGTGAGAGCTACAGTTCAATTCTTGTAAGGTTACCTGGTACGGTAGAACTACAGGCAGTTGCAATTCATCTTTTTTACCAGGTAGGAGACTTACACTGGTTGACGATAGCAAGAGCCAACAAGGGTCAGGGTCTACTCAAAAAAAGATAATTATTTTTTATGGCCAACCACTCTAGCCAGTGGGTGGCCTATGAAAGTTTTATTTGTCTGCTACTGATAAATATTTAGCTTACTATTTTACAAGTAGAGTACTGAAAATTTGTATAGTCAAACCTACAGATGGGAGCTCAGACCTGGAATTCAGTCCTAGATAAATATTTAGGAGCTTACTATTTTCAAAGTAGAGTACTAAAGTTTTTGTAATCAAACTTAACTTGAGGCCCATGGACCTCGTGCACTGTGGAGAGAAAAATACTAAATTCTTAGCACAGACCTTGGACCTCTTATTGGTAGACGTGGTGTGATTTTACCAGTAGTAGTCAATTATCATAGGTCCACATACTTCTTGTTAATGTAGAAAGTGTACTGGAGTCTAGTACACCAGCTTGGTCAAATATTTCAGGTTACTACAATTAGCTATAGTAGCGGCGGAGTTATTGGTCATAACTGAGAAGAAACGCAACTCTGTTGATCAGGCAAAAGCTAAAACACTGGCTTTTTACAAGAGTAGTCTCGTCCCACGAGAAATTGTTTCTTTTTTGTTTTCCCAATTTCAACTGAGAAACGCAACCCTGTTCTTGATCAGGCGAAAGCTAAGTAGATACTGTGATACTTATTTTCCATAATTGTTCTCTAGTACATGACCAATTCCATCTCTGATCTTTGCAGTCACTTCGTCTTGTTTTTTTTAAAATACTACTAGTCAGGATCATTTACTAGGAGTCGTAGATCTTGTCGAGCTACTTCCAATATTGTTGCTTCTCTGCTGTTTTCTGTTGTCCAAGGATCAACAAGAAGGAGATTTGTTGTTGGAAATACTTTTTCATAATGATCAACAGCATTCCTGAAATAGAGTCTACTGGCACCAAATCAAATTGTTGCTTGGAGCCAAACCACTTGTCTTCATTTGGCTTGTCCGGATGGCCTTGCCAGCTCCTGAGACTCCATTATTTGGCGATTTCGCGCCAGTAAGCCCTACTACTAGCTAGACTACTAAGCCAGTCCAATTACATACATTCAATGAAAGTAGCTGGCTGGCCACCATACATTCAGCTCTATGTACTACAGTACCTGGTCGCAAACAGTAGATACACTACTAGCTAGTAGTGGTAGATACTACTACTACTACTACTAGATCATCGCTCTACCATCCAAACTTCAAGGTACAGGTAGAAAGCGAGTAATCTACACCTACTGCTAGTACCGGTACCATCCAGTACTACTACTCTGGTTGATGTACCAATATTGCACGATAGTTCAGCAATACTAGACTACTTCCATATTGCCATTCATACGTAAGATGAAGCAAGTTCGGTCGATACTCTTGTTCGTGCTGCATCATGCACTAGCCACACAGCTGCTGCTGCGGCTGATGATGGTGACGATGATGATGATGATGATGATGATTTCTTCGAGTAAAGCGTTTGCTCCTCCCGCTATTATGAAGACTTGGGCAGCAGCAACAACAACAACAACAACGACAACATACGCAGAAAGATCTACTTGCTTCATTCGTATGTTAGCTACCAAAAATGATAATTACGGCAGCATTAACGAAAACGACGAGGAGCAAGATAGTAGTATTTGTTGTAGTGTCGACATGGCCGATGTAGGATTTATTTTATTGGCCGGAGGCAAGGGTTCTCGCATGAAGGCGAACATGCCGAAACAATTTCTTGCACTGCAAGGCAAACCGGTGTTGCAGCATTCACTGGATCTATTTTTGGAAGCACTGCCTACATTTTTAGAGGCAAAAGGCAAATCTCCACCGTCTTGTGTTGTTTTGGTTCTGGATCCTACCTACCAAACTACCGACTACGCGTGGTTGTTGGATACATACAATGACAACAGCAACAATGACGGCGACAACAGTAATAGTAGTGGTGGTGGTGGTGGTAGTAGTAGTAGTAGTAGTAGTAAGAAGAAGAAAGTGAAATTTGCCTTTGCAAATCCAGGAACCGAACGTCAGGGATCTGTCGAAAATGGACTGGCCAAATTGATGGAATTGTCGAACGATGAAACCAACATGTACGCCGCCATTCATGACAGTGCGCGACCCCTGGTAACAATTGATGAAATATGTCGGGTCGTACAAGATGCCAAGGACTGTAAAAGTGCAGCTGTTTTGGGTGTGCCCTGTAAGGCTACCATCAAAGAATCGGAAGATGGAGGTCAAACAGTACTTCGTACCATTCCCCGATCGAGGTTATGGGAAGTTCATACACCGCAGGTTGTCAAGGTGACGACACTGCAACGAGGATTTCGAAAGGTTATGGAGGAAAATCTGGAAGTGACAGATGATGTCAGCATCGTGGAAGCCCTGGGTGAGACTGTCAAGTTAACACTGGGAGAGTATACCAATTTGAAAATCACTACACCAGAAGATATGGATGTCGCATCGTCGATTTTAGAAGCTAGAAAACAAAAGCAAATGCAATAAACACTCAATTGTTTTTTTAGTGTAGTATGCTTCTCAAAATGAAAGCTCCTGTAGTACGAATGGACGGAGCAAACATTGCATGTCTACTACAGCTCTACGACAGGGGCACGACATGTGGTTGTCTTCATGTGGCATATGCTATGAGGCACAATTTGTGCCCATGCAGAGGTGTGGAAACGGCATCTCCTGATGTGATGCACTAGTAAAATATACAACCAAAAGCAAGAACAAAGTCTCCTAACGAATAATTATATGAAGATGTGAATATTTACGGTAGTGCCCATAGCCCTGATAGTGTAGAAGCTGTGCCTTTATCCTGCCGAGGCATTGGCTTGTATATTTGTTGTCCCAGATAAAATGTGAATAAGCTGTGATGTTCAGTTTGCCACGAGGTACAGGACGATTCAGGCAGAACCATGATGGCAATGGCTGTCGCCACTTTGGCTGCCAAACACTAAGTGGGTTAGAAGATCCTCAATGTCCCGAGGCATGCCACAGTGTGGACACTGGAAAATGCCATCAGGAAAAAAACCACGGGACAAAAAGAATTGATTGATCAGGTCCCGTTCTTGTTCATGACCAATGGTCTGATCAATTTCATGGTTGTTTTTGTTCAAGGGGGCATCCGCCTGGTATGGCTCTTCGTTCAAGGGGGCATCCACCTGGTTTGGCTCTTGGTTCAAGAGGGCATCTTGGTTGTTCGCAGCAGCAACCACAGGACCAGGGACCGGGGCACGCATCTCTGGAGGAATATTTTACATTGTACATCCTATACACCACCACGACCTACACAGCAGCCACCACATAAAGCAGCCACCACATGGTTGTACATCATATATTGTACATCCTACACACCACACTCACATAGTACACTGTACACTGACACCTGACAATCATTGACCAATTACCTACAAGTATGGATGTCAACTCTGAGGACACAACCCGGGAGCTGCAAGAGTTTCTGGAACCAAGAATGTGGATACTCTTTCAACCCCCCCTCATAGACCAAGCACCCAGATGCCCTAAATTCCAGTTCAGGTACAATGGAAACATTGTCACCAGTGTGCCCTACTACCAAGAGGCAACACAAGAGCCCATTGGTGTAGGTCGTGGTGGTGTTGTTAGGATGTACAATATACAATGTACTAGTATGATGTACAAGCAATGCTGTGGTAGGTCATGTAGGATGTGGTGCTGTGTAGTAGTAGGTCGTGGTGGTGTGTAGGATGTAGGATGTACAATATACGAATGTACGAGGATGTGGCCGTGTGTAGTAGATGCTGTAGCAGGATGTCTTTTGAGTTTCTTGAGAAACAAAAAATGTGAAAAAAAGTGAAAAAATAACATCAGTCTACTACCAGTGGAATTGCAGTAGTTTTTGTTTTTCTTCCCAATGCACTGAAAGGGTTCCTTGCAGTGGAGAGGTGAACCAACAGGAGAACACATTGAGTCACAGTTGTTTCAAAAGATAGTACGGCACCATACTACTACTGTACAAGTTGGTGTATTTTTGTTAATTTATTTTGGTGTATGCAGTGATTTTAGGTACTATCACGACCACTAAATAAAGAAATTGAATCAAAAAACAACTTCACCATGATGGTATTACGCCGTTCGAAAGCAAGAAGCACTATAAACAAGCAATTAATACAAGTAGAATACATATAAAGGTCTAGTAGACACACTCAAACACCAGCAGTGTTAGTTAATTTAGCTTATTCGTTACATTATCCACTAGCGAGCAGCAGCTCTAATACTACTCATCATCATCATCATTGTCATCAATATTCAACACCATGTCAATGGGCATATCGTCCACATCAACTTCATAGTCAACATCAATGGCAAGGTTGTCAAGAGTTCCTTCAATGCCACCAGCAATCCAGATTAACTACGAGTAGTAAATTGCCTGGTTGACCAAATTGCCTGGTTGCTTGCTTGCATGATTATTAATTAACAAATGACCCATAACTCCGCCGCGGCGGAGTTATCGGTCATAACACAAGGGTTTGAGTTACAGCTGGCAGCAAAAGATTTTGGGAGGGTTAGTGTTTTGAGATCGCCTCGCTCTCTACTATACCACCAGGTACCTACTAGTACAAGTAGACTAGCTACTACCGGTAGTTGACTACTAGTGGCTACAGTAGCTCCTCCTGTAGTATTAGTAGGGTCACGAGGAGCATGACCCATCTTGAAGGGCTGCCGGTCTCTACCAGTACTAACAGTTGTAGCTACATACAGTAGCTACCCTGGTATTAATTGTAGTATCCTACCAGGTAAGTAGAGTACTGGCTGGTAGTAGATACTACTAGTAGTCTACTTATTACTGTGTGTCATATCGAATTTTGCAGAGGCCGTGTTTGTGTGCCTCTCATCATCTGGTGATCCCTTACTACTACATCATCAATTCCTTTCCTCTCTACTACTAGTAATACTACTTCTAAAGCAGTAGTAGGAACTACCGCATTCGAGTAACCGAGTGGTCCAGTACTCACAGCAGTATTCAGTTAGTTGCTCTGCTGTCATTAGACAGTCAACAGCTAACAGCTTTACATTTACGGCTGCATACAGTTTCTGCTTTCTGCGATTCTGCTCTGCCCGTTGACAGCAACGACACATCGACACATCAACAACTACTAGCACACGTTAAAGCACACGAGCGTGCAAGCAGAGTTAAGAGACAGTCACTCGCACACGCATACGCAATACGCACCATCATACAGTACGATAATAGCTCCCCAGCTTCCTGCTTTTCCTTTGCTGCAGTCGCAGTTGCACTTGCATTCGCGCTGAAAGAAAAATACCACTGCTAATACTAATACTTCTACAGTCTACAGCAACTGCAACTCTGGATATCAATATCTGTCTTTGTTGCACGTAAACGAACAACGAACACACACATACCACATACATCCGTATCAGTGTATCAGTTATCAGTATCGACGTATCGGCTACCTCCTTGCCACCCTTGAAACTTGAGTGCACACCATAGCCTCAACAATCGCCAATCACTAGACTACTAACCAACAACAAATAAACTAAACAGTTACTAAACCTCACAGCACGCTGTTATCGAGCAACATGACGGCCGATCCCGGATTTCCCACATTGTGGTCTGGCCTAGAAACCAAGGGCATGAAGGAAGCCAAGTGTTCCTTATTGCTGCAAGAAGACGCGGCCTTTGAACCTAAAATTAAGGCACTGCCCAAGCAGCGAGTATTGGTCTACCAGGACAAGGGATTTCATCCCAACTCGGCGGCAGCAGCTGTCAGTGACGGTAACGGTGACAATGCGGCACCTGCTTCGCCCACTTCTAATTCTATCAGCAACAGCAACAGTAACGGAAAATCCAACGAGGATAACTTTTACGTTGACTTCAAGGGATGTACTATCCTTCAACTGGAACCGTCCTTTGGACCGACACCCCAGAGGACGATGCCCGTGACTTTAACTGTGGGCGGACGATGCATATTCACACCGGAAAACTACCACGACTTTAGGGTCATGATGAGGACCAAGGAACAGTCCAAAGAAATGGATATTGCACCAAACGGAAACTTTGATTGGCCGGACGTGCAGTCCATGCTGCTCTGTCCTCTCTGTGGGACCCGAGCACAGATACCCCAGGACCAGGACGAGTACGAACTGGAATACTGGATGCTCTTTTATCCGTTGCTGCAGATCACTGTCATGAGAGGATCGCAAATGACGTTGGGAACCAGAACCGTTTGTCGACTGACTTGCCTAGAATGCATGGAAAATCTACTAGAAGGAATGTTGCTGACGGTGCAACCAGGATCGGCCAACCAGAATCGTACAAACAACAACCATCAGAATAATAGTCGGTCAAATAACTCACAACAGCTACAACAACCACCTAAAAAGAGTACAAAACTATCCTTTACGTTACCGGCGGCAAATGTACTGGCAGAAGCTGGCAGCGCTTCCTTTTTGGAAGACGGACCACCAAGACCTGAAACACATCCCCACGTTGATGATATCCTGGATGCGTGGACATTGTACAATCTCTGGGAGCACTCTGGGGCATGGGAGGCACTCCAAAATGATTATCGAATTGTTCTTTCCAGAAGTATGCAAGGTGATGCCGGAGGAGGAGGAGGATCCGGTAGTGGCGGTGATGGTGGTGGTGGTGGTGGTCCGCCGGATGAGGTAGATCCTGGTAATAGTACCGGTGGTGCCATTACAGGTACTGACGGTGAAGCACCACAGCAACCGAGATTGCGAGAACGACTCGGAAAGGCCTGTGGAAATCCAAAATGCAAAAAGGTTCAAGGCAAGAAAGATCGAACTACTGGAGAGATTGTTCGTCTGACCATCAAGTGCAAGGAATGCTTTTCGGAGTTCTATTGTACCAAGGCCTGTCGTGAAAAGGCCAGGGATAAGCACAGACCCGATTGTTTGGCAAAGCAGCAAGAACGCAAGGAACGGAGAGAAAAGAAGGCCAAAAAGGTACAATGCGATACGTGTCAGCAGAAACTCCCCTACACTCAAATGAAAAAATGCTCCCGCTGTCGACAGGCGACCTATTGCAGTGTCGAATGTCAACGCAAGGCCTGGACGGAACACAAAGCACACTGTGTCAAAAGGGGTTGAGCTATTCAATAGTAGCAGCAACAACAATATTAATAATGATAATGAAGAACGAGAGAGAAAGGATATAGATATCGTACAGATCTTGTAAGTTTTTACCTACTATTTTGCATCCATTTTGAGTACTAGTAGTCTAGTAAGCAGCGGGCAATGATAAGTACTACACCAGGATACAAGTGAAAAATTCATTTACCGCGTACAACAAAACGAATTTGTCTGCTTTGTTCCAATGCTTCATCCCATCCTACTAATACTACAGTAAGTGGTAGTAAGTGGTAGTAGTAGTATTAGCTACCACTAGTAGATAATTTTCAAGAAGATAGTACCTGGTAGGCAGCTAGGTATCAAAGCACAGAAACACAACTACTACTTTAATTATTCAATACTAGTAGTAGCCATTCCGAGCAAAATGGAAGGGACTTCTGTTCTTATCGCTGCGATTACAGCCGCTATGCAGCTCAGTTGTCAGGCTATTCCGAATCGTTGTCAGAATCGGATGACCACAATGGCGCAGAATTATCCCTCGGATTCAATTGGGCCGACGCAGCGCGCTTGCGTTTTTTCTCTGCAGAAGACGGAGTAACAGATACAGCAGATACAATAGTTCCAGAACTGGCAGGCTCTGGCGATTGGAATAGCTTCACTTTCAAGACGATACCGTCCATCAGCTGACTCATTTCGCGAAAGACATCATCAACATTGATCATTACCATAGTATCAGCTTTCCAGTCCCCCGAGACAGACGGTCGTGTGTATTCAGATGTCATAACAGAAAATGGTTGCGTCGAAAAGACATGTGGCCGCCAAAGCACAGCAATTACATCTGGACAAAGATAATTGTAAAAGAAGAGAGCAAGTGAACCAAAATCCCTTCGCAAGGCCTCTACCATTTCCGTCACTGGTCGCCAGTCTGAAAGTACTTGCTCTTCATCCGTGTTGCGCATATTGCGGTAAACCTTCATTCGAAGAGCCTTCGGTCCCAAGTATTGATCTTCCATGCATTTCGTGTACGCACTCACCATTCGCTTCGCAACATCGGAAGTTCCCGCGACTACCCTTAGCTCAGGGCCGAGATCACCACAAGTAGACGACAATTGTTCATTTGTGGTAAATTCAGGATGAACCCGGAGCAATGCGCTGTAGCCATGATATGACTGGGTTGTTTCACAAAAAACCGTGGACCAACTGCTGGAGTCCATATCAAACGAAGACAACTTGGAAAGAAGGAAAAAACGGCTCTTTCGGGCCAAGGCAATAATTCTCGTCAAAACAACCCACTCCGGGCTATTAGCAGTATAGCTTGGGCTCCAAACGCCGGGGTCGTTTGAAGGAGACACAACCTTATTCAAGTCCTCCAAGCCTCCACGATCATTCGGTGTAATGATATACATTGGAGAACCACCTTCCCTGTTGGGTCCTCGTAGTTTCTCAAATCGGGCAGTAATGGCGCTGCGATCTTCCTCATTGATGTGACCAAAGGGATCTACAATAAAAGGTTCCCTATTAAACCAGAAACATCGTGTGAGGCGATCCGTTTTCGCTGAAAAGTTAAGTGTCATCAAAATAAAACCAGCAGCGAAACTTCTTACCTAACCCAATCATGATTTTGAAGTAGTTCCAGAAACCTCAAAAAACCTGCTGCAACGGTCCCTGGTGCCTCCAAAGGAGAATTTCTGTTCGTGTAGACTTGGCAGACGATCAATTCGATTGCTTCATTTGGCACGAGCCCGGATAGCATATGCCCGGCAAACCATCGAGTAGCCAATCGAACCACACCTCCTGCAGAGGCGTGCTTCGTATGAACGGCATGGATCATTGAGTGATGCATAGCAGCGACGACATGCTCCTGCGTCAGCTCGCGAAGCAAAGCCTCAGCTTCTGTGCTCGGCCTGAAAATACCGCGCAGCAGACGAATTTCCGGGTCGGCGCGTATTTTGATGCGAAACATGTAACCGCGAAAACCGAGATCCACGTAGTTCGGTGTGACAATAATTGAGTCAATAGCAAAACCCTCGCATTCCTCCGGGCTGGCCGAATGCATTTCTTCGATGCCCTTGGCTAACTGAATGAGCATTGCTGCCTTTGCGGCACCAATAGCTTTCAAATCAGTAGGCCACTTTGATGAGGCCCCACAACGAATCTGGATACAAACTGGTTCCGTTGAAATTACGCCCGACGTCTTCTTCAGTCCTTTGACTCCGTTACTACCAAGGAATAGATGTGGTAAAGGTGGAAACAGGTCAGAATACCGAAGACACGGCGAGAGTGGTTCAACGGCATCAATAGCAAGCGGCAAACCAAGTCTAGACATCTTTCCCTCTACAGTTCCAGGCACAGGCAGAGTTGGAAGACTGTGTTCTTTGAGGAACCCAGAGAGCTCTTCAGAGGCTTTCATGAGGCTTCGGTGAGCTAACGTTGGGTTGCTAAACCAAGTATTTGATGGACTCTTATCATTGGCGGTACCATTAATTACGGTACCATCAATAATACTAATCATATGTCGTAGAGGGGAACTCAGAATCATTCCTTCCGACTTTCCATTGCTGTTAGAAAGAAAATGTCGGTGCAGCATGAGATTGACAATCCTCTCGGCAATACCACCTTGCATCGCATCTTCATTTTGATACCGAACAAAATCTGTGTCCATTCCTGGCTCGTTCTTTGTTGAATTCCAAACAACAGCCTGCACAATCGCTCCATCCTTGAAACGGCGAAGTTCAGCTTTTTCTCCCCATAAATCTAGGAAATGCTGAATGGAAGCTGGTTCGTCAGCAGGAGGACCGCGGTCTACGATTCGATGACACGTATCTGTATTCAAAGAGACGCCCAGCACAATACGTCCGTCACCTCGTGGTGATAAGTGAGCCTTCGCTGGCATGTTCTCAGATCTGCCTCTGTTGATTAAGTAGAGTGGCAGCTCGTCAGTATCTACGTGAGACTCTTCGCCGTTTGAGTCCAGCATTCCATTCCCGGTCGATAAGACTTGAACAGACGTTACACGATCTCCCAGGGCTTGACACAAAATGGCCACCACTGCTCTGGACAAGGCTTCGTATTCTCCCATGTCAGCACGACAATTTGTGGAATAATGCGCCAGACAGGTCTGCGTTTCAGCCTCCTTTCTGAATCGTGACAAAGGTATTTGAAAGTACAGGTCATGTCGGTTCCAAAACCGTGCAGCTGTCATGAATAAGGCGGAAAAAGGCTTGTCGGCAACAAGAGCAGTTGCTTGCGTTCCAATACTTAGAGAAGGACTGTGAAGATAATGCAATGATCTGGTTGCCTCGTTCTGAACAATACTCATAAAGGCAGGAGATAGTCTTTGCAAGTAATTGAATCGTAGAGACGAATCCAATAATATCGGTCCTGGAAATGTTTCACGATATAGCTCTAGCAAGGTTCCCGGATCATGAGGTGTTAGAGGCGATTCCCTTGTCTGTTTGGCGTAAAGTTTCGCAATATGACTCCGATCGGCCGTCTGTGCTTCAGTCCTGCCGCGGGAGGGCAAAATAAGAGCGGCTCGATGTTTTCGCCGACACTTCCGTTCCATGCTGGTTTTGCAGTAAAATGAGGAAGCAACACTGGGAGCTTGACGGAGCAAATTCTTGTTGTTTGCTTGGTCATCGGTAGCAGTGGTGGAGGTTGTGGCGGTGGTGCCTTTAGTACCGAAAAACCATTGAGTATCGGCCAGAAATTTCAGTAACGACGACAAGACTTGCAGCGGTGCGAGCCTAGCATTGGCTTTTTTGGTGCGATAGAGATACAATATCAAAATTGCCAAGTGTTCTGTAGTGAATCCATCGTGAGCCCGTAGTAGTCCTCGTTGCAAGCACCAAATTTTGGCAAGGATGATAGAATCTATCCAATGCGGGTAATGCTCCTCTTCATCGTCATCGCTGTTGTCGTCGTCATCGCAGTCATCATCTGGAATGTTTTCCTCGTCAACAATTCTCTTTCTATGTGCATGTGCAGAATGCTTTGCTGTGGGTAAAAAGCATGAATGGTAAGCATCTTCCAAAAGTGCATGATTGTACATTGGACTACCCGTAATGGTTGCATCGTCGTTGTCGTTGTCGTTATCGTTGTTGCCGTCAGTTTTTGTTTCTCTGGTTTGTACGTGGGGTAAATTGGACCGATTAGGAACCAATCTGAGCAGTGGAATCCACTCGATAGATTCCATTTCAAAACAAATTCGAATGCGAAACTTGGGTCGATATTTTTTGTCGTCGCTGCCAGCGGACGTGTTTGTGGAGTGCGGGTGCTTTGCCTTTTTGTTGCTGCTGTTCTTGTTGCTCTTGCTGATAGCATTTCTTACTCCCGAAGGAATCAATATCAAACAGGGTTTGCGTACGTCATGACAGGCGCCGTAGGTCCAATAAACGGTTCCAACACTATTGTTGTCGTGTTTGTTTTTCGTGTTGCCATTGTTGCTGTTAATCCGTGTTAATTGTTGAGCAATATGCCAGACAATTAATTTTCGTTTCTAAAGTAGTAAAGGAAGCATTAGTAAGTGAGAACAAGCAAGAAACAACACGAAATGCAAACATGAAATTGCCTATTGCAGTTCGTAGGAACAAGAGGCAAGGAATAAAATCATAAACGTACATCAAAGTACCGATGCTTCATATAGTCTTTTGCATCCCATAGTGAGTTTGATAGCTGAACAACCAAATCGAACGTAGGTAATACATTGGCATTACCGCTGGCCTTGGTCAATCCACAAGATCCTGCACTTCCAACAACATGAAGGACACCAGCAGCTCCAGCTGCACTACCATGGTGGTGTAGGTGGTGGTGTTGATGAGCATGGACAAGTGCAGGTGGAACAAAAGAACGGACATGTATAAATGGTTCATCAGCAATTTTCTTGGCGTGATCTGCGATAGATTCCAGACATCTTTGTGGTGAATTATCCGATTGCATGACGAATGGACACGTGGAGATTAAAAAATCTCGTTCCTTGCTAGCCGTGTCCATGGCTAGCCGGGCAAGAGATCTGTTCGTCGCTTCCAGCAATTTGGCGAGAACATCTACGTAGGGTCCAATTCCTGCTGTCCACCTTGGTGGTCCTCTGCGTTTACTGGCACCTGCAAAATCGGTAGCTGTTGTCGTTCCTTCTAAACCTAATCCACCATGAATCTTCACTTCTTCCAACAGCTGCTCGGCTTGTAGTCTCAAAAGATTCGAACGGTGCAGCTCCAAAACACTGTTGTTAGTAGTAGAAGTCGATGTTGAAGCTGAAGCTAAAGCTGAGGTTGACGTGGTTGTTACCAATTCAGATTGATTCTGACCCAGTCTTTCCAAAAACGAAGCATCGGCTGCAACGCCACCTGATCTCGGTTTGGTTCTCTTTAAATACTTCTGCTGCTGCTGCTGCT
>Ga0210025_1001438_pt1 | contig 25808 bp, 25 predicted proteins | sample CryGeyme20150102_FD_183989 | JGI IMG/M metagenome (GOLD analysis project Ga0210025, IMG submission 183989) | Groundwater microbial communities from Crystal Geyser aquifers in Utah, USA - Crystal Geyser metaG 2015-0102 (SPAdes) (version 2) | ecosystem: Environmental > Aquatic > Deep subsurface >... | reverse complement strand
AGATTTAAATAATGCAAATCTATGGGTCACTACAAAGAGCATTTCAAAAAAGTCACTATCAATAATAACAAGTAGTTACGTAAATTAACTCGGTAAAAAAAGCAAAAAAAAAGTGCAAAAAACTTGATTTTTAGGGGTGGAGTGAGGGATGGATTTTCAAGTTGGGTTAAGTAATTAGTAAAGTGCAGACATCGTTCGCATAAAGGAGAAATAAATTCACCGAAAAGGGTAAAATAATGGTGAAGAGAGAATTTGCGGATGATGAATTGACTTTGGTTGTCAGTGAAGACGCAGCCTATTTGATAAATCAGTAAACTCCATGATTTCGGCTATAGAGATTTACAACAAGCCAAACTTTTCATACAGGTGAAGAAACATTTGCTATTTTAGAAACCAATGCAATTGAGTTACTTTTTAAAGCACAATTACTTAAAATATGGTACTATAAAATGAAGCACTATTATTTGATGGAACCACTAACATAAAAAGAAGGATTACCCTACAAAACAGGAAAAACCCCAAATTGTCGGCTACTCAAAAAGCCAATTTGCGTGCCTTGGGCAAAAGTGATGATTATTTGGATTTGTAAGGAATGAGAAAAAAATGCAAACAATGGAAGAAAAACAAATGATGAGTTACCAACCCTTTTTGAAAGACATCCTTTCAAAAATACAGCAGGCACGCTATGAAATGCTCAAAGCAGTGAGTAAACAAACGGTTTCGCTGTATTGGGAAATTGGTAAGTCAGTGAGTGAGAAAGTAAAACAAGAAAAATGGGGTAAATCGGTAGTAGAGCAACTCTCCAAAGACTTACAAACAGAGTTTGCTGGTATAAGAGGTTTTTCGTCTCGAAATATTTGGAGAATGAAAACTTTTTATGAGTTTTATAAAGAAAATGAAAAACTGACACCACTGGTGGCAGAAATTGGTTGGGTACAAAATTGCTTAATCATTGAAAAGTGTAAAGATACTATACAGATTGAATATTACCTTCGAAAGACCAAACAAATGGATTGGCACTCATGCCGAATACGATGCATTGTGCGAAAAGAATCTTCAATTTACCATAGCAAGCTTTTAGGAGTATAGAAATGAACAAACTCGAATACACGGTAATAGAATCAGATGAACACTATTTTGCCTATTGTGAAAAATTGGAACACTTAGTAGAAAATGGCTTAAAAGATCAAAATAGTATAGAACACTATAAATTAGTATCGGCACTTATTGAAATCTGGGACAAAAAGCATACGAACTACACAGAAATGGATCCTATTCAAATCGTGAATTATATGATGGAGCAGCATCAATTAAAACCAAAGGATTTAGTCGAAATTACTGGTTATGTTAAAAGCTATGTTTCCGAATTATTGAAAACAAAAAAAGTATGCCAAAACGGTTTATCAGTAGCATTGCGAGTCACTTTAAACTTGATGAAGCGGCTTTGAATAAGGAATATCTTTTAAACGGTTTACAGACAGTTCATCAATCCGAAGAAGTTCTTCAAATTCATTAATCACTATCAGAATTTCTAACCATGTCTGAACGTATTCACATCATAATCGACAAAGAAGAAGAGCAAGCTGAGGCCTTGCAGCAGGGGATTTATCGTAAGGTTAAAGCCTATTTTTAGTATATTCATTTTATGAAAAAGCCAAGACTTTACTTCGATACGTCCGTTTTGGGTGGAATTTATGATCGTGAATTCCACTAAGAAACTGAATTATTGTTTGAGATGGTTAAAAAAGGGGAAATTATTTGTGTTTATTCTGACCTTTGCGAACTTGAACTGGAATTTGCTCCTGAAAAAGTGAAAAATCATTTTTTAGGTCTTGAAAAAAAACAAACAGAATTTGTAGAAATTACTGAAGAAATTAATCAGCTTGCTTTAGAATATATCAACGAAAAAGTTGTTGGTGAAACGAGTATTGATGATTGCCGACACATTGCTTGTGCTACCATTAACAAAGTTGATTATCTTATAAGTTGGAATTTTAAACATATTGTAAACGTTTTTAGAATAAGAGGTTATAATGCTACCAATATTAAAAACGGTTACATGCAATTAGACATGCGTTCACCTAAGGAGATTATATCCAATGACTGACAAACCAAACTCAAAAGAAAAAGAATTTGACACGGTAAAATTCTTCCGTGAAGTGAAAGAGAAAATCTCACAGGAAACCAAAGGATTGACTTTTCCTGAGTTTAAGGAATACCTGAACCGCAGAAAGCTTAAATTGGTAAAATGACTGTTTGTAACCGTGTTTACACCTTGCATGGCTGTTCTGTAAACGATTAGTATGGGGCAGGCTGTTCCAAGGAATAGCGATAGTTTCCCTGAAAGTTTTCGATTTCAGTTATCGTCTGATGAAATAATAATCGTGGAGGTGTTCGTTATGCTACTTATACATTCACCGAACAAGGCATTTCTACGTTGTCTGACGTTTTGCGAAGTCCCGCAGCAGATCAAGTGAGAATTTAAATTATTTAAGCGTTTGTGGAAATGCGCAAAATAATTGGAGAGTATGGTGGTCTTTTACAACGCTTAGGTAGAATTGAAGTAACCGTTGCCGAACAGAGTAAAACGTTTGAAAAAGTATTTCAAGCACTCGAATTACCTGGATATAAAACGAAATTAAATTTCTCCTCACAATTTCATTATTTCTAACCATGCCCGAACGAATTCACATCATAATCGACAAAGAAGAAGAGCAAGCAGAGGCTTTGCAGCAGGGGATTTATGATTTGTTGTTACCTGCTACATCAATCGAATTGTTTTTTTATCAAGCGGAGATTCATTTAGCTTCTTTTAGAGACGAAGGCATCAATAGGTTAAAAGAAAAGGAGTTTACCGATGAGGATATTCCGGAGGCTCGGTTTCTTAATGTTATTAAAGAGGAACGTTTAGACTATTCTGCAAGTGAATCTGTCCGATTTCGGAAAGTTCTTGAGGGACCGCCACCGGATCGGGATAGAGCTTTTATTAAGGTTATTTATGAGTGTATAGCAGAGCAACGAAAGGCTTGGGATATTCCCAAAAATGATTTTGTGCTGCTTTTAACTCCCAAAGGAAATGATTACAATAAGTTTTCATCGCTCAGGGCTTATCCTAATCCGGATGGATTTATTCAAACTTCGGATTGGGAGTATTTCACGAATACGGCTAGTTGGTATCCGATTTCGTATCTCATTTTGGAATTACTGCTCAAATTAAAGGGTTTCGGAAGTCTTCGGAAAAGTTTGGCTTTTCAACATACTTCTCCACGAGGGTGTTTTAATGATCAATTGGATTCCAAGAAAGATTTTCATCAAAAAATCAGAATTGCGGATACTTGTGATGATTGTTTAGAAGTGATGATGAAGAATGGATTGTCTGCGTCTTTGCTGATTTCTATATCTAACATTTTTGACACCATTCGAAAACAAAGTCGTTTTTTGAATCAGCATATTTTAACTACTGCCAAGTCTGATTTGATTATCAATCAAGAAGGTATTTTGATTTTTCAGGATTATGAGTCTATTTCTTTGCGTTTGCCACCCATCGAACGAACTCTTTATGTGTTTCTTTTAAAAAAGCAGAATGGTTTAAATAGTTTTGATTTTACGGATTATAAGCAGGAATTGACACAGCTCTATTTGAGATTTAGAAATCAGGATACCGAGACGGCGGCTTCAGTTATAGCTAAACTGGTTGACCCTCGAGAGAATTCATTAGCGGAAAAGATATCGAAGATCAATAGATTACTAAAGTCTTTGTTGCAAGCAGAAAATCGATACGAGCCATATCTCATTAAAAATCAGCAGGGGAAATATGTGATTTCTTTAGATGCTAGTTGTGTTCATATTGATGATAGCTTGATATGACAAGCTTGTCAACATGGATTAGGTTTATGGGTTAGGGTACACTTGAGGTAAGCAATAATGCTTGAATTCTTGTGAAAAAAGAAATTTACTTGTTTACTTTTGATGGCTTAAAATATTTATTTATAAGTAGTTAAGGGTGCAGGTAATTTTGGAAATCCCCCCAGCCCCCTTTAAATATCTTTCTTCTTTTTTTGATTGGTTTTTTGGTGAAAGGGGGAGTTTTTTTTCTTTCTTTTGTTGCTTGGATTCGGTTTAAACTCAAGTACATATTATCATGAAAACTAAAAAAACTACTAATAAAAGAACCTATTATCATATTATTGTTGATCAATCAGGTTCAATGGCGGATTGTATTCCTGCCACGTTATCGACTGTAAATGAACAGTTAGATACGATAAAATCCTTAGCTAAGAAGTTTCCTGAACAAGAGGTTTTAACAGGAATTACGTTTTTCAATACGGAAATGGATCAACTCTATTTTTGTGATCCTGTGGAAAAATTACATCGGGTAAGTACAGAAGATTATTCACCAAATGGCATGACCGCTTTGTTAGACACTGTGGGTCAGACGATTTTGGCCTTAAATGGAAAAGTTGAACGCGAAATAAAAAATAATGAAGCAAGTGTGGTCGTGATTATCATCACCGATGGCTACGAAAACTCGTCGAAGCATTTTAATCATGGTAAAATCAAATCTATGATAGGAGAATTGGAATCAACCAAGTTGTGGTCGTTTTCCTATTATGGCGCCGATATGAATGACATTTCCGATGCAACAAAAATGGGAATCAGACGAGAAAATAGTGCAATGTTAAGAAAGAGTGCTATGCAAGAATTCTCTCTTGAATTAAGCGAAAAAATGGAACAGTATGTGATGAGTAAATCTCTGTGATTGAGTTATGTAGAAATCAATTGCAAAAAAGGACTTTTTTATCAATTGAAAAAGATTGAGCATTTACTTTTTAACCTGAGTTCGGGATAAGATATTATAATAAAAACAGGTTTAAATAATTTTCGTCATTCTGGGCTTGACCCAGAATCTCTGTCTAATTTGGTATTAAATTCGAGATGCCACTATGAAGCCAAATGACATTCTACATTGTTTATTCTAGGTTTTGATTAAAATTATTCTACTAATCCTTAACCCGAACTCAGGTTATTAAATAAGCAGCTAGTATGGAATAAAGTTATGGAGCAAAACTTATTAGTGAACCCTGTTATGAAAACAGTATTTGTTGATGAAACTCCTAAAGAACTTGTTCTTATTCGAAGCAATATTTCAGCATTATCTGAATATTCCGACTTAAACGAAAGTACGCAGCAGTTTTATGCGGTTGAAAAAACAGTCTTTTATGAGTTAAAGAAAAATAGTAGAATCAAAAATCCAAATAGACAATAAGGAGCTGTTGCAATTGAAGTGTGGAAATACAATCCTGAGTTATTAATTGGCGAATTACTAAGTTCTGCATCAGTTGTAGATCCTCTTTCACTTTATTTAAGCGTCCAAGACAAAAAGGATGAAAGAATTGAAATGGCTTTAGAACAAATTCTGGAAATATATATATAACCTGAGTTCGGGATAAGGATTCTTAGTGAAATTAGATTCTATTTATAAACTATGCTTTGATGGTTCTCCCTCCACTTATGCACTTACGACAAAAGATAAGCCATTGAATTGGAGGGAGTTAGAGGGTGGTCAGCTAAACATATAATTATTAGTTTACCACCCTTTAAATGAATTTTGTCTAAAGTTATATTAGTGCCGATTTTACCACCCTCCAGCTCCCTCCGATTGTTCATGCAATACATTAATTAATGCATCACGAAGGGAGAGCATTCAGCCCGATTCAATACCTTAAATGAAAACACGTTCAAACCCGAGGGAAAACTCAAGAACATAGACCGTATTTATAATAAACTCTTAACCCGAACTCAGGTATATGGTAAGAGGTTTAGACCTATTCAAAGAATATTTCAACAGCTATTCTGAAAACTACGTTATTTTAGGAGGGACTGCTTGTGATATTATTATTGGAGATCTAGGCTAATTGTAAAAGACAACTGTAACTAATTAGTGAATTGTGTGGTAAGTTTAAGTTTAATTAATTCAGCGAATTAAACTCAAAGAATGGATTGAAGATAGATTATTGAGATTTGTATTGAAAAATATTCCAACAAGAAAATTGTTTAGAGAATGGGTGAATGTAGGCTTGATCATATTTATACTCATTATTTGAGAGGATACTATAAAAAATTTACTTTTTTTCGTGAAGTTAAACGAAGTTAATGAGATTGAATTTTCAAAATAAGCTTGTTTGTGGATAACTTGGGATGTATGTGGAAAACTTTGAGAGAAATAGTTTGCAATAATTTAAAAAAGACTTTAAATTTGAATAGACTTACCATTAAGGTAAGTTGTATTTAATATAGTTTCGCTATGAATATTATCTTATTTAATCCCCGAACGAAAAGCTTTACTTCCGATCCGAAGTTTATTCGTTCAAAATTAAACGCCGAGCAACTCTCTCAGTTTAATCTGGTTTTACAAAGTTTTTCTTGTGTCTTAACTATACAAGATCTGGCGGTAACGCCTGGGGGATTTAGATCAGTATGTATTCATGGCCTTGAGTTGTGGTTCACATCATTAGGTGAGGATCAGCAGCTATATTTTCTGCCGGTAGATATAAATAAACTAACAGTGAATAAATCTAAGTCCATACCTGACTTGCTTACAACTACTTATGTTTCAAAAAATGCAGTTCTAATCTTCGGCAGTTTCACTCAAGAACAAATAGAGGTATGGGTATCTAAAAACATATATAAATCACAAAGTTACTATGGAAGTTAAAACCTTCAAACCGGAACACACGGATCATCCGGGAAAACTACTAGAAGTACGGCTAACGGAGATGAGTATGGGACCTAAAGAGTTAGCAATGCGCTTGGGAAAAGCAGAAAAAACCATTTTTGCTATACTCAATGGAAATAGCCCAATAACACGTGAGATGGCTTTTTTATTGGAATCGGTAGTACAAACACCTGCCAATTTCTGGATTAAAGCTCAAAATAGTTACGATGATTATACCATGTTTACTCAAAGACAAAAAGAGTTGAAAGAATCGGAAACTTGGACGCAAGAATTTCCTGTTGCAGCGATGGCTAGATTAGGTTGGATTCCGAAATCAACCACATGGTTAGATAAAACACAGGCTTTATTTCACTTTTTTGGTGTAACGTCAAAACAATCATGGGAAAACATCTACATCAATCAGGAATTAAAAGCACAGTTTCGAATTTCGTTGAAGCATGATATTAAGCATTATGCAATTTCAGCTTGGTTGCGAAAAGGTGAGATACAGGCGAAAGAAATGACAGTACAAACGTATTCAGAGTCTGTCTTTAAAGAGAAACTTGTTGAAATTAAACAATTGGCGATAGCAGGAAACGTACTATTTTGGAATAGATTAAAAGAGCTTTGCGCTGAAGCTGGAGTGAAACTGATTTACACGCCTATGCTAGAAAAAGCACCAATTAGTGCAACAGCTCGATGGCTTGATGATGTACCAGTTATTCAAATAACGGATCGTGGTAAACGGTATGATACTTTTTGGTTTAATTTTTTCCATGAAGCCGCACATATTCTGTTACATGGTAAACGTGATGTGTTTTTAAAAGATGTGGAATACAACGAAAAAGACATGGAAAAGGAAAATGAAGCCAATGAATTTGCCGTAAAGTGGCTGTTTTCAAGAGAAGATGAAGAAAAGTTTATTCAACAAGGTGATTTCAGTCCAATGGCTATACTTCGTGGTGCTAGAGAATTTGGAACGCATCAAACGTTTATTGAAGAACGACTTGTAAACGTAGACATTATAAAAAATTATGAAACAAAATTCAGAATGCATCTTGAAATCATTGATTAAGCCTTTGTGTTATTCTTCGCAAAAAACAAACCCCTGTTCGACATTAGTCGAGCAGGATAATTCAAACCTCAAAAAGATCACACAATCATGAAAACGTGCGTCTTTACAACTACGGAAATCAACTCGATTGATTTCACTCCTTTGCCCGATGGAGTAAAAAACGGGTGTAAACTAAAACTACAACCAAAACTTGGAGGTCATCTACACAATGGCAACCTTTAAATCACCTTTACTCGGAACCCTACGAGGAAAAATCGGGAACACCGTTGCAGTTAAGCGCGGGAATCAAAACATTCTCATGCCAATTTCAGAACGGTCAAAAAACTATTCTGAAGTTCAAGTATTGCAACAAAAACGTTTCAAAGAAACGCTAAGCATGATGCGACTTTTTAAGCCTGCAATTACAGTTGGGTTTAAATCGAGTTCATCTAGTTTGAATAGTTTTAACAGAGCTATGCAAGTAAATGCTCCTGCTTTGATTGGCGATTACCCAAATTATATTTGGGATTATTCGGCAATTAAACTCTCAGAAGGAGAACAATCTCCGATATATGTTGAATCGTGTGAATCAACTATCACGAAAGTAATAGATGTTTCATGGTCTGATAATGCTGATTCGGGTAGTGAATTTTCACTGAATTCTGACTCTATTTCGTTTTTCTGTTTAAGCGAAGAGAAGGGACAAGTGATTGTGAAAAATAAAGCGGTAGTGAGAGAAAGTTTGAGTGCTTCGATCGCACTACCGCAAGCATTTGTTGGAGATTCGATTCATGTTTGGGCTTTCGTAAATGGAAGTTCCAATGGTTATGTATCGAATTCAACTTATTTGGGAACCGTAACTTTAGCTTAAGCTTTTAGTTTATTTCCCAATCAATCAATCAAAATTGGCGTTTTGTTTGATTGTTGATAAGCCTCAGGTTCGCAGCCTGAGGCTTTATTTAATTGTAATATCGTAGAAATGTGCATTAATCGCAATCTGATTTTTTATTTATGGTGCGATATCTGGTTGAGATGTGATTTCTCGTTTCTCGTTTCCGTTTCTCGTTTCTCGTTTCTCGTTGAGACAAGGCATGCCATGTCTTTACTGAGGCGTTGTACAGATCGGTTTTAATTTCTTGAGATATCTAGTTGAGACAAGGCATGCCTTGTCTGTACTGTGGCGTTGCGCAGATCGGATTTTATTTCTTGAGATATCTCGTTGAGACAGGGCATGCCCTGTCTGTACTATGGCGTTGCGCAGATCGGGTTTTATTTCTTGAGATTCTCGTTGAGACATGGCATGGTATGTCTGTACAGAGCTTTGCGTAGATCTGGTTTTATTTCTGTGAGATATCTCGTTGAGACATGGCATGCCATGTCTGTACAGTCCGTTGTGCAGATCGGATTTTATTTCTTGAGATATCTCGTTGAGACATGGCATGCCATGTCTGTACTGTGGCGTTGCGTAGGTCGGATTTCATTTCTTTAGATATCTAGTTGAGACATGGCATGGTATGCCATGTCTGTAATGTACTGCGCTTGGAATAAATTGTTGGGAAACAAATTTTTGCAAGATCTTGGTCTTAGTTTACGATTTTATGCAGTTCGTGAGTAGGGTACTCTTTAATTTGAAGCGTTAAAAATCACTTCAAATCACATTGATCTATGAAATTTTTTCAAACTACTTTGTTTGTTATTGTACTATTAACGTTTCTATTTCTTCCTAATGAAACAATTGAAGCTCAATCTTTAGGCTTACGCAAAGAGTTGTATGACATTGCCATTGCGCCTAATGCACAGCGAATTCAAAAAGATTTAGAGAAATTGGTCTCATTTGGAACGCGACATACCTTGTCTGATACTGTTTCTCAAACTAGAGGAATCGGAGCGGCGAGACGATGGGTTAAAGCTGAGTTCGAGTCTATTTCAAAGCAAAATGGAAATAAGTTGGATGTGTTTTATGTTTCAGATACCGCGTCGAATACACGAATTCCTAAACCCACTAAAATTGTAAATGTAATTGCAATTCAATGGGGAAAATCGGATAAGAATAGAATGGTCATGATGTCAGGGGATATTGATTCCCGAATTTCTGATGTTTTGAACTTTACGGATGATTCACCGGGCGCAAATGATAATGCAACAGGAATTGCTGGAATTTTGGAAGCAGCAAGAATTTTATCAAAGTATGATTTTGAAGCTACAATCGTTTATGCCGGACTTTCTGGTGAAGAGCAAGGCTTAAATGGTGGTGCTATTTTGGCGCGTTATGCAAAAGAAGAAGGTTGGAATATTGATGCGGTTCTTAATAACGATATGATAGGAAATATTGAAGGCATAAACGGTGTAATCGATAACAGAACAGTTCGTGTTTTTTCTGAAGGAACAAGAGCAGTCGAAACGGAACGTGAAGCTAGAATTCGTAGGTTTACTGGTGGTGAAGTCGATTCTCCATCAAGAAACTTAGCTCGCTATATTAAAAGTGTTGGAGATGCAACTGTTCCAAATATTAATATTATGATGATTTACAGATTGGATCGTTTTGGAAGGGGCGGGCATCACAGACCGTTTAATGATGCTGGATTTCCAGGAGTTCGTATCATGGAAGCTTGGGAACACTACGATAGACAACATCAGGATTTACGAACAGAAAATGGAATTAAGTATGGTGATTTCTTAGAAAAAGTGAATTTTCCATTTGTCGCTAAATGTACAGGTTTAAATGCTGTTACTTTAGCAGCTCTGGCTTGGGCGCCTGCACCGCCTTCAGAAGTGCAAATTTCCGGTGCGGTTTCTTCTTCAACTACTTTAAAATGGAAAAAAGTCGATTCTCATCCACGTTTTGCTGGTTATAAAATCTACTGGAGATTAACAACTGATTCAGAATGGAAATGGTCTCGTTTTGTAGGTAATGTGACGGAATACAAATTAGAAAATATCATTATTGATAATTACTACTTTGGAGTTGCTGCGGTTTCAACAGATGGAACAGAAAGTCCGGTTGTGTTTCCTGGTCCTGCTGGAGCTTTTTAAGCATGTTTAAACTAACTCATAAATAGTAACATTTTAAAGCTAAGTGTAAATTTTCACAATTTAAAATTCGTTTAAGTAATTGATATTTTAAGCTTAGAAAAGTTAAATAATGAATTAGTTTTAAACGAAATCAGTGAAAACTCTGCATATTAGAATAAAAAAAAGCGCCAATTCAATATATCGAATTGGCGCTTTTTTTAATAAATTAATTGTCGAACTTAAAAAGCCCAACCAAATTTTAAAAGTTCAATATCTAAAATCATTGAAGCATCATCGTTTATATCAAGGAAACTAGAATAGAAATTATCGTTCTTTCCAATGAAGTAGCGACCAACGCTTAAGCTTGTACCCCAATAAATTCCTTTATAGGAGAAAATGCGGTATCCAATGCCAACACCTAAGCCAACTTTTAATACCGATTCTTTAGATCCTTGAATAGTAGCATTCTCATCAATAGAGTAATTATCGTTTGAAATACCATTTAAATATGCTAAACGTGAAAAGGCACTTACATAAAAGCCTCCTTGCCTTTCTCCTAAGAAGTAACGATAATGTCCATCTACAGTGACAGCTGTTAGCTCATAGTTTTCCTGCGGTAATTGAATATAAATCGGAAAAGCTAATTCAGCTCTTCTGTCTATATCAAACAGAGAAAATCCACCACTAATTGTAAACGCTTCATCGATTGAAAGAAGTCTGAATAAATTCAGTTCAACACCAAAGGTTTTATCTTTTAGAGGATTTTTATCAAGTCTTTTATTCATTTGCTTTTGCATTGCAAGAATAGAGTCTAATTTTGCTGAATCAGATGTATTAGAGTCTTGAGCAACTGCTCTATTAATTAGAGCAAGGCAAAGAATTGCAAGGAGTAAAACAAGCTTATTTTTCATAAAGTAAGGAAAGTGTTAATTCGTGTGAATTGGCGAATATATGTATAATTACAGATTAAAAATTTTAATTCAAAAAAGTCTTATTCTTGATTATCTGAACAGTTTGCTGGATAGAAAATGATAAACATTAGCTTTATATGTGTTTGCAAACCATTTTTTAAAAATTGAAACCAAAGTGAAAACCCGGTTCAAATAGAAAATAGTTAGACCATTTCTTTTCTAGAATGGCAAAAGATTTAGGAACATTTGTATTGATAGGCCAATGTGTGATTGCAATTGAGGGTTCAATAAAAAAACGTTGCTCGAAGAAATTAAATTGATATCCTAAACGATATGTCATGAATAACTGAAAACCGTGTTGTATCAATTTATCATTGTCATTTATATAATTCTGAAAAGCATTCATTGCATGAATAGCTACATAGGCACCATTCCATAAAAAACGCTGATAAACGAATGCGATACCAAATTCTCTAATGTAACCAGGATATTTCTCTTCTTCTTTTTGGAAAGAATCACCATACGGAATTCCAAGTGGCCAAGCATATTTCCATGTTTTAATTTCTACTGAAAGCACATCTTTTGATGTAAGTCGATACCCGATATTTAATTGTATAAATTCAGGTGAATTGGGATCATCGGGTATGAAATTGCCTAAAACAAAGAGAGTACTACCTATAAAGTACTTTTTTTTTGAGTCTTTGTTTACCTCTTGAGCAAAAACTTTTGGTAATATGACTTGAGCTAATAATATTAGAATAATGAAATACTTTAACATAAGAAAAACTTGAAGTGTTGATGTCTGCTAAAGATATTTCAAGTTTTATCTAGAATTCGTTGACTTAAGTTAAGAAATGATGGTTAATGACTTTCTTGCGCAGTTAGACGTTTTCGAATTCGACTTAAAGATTCTGGTTTCATCCCCAAAAAGCTTGCTAACTGATACTGTGGAACACGCTGTATTAAGTCAGGTCTAGTTTTTACTAAATTTAAGTAGCGTTGTTCAGGTGTTGATGTTTTGAATTCATCAAAAATGGCTTGCTTTGTTACAACTAATTCTTCTGAAATAATACGGCAAAGAGTTTCAAATCGAGGGAAGCGTTCAAACATAATTTTTTCCATGTCAGAATTAGCCACAACTAAAATGCTGTCCTCTATGCATGAGACGAAATATTCAGAAGGTTTGTGATTTATGCTACAAAGTGGGCTTAATGATTCAGATTCTGTATAAAATGCCGTAGTTTTTTCTTCTCCATTTATAATATAATAGCAACGAATACAGCCTTTTATCACAAAATAACCTTCATTTGAGAGTTCCCCTTCACTGAGTAGAATAGTTCCTTTTTTAAAATTTTTAAATAGATTCAAGTCAAGAATTGCACTCGTTTCTTCATCAGTAAGTGTCATAAATCTTGAAATATAATCTATGAGTGCATTTTTCATATATAATCTGTGGTTCAAAAAATTTCTTTAATAATGTTTTAAAATAATGAATGAAGTGAAAAATGTAGTCATCAGTTGTATAAACTGCAAGATTATGATTTTACTATAGTATTGATTCTATGGAATCCTTTTTCATTCACCAATTCGAAAAGGTGAATTCGGAAGTCTCAATTTTTTATTAATATGAAATTAAAGATAAGATTGAATAGCAACAATTAAGTGAAAACCCTATACTGTTAAAGATTAGATCACTCTGTGTTTTTCAATAGATAATAGTTTTTGATTCAATAAATAAAATCTCAATTAATGATTTGTAAGTACAAAATAACTAAAAGTTTAAATTTATGCATTTTGAATAAAAATCATCTATCTATATAAAGGGCAATGACTTAATAGCTTTTAATAAACATTAGAGATAAATACATGTTTAATCGAGTGGGTACTTTAAGTTTGACTTTTTACCTTTGAATCCTAACAGAAAATGTGTACATTTAGGGTCTAAATTAATTACTTAAGTTATTAATATAATTTGTGTTAATAATCCAAATCATTAAATAAGTTCGTTTTGATAAATTATATAGATGCCATAATTATGATTGCATATATGGCAGTTCTTCTCGGAATAGGGTTTTGGTTCATGCGTAAAAACGTTTCAACTGAAGACTATTTTGTAAGTGGAAGAACAATGAGTAGCAGCCACATAGGTTTGTCCGTTGTTGCTACAGATGTTGGTGGAGGCTTTTCAATAGGTTTAGGTGGATTAGGATTCGCAATGGGTCTGTCAGGTTCTTGGATGCTTTTTACTGGATTAATTGGTGCATGGCTGAGCGCAGTTATTTTAATACCAAGAGTCTATAAATTGGGATTCGAACATCGGTTTACCACATTTCCTCAGTTATTTACTCATTTATTTAACCGAAAAATTGGATTTTTAGCAGGGATTATTTCAGCAATTGGTTATTTGGGTTTTACAAGCTCACAAATTTTAGCAGGAGCAAAACTTGCTTCATCTTCCTTTGATGGAATTTCTCTTGAAAATGCGCTTCTTTTTATGGGAATCGTAACTGTTCTGTATACTGTTTTAGGTGGAATGACAGCTGTTATTTATACCGATACTATTCAGTGGATTGTATTAATGCTCGGATTGATTTTTGTAGGAATTCCTTTAGCATATAACGCTGTTGGAGGATGGGAGCAGATTCAAACTGTGATTAAACCGGAGCAGCTTTCCTTAACAAATGTGTCTTGGCAAACATTGGTGAATTGGGCTGTAACGATAATACCCATTTGGTTTGTTGGTATGACTTTGTATCAGCGGATTTATGCTAGTAAAAGTGAAAAAGAAGCCAAGAAAGCGTGGTTTATTGCTGGAATCTTTGAGTGGCCAATAATGGCATTTATGGGTGTAAGTTTAGGAATCTTAGCACGAGTTTATGCCGATTTAGGACTATTTGAATCGGTAGGTTTTGCATCTGCTTCAGAAATGGATCCTGAATTAGGCTTGCCCCTATTACTTAGAAGTATTTTACCTGTCGGATTGTTAGGAATAATGATGGCGGTATATTTTTCAGCGATTTTATCCACTGCTGATAGTTGTTTAATGGCTGCATCTGGGAATTTAATTACTGACATCATTCATTCACTTTTCCTGCATTTATCGAATCATAAACAAGTATTGCGTTATACCCAATTAGCAACTTTAGGATTAGGAGTTATAGCCATTGTTTTGGCCTATAGTTTGGAAAATGTCTTAGAAATGATGCTTTATTCGTACGCGTTTATGGTTTCAGGATTATTAGTTCCCTTAGTTGCTTCGCTATTTTTTGGAAAACGAAATGTTCATGCAGCCTTAGTTTCCATGATTTTAGGTGGTTCAACAACAATGCTTCTCATCATCTACAATACAGAATTACCACTAGGATTAGACCCAAATATTTTCGGATTAAGTGCATCATTAATCAGTTTTGTCCTAGTTTCATTTATCAGTAAAACAAAATCCCAAGAGGTAGAAAAAGTATGATACAACTCGAATGGTTGACACCAGAATCAGATTTAAAAACACAAAGTTCCAAATTGGATATTGCTACATTTTTAGAGCATCATTTAGGTCGATTTGGTGATAAAAAAGAAGATATTTTAAAAGCAATTGATTATTCCCTGAATCCAGAAAAAGGTGGTTTTGTGGTCGTTTATAAAGAGGAAAATGATATTAAAGCCGCAGTTGTTGTGAATAAAACAGGAATGGACGGATATATTCCGGCTCATATTTTAGTTTACATTGCTGTGCATGAGTCCATGAGAGGCAAAGGAATTGGCAAAGAAATGATGCAACAAGTTATGGATAAAGCAAAAGGCGGAATTGCTTTGCATGTTGAACCTGATAATCCTGCTAAAAAACTCTATGAGCGCCTTGGCTTTACGAATAAATATTTAGAAATGAGATATCAACCCTAAATTGTTTTTATGAGTGATAGATATGGCTTACATTGCTTAAGATTTTTAAAATAATGAGATCGCTCCACAAAGTCGATGTTATCGGTTATTACCCATTCAAATAGAGTGAAATCGCCGAATATTTTGCTAAAACTACTTTTCAGAGTAAGCTCAATAATAATTCGTACATGTAAAATTTCTATCATATTAAGAGCTTAACCCAAGATGTTAATTTTCAAATAAATTATGATTTTAATCACAACCTTAACTCTGTGATAAAATACCTCAATCAAATTAAATTAATTATTGAACCAATACTATATGTTCCAAACAACCGAAACCAATAGTTTAATAGATGTAACGGAATTAACTCAACTCCGACAATTAATTCATACCTATCCTGAAGTTTCAGGAACAGAAGAAAATACAGCCAGAATTGTCCACGAATTTTTATTATCCTGTTCACCAACTGATATAATTACACACGTAGGTGGTTATGGAATTTTAGCGACTTGGGACACGGGAAATCCAGGAAAAACTATTCTTTTCAGAGCAGAATTAGACGCTCTTCCTATCGAAGAAATCAACAAATTTGCACATGCATCTTCGAATAAAGGTTATTCTCATAGTTGTGGTCACGACGGACATGCCGCTATTTTATGTGGCTTAGCACAAGCATTAAGTCATAAAAAAATGTACAGTGGAAAAGTAATTTTATTATTTCAACCTGCGGAGGAAAACGGAGAAGGTGCAAAAGCCATGTTAGCTGATGCAAATATGACAACAATTCAGCCTGATTTTGTTTTTGCATTACACAATCTGCCTGGTTATCCTATGCATGAAATTGTAATAAAAAATGGAAGTTTTACCGCAGCTGTAAATAGTGTCATCATTCATTTGAATGGAAAAACTTCTCATGCTGCTGAGCCGGAACACGGTATAAATCCTGCAATTCCGGTCGCTGAAATTTTACAAGAAGCGTTAAAATTAGACAAGAATAATATTGAAGACCCGAATTTTTGTGTTGTAACACCTGTCTGTGTTGAATTAGGCGAAAAATCTTACGGAATCTCAGCTGGTAAAGCTTCGGTCCATTTAACCTTAAGAACCTGGAATAATCCAGATTTAAGAAAACTGGAAAAAAAGATTGAATCACTAGCGAAAAAGATTGCAAAAAAGCATTCTATAAAAGTTGATTTTGAATATACTCAGTCCTTTTTTGCTAATGAAAATGATTCTGAAGCTATTCAGATTGTACAAAAATCAGCTGCTGATTATGGTTTAACAGTGAATACAAGAGAATATCCTTTTAAATGGGGCGAAGACTTTGGTTTATTCACCACAAAATTTAAAGGCTGTATGTTTGGTTTGGGTTCAGGCGAAAAAACACCTGCATTGCATAATCCAGACTTTGATTTTCCCGATGAATTGATAGAAACAGGTGTTAAAACATTTTATGGAATTATTAATCAGCTACTGAGTAATCGTTAAAAGAATTCATGTTTGAAACTTCCAAAATAGAGCTCAGTAAATCGGCCTTAAAGCAAAATTTAGCCTTTATTAGAGATCGAATTAAACCTGATACCAAATTGTGTTGTGTTGTAAAAGGTAATGCTTATGGTCACGGTTTAGGCTCTTATGTTCCAATGGCAATGAAATTAGGAGTCAAGTATTTCGCAGTACACTCCGCTGATGAAGCCTATCGTATTATTCAAGCTTGTGAGACAAAACCTGATTTATTTATTATGGGCTCTGTTGATGGTGAAGCAATTCGTTGGGCAGTAGAACATGAAATTGAATTAGCCGTTTTTGATTTTGAACGCTTGAAACTAATTCTTCAAAACGCTAAAGAACTCAACAAAAAAGCAAAAATTCATGTTGAGATTGAAACGGGGATGTGGAGAACTGGTTTTAATTTACTTCAGGTTCCAGAATTAATCGAGATTCTTATTGAACATAACGATGAATTTGAATTCACAGGTTTATTTACACATTTAGCTGGTGCAGAAAGTAGAGCTAATCATTTTAGAATTAAAGAACAACTTAAAATCTTTAAAGCTGCTATTGCTCATCTAAAAGATTCACATTTGAATCCGGAATTTATTCACACAGCCTGTTCCGCAGGAATAATGAATTACCCTGATGCACCTGGAAATATGGTTCGGGTTGGTATTCTTCAATATGGATTTTGGCCAAATAAGGAAACGTATATTCGCTATTGTAATGAAGTTGGCGACAACAAAGATGCCTTAAAACGTGTCATTAGTTGGATGTCATCAATTATGGCAGTAAATAAGGTGAAATCGGGAAACTTTATTGGATATGGAACATCCTATTTTGCTCAAAAAGATATGAGAATTGGAATTATTCCTGTTGGATATTCCCATGGCTATAACCGAAATTTAAGTAACGTTGGTTCTGTTTTAATTAGCGGAAAAGAAGCGCCAATTGTTGGTGTTGTTAATATGAATAGCATTACCGTCGATTTAAGTAATCATCCACAAGTAAAAAAAGGAGATTTAGTTGTATTAATTGGAAATCAGAATAAGAAATCAATCACTGTAAGTTCGTTTAGTGAACAAGCGCATCAGCTTAATTATGAATTACTTACGCGATTACCTTTTAAGATTCCAAGAATTGTAACTAAATAAAAAAATGGCATTTATTAAACTCTACAAAGACAGATTAAAACACAATTATCAATACTTAAAAAACCTGTTTCGTGAAAATGAAATTGAATGGGGAGTGGTTTCAAAACTATTCTGTGGAAGTCCGGTTTTTATAAAAGAGTTACATAATTTGGGTTTTCGGGAAATGCACGATACACGAATCAGCAATCTGAAAACAATAAAATCAATTGATCCTGAGATTCAAACCGTTTATATAAAACCACCTGCGAAACGTAGTCGATCAAGTATAGTAAAGTACGCTGATGTAAGTTTTAATACAGATTTGCAAACCATAAAATGGCTAAGTGAAGAATCCGTAAAACAAAATAAAGTTCATAAAATCATTATTATGATTGAAATGGGTGACTTGCGTGAAGGTGTAATGGGCGATCATTTGATGGAATTTTATGAACAAGTTTTTCAGTTGCCAAACATCGAAATAATTGGATTAGGGACAAATTTTAATTGTCTCAATGGAATTATGCCCAATCAAGATAAACTAATTCAACTTTGTTTGTATAAACAGTTAATTGAATTGAAGTTCAATAAGAAGATTAAATGGATTTCTGGAGGCACAAGTGTTACTCTTTCTTTATTGTTAAAACATCAAATACCAAGAGAGGTAAATCATTTTAGAATTGGTGAGGCTTTGTTTTTTGCCAATGATTTATTTAGTGGAGAAGTATTTGAAGGCATGAAAGATAATGTGTTAAAGTTGTTTGCCGAAATTATTGAAGTGTATGAAAAACCTCTCGTTCCAAGTGGTGATCAGATTGAAAATGTAGCTGGCGAAATTCCTGTTTATCCGGAAAGTCATTATGGAAAAACATCGATTCGTGCAATTATTGATGTTGGTTTATTGGATATTAATCCAAAATATATCATTCCAGACGATAAAGATATTGAGATTATAGAAGCAAGCTCTGATATGTTAGTGATTAATTTAAAACAGAATCCCAAAGGCTATAAGACGGGCGATTTGGTTAGTTTTTCATTGAGATATATGGGCGCTTTAGGCTTAATGAATTCAGATTATATCGGAAAAGTGGTGGAGTAAAAAATGAGAGATGATTAATGAGAAATGAGAAAAAAAATCGTCTTCTCGACCGGTGATGTCATCTAAATCTTAAGTGTGAATTTTAAATTTTGAATTAAAACTAATGTCATCTCGACCGGTGATGAGCCCAAAAATAATTCAAGAAACAAGAGCTCCGAACGAATCGAGTGGAGAGATCTTCCTTAAAAAATCTGAATTCTAAAGTTTGAATGTTTAATTGGTTTATTCATCTCTACACAAATATGCTCTCAAAAAAACAATCCTGCATAAAACGGAAGATTCCTCGGCTGCGCTCGATACCGAAGGCACTGCGAAGCCAAATGACTTTAAATTTTTAAAAAACTCATTTTTTACTAAATCTCTTTTGCCAATTCGAAGTACTAATCACAATCCAAAGCCAGCCGAATACACTCATAAACCCAAGCCAATCTCCATATTTAACATAAAACGTTAAGTTGCTTAAAAGAGGGACTTCAGCGCGTAAAAATGTTCTTGTCCAATACTGTGATTGTTCTAAAACTTCACCATTAGGCAAGATAAAGCCAGAAATTCCGTTATTCGCACTTCTTGCAATACTTCTTCTTGTTTCAATTGCTCTTAGGCGACCAAAGCTAAAATGTTGGCCGTGTCCTGGAGTATCACCCCACCAACCGTCATTAGTAATTATCCCAATTAAATTGGCTCCATTTAGCACATATTTTCTGCTCCAATCTGGAAATACAGAATCGTAACATATTAGTATGGATGAGCTTCCGCCTTCAAAAGGAGCATTTATTATTTCTGTTCCTTTTCCAAAACCGACCACAGAGCCCCAATCAAACCAATGGAAAACATCAAGTTTTACAAGAAATTCAACGAATGGTAAACGCTCAACTATGGGAACAAGATTATATTTTCGATAGGGCAGGATGGAACCATCAGCTTGCCAAATTAATGATGAATTAAAGATATCAAAGGGAATATTATTGCGGATTCCACGATAAACAGTGGGCGGATTATTTGGGTAAGTGACATATTCATTTAATCCTGAAACAAGAGTAAGATTCCAAGCCTGTGCTGAATCAGAAAACTGTTGCGAAAAAAAATGATTTAGTGTGATTAAAGGCTGAATCGAATTTTCAGGAAATAGAATCATTTTTGTTTTATTAGTTCTCGCTGAATCGGCTAATGAAAGTAAATTCTGTTGCGCTTCATCCATTCGTTCAAAGCCTGAATCAGGTAAATAAGAATCATAATTTGGTTGAGTTACAGCAATTTCAGCTTTAGGAAACGATGAAAAATCATTGTTTTGAAAGTATAATATGAGTGATAAACTTAGTATCAATAAAATGGCAAAAAAACCATAATAATACGCTCGGCTAGTTTGAATAGCAGCTTTAGTGATCATTTTATTTTCCAATTGATCAGCTGAGAAGTTTCTAAATGGAAAACCAATGGAACGAATAGTTGGCCAATCATTTAGAGCAAAGAAACAAAATGTGCTTATAAATACAAGAATAAAAGAGATTCCAAGCTGACCTGTAAATTCAATAAATTGAACGATTTTTGGGAAATCTCCAAAAGCATTTCCAAGATTTAACCATGGCCAAGCCAAATCCCATCGAAAATGTAAATACTCATAACTTGTCCAAATTGAAGCTGAAAAAATTGCTTTAAAAAAAAGATTCATTGGAGAAAGTAAGACTCTTCTAATCCAAGCAATGGGAATTGTCATAAGTACCGCATTTGCAAGAATTGCAGCTAATCCGCCAGAAAAAGTGGCATACATGAGCCAATAAGTTGTAATTAAATTCCAAACGACAAATGCAGGATACACATAAAATGCCGTTTGTTTGCCCGAGTCTGAATTAAGAGCAATAGCAAAAAGCATCATGAATGCAGGAATAATGAAAAAGGGAATTCCGAAAGGAGGAAATGCTAGTGAAAGTGTTATTCCTGCAAGAACACTTAACGTAAAAAATGAAGAGCGGGAATTTAATGTAAAAGAAAAATTCATGTTAATCTTCTTTGTATTCACATCCACCGATTACAACAACAAATTCACCTTTTAGGTTTTTATGCTCCTCACAAGCTTGTTTTACTTGGGCAATTGGTCCACGAATAACTTCTTCGAATGTTTTGGTTAATTCACGAGTAACCGCAATAATTCGTTCCGACTGAAGATATTCTTCAAGCTCTTTAAGTAGTTTTAAAATGCGATGCACACTTTCGTAAATAATAACCGTTCGTTCTTCTTCAATCCAAGATTCGACTTTCTTCTTTCGTCCCTTTTTTGGCGGTAAAAAGCCTTCGAACACAAAACGATCAGATGGTAGCCCACTAACCGTTAGTGCAGTTAGAACGGCATTTGCGCCAGGAATAACTTGAACAGTGATGCCTCTTTGCTGAGCTTCTCTAACTAATAAAAAACCAGGATCTGAAATTCCAGGCATTCCAGCATCAGAAATTAAAGCAATGGTTTTACCAGCTTCTACTAGATCTAAAATACTTGAAGTTCTTTGGTGCTCATTATGCAAATGATAAGCTTGAGTTGGCGTGGAAATACCATAATGATGCAATAATTTGGAAGAGGTTCGTGTGTCTTCACAGAAAATCAGTTCAACCGATTTTAAGGTTTCAACAGCTCTAAAGCTGATATCTCCAAGATTTCCAATAGGTGTAGCAACTAAATAAAGTGTCGGCAAAATAAAATGAACTGAATGTTTAAGCTGATTTTGGAGCAAATTTGAGTTCAAAATTGCGCTCTAAGGTAACAAATTCGAAAGTAAAATTAGATCAAAAAAGAATCTCATATTAGCTAATAATTGCTTAATTCTATTGATAAGCTCTTAATTACCTGAGTTCGGGATAAGGATTAGTACAATAATTTTAAGCAAAACATAGAATAAACAATGGAGAACCATATTTGTATTCGAAATGTAATCACGAAATTTAAGCTCAAATTAGGCAGAGATTCTCCATGAACGCTTTTGGGGACAGAATTCCGAAATTTATTTTCACCTGTTAATATTTTAATTTCTTAACCCGATATCAGGTTAAACTGAATTTATTGAGAAAAAAATTAACGCCACCAACTTGGTTTCGTATTCGTTGGAGTTCCAGCTGTAACAGCCATACAATTCAGACAATAATTTGCCTCAAATGGAGGCGGAGGAGATATACAATAGATATCAAAATCCACTTCATAGCTTAAGTCAGCTCGTGTAAAATACCATCTTTTGGCGGACTCTTGTCTTACTCCAAAAAAGCCATAAACTTCCGCATCATGACCTTTGGCTTTCATATTTGTTCTCACATTATAGGGTGGTGGATCAAATAATCCTGCTGCATTGGTTTGGTCTTTTATTTCATTCCAAAACATAAACGTTTCATCATTTAAAACCTGTTGACGAATAAACAAAGTGAATTCAAAACCAATTCGTTCGTTCGCTGATGTCTCAAGAAATGCGATTTTCTGTTTATAGCCGCCTTTTGATTCTTTGGCTAGAGTGAAGTCTCGTAAATAATAATTATCGGTCACCCAGCAGGTTTTTACAGGTGATTCCTCAGATGCATACGGTGCAACAAAAACCCAAGATGGCAAAACATCCCATCGGTAATTGTAAGTATTTTCACTTTCAGGAATAGTTACAAAAATATCTATTCCTTTAATGGTAACAAGTTCAAGCTCGTCTGAAATGTATTTTGTTGTAGTGATTTCTGTTTCTTCGAAAGAAATTTCACCAATTGGTCTAACTTCTTCAATCGCTTGATAATCAGATTCATAGGTTTCGCCATTACTTAAGACGATTTGAATCTTGTACATTTTTCCTTGTTCAGTATGAAAATCAGGATCTTTAAGTAGATATTGAAACCCATCGCTAAGATATTCAGGGCTATAATTCCAGTAAAAACCGTCATCAGAAATTAAACGAACAGTTGCGTCTTCAATAACTTCGTCATATTTGTTCGTAACAATGCTAGTGTATTTTAATTTGATACCAAAAAAGCGTCCATCATAAGGTAAAAGCAACGATTCATTGAATGAAATGTCAGAGATAAACCCTTCAACAACTAAAACCGGTTTAACTTCAGTGTTTTCAAAGTTATACTGCTCAATACAAGATGTAAAAATGAAAAGTGAAAATAAAAAAGCTACTAATTTGGTCATTTTACTTAATCGAGAAAAAAAGATAGAATTTGAAATCGTTCTTTAATGATTTGAAATTGGAATTACGGACTCAATTAAATTTCCATTTTCTGAAAAACCCTGTACAAAAACACTAAATGTTGATTCATAAGAAGGTTTAATAAATTGAACAAGAGTAATATTTTCAGAAGCAATAGTCGCATTCCAATAAAGAATTGGACGTAAATCGATTTCAGAATGAAGTATTTCAGAATTAGGTTTAGGTATTTTCGAAACAGCTGGAATACTGTTCAACGTATTTTCCAATGGGTTATCAACACCTAATTTTAAATAAATAGCTAAAACACCGTTTTTACCGAAATAATCTAGTTGCTTAAAACTTAGATATGTGTTAATAATGGCAATTGAGTCTACATTATTAGGATCAATTTGAAAAATATCTTCCATTTCAAAAGTCGGAACATCGTTGATAAGAATTAAAGGGGAATCCGGATAGGGATTTCTAGTCATATATGGATAAATACTCAGCTGAGTGACTTTATCTTTTAAATTAATTGAAATGTTTAATTCAGCAACAACTTGTGCTAAAGTTTGATTCATTGTTGAAGGAAAGTTGTACTCTTTTAGACGATAGACTTTATCAAAATGTAGGCTAGCTTTTTCTTGATTCTCAGAAGTATCGTAAATAGATGCAATTTGCTTGATCTTCTTTTGTTCTCGAATTGAAATTAAATCAATCTCAGTAATATCTAAGGGTAATTTAAGTGCTGGATAACGAACCTTAGTAGATTTCTCCAAAGTGATTTTATCTAAATGTTTACGATCGGTGTTAAACGAATAGGCTAGAACAGAGCTTTCAGATTGTACATATTTCTTTAGAATTTCATCATAAAACAGAATAGAATCGCAGGGAATTTGAACGCCTTGCCAAGTTTCATTAACCAAAAAACTCAGAATTTTTCCATCATAAGCTTTGCAATCAAAACCTGTAATTGTTGGCTCTTGAACATATTGTTGCAAATTTGTTGAGTTAAAAACACCTAATGAAGTATAAGAATCTAATAAATCATCATTTGATGATTCCATTGGAAACAAAGTTCCACTTGTTGTTTGGAAAAGTAATTTATGCTGAAGGGATCTTGGCTTAAATTCTTGTTTTTTAGAATCATAGATTTTCACAGAAAGCTTTTCTGCTTCAGAAACTTTAGCAACATGAAACGCATTTACATCAATCTGGGTAACAGCATTTATCGAACGTTTTTCAAAATGAAAATTCGAAATCATTTGTTCTTGAATGCTTTTTTGCGAATTATTTAGTTGAATAGTTAGAATTCCTTGAGGTAAATCATTTCTAGAAAGACGAATTGAAAATGTACTGTTTATAGAATCTTGAGGGATTTCAAAAGATTTAATTTCGTTATCATTCTGATGAATTGAAACCGAGTGAGATGTTAATCCTAAGCTATCGGTTCTACTAAGTAAATGACTAACTGCTATAATGATAGAATCTTTCTGAGTGGAAATCTTAAAATGAATTGGAGAAGATTCAGAAACGTTTAAAACCGTTGATAACTCATTACTTACAAATTTATACGATAAACTAGATTCATTTTGCTGAAAACTAGCGATTCCATTTTTATCAGTTTGAACAAACGTTAAAAGAGAATCTTTCTCATCAAACACTGAAACTAAAGTGCTTACACCAATTAAATTCTCATCAAAAACGCGAAGTGAAATGGGCTCATTACCATTTTTTACTAATTTCCCAGATAAAGCTTTTGCACGAATAAATGCAGGTGTACGATTGGAAATAGATGTTGATTTATCAGCGTCTTGTAGAGAATATATCGGAAAAGTTAAAACAGTTGGCTTAATATTAGAAGCATTACAAACCAATCGGTAATAAGCTGATTTCAGTTTCTCAGGAATAGCGATATTAAATTTATAAGGACTAGAAAAGATGTTTTTTGAAAAAATAACTTTTCCTGATTCATCAACTAAATCGATTCTTATTGTTTCCGAAAAAGGAGCCGCTTTTAAACTTGTTGCATCAATAGGCCATACCGCTAGACTAATAGTCTCACCTGAGTAATAAGACTCGTTATCTGTTTGAACAAATAATCTGGTTTGAGCAGATAAAACGTGATTTACAGAAAGCGTAAATAATAGGAGAATTAAAAAATATCTGATTTTCATCGCCACCAACTTGGTTTTTGATTTATAGGAATTCCATTTGAAACAGCCATACAGTTTATACACACATTTGAGTCGAATGGTGGGGGTCTAGGGCTGACATTACCCGAAAAAAATATAACATAATTTATTAAATTATTACATATCATAGTTTTATCGTGTTTTATATTTCGGTATGGATAAGACTGCTTA
>Ga0210025_1001429_pt1 | contig 25957 bp, 24 predicted proteins | sample CryGeyme20150102_FD_183989 | JGI IMG/M metagenome (GOLD analysis project Ga0210025, IMG submission 183989) | Groundwater microbial communities from Crystal Geyser aquifers in Utah, USA - Crystal Geyser metaG 2015-0102 (SPAdes) (version 2) | ecosystem: Environmental > Aquatic > Deep subsurface >... | reverse complement strand
CGAAAACTGACCTTATTCAGTAGACTGAACTGACTTATGCAACTTAGCTGAGCCAGCAATTCGGTGCTCAAATTTATCTGAAGAGATAGGATACTCAGAGAGGTATGCTTCAAATTATTCAGGGCGAACATTCAAGATACGAGGAGCATATTATCAATACCTACAAGCAGACTAAAACAGGAAAAAAATGGGATTTGTTTTAGCTTCTGACGGAAATTTTGCTTCCAGTTATGCTATTGTTGCAGGGATGTTTCGAAGTAGTTTTTTACTAAAGTAGCCAAATGTATCATCTTTGTGCCGAGTAATTGCCACTACCATAAACTGGACAGCATGAAAAAAGATGGAGGGTAGTTTATTGAGATCAAGCAAGTTGGAAACGATTTTTAAGAATGTGTCCAGTCCGCAATTTAATATGCCGAGGAAAATAATATCCCATTTCTCAAGTCCTTTGAAACTTTAACTCTCATGCATGGCTTTGCTACTATTGCCAAGGAAATCATTGATACCCGGCTCAAAAAGGGTGGAGTTGATTATCTTTTGGTTCCGACTGGAGGAGGAGGTCTTTGCAGTCCTATGGCCAGTGTCTTTAAGCAACTAGCTCCTCATACCAAAATAATAGCTGTTGAACCTGAAAGTTGTAAGCCATATTCAGAATCGATCTTGAAAGGGTACCTTTGTACGGCTGAGAAGGCTTCCAGATTTCTCAGCGGCTCGTCTGTTAGATAAACATCAAAAAATGCTTTAGATATGGGTCGAACTGCTGTTGATGGTTTTGTCGAGGTGAATGAGAGGAAAGTTGCTGAAAAAGTGATCCGACTATATTCTCAAGGTTTCATCACAGAGCCTTCTGGAGCCATGGCTGTGGCAGCTCTTGACAAAATGAAGCATATGATTAAAGGAAAGACTGTTGTTTGCGTGTTGACAGGTGCAAATATCGACCTCATTAATTTGGACTAAGCCCGATAGATGGCTATGGTTTCAAAAGGTGTCAAAAATCATTTTCAATTCAAGTTACCCAACAAAAAAGGAATAATATATGAACTGATCACTTAATGCTTCAAAGAAACAGACATTGTGTCGATTCATTATAGCAAGAAGCTTGGGAAACATGAAAGTCAGGCAGTTATATCTGTGGAAAGCAGGCACGAAGGAGATGTGGAAGAGTATCTTGAAAAGCTAGTCGAAAACAAATATCAATTTGAAAACATCAACGACAAAGAAGATATGCTAGATATGTTCTTCTGATTTGCTTATGACAATTATGATATGTATCTAAAACAATGCATCATTTTCGGGTCTGACTTCCTTGACCTGGTGTGCCTTTAGATCCAATTCCCAAGTTCATTCCCAATGAACCAGTAGGCTTCGGAGGCTGAGGAGGCATAACTGTTGTTGGAGGTTGATTGTTGTTGTTGCTATAAAGGTTCTGACTTATTAAATTTTCCATGTTGAGTCTAGAAGATGTGAATACTCCTTCGAAGTTAACTGAACTGAGCCTGACTGGCACTTGTCTTTGGTTATTTAGCTGAGGAACATTCATAGGTTGCATGTTCTGGGCTGGTTGCTGAGAAATTAATCCGTTGGGTTCTGATCTCTCTTCAGCTGTGATTTCCTAGATATACGAATTAATACCCTTCCATCTAGATATAGGAGCCCAGGAAGTTTCTTGATCATGGTAATGCGATACCCAGGTTTTCTGTATAAGATATTCCCTGTCAACTCTAACTCTTTCAGATAAGGAAGCTCAGCCAGTTTTTAAACATCATAAAATTAAGTGATTTTGTTGGAATTGGCGAATAGATGCTGTAGTCTGAGCAATTTTTGAATGTGCATGAAATTCTTCAGACCATTGTCATCGATTTTCAAGCACTTTATCGGAAGTTTTCCTTCAAATGAGTTCGGCTCAAACTGGCGAACTTTGTTATGATTAACATCTAACTCCTTTAGCTGTTTGAGATTTTCCAGACAATCAATCTTTATGATTTCATTTCTTGAAGCCTTCAAAATTTTAAGTTCAGACATTTTACAGAAATTTAGGCCATAAAAATCTTTAAGCAAATTATTACTTAAATCGAGTATTTCGAGATTCTAGATTAGGGAATATTTACCTGACATCCATTCAGACCTTTCACGATCGCAATATCATTGTTGTAATAAAGAGTCTATATTTTGTTAGCCTGCAGAATAAGAATCTTAAGAGTTGGAAGATTGCCTATCATCTTCACCGAACTGAATTGATTCCCTGTCAGATCAAGTTCAGCTAGTTTCGGGAACTTCTTAATTGTGAACATGTCTTCAAAATCCTTCAAATTGCATTCTTTCAACTCAAGCTCCATAATATCTTCGCAGGAAGATCCTCTTAAGTTTTATTTCAGGATCTAGTCAGTCAATCTACCAGTGAAATGTTATCGAGCCTGTTGATGCTCTGGGCTTTCGATAGAGATTCCATCAAGCACTTTTAGTTTTTTCAGAAGGAAAAGGGTATAGTATCTGTAAGACTCTTATTTTGAAATAGGATTTCCCGAAAGGTCCAGAATAATGAGTTTGTTCAGACTGGACAAGCTTTTGATTTGGTTCGAGTCAGATATTTTATTGTTGCCGATATATAATTCCATCAGGCTCCTTAACTATGGGAAATCAATCAGTGATTCAATTTCATTGTCTTCCAAAGATAATTGCAATAAATTATTCAATGTGCTAATGCCTTAAATTTTGCTGATTTTATTTTTGCCTAGCTCCATCTTTTTAAGATAAATCAAACCTTCCAATCTGTCGATTTTGGAAATATTATTCTTTTACAGGTTGAGCTCTTCGAGTAATTTGCAATGATCGATGAACATGATTTAACTGATTTCGTTGTTGGCAAGATTGATATGTCTCAGGTTAATCAATTGCTCAAGGCCAGACATTGAAGAAAGACTCATATGGGTAAGGGTCACACTTTCAATACTGAGTTTCCAATCGATGCTATCCAGAGTTTTTGATTGCATAATTTTGCAATTTTCTTTCAGCATTTCATCGTTAATCATGTTTGTTTAGAATTAATCTTCCTGGAAGTGGATATGTTTCGATTTCGGCATATGGTTCAGCCATGTTAATTTGGGAAGAGCTTTAGCTAAAGTAATCACTGCTTTCTTTTCCTCTTCAAAAGGATTGAATAGGACGTTTACTTCTTTTAGGGTCCCCTTACAAAGCTCCAAAATAGCAAGACTCTCATGACTAGTCAATGCGTTATGGCTAATATCGAGGTGTTCCAGAGGCAAAGAGCTCAATCCAGAAAGAGATGTGATTTTGTTGTGGCTCACATCAAGCTTTTTGACACTTGTAAGATCTTCAAGTTAGCTGAGCCCTGTGAGTGAGTTGAAGGACAACACAAGGACTTCAATATTTTTAAATGTTCCGATGAAAGACAAATCTTTAATTTTAAGGTTTGAAAGGTTCGCATACTGAAGGATCGATGGATCTTCAATGTTAAGCTTTTTGATATCAAAATCATCCTTTCCTTCAAAGAGCAAGTTTTAGTTGAGATCATAGTAAAGGGAACTTCTGCTGAGGCAATATTTAAAGTAATTGACAAGCATTATTTTGATTGATCCCAAGTCGAAACGATCAAGCTCATTTGCTTGAATTTAAAGGTTTGGGTTATTTTTCTAATCGATACTTTAGAACTGGTATGTGCTGATATCCTCAACAAGTTGATTGTATATATTGTTGACTTCCTTGAGGAAGGTCGTTATGTTCTTGGCGCTGATGAACTCATCATCGTTGGTTTAGAGCAATGCGACTGTGTCTCCAAAGTCAGCAACCTTATTCTGATTGGGATTGTCCAAAACATAGTCATATTCCACCAAGTATTCGGGAATAACCAAATTGTTGTCCATCACGAACCACATCTTCTATCGTCCTTAGCTCTCCAAACTACGCTTTATCGCATAATGCCCTTCAGGAAAATCAACCTTTCCCTTCCTGAACAGTTCACTTGGAGGGATTGAGGGATCGAAAAATGGAGTGGTCGAGTCAATTTCCTCTTTAACCATAAGAACCTTACAGATCAAAATAGATCCTGAAGGTAAAAGGCACAGCTTTCCTAAGTTTCGCTTCTTGATGAAATCTTAATAAAGGTATAGATACTTTTCCCAAGTTTATTGTTTATTTTTTGATTTTCTAGATAATGAGTGATCCTGGGAAGGTCAGCACATAGAATAGAGTTGAAGAGAGGAACAAAAGGACAAATGCCAAGTTTTTTGGCCTCCTCAGATGATCGAAATCCTTATTCGATAACATGTTCAAGCTCCGAAGGAATGTTTGGATCTATTCCGTAAAATAAATATTAAAGCTGTTTTCGAGAATTGATATTGGTAATGTCTGCAAGCACTTCCATTTTTTATTAGAATTTGTTTTTCAAAAATCGATTGTGAATTCTAATGACTCTCTTGATATGAATGCCACTGATGACATCCTTCATGAGATCTTCTGGGTGGAATCTCGATTTAATCAAGTCGACGCAGCTAACAAACCATTTTTCTGTATTTTTGCCCTCCTCCAAGCGAATGTTTCCTCCAGTTTCAAACTCAGTGAGCAACTTTCTAATCGAGATCTTATTAACGTCTCTTAATTTTTTGTTGACCGATTCGAAGACTGAATCAATATGATTTATTTACTATTTCTTGAGATCGTATAGTTCTTGTAATTCTTTTATTTTGTCAATCTCCATGCCTATGTCATTGATTTTTATGCACAAATTTGCGAGATCCTCGTTTATGCCATCTAGCTTGATTTTCTGTGCTTTTTCGATCAACTTAGATAAAGTCGAAAAAGTTCTTTCGATTGTTTTGATCCTCATATTATAGTACATTTTTTTCCTCATCAAAGTAGATTCAGCATACGCCTTAGCCTCCTCACTGATTGTCAGAGTATCGAGCTTGGAGATGTTCCTCAAATGATAAAGAACATAAGTCTGATAATTGCAAAGGTTGCAAATAGGATTTTCACCGAAGTGAGGATCATAAAAAGAAAGAATTTTGAGATTTGGAAGCCTATTTAAGTTTAAAACTTCCTTGAAGCTACAAATTTTATTTCCGCTGATGTTGAGGTCATTGAGAGATACTAGATTGTCAAGACTAGTTTTAATTGAGTCTATCATGTTGCCAGCAATCCATAGCTGTTTAAGATTCACGAGGGCGTCTAAATTTTCAATTTCCTCTATCTTGTTATCACAAATCCATAAGGTTTAGAGGTTAGAAAGGTTACTAAGACCCTGAATGTTTCTTATATTGTTATGAGACAAGTATAATTGCTTGAGACTAGAGCACTTGTCAAGGCCATCTATCTTAGTAATTTCATTTTCGTTTAGCCAAAGCGATTAAAGTTTACTACACTCACTCAGACCCTGAATAAGATAAACAATACGTCAATATTGCCAATACCGCAGTTGATTAGAGTCAGCATTTTGAGTCCTTTGAACCGGTTGAAAACAGTCATAAACCCAAAGTCTTCGAGGACGAGTTAGATGACTTAGATTTTATCCATTTCCTTCCAGACATTATCCTTGAAACCGTTCATTCTTTTCTACATGTAACAAGACGTACGATGATGTCCATGAGGGCACTATCAGACTTCCTGACCTTATCCTTTTCGGTGTTAGTTGCCTACATTTTCAAATTAACTATAATGAGACTTGTGAAAAAAAACGAAACTTGCTGATTATCATTAAACATAAGAGTTGTGAAATGGTTATTTGATAAAGGATCATTGAAGGTATTGATAAAATTGATATAATATAAAGTCACCGCTTGGCAAGGATGTTTCGAAACTGACTCGATATGTTGGCTTAGAAATCCTACAGTTCATGTACTAGACCTATTATTTCATGGTTGAAAGCATTTACTTGAGTCATAAAGGACTACAACTTTTGCTCGACTCTTTAACACCCGACATCAATGCTTCTGATTTGTTATCTACTGATTGATCTATTACTGCTGACATTTTATCGAAGTTCCTTGAGCTGAGACAAACTAGCATTCATTATCTAATTTTCCTCGATAAACTATTTCAGACTCTATTGCTTCAAAAAAACCTTCTTTATAGCCCTTTGGATCATCTCTCTAATTGACTGACTCTACTTTTGTAGGATGGCTGTCAAAATGGGTGAGCTGATCTGGTGTTCTAGCAACCACTCAATGATAGCGTTTTGACTGCTACTTTCAAGAATGCTAACGAGTTCTTGTTTGATGACTAGGTATGCCGATATTCTTTCCATTTTGGCATCGATGACGGATAGTCGAGGAAGCGAACGGACCCCCTCAAGATTGCATATAAGATCTTCAACAGCAGAGTGGCAAGATTGAATCTGTTCTAACATATGGCAGCTAATATTTTTCGAAAGCTGCTGTTCGGTAAATTCTTAAATGAAACTCATATTGAATTATAAAGAGTAAAGGGAAGCAAACACCCTGATTATTATTATCCGGGCATTCATAACTATTAAGAGAGTTGGCAATTGTCTTGAGGAAATAATTTGAGATGTGAAGGAGAGTTGAGGAAAGGAGGAGGAGATTGGTCGTGTTTGAAGAGAAATTGATTTAATGATTAATTAAAATAAATATTTATTACCACCAATGTCAAAGGGAAAGGCAAAAGTTGAAATCGAAGAAGACAAGTCCGGCAGACTCGGCTTCGAAAATACCCCCAAGCTCTTCTCCAAGTGGTCTTACGATGAGATCCAAGTAACTAACCTTTTACTCAGATCGAAGATCCCTGCTTCATCGATTACATCGCAGTCAAGTCAACCAAGTCTCAGGTCTTCATTCCCCACACCGCTGGAAGATACCAAGCCAAGAGATTCAGAAAAGCTCTCTGCCCCATCGTCGAAAGACTTGTTGGCTCCATGCAATTCCACGGCCGCAATGCCGGAAAGAAAGTCAAAGCCATCAGAATCGTGAGACACGCTTTCGAGATCATTCATCTCCTTACCGGCAAGAACCCCCTTGAAGTCTTCGTTAACGCCATTTTGCAAGCTGGCCCCAGAGAAGACTCCACCCGTATCGGAGCTGGAGGTGTCGTAAGAAAGCAGGCTGTCGATGTTTCTCCCCTCAGAAGAGTCAACCAAGCTATCTACTTGATCTCCAACGGATCTCGCGACCGTGCCGTCAAGACTCACAAGACCATTGCTGAGTGCTTGGCTGACGAGATTATCAATACCGAGAAGGGAAACATCCAGAGCTCATTCGCTCTTAAGAAGAAGGAAGAAATCGAAAAGGTTGCTAAAACTAACCGTTGATCTTGTGAATCTGACTTTAAAATTTATTTACTCGATCTACTACTATACTATACATTTATTCGTATAAAAGCGTTAATGGGAAGTAAGTCTTCCTCCGGTATACTTGTCGACAGCTCCCTCAGTCAAACCCTTCACCCAATTGAAAAGAACTATTATCAGCACATATACCTTGAACACAAAAAAACCAGTGGAAGGTTCCGATAGGAAGTGAAATCCATCATCAAGAGAGTATAATATCTTCCATATCCTTGGGCACAAACATTGCTGCGCTCCCTAAAGTCAGCTGATCGATAGGAACTCTACTCTCAATACAAGTCGACTCTCAAGGAAAATTGTGTTCTTAACGGTAAAGGTGAGAAAGTTTTATGCTCATCGAAGGTCAAAAAAAGCTTCATGAAGAGTTTTTCCTAGAAAAAGACCTCATTGGAAAAGAAACCAACTCTCAAATAACTTTCGAGTTTAATTACTGAATGTAATAGCTATATGATGGTCCTGGCTTGGCTACATAGACTTGCAACTTTGGAATAAGCTACTTAGTAGAATATCGGATCTATGCTCCCACATGAGCAAGACAAAATATTCACAGAATTACTCATTCTGACTGAAAGGTACTTCCAAGCCAATCATAAAGTGTAAGAGTAATCAACAACTCTTCTCTTTTCAGGAAAGTACGGGGAAATTGTGAAAATGTTAGAAGAGCTTCAAAAAAGACACTCCTTCACTTCCAAAATATCTGTCATCATTAAATTATAAGCTTTGCTAAGAGAAAAACCTTAGTCTTTTGATGAAAATATGAAGTCGATCTAAAAATTGCTGGGCCGAAGCAAGGTGCTAGCCCATCTTTTATTAACAAGGGAAATGGGAGGAACAGAGCTAACCTGTGCTAATCGATACCTCTAAAGCCAGATTCCTAAATAAGCAGTTCAACGTATATTGTGATTCTAAACTTTTACTACTTCTAAATTCACTTTTAACTTTTAACTTTCTTTTTTTATGTATATGGTGAAATTCCCAGACCTTTTCCTTCTCAATACAATTTTCAATAACTATTTTCTGATGATGCATTCCTTATAATCAATGTTTTGAATCTTGAGCAATGAAGGTTTGTATTTTGAAAGCATTTAGTATTCGATCTCATTTGATATAACCGTTGCACAATTTACCAACGAAGAGGTTAATCAAACATCTAGCATCATTTATCTTATATTTATATTGTTTTCATCGACAACTATTATTTATATCTTTGTTTTCGATCAGATGGAAGATAAATTTCGAAAGGAGGTATCAGAGGAGTCTTCTGTTCATAATTCAAACCATTTTCAAACAAATCCCTTAGAGAGCTATAGTGTACATAACATGAGGCAATCTCTTTAATATTCGGAAACTCAAAAGTAGTTTCTGAAAAGCCAAGATAACCTTATTCTTAATAATATGAACTCAATCATCATTGGATCTAAACGTCAGCGAAAACATGATAAATTTGAACAAAATGAGTCAAGAAAGCCAACTCGTGAAGAGCAACACCCAACCAACAATAGTGTCAAAAAGCCGGGAGCCTTCAATAGAGTCACTAAAATTATTAAAATGGCAGACATGGCAAGGATTTTTCAATAAAAACTGAGTTGCAATAATGCATAACGATCTCCGGTAAGCTTTGACCCTTTAGAAGGTAGCGAATCTTAAGAATCAAATCAATTATTCTGCAAAATTCAAAGGACAGTTCTGCCTAAAAATGTCGAATACATTCTGGGAGTGTTAAAAATAGTATTCGTTTTATTATACGTTTTCTGTGTTCCTCTTTCTTTAATATTTGATGAAGTTCATCAATCGTAAGTAATGATTAATATCAAAAGCTTTGCTATCTTCTTTTCTGTTTTAGATATTTTATAACTGTTAGAGTATACTGGGACAAGTCATCCTTCAACCTACAGTTCACCTGAAATCATTAAACAAAATGCAAACAAGCAAAAAAAGAATTTAGTGCTTCAACTATCAATAGTACTGACATCCTTGCTCTCGATAATACTGACAGAGTATGAAGTTAGATACTCCTCTTTCTTCTTTGTTCTTGCGGCTCTCAACATTCTCAGATATTCCCAAGAGGAAATTTCAAAATTCTAAAGCCATTTCTTTACTGCAACTCACAATGAAAAATATTGGGATATTGTCAAAGTAGTGGGCATAAACTTATTTATCGGCCATTTGCTGGCTTGCCTTCTCATATCAATAACACGAGGCAACTTTTCTTAAAACTGGATGACAGCAGCCGGAATAATTAAGGCTTCTTGGTACTAGCAGTATATATGGAGCTATTACTTTGGAACGACCATCATCTTAACCATTGGCTTTGGGGACATTCATGCTAGTAACAGCTTTGAAGCTTTCTGTTTAATTCCTATTTCCTTCATCGCAGTGGGATTTTTTGGATACAATATTAATTACATTGGAGACTTAATTAATAGTATTCGAGAGGACGAAGTATAAAAAAATCAAAAACTTAAGATTTTTGGATCTATCGCCAAGAAGACACAAGTCCCTGAGTAGATCAAAGCTTAAATAACAAACTATATCATCCAAGAATCGTAAATCAAAAAAGTTTCAAATTTTGCAGGATAAAAGAAGCTTATTAGATAACTCCCTGATTCAATTCGCTCATCTTTTCTTCAATAAACAAATAAACAACTTTTTAATAATCTCTTAAAGCTGATTTGGCTATCTAAGAAAACTATTGGGGTTTTATCGGAAAGAATAGAAACCAAAATATGTCATCCTGAGTAAATAATTAAAAAAGCAACTTCATCTCCCAGCCTAATGATTTTACAGTCAGGCTAGGTAGGTTTTTCAGCCAGAGTCAAAGGTTTTGGCAAGCTAAATGGGGTTGTCCTCGAGCATATTACAAATAGTAACAAAAATCAATCGAAACTCATTTGTGTGGACGTTTTTACAAATCAACCAGTCAACTATGACATTAAATCTCTCTCGTATTCGATCGTTTATTATATGGATAAGCAAAATTTTGAAGATGTTGTCAGAACTAGTCAAGAAGACTTCTAAAACTATCGTTAGCTTATGGACAAATATCGATTCAAGATGAATTAATTTGGGTTAACTCAATGTAAATTTTGCCCAAATAAAAAACATACATTGTTTGAATGCCCAAGGCTTCACTTCACTCCATTTCGAAATACTCTTCCTGCTCGATATTTGAGAAAGAAGCCTAACGAAAAGCAGGAGAGGAATAAATTTATCCGTGGGAAGAAAAAAATCTGTGTTGATTTTATTGAACCAACCAAAGTTTCTTTGAGTCAGAATTCAACTCCTGAGGACAATAAAAAATCTCAAGAATGTAGCTTGAAAGAAATGAGAAGAATCCAGACAAATAATCTCGATGTTCTATCTTCTCAGTTTAGGAGAACAAAAAAACCTAGTTCAAGGGCTAGCCATCTTCAAACTATGGAAGTTGTTAATCAATTAAGGGAGGAAATAAACAAGCTAAAGCAAGAAACTGCCAGTCGTGAATTTGAATTTACTCTTTGGAACAATTCTGACACTGACTAAGCTCATAATTTTACCTACTATTTTTGTTCAAATAATCCTTGCAAGCTTGCTGAAAAAACATTCAAAAAGAATATTGAAAACTTAGCTAAATCACACAAGAAAAGGGTAGTTCGTACAAATACTGATATAGATTGGAGATAACGTACTTGATATGAGTAGTGCAATAGATTTTTATTTATTTTTCTTTTATATTCTTGATTAATTCTGCCAGATTTTTTACTTCATACTTTTTAATCAAGATGAAGGCAGAAGGAAAGTTTGTTAGTTTGTTTGTCAGGGAAGCTATGGGAGCCATCATCAACAAGGCTTTTGGAATCAAGTCAGACGTCTTGCTGCAAAATGGACCTAAAGGCTAATGTGAATACGTTTCTCCATCAGCCATGAAAGAGTTCAACATCCATCGCAACAAGAAAGAAGGACACACCTTCGGCACCAAATCTGTTGTTGAGTTTGCTAAGAAAATTGAATAAAATTTCTTTGAGAATGATGTCCTCAGCTCAGTTTCTGCCAACCAGAAAGGATTCCTTCAGATAAAACTCAAGGATAATTTCATCGAGGAGAGAGTGAACGAACTTATGAATGACATGAGTTACCCATAAACAAAAAAGCAAAAGATTGTGGTTGATTTCTCTTCACCTAATATCGCCAAATAAATGCATGTTGGTCATCTCAGAAGCACAATCATTGGTGAATCCGTTTGCAGAATTCTAGAATATATGGGACACGAAGTCGTTAGAACTAACCATGTAGGAGATTGGGGAACTCAATTCGGAATGTTGATTGCTTACATGAAGGAAGCCTTCCCCGACTGGTAAACTAAGCAACCTGATATTAAAGATCTCGACTCATATTACAAACAGGCCAGACACAGATTCGATACCGATCCTGAATTCAAAAAGCTCTCTCAAGAGACCGTTGTTCGCCTTCAGGCCTATGATGAGGACTGTATCAAAGTCTGGAAGATGATCTGTTCCATATCAAGAGAATATTTCTAAATCGTCTATAAGAGACTCAACATTACAATAAATTAGTACGGAGAAAGCTTCTATAACAAACTCATTCCTGATGCTGTGAAGGAGTGTGAAGAAAAAGGTCTTGTCAAAGAAGATTCAACTGTCACCAAGAAGGGAGTTAAAAAGGAAGATGAGAAAAAATAAGGTAAGTAAGGCAAAAAAGATAAAAAGCCGGAAGTCAAGAAGGAAAAAGAAGAGGAAGAGGAGGAACAATTTGATGAGGCTCCTGAGAACGAAGGAAGAAAAGCTAAGTGCATCTTCATTGAGAAGTACCCCATTCCTTTGATTGTTGTCAAATCTGACGGAGGATTCAACTATGACAGCACAGATTTGGCAGCTATCAGATACAGATTGCAGACCATCAAATCCGATAGAGTTATCTACATCACCGACTTGGGACAAAGAGAGCACTTTGAAATGATCATTGCTGCTGCGAAAAAGGTGGGATGGCTCACCACCCAAAGATGTGAACACATGGGATTCGGAGTTATTCTTGGCGAAGACGGAAAGAAATTCAAAACAAGATCCGGTGTATCTGTTAGATTGCTTGACTTGCTCAATGAAGCTAAAGATAAAGCTCTGAATCAGCTAAAAAGCAGATAAAAATCAAAAGACAAAGACGAGGAAGGAGAAGGAGAAAAAGAAGCTACCTATACTACCCTGAAGCCAGAAGAGTACGAAGACGCTGCTGAGAAGTTGGGTATGGCTTCAATCAAATACTTCGATTTGAAGCAAAATAGAACCTCAGATTACATCTTCTCCTTTGATAAGATGCTTGATCCGAAGGGAAACACTGCTATCTACCTTATCTATGCCTACGTGAGAATGTGCTCTATCATCAGAAAATCAGGCCTTTCATCAGCTGAGATTCACTAACTTGCTAAGAAAAAGCCCTTCAGAATTACTCATCCAGACGAAAGAAACTTAGCAGCCATGTTGATTAAGTTCTATGATGTACTAGCTGATTCGGCTTAAGAGCTCGCTGTCAACAAGATAACCGACTTCATCTACGAAATATGCGTGAAAGTTCAAGAAAACTACAAAAAATACAGAATTGTCGGAGATGAGAACATGGAATCAAGAATCATTCTTTGTGAGGCCATTCGCAAAGTTCTTGAGAAATCCTTCTATTTTGTCGGAATCATCCCCATTGACAAAATCTGATAGTCCCTCATTAGATATACTATTTCCTCCTTCTATTCACCAACCAAAGAAAGAGAGTAAATTTAATTCTATATAATTAATGGAGTAGTCAAACGAAGGGGGAGGGTTTTCTTTCGGAGAGGTCGCAGACACGGAATATGTATCTTATTAGATTCTGGACACCGAAACTAAACTTCCCTATCACCCTTTTCAGTTTGATCTGACCCTAACTGTCTTCAAAAGCAAACCTAATTATGAATAGCCTGGAACTACATTTGCTCTTTCACGGTAAAAGACGGTTGTTTTCGGCAGAAAAAAAAAAAACCAACCATAATGGACTGAAAGCACCTCGATCCCTAACTATCTGAATGCTGAAATCATCAGTGGAAAGCATTTCAGCATCAGCGAACAATATGCCATCAAAGATTTACACAGCAAAAATGGGACCTATCTCTGGGTGGATAGAGATTATCCTAAAAAATTAGAAGTTAACGATTGCTATCTTGTTGCTAAGCAGCCTCTTGTCATGGTCAAAATTATCCATCTCCCGAAACCCTGTATATAAATGACATATCAGGGCTAGATCATCAAAATAGGCGAGCATAAGAAGGTATTTTTGATTGGAAGCCATGAAAAATGTGATATGGTGGTACCATCTCTTTACCACTTCGAGATATGCATCAACATGACATCATTTACCATTTTTACACATCTAGATGAGGAGGATGCCTTTTCTGACCACGGGTTGTGGTATAAAATTCGACCAGAGAAGAAATAAGATATCATATTAGAGCATGGAAATTTAATAATGGCTGATCCCTACATATTTAGAGTTGAGTCATGATATTTATCAGTATAGGCAAACAATAACATCATCCGAACAATCTTGATAAAAAGCCTTTCTTCTTGCCAGGGTTGATCTTTTCTTACATCTGCTTTGCTGACTTCTTATAGTCCTCTTGCTCGCTTAACTCAAAGGCCCTGTTATAGTTTTTATATGCCTCCTCAAAATTTCCCAGCTCCTTGAAGGAGTCAGCAAGCCATCCGTAGGATATTGTCTGCTTTTTGTCCAACTCGACAGCTTGCTCAAAGCATTCCTTTGCCTTTTCATACTGGCCCAACCGGAAGTATGCCGCTCCTTTGTTGTGATAATTTATCGAGTGTTTAGGCTCAATACTGATAGCTTTATTGTGGCCCTCGATTGCCTTTTCATATTGTTTCAGCTTGTAGTAAGCAGCTCCTAAGTTACGATGGTAGGCTGCCACCTTCGGGTCGATCTCGATGGCCTTGTTAGTCAGTCTTGCTTTTTACTCGAAATCACCAAGTTTACCTACTGCTTTTCCTTTCAAGTTAAAGAAATCACTGGCCTAACGATCTCCAGCAAGCTCTAGACCTTTATCACAGGATTCAGCCAGCTCCTTCCATTTTTTGAGGTGAAGATAAGCATTTGCCTGAATGAGATATCTTTCCTTGGTGCTTGGCATGCTGAGAGCAAGATCAAGGAGTTCCTTGTACTGCTTCTTACCTTTGAAGGCTTTTATTTTTTGAGCAGTTTCTTGATTGGTCTGAAGAGTGAGGGGTCTGCCATCCTCAAAGTCGTCAAGTTCAACCTCCATCAAAATTAATTATCTAAACCAATTCTGGATTTGATATATAAACAAATGAATATCAAAAATGTTATACTTACTGACCATTATCTCCTATCCTGGTAAGAGACCCTCTAAGTTTCTTTAATTTTGGTAACTGAAATAATTCTTCCACTTTTATCCTCATGCTCTTTGGCAGTTACTCTGGGTTTTATTCATTCGACTCCTTGGTCTTCTTGTTCAGAGACTTGTTCAGGAAACTTCTGTAATGCTCAGGCATAAAGTTAGATGAATTGTAAACCTCAAGGGCACCCTTTGATGTTCTTCTGTCGTTATATTTGCTTATATTGGATCTTATTTCTCGGTTATGCCTGAACTGCCTATTCCAGTTGTCTATCGTCCCGACTGAAGGTTTTGCATTTAGAACTTTGTATGCTATCCGTTCATTACCTTCGTCAATGTTTTAGTCTGTTCGTCTTTGCTAAATGGTGAAATGACTCTTGGGGACAAAGGCATTGTTGTACCTGGTATAGCCTTGCTTTTCCACCTCATATCGAGGCCCGGTCATGATTTAGCTTATGCGATTGATCAAGCCCTCATTTTAGCGTTCCATCTAGTACCTTTTGAAATATGGAATACGCTCTGAACCGTCATGGTAACTAAGAGGTGAGGAGTGTCGACGTGTCTTGACTGCCGGCTGAGCCTTTTGAAGGTTGTCATAGTGCCTTGCTTTGTTTTGAAAGTAGAGGAACTCTTCAGTTTTTTTGATATTCATGAAATAAATTTAAATCAGAGTGATAGTCAAATCGTTTTTCTTTTTATTACTATTCTGATTCCGAGGTTAGAGATTGTAAAGAAAAACATATGACTTCGATTTTATAATAATGGAGAACAGTTTAAAAAATTTCGTAGAATAGTTCATTCAAAAGAAACAGATCCAGGATTTTCCACATCTCTATATTGTCGGTACTTTATCTTTGATCCAGATAAGCAAACAGGACCCTACTGGACTATTCAGCAAGCCATCGACGCTGCCCTTCCTAACTCCCTAATCAAAATAACCTAAGGTTTCTATGAAGAAAACCTTGTCATCAAGTATATTTTGGTTGATAAAGCAAGCCATTAAGATTGTAACCCAAGAAGGAAGGAGAGGACGCTTCTAAGATCGGAGTAGTGCTTTTGGCAAGCTAGGGAATAGCAGTTCATATTAAATTGGAGGAAGCAGACGATTAATGCACCATTTCAGGCATGAAGTTTTCTCACAGTGGTAACTCTGCTAACAATCTCAAAAAAGAGTTGTTGGAGCATGAGCACATTCTCAATATTTTTGAGCATCACGACAATATTGAACAGCTAGAGAACGAGTTTGTGAATAGGATGTCTCCCACCAAGATGGAAAGCATTATCGTGCTCATCGAAAGAGGAAAATTCAATGCCAGCAACTGCATCTTCAGTTTGAGCTATCTTGTTAAATCCTGTACTAGTACGATTCCAGCTATCTGGGCAGAAAAAGACTCCACTCTTAATCTCATCAACTCCGAAGTCAAAGGACATGAGGTCAAAAATACAATTGGAATCGTCTGTCGACTGAGCAATCTTAATATAGAAAATTCTATTGTTAGCAACCATAAGGAAGGAGGAATTCTGTTGTGGGGAGTCAGCGGCAACAACAGTCGAGTCATCAAAAATTACATAGAGGATAATTCTGTGGGTCTTCATCTGGTGGGTGAGGAGTTCAAGCTCAAAGTCATCAGCAATAGCTTAAATAGAAATTTGGTGGGCATTAAGGTAGGTCTGGCTTGTGAACCTTAAATTTCCCGCAATATGATTTCTGAGAACAACGAGGGAATATAGATAAATAGTGCTTTTCCTTTGATAAATTTAAACAAGATTGAGAACAACAAAAACAATGGTATTATTTGCCGTTCCTACAAAAAATTTATATGCAAGGCTGAAATAAAGAGAAATGTGAGTATTGTGGGCAACAAAGGCAATGGGATTCTCATCTAAGGCGAAAACAACAAAACAGTGGTGAGTAACAATCACTTGATAGCCTTCAATGGCTAGTCAGGCATCAGAATAGAGAAAGAAGCATATCCAGTCGTAAGTGGTAATAAAATATACAAAAATTACAAATAGGGCATTTTAGCAGTTTAACATAGTAGTGCTCTCATCTAAAAGAACGAAATATCCCACAACATATAGTGTAATTTAGCCATTGGGGGAAAATACTCTCATCATTCCTCAATTATCGATAATGTCATATCTTAAAGTCCAGGGATAGGTCTTTATCTCATTAGAGCCGGACGCATGAAGATCCTGAGAAATGACGTCAGTAAAAATCAAGATGGAATCATAGCTTTGGGAAGCTAGTCTCTTATTCACAGAAACCACATTTTCGACAACAAAAACAACGGAGTTGTCTTAGAGCACCACTCTCGTCCATAATTCGTCTAAAACTTTGTAACTAGAAATAATGGAGTGGGCTTGCTTTTGCGCCACAACAGTGGGGACAAAAATTCAGCTGTTCACTCAAATGTTATTGTGGGCAATTAGATTGATGTGGGAGTCCAATAATTCGATAAGGATGTGATAACCAAACTGCAATACGGGAACACCATTGAAAAGGATATATACTACCCCTAAGGATTGACCTGTAATGTTATGTGAATTTATCCTCAAAAAATAATATCTTATTTTTTATGTTGCCAAATCGTTGCCAGCTGGTTAGATAGACATGCGCTTGGGTTTACTCGCAAGCATAGCATGTCAAAATCAATAAAGACAAACTCTTCTAACTTGCTGATAAATACTCTGCATTCAAAGACTTCAACGAGGATAAATTTCACGAAACCAGCTAATAAGCTTAAAGGGCTCTCCTGCAACTGTTCATGCTTGACTTCATGAACTTCTGCTTCTGGCCCATGCCCAACTTTGAGTATGAGCAACTTGCTAGTAATATTCAGAAAGCAGTCAAGGAAGGAATCGATCTTACTCAACTCGAAGAACTTACTTAATAAACTTTAGTTAGTCAAGTCTTTGGTGGTCTGAAGGTATCTCAGTCGGAAGAAAGAGTAAGAATTTTGAGAGAGCTAGCTTGCACTGTTACACACCGGTTCGGTGGATCTTTTGTCAAAATCATTGAAAGTGCCAACAAATCAGCTGTGGCCTTGCTCAACATTTTGACTTAAAATTTCAGAAACTTCCAAGATCATATGATCTACAAGGGCTGCCAAGTACACTTCTACAAAAGGGCTCAAATTTTGATTGGAGACATTTATGGGCGATACAAAGGTACAGGCTTGGGGGAATTCAAGGATATCCAATAACTGACGATGTACCCTGACTATCGAGTTCCACAAGTCTTGCAGGCGGATGGAGTATTCGAATACAGTGAGGCTTTATGGAACAAGATCAAAAACAAAGAATAAATAACAGACAGATATTAATAAGCCTAAATCAGAGCAAGCTCAGTTGTCGCAGTATAGTGGATTAAGGAGTATCTTCAAAAAAATGGAAGAAAAGTAATTTCCATCGAGCTTGATTGGTTCTTGTGGCAAAGAGGAGAAAAAAATCTTGCAAACTTACCCCCGCATCATCGCTGCCTAACAATCTACTATTGATTTGCATGTCTTTTGCAACTAAATGAAAATAATGAGACTTTTGAAATATTTATAAAAATGGCTTGAGCACTATCGAGTCGCCCTTTGTGAAAAATCATCAATTAAATGAATTAGACATCTGAAGCCGAAGTTAAAGAGTAATACAATTATTCTCAAACGCAGGAAGTCGAAGAAGGGCCCAACAATCTTCCAACATTAGCTGTTGAACAATCAGTGTATCAAAGCAACTCTGAAGAGTCGGTAGTAAAAGAAGAGTTTGTTATGGCTCCATCCAACAAAAAGAGGAAAAAGCCAAGAATGATTTCATATGAAACATTGTCTCAAAGTCAGGCTGAATAAGGACTATCCAACAAGCTTGAACAAAGTCAAGTTTAACTATCTTAAAAAGCCTCTGAAATAGAGCCAGAAAAACCAAGACCAAAGAGAAAACCAAAATTGAAACCAACAGACCCTCAATAGTAAGATCTCATAGCTATTTTGATGTTCATCAAGAAAAAACTACCACACAGGGCTCTAGACTAGTGCATTAAAAAATTGTATGAAGTGATCAAGCAAAGATAGAATAGACAAGGAGACAATAGCCTAGCTACTAGTGCTATTGCAGCCAATAGCATCGTTCAAGAACCAACAATGCCTCAAAACACAGAAAAAGATAGCACCGAGGCTATGATTGCTTAGAACAACACTTAAATGAATATCTCCGAGCCCTAGATTCATGAATCTACAAGCAAGGTTTTTTAAAATCACTCAACCACATTCGATAGGGCTTTGTTTCCAGGCCGAAAAGTATCGGTTTATCACTAGATAGCGGCCAATATAGCAGCAGTTTCGAACTAAGTCTACCTAAAAAACAAAGAGAGCGTTCTGGCAGCTATTGAAATGCTCCAAAATAATATTGACAAGCTTCCAATCGTGAGCAAGCCGAGAGCTGAATCTGTGGGAAATGTTGAGCTGAAAAATGAACCTTCTCAGCTGAACCAGACAACATCTCAAGAAGCTTACTTTAAGTTTAATGAAAGCTAAACAAGGAAAAAATCGATCAATCCAACTGAGATGGAAAAATATGAAGCAAGGAGAAAAATTGCATAAACATTCATCAAAAGAGGATTTGGAGTCACAAGTAAAATCGATTCATAATTACCACCATTAAATCTGGATTTTGGAAGACCCAAGTATAAGATCTATTTAGAGGGAATTATGATCTCGACCCTCAGAAAATTAGAATCGTTTTTGGCTTGCTAACTCTAAATTGTCATTAAATTTCTCGACATGGGTCAAACGAGAAGGGTAGCAGTTCTTCTCGTAAATAGCAGAGTGCATCTCGATCCCAATTAATACGAGACTTTTTTGAAATTTATGAGAATAGCCTTTGGGATTGGGGATGTGATGGTGAGCAGAAGTGAAGCAATAAATCTTTATGTCGCTGCGATGAGACTCTTGTATGGGAAAAATATCACAATGTAGGCTTTGGAGAGAATGGGAGCAATTGAGAATCGTAGAAACTTGGAAGCCAAACTAGCATAGCTCAAAAAATACGCACAATCAGAGAAAAAGAAACTGAGCACTAAGCAGACTGGGAAATATCAGTCGGGCAATGTCGTTCCATCAACTCTGAAAGAGCATAACCCCACAGAACCTGAAAACGAACTATTCGAATAGCTCAACGAAGAAGATTTATATATAGGAAGTGAGGGTTAAGATAAAAATGATTGATGATATATCGAAACGAATAATCATCTTATTCTTAGCACATATTTATCTGTGGTGTTGAAAGGACAGTGAAAGGCTTGAGTATGTTTAATTATAAATACAAAGTGAATCTTTAGCGGCCTCCAATACAATGAAGACTTGCCACATTTGCGAATTAATAGTCAAAACTTCAAGGTCCAAGACTTGCAACACATGCAAACGAACTCATTGCTATCCCTGTATAATCAGATGTTATCCTGATAAAAGTGAACAACTTCTCCCCAAAAATTAAGCAGATGCTATGGAGCATGCGACTATTTAACACTGCTTTTGTTGTTTGAAAGAGTGTAAATGCCTTAAATGTAACACGAAGGAGGCAGTTGTTGTCACTTTAAGCACTACAGTTGGCAATCAATAGCAACATAAAATCAGCATTAATGTTAGTTAGGAAGAACTTATCCCCTAAAATGGGCTGTTCAAGGGAAAAAGAATAGCAGAGTTGCCAAACTTCATGCAAAGAATCTACAAAAAAAAGAAGATTCTCTATTCAAAGCATCTCATGTCTGCTCCCAGCAACAATAACCTGCCTTAAGAGCCAGCCCCTAGAAAAGAAAAAACATTCAGATAGGGAATGTCAGAGCATCGAGATGGAAATGGGGAGTCAGTCGAAAACAGTGGTATCAACTAACATTAGCATGTATCAGTCTCCAGAGAAAACCAGATGTAAATAGAGAATGACAACTAAAACGAAGGCGATGAGCATCAGTCATCTGGAAATAGTTCAAGACAAGCTCCTCAGAATGAAAGCAGCTCAGACGAGAATGAAAATGAGCCAGTCGAATCGATTGCTAACGAATATGATGAAAACTAACAACTGGAAGTAGAGGATGGGAACAATTAGTCTGGAAACCAAGTTTAGATCTAAGATGAAAGTCACTCTCTTCCCAATGATTTGAATGTTGTCCACCAAAGACAGCCAGAACAACAAGGCCCAAATGCAGTGATGTCTGAGCCAAATGGTTCAGTTAATCAAGACATCGAGCCGATGGACCAGGAGTGATTGTCCTTTGTGTTGAATGTGGGTCATGATAGAGGGTAGGATTATCGATGTTTCAAGGGGAAGTGAATCATTTGACCTGGCCGCCAACTTGCTCGATCACCACATCGATCTCGTCACCGTTCTCCATATTGAGGTCCTTGGGGGTGGTGTGTTCATGGAGTCTCTCGCCGTCGAAGAGGAATCTCACATTGTTCACGTTCAGCTGTATTTGCACACACTTACGCTTTGTCTCTGGCAGTAGGCATCCATCAGCTTCTTCAATTGGGTAGTGCTCTTGATCTTGAAGAAGACCTCCTCGCCGTCCTGTGTATAGAATTGCTTACCTGGCTCTTCACCTTGAGGTTGAGTTGCTCGTTGTTGGTAGCTTCAGCCATGTTGCTTCAAAAAAATGTATATAAGATTAACTAGTCTGTCAAGCAAATAGCGCTCTAATTTCATTTTTCTAAGTAGCTACATCTTTGTAATTCCGACGACCAACAACTATTTTTTAACGAATTAAGTCTGAAAGAGTCATTAATATGCTTGTCTGGTGAGTTTTCTGATAGTCCAGCATTTATCACATATCTTGCATATTTATACTATAAAATTATAGATGATTGAGTAGGCAAATTGCTCTGAGCCTCAAGAAAAAATTCTAACATCCCTACACCGTAAATATTCGGAAGGAATCAACCTCCTTAAGCAAACGAAGTTTGATGAGGGAACCACCTCACTCTTAGAAATACTTCAACACCCTTATATCCATGATGCAGATCTTGACAACCTTAAATTTTCCATCTATATGTCTTTGGCCTAAGTTCAAGAAGCACAAGTAGAATTAAAAGCAGCCCTTGGGTTCTATTGGCAGGCACTGCAAATACTATAGAAAAGAATGGAAGTCTCCATGAAAGGCGAGGCCAATTCTAAAGTTCAGTAAGAAAGACCTGAATAAGAGTTTACTCTGCTTTTAAAGATGGTCCTCATTGCTGAAGGTTTGCATTTATCCGATGAGCTTGTCTATTTGTTGAAAAAGGCAATAAAACTTAGTCCGTCTATTTGGCGCTAAAAATTACTTTTGAAGCTCAAGGATCTCTATGAAAGAGAGAAAAAAGTAGATCTTATAAAAGACCTTGATGATTTAATGAGCAACAAAGATAAAATCGATCAATTATTAGCTGAAAAATCGACTTACTTAAGCAGAAGACACAGTAATGAACATAACAAGTTACTGGAGGAGCTGAAGAAATCAGATGAAGAAAGAAAAACTATAGCAAAGATAACGATGTTTTTGAACTTAAATAACAAAGATTAAATTTTTCTCAAATATAGTTGCTGGTAAACTCTCCTCACGATTACATATGTATTATTGAAATGTCAAAGTAACCGAGGTTTCAACAAGAAAAAATACTTTCATAGAAAATTTGATGACAATAACAAGGATTGGTGCAGATTTTTGAAATAATTTGATGTTCATACCACCAAGGTATAATTTGTTTTCTCAGAAAAAAGTGAATAAAATGAAAAAATAATTGCTGAAGGGGAAGAAGATCCTGATTGGGGAAAAATGATTAGTGATGCTGCTCATTAGTTACTCAAATATCGTTATTTGAAGAAGAAGACAAAGAAACAATTTAATCCATTAGAATAGCTTACCCGTCTTCCATCAGTGAGCAGTAAAGATCCCAAAAAAGCCATTGCTGCTCAGACTAAGTCTATATTTACCTCACTGCATGAATATTACAAAGAACAGTTTGCAAAATATCATTATGCAAAAGAAAGCCTTAATAATTTGAAAATTTTTGGAGAATAATATTTCAACAATATTCTTGGAGATATCATGAAAGAAGAAATTCCAAAGACGAAGGAGGAGAATTAATAAGACTAGATATAAGCCTCTTATTCAGCAATGGAAGGACAGAGCTCTGACGAAAAAAACGTTTCAAAATAGAAGAAACCTCTAAAAGTTAAGAAAATGGAATTAATAGCATACCAGAAATAGCTGAGTTCATATATTCCCTTAATCTTGAGAGTTCCGTAAAATAACAAAGTTAGCTATTACAATATTATTTAAATGGTTGAAAAGCTGACGGAAGAGTTGATGGATGAGAGTTATCTGGCAGAACAAAAATAAATTATATTAAACTGCTTGCCGATACGACAAAGCCTTGAAAAGAATATTCTTAAAGTGCTTGAAAAAGGATAGGGTTTTTTCTCGGATAGAAAATAAACAAAATTCATGGAGCTTTTATTAGAAAAACTTGAGCATATTGTTGATAAGGAACCAAAATCGAAAAATTTCAAAGACCATCAATGCATCAAGAAGGAAAGGGTTTTATCCCTTATCAAAGAATTATTCTTACCTTCTACACTATAAATTCATAAAACATTATCTAGTGATCTGTAACTAGCTGACCTTAAAATACTATCTTTTCTGTGCCTATCATTCGTAAAAATAAATTCCCAATATTAAATGATTAATCCATCTGAAATAGCCTTTTACCGAGATCTATTCATTATTTTTAAAGAAAAATAGTAGAAAAAGGCTGACTCTTCATTAAATTTATCAGAAATCCATCGAAAAGCAGTCAACTACATTGACAAATAGATTGAAAAATATCAGAAAAAATCATTGACAAGATCGAGCATTATGAACATACAGAGTGAGAAGGAAGAAAAAAATAGTGTAGATGAGATATATAAAAAAGATACTGAGATATTAGCAGTTCTACCTTTGCTAAGAGTTTTCAATTGTCACCCTGAGCAAATAAAAAGTAAGTCAGTATAGATGATTGATGAGATGACTGGAGAAAACTATCTCTTAGCTTTCGTCAAAATATGTGAGCTATTCTTTAAAAAGATAGAGCTTTAATCAGCAAAATAGTTCAACTGTCGCCTTTTAGCTTTGTTATGTGATATTATCAATCTAAAACAAGTTATTCAAGAGCTTTACAACAAATTCTCTGACTCGTCAACCTTTAAAGGAGATTCATACATCAACAAGGAACTTCTCTATAAAAGTTTGCTTTATCTTATAAGAATATACTTGTTGAACCTTCCTGAGGATAATGACTGTTCCATCAAAATAGCTTTCCTGATATTCAATGTTCTCACAAAGAGTTAACCATAAGGAGCCAAATACATCATCATTCCGAAGTGTATCTGCATGTTTGATGATCTGGTGAAATATAAAAAGAACAAAGCTGAATTTTTGCCTTCTGTTAATGTTAAGAAGCGATACTACCAACATCTTATTTTAAAGAACCTCGACTATATTTACAACAGTCCACTTTTCGTGATTGAAAAGGACTAAAAATAAAATAAGAAAAGCAAAAAGATGCATAAAAAATGTTCATAAGAATCATAAATGGTACCTTAAGCAGTGGAACGGGTCATTGCCGTCGAATAAAAATAAATTTCTGATATCAGAGAAAGGATATTTTTTGATATCTTGCATGATATTTATTTTTGCCAAGAGAAAGAAAAATAATTTACACCTCGCAAAATTGAAGAAGCTGTGGGCTATTTCATGTATCTCCTAAGAGCTTACTATGAAATGTTCTAAGAGAAGGTCATTTAACTGGAGAATGAAGCCCTCAAAGTATTCAAAAAATGCTATAAACTGTACATTGAAAAGAAAGACGAAGTCTATAAGCTATGCTGGAAATTTAAGGTTTTTGGGCAAACATTCAACGCTTTTATGAATGGAGACTAAACGATGATAGAAAAAGATGAATTCTTAGCGATTGTGAAAGGTTAAAAATCAATTTGTGAGTGTTGTGGATCTTTGAGGAAGACTCACTCATTTTATGTTTAAAGTATGTTCGTTATTGGCAAATTTTTTGAAACTCAATTTGATCAACCTGAACTTGCCCAATCTAAATAACAATGGCTTGAAGATATATAAAAAGATGCAAATTTTTACTTGGACTACTTACTGCTTAATTTGTAAAAGGAAGAAGCTTGGTAAAGCTTAATAAGAGTTAACTGCACTAAATCATTCTATTACTTTGATTCAATCCTGAACAAGCCATTCGAACTGTTTAAAAATAAATTTTACCTCACAAAGAAAATAATTCATTTTGTCAACTAAACTTTTCCGAACTTCAAGGAAACCATTAACAGGGCAATGGCCAATCTCTAGCTTCTGAACTTGTTGAAAATAAAAGAGAGATAATATTTGATGATTCAAAAATAAATTGAGCTGAATGGGTTAGTAACAAAAGAGAGCAAATAATTATAAAAAAAATACATCGAAGGCATGAAAAGAATACAGGTTGGAATGTCCAAACAGCCAACCAGTGACGTGAGAATTCGGTATATCAGATGGAGTGAAATCAAACTGAAATTGGTTTGGAATACGATGATCAAAGATACAAAAACAGACAAGCCCCAAGATACTCCTGTGGTGATAGAGCTTGATGAATAATCAAACAATTCCAAGATCATTCATAAACCTTCGAAAACTATCAACTAGCTCGTAGAGGTGATTGACGAGGCAAGGGGCCTTATCCAGGACATTACAACTTACTCTGGCAGTGACCATGTAGCCCATCTTTTATAAGATACTGTCGTGTAGATCTATGTTCTTTTGAGTCGAAATGTTGAATGGAAAATACAAAAAATGATTAGTGCTCTTTGTGAGTCGATAAAATGTTCTAATGGAGCCGAAAGATCAAAGAAAATGAGATAGGCTTAATTCTTCAGTAGTTAAGTTAAGTTTTTGATATAGTTATTTGGAAACGGATAATTTTTGACAAATAATCCTCGATACAAACTTCTTGAACCAAATCTCATAATAAATGAATAGGATGTTCAAAAAATACAAAGCACCTTCACTAATATCTTTACAAACCATGATAGAAAAACTCAAGTTAATCCTTTGATCGAAAAGGAAGAAAAAGCTCCTTAGGATGCAAATAATCTCATCAATGAAGATGTTTAGCCCCATGAAGAACCCAAATCTAGAATTTCTGATAATTAGATTGAGAGCAAATCTCAGAGGAGCCGATCAGGAAGCCAGGAGAAAA
>Ga0210025_1001407_pt1 | contig 26216 bp, 15 predicted proteins | sample CryGeyme20150102_FD_183989 | JGI IMG/M metagenome (GOLD analysis project Ga0210025, IMG submission 183989) | Groundwater microbial communities from Crystal Geyser aquifers in Utah, USA - Crystal Geyser metaG 2015-0102 (SPAdes) (version 2) | ecosystem: Environmental > Aquatic > Deep subsurface >... | reverse complement strand
TTAAGTACTCTGTAATGAGGTAGAGGTGCGGCAGGCACAAATTGTGCCTGCCGCACCTCTACCTCATTAGGCAGTAGACCCTACTAGTAGTAGTACTAATACTAGTAGGCTACTACTACTATTAGCTAGTACGACTACTACTACTACTACTACCTACTACTACTACGTACTACAAGACAACAGATAGATACTGGAGGAGCCCCATTATTATTCTTATTTAAGTCATGTTGAAATTCAATCTTGTGTTGAAATTCAGTCTTGTGTTGAAATTGAGTCATGTTGAAATTTGTTGAAATGTGTTGAAATTTGTTGACTCGTGTTGAAATGTGTTGAAATCATATTTATTTCAACATATTTCAACATGACTCAAATTATTTTAACGGGTGTTTCAGAACTTTAGATCAGTACCAGAACTCGTGCTATATTTCTCTTTTAGGGTTTAAATAGGGGTTTGTCGGACCTTCCTGCTACATACTATATTGACACGAAGAGACACGGACATAATCATTCTCACCACGAAAACAGCCATGTTAAAAGTGCATGTCATCGCAGACACCTGGGCACCCTTGTGCGCCATGAATTTTACCGCGAGAATTAAAAAGACGTTCTGATTATAAGAACTCCCTTTCGCATTGGGAAGGACGGACGGCGATACCACCACCTGGTAGGCGCACCTGATCACCATACCCTTTTTTAATTCCTTGTCCACCCCCAAGCTCGACGCTTCATAAAAAAAGTATTATCTTCTACTGTAATAGCTTTCGAGCAACTTCATCAAACACATACACACAACATGTCTGGTCGTGGTAAAGGAGGCAAAGGTCTTGGAAAGGGTGGAGCCAAGCGTCACAGAAAGGTCCTTCGAGATAATATCCAAGGTATTACCAAGCCTGCCATCCGTCGTCTTGCTCGTCGTGGTGGAGTAAAGCGTATCAGTGGATTAATCTACGAGGAAACTCGTGGTGTCCTCAAGGTTTTCCTCGAAAATGTTATTCGAGACTCTGTCACCTACACGGAACATGCTCGTCGTAAGACTGTCACTGCTATGGACGTTGTCTATGCCCTCAAGCGTCAGGGTAAGACCTTGTACGGTTTCGGTGGATAAAGAACTCCTCTCTCGACGGCGACAAAAAAAGCCACAGAAGAAAAACCCTTCGGAAATAAAAACTACAACAGGATTTTATAAAATCCACTCTTCTTACCAGAGCTCAATAAGATCAAAAAGTGACCAGGGGTTTATGTTGTTTGCGTCATTTCCTGATTTTATGTAGTGAATCGGCGAAATACATTTCCTTCTCACCTCGATATCAATAGCTATGCGTTGAATGTTGAATTGCGATCACTGGTGTTGTAAGATGCAACTTTATGTTCTCTTGTCTATACATGCGCTGATATTTCCCGAGTACACGCTGTAACATTATTTTCCTTCGGAGGAACTCTTATTTTCTGTGCGTGCCTGCACAGGAGTGGTAGCAGCAGGCGGGAACTGCACTGACTGCCGAATCATTATTTTGTCTCCACCTCGTGGATGCAGTTTGATTTGAGGTCGAAATACTGGCCAGAAAGTGACAGCATGTCGAGGACACCCTAGTAGAAAGACGCTGATTGATGGCCTCAGGAAGTCTGTTGGACAAGCAGTCATTATAATTGTTGGGTTCGAGATTCGAGCAGCGATTATGATAACGAAAGCGCCAGCGAGTAAGATTATTTATTCGTGTGAAAAAATCTGCGTTTACTACTTGTGTCTGTGTTGATAAGAAAAGATACGAATAATTGATGCCAAAAGCAATGAATACTACCAGGTAGTAGATAGAGTCTCTAGTATGGTGGTACAACAACTTCTTTACCGGTACAAGGTACGTAGCTCACAGAAAATAATAATAATGTTTATCTTGGGGGCAAATGTGCATCTGAATCTAGAATCCCTCGGTACGATGACTGTACGAGATGGCTGATTTTGTCATTCTGCAGTTCAGGGGAAAAAATAGAATCATACTTTTATTGCATCTTAGTAAAGTCTTCGAGAGTGCATCTTGATAATTACAACTGCGTCTCTTCCTATGCCCTCTACACTAATAAAAATACATTGACAACACAGTCACCACAGCTAGAATCACTATGATACACAGCTCACAGAAGGTAGCAGCGAATCCTGCCATAGCGTCTCCAAGAAATTACAATTCGAAGAAACCTTATTCTAAAAAGTCTCCTTTCAAACGATGTTTGGGTCGACTAGTTGAATCCCTCTACTCAGCAATGCTGATAGCAATCGGTATATCCGTGTGTTTGACTGTCTATAAGTCATTTGCTCTGTCATCTTCATCTCACTCAGTGTCAGGAGGAGTACCGACATGGGAATCAGGTCCACAGAGTCCCAAACGGTCGCTGGAAAAAATGTCTCAGAAAAGTTCATTATTAAGAAAAGAAGACGAACAACAAGAATTGCAAAACGACAATACTCCAAAGCAACTGATACAGAAACAGGAGGAAACGACAGAAATAGCGTTCATAGTGGCACCACCGTCGATCGACTATTCGCAGTATTTGGTCCAGCCGGGCGATTTCATTTATCAAAAACTGCCCGGCGAATCTGCTCCCATTGTGCTGGAAGAATTTAACCTGGTATTCTTTGCACAAGCCAAAGTTGCTTGTACCGTATGGAAGATGCTCTTTCGGCGTATGATGGGCTACGAAGATTGGCAATCGATCGATCTTGGACTGCCTCACGTACCAGAACGGAATGGATTGACGTATCTCTATCACTACAACATTTCCAGGGCAAATGAAATTATGACGTCTCCCGAGTGGACCCGTGCCATATTTGTGCGTTCACCCAAAGAACGCTTCCTGAGTGCCTATCTCGACAAGGCTGTTGAAAATTTCATGTTTTTGGATACCTGTTGCAATCGCAACATTCAAGTCTATTGCAACCTGACACCACCTGCACTCCACGATTTCCTTGCTACCATTCCCAATTGTTCTGACAGTCATTGGGATCCACAATCAAAGCGCATGGAAGAAAAGTACTGGCCGTACATTAATTTTGTGGGCAATTTGGAAACGGTGCAAGACGATGCCAAACGCCTAATGCAGAATCTGCACGTATGGGAAGACTATGGATTGCACGGATGGGGCGAATCGCAGAGTCAAGCCATATTTGAAAGTAAGGATGGTTTGTTTCACGCTCAAAATGCCAAGTCAAAGCTCCAAGAATATATGTATCCCGAATTGGAACAGCGAGTGGAAGAATATTACAGTAAAGACTATGCGAATCCTTGGTTCAATCTCAGTGAGTCTCGGAAATTTCCAGAAAGTGAGGATGCTGATTTGGATCCCATAAATGTGACAGCTTTGAATCTCCCGATTGTAGAACCTCGGGATTGGATTTATCGTATCGGGAGATATCCCGAGGCAGAATCGTCACCAATTGTCGTGGAAAAGTACAAGCTAGTCTTTTTTGTGGTGCCCCACGTAGCGGATAACGAATTCAAACGATTGTTTGCCCGAATGATGGGGTTTGATGACTGGAAAACACGAAAGTACGATAAGAGCAATCCGAACGCTATCAATGAAGGTCTGGTGTATTTGAGAGATTTTAATTTGACACGGGCAAGTGAAATCATGACATCACCCACTTGGACAAGGGCCATCTTTGTTCGGGATCCCAAAGAGCGGTTTGCCTTGGCGTACTCTCATACCGCTAAACGTAATCGAGGATTGCTCCACCAAATTTGCTGTATCCACAGCAAACCGAAGATATTTTGTTTGAAGGACAAATCGACCAGATCGCTTTTGTCTGCACCGTCCTCGGTCGAATTTTTCAAAGGTATTAAAACATGCAAAAGTACCCTGTGGGATCCTCTTACGGAAAGGCTGAGCGCGCTAGAGAGAATGGGCCTTAATGCTATACAGAATGCAGCGTACGATCCGAAAGGACATGCCAAAAACAAATATTGGAAGCACATAGATTTTGTCGGTAACGTTGGAAATCCGGAGGATGTCAAAACCATCTTGGAAAAGATTGGCGTCTGGAATGACTTTGGTGCCTCAGGATGGGCGGATGTTCCAGGTGATGTAATTGCTAGACGAGATTCCTTTTTGGGGACCACAAGCTATCTCAAGGCCGAATTTAAGGCCAAGCAACATGTGCAGAGCGTCATTAAGGATCCAAAGATGGAGGAGGACCTCGAGAAGTTCTATTTCTTAGATTACAAGAATCCCTGGTTCAATATGACGAAGCAGATCCTCTACTCATCGAAGGGCAACACGTATGGGAATGCCGTGAACGAACTCGCACCTGATGTGCGACAGGCACAGCTGGAAAATGCCAACGCAAAACAGCGGCAATGGTGATTATGCCTCAGGCTTCTGCCGTGAAGGCATTAATCCAGGTAGTTCCTGCTGCATTAAGAAGTATAAAAGAAGTCTGACCAAAAATTCAAGCAATTTTAGGTATCTAGTAGTCATATTATGTGCATGCTCAGCTTGATACACTGCAAGCTCTATGTTCTGTTTAAAATTAAGATCTTACTCTGTCTTGCGCCACCCCGTGGCTTCGCTGACAATGTATTGGTACTTCCTCTGGTGTTCACGAATGACCAAGGGCATTTCCTCTTCGTGAATCTTTTCGAAGCCACGATCTTCCATCATTTCTCGGAGGACATCCTTCGAGTAGATTGGTTCTTTAGACACAGGGTCGTAGAAGCCACCCATCCATTTACTTCGGGGAGTGAACTCCAATAGCCAACTGAACGGTGTGACCATGACGACAACGCCGCCCTTATTGAGAATGCGAGGCAAGCCATTGATGCAGGCCGTAGGATTTGGAAGTCGGCACAAGAGATTTGACATGACCACGCCGTCGTAGGTGGAAAGCTGCCCCTCCGCATTCATTTCACCAACCCGTTGAGCGTCGCCGGTAAAGAAATTCACCTTGGAACGAACATCAGATGTGACTCCTTCGTCGTGAACGGCCTTGACTTCCTCAAAAATATCGGCCTCCATTGGAACACGAAAGGAAACCTCTTTGTCGGTGATGTTTTGCATGCGCTTTGCGGCATTGACAAATGACAGACTGAAATCAAAGGCATCAACGTGGTCAAAAGTCTTGGCCAACTCAAACGAAGCTCCACCCACAGCACAGCCAATATCCAGCGCTCTATTGTTATTGCGGCTGGGTTCAAGTGATTTCAAGAGTTTCGCGACACGTTGAGGAAAGTAGAGACCGTGGCTAGGAGCGGTCGCGTGGTCAAGGATGGGTGCCACACCTTCGGACTCGCCTGAAGTAGGATAGTGTAGCCCAAGGTACATGTGTAGACTATCGTCTGTTTCATAGAAATTACCAGAGCCATTCTGCGCTTTCGTGGCCTCTTGGTCGGCGGCAAGTGCTGTTGCCGCAGCGGCAGCCGCCGCTTGGCCTTCAAAATTTCCGGCATACAAATTTGTTGCTGGGGCTGGGCCATCAGAAGCCACCAGGCGGAAACCAGAGTGCTGAAGGAAGTGAGACCGGAAATGGAATCTGGCAAATGCAGAAGCCTCATCTCCTGTACTCATGAAAGAACCGCCCATGATGATAGAATGCTTTCCATCAAAACAAGGTTCAGAAAAATCATCGTAAACATGATGTACTTCAAAGCCCTTCAGAGGGTTGAAGTGGTCCTCAGTCCATTCCCATGCATTGCCTGTCGTATCTCGGTGTCCAGTGTGGGAGGGAGGAAAGTAATCTACGGGATTTTGGCTTGTGTAAGCCAAATTTAAATTGGAGCCTGTCTCCCCAGAAGCAAATTCTTGACCCGACGTGACCATGACTTTATCAGCAGAAACATTCTTACGAGCGGCATCCAACCCATGATCCTTGTGGCGAATGATATGATGCTCTGCCTCTGTCAAGACACGATATGGCTGAGAGGTAGGAGATCCTTCCTTGGCAGTCTTACGAAATGGGAAACAAGAAAGTGATGAGGCTGTGAGCCAGAGTATCTTTTGACAATATTATCTACAGTTAACGTACCTTCCACCGGCAAAAAGCCTTTGCTTCGTAATAGTTTACATCCACTGGCCAATCCCAAGGCATTGATATAATCTCAAATATTGTGCGTAGGTGGAATTCATTTGTTCCTGCTGGCCCAGCAGGTTCCCAAAAGAACGGCCACTTCATGTTGCGATGCGACTTCCAATGCCAGCCATCGTCACACCAGTATTCACGACTACGGTAACCCCCGTCGGCGACAAACTGCCAGTACTCTCCGTTTGTGATCATGTGTTCACTAGCTTGGAAAGGCGGTACTTGCATATTGCGTTCACCATACTCATTATCCCAACCAAAGGAAGGAAAATCGGCGGGTTTGCCCAAGTCAACAATTCCTGGTGCCACCGGGATCATTCTGTTGACTGGGTAGTCATTCCCCTCAACAGGGTTGGATGTGACATGAGAGTCAGGATTTTTTTTCGTGGCCGAAGGATGCATTGGAGCCCAATTTTCGGGAGTCTGCACCAAATGATAGGGAGCTTCACGGAATAGCACTGAACTGGTTTCAAAATGAATACGTTCGTGCTCAAACCCCATAAACAATGCCCACATGGGATGATTCTGATCCACTTTCACGCCAGCTTGACCAGGTGCTGGTTCCAGACTAGGATGAGTCATGATGGCATTCACCACAGTCTCGTACACCTTCTTTTTGTATTCGTGGACCTCACTGACCATGGGCCATAACATGTCATTCTTGTGCATGTCGTCCCAGAGCATTTCATCTGTATTTGTCGTATCATATGTTTCATGAGATCACAACCATACAAAACCGGCATGCAATCGAACTATTCCGATGAAGGAAAAAAACAAGACAGTGTATACGTACCAACTCCAATCTCAAAGATACTTTCAAAGTAAGCATTGACTGGTTCGCTCAAGACACCGCTGACCCGCAACTTGTTAATGTAGAGGCATGCAGAATGTCCGTAATAGAAGATTTGCGGATGACGCAATCCATGAACAGGAGGGCGGTAGAAGTATTCCTCCCCTTTGAGACCGGCAAAAAGTGTTTCATAAAGGGTCCAGGAATTGTCAAAGTATTCTTTGGCTGCCTCGCGGGTTACGTTGCTGAGATTGGGAAGTGGAAGTGAGCGAATCTTGCCTTCGGCGTCAGTTCCTGGTAAGAGTTTAGGCGAAGAATAGAACATCCCATTTGGAAAGAGTGAGTGAGTGAGTGATTGGGTGAACAATGGAAGCAAAGAGAAACAAGAACAAAAATAGGCAGCTGTGCGCAACAGAATAATAAATCATCACGGCGCTTCGTTGTTCACTCGGCATCGTAAGCTCAATATATGGTAGCTAGAGTGCTAGAGTTGGCCGCAACTTACCGGGACATTCACGAGGATGAACACCTGTCCACCAAAAGTCATCACGAGGACCATTCAACCAGGCATGATCATTACCACGGCCCAGATTAATCATCCAGGCTTCTTCGTAGGAAGCGACCAACATGTCGGCATTACTGGAGGCAAGAATCTCGGCGGCATCCGAGAATCCTTTGGAGCGAGGATCCAAAATAACATCTTCAGGATTACTGTCGTAATCGTCAACAAACGCAGCAGCTGTTGACTTCCAGCGACGAGCCAGGGCTGGCGAAGAAGACGACAAGTGACGAGGCTTCCAAACAGCTTCGGACTCGGCCGCAAGCAAAGATGACGTGGACGAAGACTTAAAGGTACGGCGGTGGGTGCGGAGGACATTCTTTCCGGGTATTTTCCCAAAAAGACCGTTCTTAACGTGATGAGACATGCGAGCAGCAGAGGGAGAGATCATCATCTTGAGAGTAGGGGTTGGTTAAAAGTTAAAGGACTGGAGAAAAAGAAACGAGAGATATTTTGTTTGATTGCACAGGAAACAACTTAATTTTTGTTGGACAAATATTGGCTCTTTCCGATTGGATTTTTCATTTTCATCCATCATCCCGGAGGCTGACTACCTTTGTGAGTAGGGTCTAGTCGTTCTTTAGAATTCATCAACAACGAAACACAGTACGTACGTCGCCAGTCAAGCCCTGGAGGACAGAATCGAACTGTTGTGATACAGTTTCACATTATTATTACAGCATTAGAATATTACTCCGTACTGTACTATTATTCATTCCATTATCCTGCCCGGGCATTCTTTGCACGCTTCGCCTTGCGGCAGCGTCACTACGGCAATAATAAAGGACGATTGATGAACAATTCAAATAATAGAAATTGGAAAATTTTGCTTCGGCAGAATTCAGTCAAATGCACCAGCGAATCTCATCCGAATTCAAAGTAATTTGTGGCTTTTCTTCAGTGTTTATTATTAGTGATTCAAAAGGTCGTAGTACTACTAGCTACTAGCTAGCTAGTACTACCTGGTAGACTAGCTAGTACAGTAGTAGCTACTCAGTACCAGTGAATCAAGCAGCATTTTGGAGCAAGTCTCCTACTTTTAGTTCCAGGCTTTCCGGGCATACCTTCAAAAGGCTTCAAATAAGCTACTTCTCTAAAGAGGTCTGTGGGAGCCGATGGACAGCCACCAAACTACACTCTTGCATTGGCTGTTGATGTGCTTTACTAACCTTACTGTTCAAGAGTAACAAAAGCGATCGAACATGAGAGCTTGGTGCCATTCGGATGTTGGCACTAACATTAGCTACAGTATTGTCGTATTGGTGTCTTAGCAGCAGCTACACATTTTGTCTAATCAAGGGGGAAACATAATGTGTATTCTAAGTTGCTCTATATTATGTTTATGCGTCTAATGTGAGTACATTTGATTTTGGGTTTCTTGTTGGGAAAAATATTAAAATTTCGCCGGTGCGTTGTGCGTTTGGCATGTTGGTGATTTGAATCTCGATGTGTGGCGTGTGGCGTGTGGCTGATTATTGGGAAAAGCTGTCCATACGATCAAGCGATCGTTGGTAGACCAAATCCAACATTTCATAGCGATGGGCACGGTCGTCCTTGTCATTTCCAAAGGCTGGTGCTGAGGAATCGGCCACAAAGGTTGGTTTGGACTTGGCAGCGGTGACACTGGCAAATTGTCTTTGACGGATGGCTGCGACTGGATTCACCATGGGACGCATAATTCCCGTAACGAAGGTCAGGCCTTGAACACTCGAGAGGAACATGGTGCATAAAAGAACGAGGGCAGTGAATTTCATCATGGTGCTTAAGTGAATTATGTAATGTTTATGTTTTAGATCTGCGATATCAATTTTGTGAGGAATTGGAATGTTGGCGGCATTGTTTGTTCGTTGAACGGAGCTCGGAGTTGTCAGGAGCGAAACCCAACGTTCTAAAAAAAGCAAGAATAGAATGACTTCTCATTATGGGGTTATATTAAAAAAAGTCATTACACTAACTAATGGATTAACGAGTACCAGTACATTCAAAAAAGGGTACGAAAGCATTGGATAAATGACCGCATAGCAATGATGGCTGTCTTGAGATGACCATCAGGTTTGATACAGGAGCCATGTAATTGGCGTTGCTCTGATGACCCTACTGGTAGTAGATGGCAGGAACTTGGAACCAACTGCTGCGTGCTCCCGATATGCATATCCGCATGATGTTGCTAGATATCTATTTCGAACTAGTATGGCAATTTTGCGATGCTGCAACTTTAGTCTTGTGCCCTGCGCGCTATCGATATGAACTTGCAGTTTCCAATGCATGTTCAGAGAAAAGTGATAGCCAAAATTATGTGTTTGGCTCTTGCCTCCCATAATTGTCCCAATGATTTCGCTTTTGGCAGCAACAAAATTTATAATCAAATAAGAGGAGCGGAAATCTCCAGGATGTGTGTGTGTCTGCGACTGATACATTATTATTTATTTAGCGCACGCTTTCGTTTACAAAGTCAAAAGTCTCTGCCAATAGTATTGTACCCTCCAGACTCAGACAGTAGTCCAGTCCATGTATTATTCTTTGTTCTCCTGCACTGCCTCTTGTGCTCGTTTATGTGCCCCTATTCGACTCGTTGCGCTCCCCAGAGAATGAAATGTTCGATTCAAGATAGTGCTGACTTTGATCTTCAGTGCCTTCTTTTCGTCTTGTAGTACTTTCTTGTCTTCTTGCAATATTTCGATGCGATCTTTAAGCGATGCCTTTTGGTGTTGCAGGGTCTCATTTTCTTCTTCCAATCTCTTTATCCGGGTTAAAATATCAGAATCTTTTGAGGCGACAGCCTTTCCCATATTACTGTTTTTCAGTGTTTGCTCGACAAGAGTCTTCCGTAATGTGGCTATGGTATGTTCCATAGCTTGAAAACTCTCCAGTGTCAGACTGTTGAATCGTTTGACAACGCCTTCTTCGGCATCACCGAGATCACTGCGGGGTATACCGCACATTTTTGATGATGATGCAACAGCAAAGATGACTTGCTGTGGGTCTTGCTGATGAGAACCCGATGACGCTACGTGACCTTCGCTTGCCATATTATTTTTCGGTTTCGATTTTGTCTTGCTTTTGGGACGTCTACTGACGAGCAACTCCGCTTTGATTTCCTTCGATCTTGCTGCTGCTGCTGCTGCTGCTGTTGCTGCATTTGAAGTTGTCTGGTCGATGATGATGTCGTCCTCAATCTTGCTCTTTCCGGAAGGTTTGATGGGCCTTGGTTTCTTTTTTTTGGTCTCGTTGTTGGGTGTCATGACTGATCGCTTTCCTGCATATTATTTTATACATCAACGCAGACCTAGGTAAAAATGGACGATATGGATAATTATTTTTGTTACTAGAATTAATTCTATGGCCATTGTCGACTCCTTATACGGTAATTAATTATTTGTTTGTAGCCATAATTATGGAATTAATTCCACGGCCACGGCTCTCATGGTGGCTGGCTCCTCATTCCTCATCTTCCTCATAGTAGATATCATCATCTCGTTCCTCGTCTTCGTTGTTTGCTTCATCAGAGGACACCATGGCCTTCATAGCCTGACCAACAGTCTGTACGTTCCAAAACTTGATATTCTTCTTGAGATAAAGAAGGGCTTCAAAGACAATGGGAGACATACTCCTCCTGTGTGGCAACATGATGTATTTGGCTTCACTGAAGAGACGTTCACAACAATTAGATGTAGCACAAATAAGCTTACCAACATCAACATACGGAGGCCCAACAGTGGCTGCATCATTGTTTCCAGGAACACCAACTCCTCGTACTACATCCTCAGTAGCATCATGATGATCTCCTCTCTTCCTCTTCTTCATATTCAAAGCAAGCTTCTCTCTGAGAGTGAGTGCCCTCTCGTTCTGGACATTTTGAGCTTCTTGTTGAGCCAGTAGCTTCTTGCGATCGATCAGTCGTTCCACGGCTGCTTTCTCCTCATCTGAGAAGTGGCCGTTGTAGGGGATACCTTGCAATATCTTCCGGACTCCACTCTCAAAGTCCTTGCTGTGGACAATTTCAGCATTGCTCTTGAGATAGTGCAGCATAGAGGAGTATCGCGGTTCACTGAGGAGTGTGTTGAACTGGATACGAACATGCACAAGGTCAACACCCTTTCCTTGTAACTCGGTGGTGACAATATTGAATATCTCAAAATCTTCCTTGACTTTTGTGATGACTCGCTGCTCAGACTTCGTCAAAGCATACTCTTCAAGACCTTCACAATCATCAAGCTGCTTCTTGATGCGAAGATAGCGCTTCACCATGCTAAACACAGACGTCCATCGTGTTACGTTCTCCTTGATAGCCTTCAGTGAAACCCCGTGATGAGCCATAGTAAGCTCTCTCAATCTGGCAGCAGTTTTGAGGTTGGAGGCTTTGCTCATCAAGATCGACACCTTCTCAATAGCATCAGCAACACCAGGCTGTTCTTCAATCCACTGCTTAACAGCAAGATTGAGACGATGTGATGCGCATCCAACCATAGGAATATTCCACCGAGTGGAAATTGCCTTGTTGGTACTGCAATTGTCTCCAATAATGCATGCAACGTTGTCCTTGGGGATCTGGTATAGTTCCAGAGTCTGTTCAAAGAGAGCAATGTGAGCGTCGGCACCAAGATCGTCTTCTTCCAATGAGGGAGACAGAGCCATCAAAACTTCATTGTACTCTTTTGTTTTTGGATGCTGGTAGCCTGCAAAGATAGCAATATAATGTGTGCTTGCACCATCGCATGTCCAACCATCCATGAGCAAGGTGATCTTACCGGCTTCCTTGAGCTCCGCCGCAATAGCTTTTTCTGTCTCCTTTGCTGTTGCAATAATGTATTTCCGAATCGTCTTTGCAGTGAATGGTTCAATCTTTACCATGCTCCTCGTTAATTCATTTTCAATCTCAACAAGAGGCATGTTCCTCAAGGCTAACCACTTGATCCACTGGTACGCCCTGAGCTCTTTGTTGTTGCTGCTGTAGAAAGATTTCATAACAGATTGACTCACCGTGGACTCCTTGATGGTACCATCAGCCTTCATGATTTTCTGATCGATGCAATGCTTCTCAAGATGCTCCTGCAGTCGCGCCTCCCAGCCATTTCCGTAGCATTTGTGGACATGGTTGGTGAGATTGGTGTACCCTTTGGGACTCTTGTAGCGCCCTTTACACTTGTTGCAGAAGTAGGCATCAGGCTCACCATCTTCAACAGCTCGGAAGAAAAACTCCCGGATATTCTTGCCACTGAATTTCATGGTTGTTTCCTCTTAAAATAAACAGAAAAGACACCAACACAAAGCGCAGAATTTACCTGTTACAACAGTGCGCGCCAAATTCATTGTCATTGGCTGTAAAGCACCGGAAAACCCCCATCTTGTCTAGCCTTTTAAAGTTTCTTTTTTCTAGAAAAGTGATTTGCGAACGTGTACTTCAGGTAGAATTTAGCCGTTGGGTCCCACCAATTGCACGAATGAAGGAACTAATTAGGGAATTAACGGCAGGTGTTCCGTACTTTTCAGGTATTTTTAACGGGAATTATCCTATAATTAGGTAGAATACTTAGAAATTGACTATGGATAATTCCCGTGAATTAACGGTTGAGTGTGTGTTTTTGCCGTTCGGCTTGCGTACAATTTTACCTAGGTCTGCATCAACGAGTAAACAGAGCTTTTATCCAAAGATATATATGTCGTCGTAGCCTAATTTCTGAACTGCTAACTGCTACTGACTCTATTAGCTAGTAGTAGTACTAGTACTAGCTAGTAGCAATGTAGCAATCACTTTCTTCATCCACTATCCACATTATCGACATAAATCCACATTAATATTGTTTGATGTTCAACTTGTGTAACGTTGTGTTATCACCAAACCTGGGGTTTTTCCACCCCGGGTTTTTCCACCCCGGGATATGGAAATATATCCCGGGATATAGTCAAAACATATCCCGAGACAATTTTGGCACTTTTGCCTCTCTATTCAGAGCAGTTATTTTAACCGCTACAGTTACTAAATAACACTAATTGTCTATTTTATTAATTATTTCCAGTACAATTGTTGTAATTATAAAATTTTAAATGCCCCAATCTAATTTATTTGAATAACATTCTTATTGAATAAAATAAAATGGCAGAGCAAAGAACCACTTCAATTTCTTCCAATAAAATATTATTTGTGTCTGTCTAACCAAATTTGACAAATAAATAATGTTAAATGGCAGGAGCATTTTTAAGCTAGTATTTAACAGGTAGCTGCTGAACCACTTTAATTTAAATATTATTGCTGTGCGTCAGTCTATTCAAATTTGACAAATACATAATGATCATGAATAATGGTAAATGGCAGCAGCAGTTTTAAGCTAGTATTTGACAGATAGTAGCTGCTGAACCACTTTAATGTATTCGTTAAAAATATTATTCGTTGAAAACTATATGTTCTGTATAAGAACATATAAGAAATCCCAGGAAAATAACAGGTCCTGGAAATGGTGATACAGGGAATCGTCAAACTGGTCTGGGGTTGCAAAACCCCGGAAATAGCTGTCACAGCCCCGGGATATTCCCTGACCTGGGATTGGTGGTTAAACAATGTTTGACGAGATGGGAAGAATATGCTTGGGTGGATAAAGTAGTATAGGCGTCTAACGTCATTGAAGGTCATCCACGTCGTCGGATGCAAAAAAAAGTTCTGTTGAAATAAACAGAAATTGAATTAATAACATTCCGGTGGTTGGAAAAAGCCGTTCTTCGTATCATCATTCATCAATTGGGTAGTCTACCATTGCTTTGTGCCAATGCCTTTTCCTCTAATACCGTAGCTTCCATTTATCTAGTCATTCTACTCTGCAACGATGTCGAGCCGAACTTTAAGACGCCTTTACGTCGACCTGAGCCTTGACAGAGGGACCATCTTGACCAATATTGACAATCACCACAAGACAGCTGAGCAAGTGATCGTCACCAAGACTTCAACCATGACAGAGACAAGCGAACAAGAGGACTATGCCACCATTAAGCTGATTTCCACCATTCCATGTTTAAAGCGTGTGGATTTTGTGGAGTTTGGCAGGAATGATCCGCTTTCAGTTCGGGGACTGGCTACCTTACTGCAACGATCTGTGCACTTGGAAACCCTGTTTCTGGGAGCTGTTCACATCAATGGATCACCAAACGATTATACGAATTTGATTGAGCAATTTAGGAGTCATCCTGCACTGCGAAAAATTTATTGGAACGCCTGCTTAACTTATCCTAAACAAACCAGAGTGATCCAAGAAATGGCCGAGGCTTTGTCAAAATTGCCAACGCTGCGAGAAGTGGAGATTATTGAAACACGTTATCTACCAGCTGGAACTTGGACAGGAGACGCATTGGCTGCATTTGGTCGTTCGCCATGTATCAAGAAATTAAGCATAATAGGTGCTCATAATCTCTGCAGCAATGGCATTGTTGTCAAACTGGCGGCAGCCCTGGAAACCAACAATTCATTGGAAGAATTGCGCCTTGTCTACGATTTAGATTCGGCAGATGTCGGGGCGATTTGTCGAATGCTTTGTGTGAATACATCCCTGCAGAGTCTTTTTCTAAATCGAATTCCTAATTGCACTGAGGCAATATCAATCATGGAATCGCTGATGAACAATACATGCGTGAGAGAGCTGAATCTGTATTTCCGTGAGGAGCATTTGGTGGAATCCGTACGATCTGCATTTTTAAGATTACTACAACAGAACTTTACCCTTGAAAAGGTCGGAGGAGGTTGGGCATGTCAGGATATGGAGTTCTTTCTTCGACTGAATCATTCGGGTCGAAAGCGGATCATGGGGGGGACCACCGATTCGCGAAAAGATGATTGGATCGATATCATGGCGAAGCGTCAGGACTGCGTACCGAGCCTGTACTACTTGTTGGCTTTGTATCCTCCATTGTGCATCGAGGCTTTGTAACGAAAGAACGTTTGGCTAGGATATATACAGATAATTTGTAATCAGAAAAAGAGAAATTCTTAAATGAATATACATCAGTTAAATAATGCTTTGCAACCACCAACTGGATTTCAATTAGGTGTGGAACTGCTACGGTTTGTCATTCAAAATAAAGAGTGTCCTAACCAACAAAACTTTATTCTCAGAATCCCTACAGGATCCTCGCATTGATAGTAAGCCAAATTCAAAAATAAAACCAGGAAGAGTCCAGACCTAAATAAAAATCAAACTTGATAGCCTTGTCCAGGGCTGTCTGTGAAATGGAGCTCGCTTTCGCCGAGTCTGCAGAGGTATATTCCTTTTTCAATCGTTCGTTTTGCTCCATCATCCAGTCCAGCAAGGCTTTGGGGCTTTTCAATCCATGTCGCTTCACAACATCGCTTGCAAAAAGAGCATCGCGCAAATTGTCGATATTAAGATGGGGTGCCCGACAGCGTTGGCTCTCCTTAAACATTTCGGGAAAGGCTTCCTGCAACCGTGTCGCCCCTCCATTGATGGTACTTCGGGCTGCTTTCGTGAGAGCAATACCTGGCAGATCAACTAGCTTTACAGGCTCTGCTTTGTTGATTTCCAAAAAGATATCTTGCGCATGAGCCGTTGAGTTGTTGTTATTGTTGTTGTTGGTGGTGGTCGTTTCGGGATAGACTTCGACCAAGATGCGATCCAAATCAAAAAAGCTGTCCTTATCAGTGGCACCTTGCTTCTGTTCTTCTAGAATTGTCATCATCCCAACACGGTGCTGTCCATCAATAATAGATAATTTTCCACTCTTGTCCTATGACATTTATTATGGGAAATGATGGTGAAAATGAACTAATGAAACGATCAACAATAAAAAGCTAAAATCATGACATGCTCAATCTAGGCAAGAAAGACCTACCTCGTGCAGGGCAATAATACCTGGCATACCCAAATGAAGCGTTTTCATTTTGTCGGATGCCATGGCTTTCGCTCGCTGGTGTCGATACGTTCGCTGCTTTTCCCAAACTGGTAACGAGTTCAAAGCAGAGACGCTGGCAATGTGCACACGCTTGTACCCAAGATCTGCCACAGCCGATCCCAAGACAGGATGGTCGCTTATGGCCACAGGTTCTTCTTCCAAAGAGCGTGAAGTAGATGTCTTGTCTTTTTCCACCGCGGTTGATCCGTCCACGATTTCCACTTGTGCGTCGTCTTTCTCTCGTTTCTCCGCCAACTCTCGCTGCCACTGTTCAAATTTCATACGCCGATGCTGAATCGATATTTCGCTTTCCACTCGTGCCTTTGCGGCTCGTTCCGCTTCCGCCCGTATTTTGTCTTTTTCTTTTTCCCATTTGGCCGATTGTTCTTGGGATTCCTGCGCTTTCGCCGCTGCTACGGCCTCGGCAATCGAATGCTGTTGAAGTTGTTCGGATTCTGCTTCGTCCTCTTTTTCTTTTGATAAAGCAGCTTCTTTTGACGCTTTCGTTGTTTGGGGATCATTCACAGTTAGGCGTCCCAACAATTCTTGCTGCTCATCTTTGGACAGGGATTGGGTCAAGCTGGTGGCAATTTTCCATCGCAAGGATGCAACTGTCTCAGCGGCAGAATCAAGAAAAGAAGAGCCGCTAGAATTTTTGGGAGAGGAGGAATGAAATCTTTTTGATTCGATGTGGGTGGCAGCAGTGGTGACGACCGAGGGTGTTACTGGGAGAGTCCAGCGACGCAATAAGAGGCTACGCTTTGATAGTGCTGCAGAGGCAATCATCCCGGTCTTTGCTCGAGTGTTGTTTGTGGCAGAGACTAAGTCAAGAGTCAAGTAGGAGTTGTTTCTACTGTGTTTTGTTTTTGTTTTAACTCATGCCCAATGCTCTTCGCGAAGTTGTGTGCGTTCATGTAAAAACCCAGTCTTTTTAAGAAGCGACAAGGTAATCATCCAGCCGTTTCAATTTCATTCATACTACTACCAATACTACGCTAGTAGCTAGCTAGTAGTAGCTACTCTACTAGCTAGAGTAGACTAGTTGAGAGCTGCCATGACGAGAACGAACGACAACGAATCAAATAGTTCATTGTCTGCAACTTTAATCAGCCCCTTTCCATATTGATCTTGAGCGAGCAGCTTTATAAAAATGTGCACACTCAAATTGAACATACTGAAGTAGAAACTATTTTTCTTTTTTCTCTATTCGTTCCGCAGCATTTCGAGAATCACGGTATTATCTTCGGCCGAAACTAACCGATCATAGTCCAACAATGTCCATACAAAGGAGATTGGCATAACATTTGGGTTGTGAGACACGTAGGCCAATCGCCCGAAACAATAATACGGTCCAAAGGTTTTTCGTTCGGCTTCGTATCGTCGACACCAGAGCACAATCCCATCGCTATCCTGGAGTGTCCCATCTCGTGCTGCCATACCCATGTCCAGTAATTTCAAAATGGGTTTGGATTCGGCATGCATGCGACTTCCGCCAAACCATGTCATTTGTCGATCCTCAAAATCATTGACGTAGTCATCCTGTTTGCCTCCTAAATTTACCCATAAGAACACACCCGACGCCCATTCCTGAACACCACAATACTTGTTGAAGGAAATGTGTGTGGAAGTATCTGTAGGAGTAGTATTATGAGCATACAAACGCGCAGATTCTTCCATAACAATGGCTTTGCCAGTGCTCGGCATGGAGTTTCCCAGACATGCTTCAACGAGATTTTGTACGTGCAAAGAAATGGCTCGTGCCGAATTTGCGGGTAAGACTGCACTCGCAGTGGGCAAAGTAGATCTTTTCGCTAATTGTTTTACTGTCGCAACTTCGCCAAAGGATATTGGTTCGTCACTATTGGCACTTGCGGGTGCTATTGACCGAATGGTGCTATTCGTTTGCTCGTCCGGTGGATCCTTGTAAGTTACAGGACGTCCTGCAGATGTTCGGGTAGATCTTCGGACAGCCACAACAGGCGCTACTTGTTTTACGACGAAGGGTTTGCGAATTGGAGTTGAGACTCTTTTGAGTTGGATTTTGGCAACTGGCTTTCGCAATAAACCGAGTTCATTTAGCTTCGCTTCGTTGCGGGCAATCTTGGCTCTGCGAAGGGCTAGATATGGATTCTCCCCTTCGTCTTCTCTGGCAGTTTTAAGAGTCCTTGACATTTTGCGGTTCAATGATTAGATTAGTGGATGAGAAAGCTGAAGTAGTGATGAGTGATGAGTGTAGTTCAAGAAAAGATGAAAAAAATTGAAATAGGAGAGTACCGTACAGATACATTTTAATCCCGCGGGATAAGATGCCAGGATTTAATTATTGATCCTTAAATAGTTGAGCTCCAATCGTGTTATTAAAAGGTGCCCCTCTAATGGGTCGAAAGCCACTTGATTAGAAGATGATGATGGAATGTCGTGAGATCACAAATATCCGGAAAGTCTCGACAACAACAATGCCTAGAAGCGTGGAGTCTGCAGAATAAATAGAATTTTAACAAACGTAAAAGCCACGCATATTCTATTTGGTGGTGAGAACTCAACTTCAAATGCGGAACCAAAACTAGGCTTTGGATATTGGCAAAAATGGAAGAGAGCAACAAAAAAGCTCAATATAAAAAATTCCAGTGGTTTCCCCGCAGAACATTTTGTCATGGTACCTATTTGATCGTCATTTTGTCACTCATTTAAAAAGCTAGAGCCATGCTATGAGCTCACCCTGAAATAGAAGAATGAAGCCCATTGGTGCCGCATGACAGGGCAGGCACACGCCTTGACATCAATCAAGGGGCAAGGGTGGACTACCGCAAATACAGACAAGCTGCTATCTATGATGATTACTGCATGTTTTCTGTGTATCAGCTAACATGGGGCGGCCGCTTCCACACGAACGGTTAGTAGCCAGCAGGAGACCCTCCTTTTCGAATATCGCTGACGGCTGTCATTTTCCTCGTTTCGGGATCAACGACGATGGCTTGAGTCGTACCAGCATAATCGATATCCAACAAAACATTCCCGCGTTCCTCAAGTGCCACTCTAGTTCGATCAGAGACACGCAGATTGACGCGAGACGTTCCAGCGATACTGTTTTCGACTGTGGTGTCGGCAGAGCCATGATATAGTAGCTGATTGTGAATTCGTGGATAAGCTATGGATTCAAAGAGCTCCATTCCATGTATCAAATATGCCAAAATGACCTGAAGGGTTGCACTGATAATTTTCGGTCCGCCTGAAGCACCAAGTGACATGACCAGTGTGCCATTTTGGAAAACCATAGTGGGCGCCATACTGGACAACGGTTTCTTGCCCGGCTTGATAAAATTAGCTTCAAATGGCTTCAATCCAAATTGGTTGCTACCACCTGGCTTTCCAAAGTCGTCCATTTCGTTGTTCAGAATAAAGCCGCCCGAAGTAACAATTTTGCTACCAAAATGGGTGTTAACTGTTGTTGTCATTGCCACTGAATTTCCCCACCTATCAACAACGGAGAAATGAGACGTTCCGCGATCCTCTAAGTAGCCGAATTGTTCCAGCAATTGTCGGTGATCACGAAGTTCTCCTTTTACTAAAGTCCTACGATCCCCTTCCTTAGCATCCTTCCCTCGCATCTGGCCATCTTTATCCTTCAGTTGTGCAAATTTAGGTCCGCCGTAGTGAGATATATTCTGAATCGAATCGTCTCTGGAAGCTTGCCGGAGCTCTTCCATGTAACGCCCCCCAACAAGCGCATCTACGGCATCCTGTGTCGTAGCATTGGTTACAGGATTACCGAGAGGAAAGGCTGGATCACCCATGCTCATACGAATGGCAAAGACGTGCTTCATGGCTTCGTTTAGACGATGCACCGTGAGCGTATCCACTGAGGCTCCAAGGTTGTCATATCCGGACAGAAACCGTAACGCCCCAACAATGACAGCTCCTCCGCTACTTGGTGGAGGAACTCCAACGATGTTCCAACGATTGAACAAACGTTCGGAGATGACTGGTGAACGCAGTGTTGGCAAATAACTTTCAATATCCTCCCTTGTCAGAATTCCGCCGGCTTCTTGTATCTCGTGGGCCAATTGTTCTGCTACTTCACCAGTGTAGATTGCATTCGCCCCTTGCTTCATGACGTTTTGAAGAGTATCGGCCAAGTTTGGGTTTCTTAAAATGTCACCTTGGCGAAGAATGTTAGCCCAATTGTTGTCGTGTGTTAGCAACTTTTTCAGACCGTCCAAGCCCTTCCCATCCCGTTTCTTCGCCAGATTCTGCATCGATTCAATATCACTTGCCAGATGTTCATACACGGGCACTCCATTTCGTGCTAGTTCCATAGCCGGACGGACGACAGTAGCCCAATCCAGTATACCATGACGGGAATGCGCCAGTTCTAGTCCTCGTAGCTCGCCAGGAACAGCGACAGCGAGACCTCCACGAAGTGACGCGTCACTGGCAACTCCCTTCACATCAAACATATGTGTCGATGCTGCCGCTCCCGCAGTTTCGCGGCAGTCAATGACTTCGGTAATTTTGTCAGATAAAAAGCCTTTCTCGTTGTCGTCTTCAGTTTTTTTGTGTCGGGCATCATGAAATTTAAGCAGGTCTTGTGGAGAATCCTGCTGGTTGGCTGCAACATGGAGCAGTATAAAGGCACCACCACCAATCCCAGAAGAACTCGGATTGGCCACACCTAGACACAAGGCAGTAGCAACAGCCGCGTCTACTGCATTTCCCTCATGATCTCTCAGTATGGAAAGTCCTATCTCGGAGCATACTGGATGATCGGCTGCAACGGCTCCATTGGTCACGTTTCGTATTGTCGAGATCGCCTTTAACTTGTCCAATATTCTCGTGTTGCCTCCAGTATAATTATGGAGTTCACCGTCGTATATGAAAGGCGCGGGTTCTTGTTCTCGGATGGAAGCATGTTTGCCCAGTGCAAAGAATAAAGGGACCCCAAAGAGTACCCCACAACAAAAGGTAAGCACTATTGATTTTAGAAGACACTCTCTGCGCGTGGGTGCTGGTGCAATATCATCGTCATTATACTCGTTCTTGGAAAGACTGGAGTAGCCCTTGAATCCAAAGCGACTAAACAAATTGGCAATTTTATCGGTAAATCTGTCATTAACGGAACTAATGTTACCGATACTGCCTTCAGTGTTGTCGTCGCAGTCGTCGTGAGACACCATGACAGGCGGAGCCGTTTGGTAAATGATGGATTTCGACTGAAATGGAGTTGGTTCAGAACCTTCAACCAAATCTTTATCTGTCTTCATTGTTTTTGCTTCCGCGTTAAACAACACAAGGTAAGTTGCGTTAACCAGTAGACTAGTAATAACTAAATTCTGTAGTAGAGTACTAGACTAATAGAACAAGAGTGAACTTTATCCAGTACCACTATCCAGTATTCCTCTAGAGGACGAGAAGCTGGAAGCTGTACTATAGTTCTTTCGGCAGACTGCAGAAGGAGTCAACTATTGCACTTCGCTTCCGGCTACTGCCGCCAGCCTGAGTGATGGGGGGGGGGAACATTTTTTTTAAATCTAGACCACTAGCAAAGTACAGTAATTATTTACATTTGCTAAGGAGCGGGTTAATCCCAAAAAAACAGCAGCAACTTCAGGCGAGACATACGATCATACAATTCATGCAGTACTCTTGCGAGCTAGTAAAAGCGTGGCTAGCACTAGCTAGCAAGGCGCTACTAATTAGAGCTACAGTATTCATAGAACTCTCGTTCTGTGAGAAGAACTATGACCCCGGGAGATCCTTTTCGGGAACGGAAATGGAGTGCCCGGGTTCAGTTGAGTTGTCTTTTGTTTCTTCCGGATCTTGTAGGGCGCTCTCGACCACCGCAACTACTTCTTCCTCCTCCTCCTCCTCCATGGCATATGTCTCTCCGGCTGTTGGAGATGCTGTTGATGTTGTTGTTGTTGCTGTCGCCAATCCTTCCAGTGTCGAGCTTACAGAAGTTGGTACTTCTAGTGTCGCTGATTCATTTTCATTGCCGATGGAGAAGGTTGGCATGCTGGTAGAAGCTGGAAAAGTAGCTGTTGTTGTCATTGCCTGTGTTATGGATTGTGTCGGAGAAAAACTTGAAAGGTCTTCTTCTGTCGCGGTTTGAGTTGGAGCAACAGTTGCAAGGCTTGGCTCAAGAGTTGGCGCAAAGCTTGGTACGGTGGTCAAGAGAAAATTAGCCACGTCCAAGTCGTTGTTGATCGAAGGAGCAGCAGAAGGACGCGGTTCCGTTGGTGAAGCACTGGGAACATCGGTCGGTGCTTCCGTTTTCGGCTCCAACTGCCGATTGTAGTCATCCACCACAACTAACGTATCTCCAATGTTCCAAAAGTCCACCACAAGCAGATTGATTACTTCGTTCTTGTACTTTGTGCTGAATTTTTCTTGACAGTACTCCAATCGAGCTTGAAGATTTTCTTTCTTGTTCACGTCCATGGCAACGTCGATACTGGGGAGCCCTCGTTCATCGGTGGCAAAGTGATTTGAAATGATAAACTCGGAATTGGACCATCCTCGGCTTACGGAGCAACTCAGTTCAACACGCATGAGATCCTCCAATCCCTTTTGCTCGAAGGGAGTCTCAAATGCAAACTCGTACGTCGAGTGGACACCTGCTGGACACGAACCTTCTTCACAGGCGATATCATCGTGTGCCAAAATAATCAGCCTCTGATCCATTTCAATCATGTCCATTAATTTGGGCCACGGCTGTTCCACTGATGGATGTTCGTAGATTAGAGATGACAAACCTTCCACTTCCTTTAGCATCTCAAAGAGAGGCCACAAACTGTCGCCGTTAACCTGGATCTCGATGATAATAATCTCGTAAGGATTTTCTCGTAAAAAAGTTACAATGTTCTCGAAGACAGCGTTGGGGCGTCGAAAGCCCGCCACGCACAGACTGTGGCACAGTTGGATCCCAACGCGACCACAGTCACACGAATCGATGGTCAGTCCTCGAAATCCTGCCTGCAGTGCATCTTCCAAAGGAAACAAATTGTTGAAGGCTAAAAAGCCATCGGCCCGACTGGACATGGCATTGTGAACAGTCGCGTACATGATTTCGTTGGCTCGTCGAAAACAATTCAAGTGATATCCATTGCAGAGCATCCTTCCTTGCTCGTCATGTCCCCAAACACTTTCACTTTCTTGCAGTTTATTAAGACTCGGATCAACCTTTACAAAAATATATTTCATCCGCCAAAGCAAGACGAACAAAAAGATAATCGATGCAACAGTCAGGTACAGTGCCACGGTCCAAGTGGCGAGTTTTCTTTTCCGTCTTCGGTTGTCGACCGATTGATCTTCGTCGTTACCATCGCTGGTGGTAATTGTGGAAGCAAAACAGCAACAACGTTTTTGATGTGTACCACTTTCATCGTCGTCCGAAAAGTAATCGGCCGTCTCCCTGTCAGATTCGGAATAAGAGTATCGGTTCCTATAGCTTTCCCTGCCACCACCATGTGAACCCCTACTTTTGTTATTACTGTTGTCCCTACTTTTGTTATCCCATTGTGCTGTATTTTGTGCGTGCTTCTCCGGACTAATTTCGTATTCTAATGCTGTGTTGGTCATGGTCTGCGCAATGGGGTTGTTTATTTGTTGGTGGTTGTTGATTGCTGGTTGGTTGCTGGTTGCTGAGAAAGTAAATAGTGAGAAAGATCCAGGCAGCCAAAAATTGCTCGATGATAGATCGGCTTTCTGTTGGCAACAGCTTATTTAGAGGTCTTGGCTAATTTTCACGTGTTCGTATAAATGTGCATCCAAACGCAAATACGACTGACATGTCACTACTAGTAGTCAAAAAGAATACTCAACCACCCGCGGCTCAAGGAAACAAAAAACAAAAGATAACCCCGAATTCAACAATAAAAAACAGCAACAGCTAAAAATAACAAATATCCTGTCTGCGATGATACAGATAGATGTGTTGTATACTCGAAGAGAGTAGTTACTATTTACAGGTGGGCGATGCGATAGCCCCAAAAAAGTCACAATCGCGATTGTAAAACCGGTAATTTGTGTTCCTTCTGGATTTTTTCTTTCTCTGATCGAATTGTTCGTAGAGCTGGCTCAGAAGTAGTACGCACAGCTTCGGTTTGGGACAAAGCAACATTGGCAGGTGGCTGCTCCTGCTGCTGCTGCTGTTTTGGAAAGTTGCTTTGACGTGTTTGTAGTAGAGCATCGATGAAATCAGCCGTCGCACGACTGGCCCAACTAGGTCCTCCCAAAAACGTGTCTTCCGCTGCTTTGTTGCTGGGTGGAGGCGACTCCTGCCTATGAGTAGTAATCAGAGTAGCAATTGTGGTAGAGCACGTGCGTTTTGCAACGTTACAATGGGTCAGTGCAAATGACTATGAGAAAAGAGTAGCAGCGACACAAAAAGCGACACAAAACGTACCAGCCCAAATGACCACCACATTTGGTTTCGACGCACATGACATTAGGATTGAGAATGCTATAAGTCAACTTTTGTTGAAAAGAATGATACACGACTTGGTCGTCCCCGGCAATTATAGCGAGCAGCGGCACTGAAACATGCTTGATATAGCGATACGAGCTGGCATCTTCCCAGTAGTCTTCGACAGTTTCATATCCAATCTTGGCAGCAAATGGGTAAAATGGCTCATTGCGAACGATAATGGGTGCGACAGCTTCATCTACTTGGTCAATAGTCGTAGCTAGAAATGCCTTCATCATTGCTGTTTTGATTTCAGGATTCGACATTGCATCCTTCCAGACTCTCCAATGTTCAAGTAAATAGAGCTTTACGCCCTGACCGATCAATTGTCGAAAGGGAAAATGCATATTGTTTCGAGAATGAATGTGCAGTGGATTGCCGAGAGATGCGCCTCCGACGACACATTTTGGCAATGTACCGCTGAGGCCTTCTTCTCCCAAATATTTCGTCAGCAGGTTGGCACCTATACTGAATCCTACCAACACGAGCGATTCTCCTGGCGCCAAGATGGAAGATAAGTAGTGTACCACGTATCGTATATCGCCCGTATAGGCGCCTCCGTATCCTCTTGGAGCTGTCAAACTAATGCCACCACAGCCACGAAAATTCATGCCAATCGCTATCTTGCCTCGGTTGGTCAAGGTCCGCTGTAGGGACCTGATATATCCCGACCTGGAATCATTGTTTACTCCGTGCAGCATCAAAACAATTGGTTTGTCAATGGGACGACTAAAGAGATCGTCTCGAGTACTCGGACGTCGTGGATCACACGGAACTTCCCAATCCAATTTGATTTTGGCGCCGTCAATGGGTACGTCAACGATTGTGGAAAATCGATAGCAATTCTGAGAATCGGATATACCAGCTACCATGGACAACTACTCGCCAAATACGCTCGTGTTCCTACCCACAAACTTGGCTGTATTGGCTGTGCCAAAATATCATTCTTGGTGGCTGTTAATCGTTCATAAATCTGTTGGAGGACAGAGTTGTCCAAATTGACGGTATCACCTTCTCCACTTCGCTGCAAGAACACCAATGGTGCTTGGGTCAACTGTTTCTGCAACCTGAGTTCGTAGCCCAAGGCGGCGGCACACAAGGAAGATGCCAAGATCGTCCATCCTGCTGGGCTTTTGGGTCGCTCTTCCCACACTCGAGAGCTCGTCCGTCGAACGAAAGTCCTTGCTGTGGCTGCGGTTGTTTCGAAGGAGGAGCTGGAGTGCCGTCTTCTAGTAGATGGTCTGTTATCCTTAGCCCCAGACATTGCCTTCTATTGTACTCTATGAGTTATCGCGATATCAATCCGCAACTCATTGCCAAATCAAAAATTGCCGAGAAGGGACGAGGGAGATGTGTTATCACCATTCCCGGGATATGGAAAAATCCCGGGGCTGTGTATCCAATTTTCCGGGATATCCATATCCCGGGCTTGTTTGACGATTTAGTG
>Ga0210025_1001402_pt1 | contig 26272 bp, 17 predicted proteins | sample CryGeyme20150102_FD_183989 | JGI IMG/M metagenome (GOLD analysis project Ga0210025, IMG submission 183989) | Groundwater microbial communities from Crystal Geyser aquifers in Utah, USA - Crystal Geyser metaG 2015-0102 (SPAdes) (version 2) | ecosystem: Environmental > Aquatic > Deep subsurface >... | reverse complement strand
GTTCTCTTTTCAGACAATTTTATTTCTTCCCAAGAGTGATTCGGTGCGTTGTTCGTGGTGATTGCATATGGCGTGCTAGCAATTTCCTCAGCTGGCTTGTTAGTCATGGGTTTCTTGCTATTGCCGGCCTTTGCTAAATCCTTCCTCTGACCATGGGCTTTGGGATAAAACACGGATCCGGTATTCTCGCCCGTCATCATCGATAGAAGTGGAGGATTCCAAACGAAAAAGTGCTTAGCGCTTCGAGGTGATCCATCATCCTTGGCCGTCAAGACGAGAATTTCTGCCGATTTGGGTATTGGACATAAAAGACGGAAGTGGTATTGTGGATGTTCCAATGTCGCCGAAGATGACAAAAATGTCGGCATAGCCAATGGTTCGTTTTGATCGCAACGAGCCACTATCGCCAGGCGCTGCAACCGAGACAGGACCAGCGCAACATGTGTACCGAACATGCCTTCGTATACGTGCATTTCATCGATGACGACATACTTCAAGCCATGCATGATTCGTTTGTAACGTTTTTCCCAATGAGGCAGAATTGCAGCATGGAGTGTGTCGGGGTTGGTGAGAATGATATTGGCGCGTTGAGCGATATCAGATCGCAGTTGGTGCGGAGAATCTCCGTCGAGGGTTGCTGGAAAAATATGTTCTTGAAGATCTGGATGCTTGCTCAACAGATCTTCTAGCTTTCGCAGCTGATCTTGCGCCAAAGCCTTGGTGGGAAACATTATCAAAGAAATTCCTCTGGTATTTCCATTCTTGCTAGAGTTGTAAGCAGCCGCCAGTGCTGGCACCAGAAAACACTGTTGAACATTGAATATGTTATGACAATGGTTAGTTGCTACGAGTATATCCCAAAACTGCTACAGCATGCAGAAAATCAATTAAGCCGAAAGAAACGTACCAAAGATTTTCCTGATCCAGTGCTCGTACAAACCAGAGTATGCTTGTCTTCGATTGCGGAGGCAATGGCCATGGCCTGGTGACTGTACAATCTTCGCCCATTGATTTTCCCACTTGATTGTCCGCAATCGATTCCAAAAGCATTCAGTACAACTCTTGGAATTTTGGCTAGTATTTCTTCCGATAAATCACTATATTTTGATGTCTGAGCTGGATGAGATCCTGCGTAGGACGCTTGCTTGGGAAGAATATACTCCGGTATAGTATTCCTGGACGTGGCCAATGATGCTGCTGCTGCTGCTGATGATGATGATAATTGTTTCGAAGGAGGAGGCCGCGCTACGAATTGAAACATGTCTTGCAGAACTTTTTGAGCCACTTTGGTTTCATGACATACTACTTCTTCCTCTTCATCCTCTTGATCCACAGCTGCTGGTAAGAGATTTGTCGTCATTTTCTGATGAGATTCAAAATTCCAGTCCTTGGTGTGGAGGTTTTTGTCAATTTTACTAGTCTCTGTAGTATCAACGTTTGCATCTCCATCCTTTTCGTTCACTCGTCCTTTGAAACTATCCCCAACGGTATTTTTGTTGGCCTTTCCTTGGCAATCGGTCTCATCTCGTTGGGCCTTTATTGCCCTTTTAAGAGCTGCCAATCGACGCTTAGCGCCAGTCTTGGTTGAACCACACAATGATTCTACTGGTACAATTATTTTCGACTGTTTTCGCTGGACAACACCCCCAATCCAGTCTTCATTGTTTTCCTGTTTTTGCTGCTGCTGCTGCTGCTGCATGGGTGGTGCAGGAAAACCTATTTCAACAGCAGTATCCCAAGACAGTGATGTCGTCGATTGGTTCTGACTCGCATTTTTTGGGCTGTCAGCAGCAGTAGTAGCAGTAGCAGTAGCAGTAGCTGGATACGAAAGACGAAGGATTCCCAGATTGACTAATTCTGGTATATGTTGTAAGAGAAGTTTTTTGCGTGGCAAATCAGCTCCTTCCGGTAAAACAGCCTGGAGCATGGATAGTGGTACCAACGTCTTACCACTGCGTTTGGTAAGAAATTGCAAAAGAGGATCCAGAAGACTCAACGATTTAATCCAAGGATGATCGACATTCTTTGTCGTCGTCGTTGTCGTTGTCGTCGTCTTGTTCTTTTTCTGCGGCTGTTGTTGTTGTACTTTGGTACCATCAACTGTCATGATTGCATTATTGGTAGTTTTTGTTTTGGGCGACATGGTTCCATTTCATTGACGCTCTTGGGAAGCAACGTGTCTCGTTTTAAGAACGGTACAGCAAATGGACGTGATCGATAGAAAAGAAAGACGGTGTCTACTCCCTCCAATTGCTCAACATAATTATTTGACCTAGTTTTTCATTGGAATGAACTTCAACAATTCATCAGACTTCTTTCTCATCGTACTGTATCAGGTCGTATGAGGGCTAATAAAAAATCGTTGACTTAGACTACGCTAGTAGTAGTAATCTTTTGCTTGCTTGTTGGCTATCATTCAGAGCAGCTGTGCGTTTTTAGTCTTGCAAAGATCCAGATAAAGCTTACTAAAATGAACGCACACTTGGTCAATGCTAGCAAATCTCGACCATCCACTCTTGTTGTCTTTTCCAGCAACTTCACAGTGCTCTACTGCTGTTACTCTACTTATTACTAGCTAGTCTACTACTAATAGTAGTAGTAGCTACAGTAGTAGAGAGTAAATCTAGGTAGAGTACTCTACCTGGTAGTATTCGCTACTGCCAGCTCTTTTCACTACTACTCGTAGCTACTAGCTAGTACACAACTACTGTATCTATTATTGATAGAGCATATATAATAATACAGCCACAATAGCTATTACTGGTAGAGTCTCTGGACTAGTAGAGTCTCATTAAAAATTGATTCTATTAGCTAGCTAGAGTAACAGGAAGAAGCCAAACAAATACCACATACACGACAAACAGAAAACAGATGTGGGAAGCTCCTCCATTATGCAAACTCCAAGATGCCATTCGAGACCCTTCCAATGCCATTGGAATGAGAATGAGAGCCGCGTATTTTTTGAAGCAAGCTTATACGAACAACAACAACAACAACAACAGCGATGGCAAGATAGTAGATCAAGATCAACAACAAGAACAAATCATTCAGTGCTTGATCGATGGTTTGAAAAATACTCGTCACGGTTCTTTGATGCGGCATGAATATGCCTACGTTATGGGACAAATGGGTGACGAACGAGTAAGTATACTGGTGATGCATATCATCACGCACACGCGTGTGTGATTGTCTTTTTTGTTTGTTTGTTTGTCTCTGTGCATTCATGACTGGAGTTTTTTGTATTGTTTGTATTATTTGTATGTTGTTGATGATGTTGTTGTTTGTTGTTTGTTGTTTGTTGTTACTAATCATGCTCACTCCCCATTTTTTTAAATAATTGTTTTTGTTACGTTCCTTCGTGTTTTTTATCAGTGCTGTGACATTTTAGAAACCATTTTGGTAACAGATGATGATTGTTCCATGGTACGACACGAGGCAGCAGAAGCCTTGGCAGCCATTGGAGCTGATAGATCACGAAAAGTGTTGGAACAGGTCATAGAAAAAACCAAATCCAATTTACCCGAAGTTTACGAAACTTGTTTGTTGGCTAAAAATTTAATGGACTGGAAGAAGAAAGCTCGAGAAGGACACGACAACAACAACAGCAACGAGGAAGAGGAAGAGGAAGAAGCACCAGTAGCTTGTGCTTGTATGACGAATCCATACTCGTCGGTAGACCCAGCTCCACCGCATCCAGCCCACGCCAATAAAACCACAGAAGAATTGGGTGATTTGTTGTCCAATCCAGATCTGTCCATCTTCGATCGATACCGTGCCATGTTTTCGTTGCGCAATCGTGGTGGTGAGGAAGCTGTGTTGCAGCTTTGTCGGAGTCTATCGTCGGATCAAAGTTCTGCACTATTGAGGCACGAAGTAGCGTACGTACTAGGTCAATTACAGCATCCCGCTTCGGTATCAGCCTTGGAAGAGAGCCTTCGTAACCAGGAAGAACATCAAATGGTACGCCACGAAAGTGCAGAGGCTCTTGGTGCTATAGAAGGCTCTTGGGAACGAGTAGAAGCTATTTTGAGCGAATTTACCCACGATGACAATCAAGTCGTCCGAGAAAGCTGCTTGGTCGCACTCGATGCGGCTGATTATTGGGGTCACAACGGTTCGTCACTAGTACCGGACGACGAAAATGACGTTGAAGAAAAGAAGGAATCATTTTCCTTTGTACAACAGAAAGCACTTGCAGATAATGGTGGTCGACAGGCCACCAGAGAGGTCCTCAATCATCGTTTCAATACTACCGCCTAATAATAGGATACGGTACATCATTGTTACTGTTTGCTTTGAGGTCTATCAAGGCAGTCTGCATTTTTTAACACCGTAGGAGAACGTGTTATTTTTCTTTTAAATTAATTACCTACTTGTTCTTTCATTCGTTTGTACCAGTCTGGGAGTGGACTCGATGCATCGCGCCCATTCATTATTATTTGGTCAAATACCGGCAACCCTTCAATCGACCGCAGTGTCCCATACATAGCTGTATTTCCCCCCAAAAAATGGCAACAAAAAGGCAGTTTGATTGTGTGGTGTGAGCAAGCAATAGAGAAAACAATCCATTTTAGAAAACCAAATTAGAACTTTCGCACAATTTGAGGATATTGATATTATTTACTTGATGTATGTGTGTGCTTACCAATATCTCCCAAATGTGGATCGTCTTTTCCCGATAGATATTTGTTGCTACCAAGTCCTTTCTCGACTTTGAGTAGAACTTTGTGGAGTGCTTGTCGTTCGTCGGTAATATTTCGTTTTTCTGTGAGGCAAAAACCAAAATGGGATAATTACGACAAAAATTAAATCATTGTGATAATAATATGAGTGCCAGAAAATTCATTTAGCAAATACACATACTGTAGATACTGCAGTCACTATATAAACAAACAAACAAATGAACGAACAAACGAACGAACGTACGTTTAATTTTGGAGGCTGCAAAATACATGGCCAATGATCCGACAGTTTGAATGGCAAACTTTTGCAACGTTGAAAAGGTATCAACATTGTGAACGTATCCAAACGCTTGGTAGGAATCTCTCCAGGTACGACAAATATTGGGATACAACAGACTTGACAGTTCATCCCTGGCAAAGGTCAACCACTCTTGAGAATCATTGTCGTGCACAAACTGTTCGACGGACAAGTTTTGCAACTTTTGTTGCAAATAGGATGTTACCGTAGGATGTTGCAGAACTTTATCCACAATTTTATCAGATCCATTTACTTGTACGTCGTCTACCATGGCTATTGGAACCTTTCGGTAATCCTTGGAAAAATTCTGAAGCTCTGCTTTGGTTAAGGGATTGACTTCAATCGTTTTGTATTTCACAGATGAAAAGGATAAAACAGCCTTGGTAATATTGCAAAAGGGACAAATGGCGTACTGGTAAAGTACGACCGATGGATCATTCGCAGCAGTGGAAGCATTGGTGTTGGTAGTGGTTGTGGTTGTTGTTCCTGCTGTTGTGGAGAAGCAAGCAATCTGTTGCTGACTCCATCGTCTCAAGATGGATGCGTGAGAAACAACTCCCTGTTTGGCAAGAGAAGGCAATTTTGCGAATACCATTTTGAGTACCAACAGTGATGAGAGGAGGCTGTGCTGGTTGACGACAATTTCACTACTACTAGCTATGCTACTCTGATGGAGGTTCTAAAATAGAGATGGTTTTTGTTTTGTATTTGTGATCTTTTTTTTTCCGAGCACAGAAATAATACTACTAGTCTAGTAGTACTAGTCTAGTCTAGCTAGTCTACTGCTAGCTACGAATATGAAAGCACCAAAGAATGAGTCATTCTCGTGATTGAATTGAGTCGACAGTGCGCGAAAGGGCGTGTGAACAAAGTGAAGAAGACGACGAGCGATGGAACAGTTCACAAACAAAAATGAGAAAGACACAATCATGTTGTGCTCGTACAGCGTACAGTAATACAAGTAACAAACAAGTATTCAAGAAAGAATATATTATTACTCCATACTGCAACGTGTTGTAAAAACAACAGCTACAATCGTACTGTATAAACTACCAACCGGCGAGGACACGATGAAACTGAAACACTTGGAGTCTGCATTATCTTCTATTCAACGCGAATTTCCAGACCCAAAGGTAGAATTGGAGCAATATCCGACCAGTGCTCATCTTGCTGCATGGGTGGGTTTAACGGCACTCGAGAATCATGATATCGGACCCGGTCGAACGGCATTGGATTTGGGATGCGGAACAGGAATGCTAGCATCTAGCCTTGCCTTGTTGGAGACTGATCACGTTTTAGCGGTGGACTGTGACAAGGACGCAGTAATGGTTGCCAGTAACAACGTGCAACATCTCGAACTGGAACATGCCGTAGAACTGATCGTGGCACAAGTCAAGGAACCAGCCGCCGCCGCCGCCGTCGATTCAGCTTCACAGAAACAGACTCAGCAGTCGTCGGTGATCTCAAAATCAGGAGGTGGCAGTAGATCGAAAGGTGGTGGAAGAGGTAGGGGACGAGGGAGAGGTCGCGGAGGAAGAAATCACCGACCACCACCGTCGTCGTCGTCGTCGTCCGTACCTGTAGAGCCTGTTCGACCGTCCACGGGAGTTGATGATGATGGCTTGCCTCTGAGATCCAAATGTGTTGATACTGTCATTACCAATCCACCTTTTGGGACCAAACAAAATGCAGGTATGGATGTGCAATTTTTGAGAACAGCGATTCGATTGGCAAGACGGGCTGTCTATTCGTTTCACAAAACTTCGACAAGAGCGTATCTGGTCAAAACACTTGGGGAGGAATGGGGTCTAGATGTTCGGGTGGTGGCTGAAATGAAGGTACGAGTGACGGAGATATTATGGAACCAAGGATGTGTTTTACAATGCAGACTACTAACATTGGTAAGCATTTTTTTCTTATTAGTTTGATGTACCAAAGATGTACAAATTTCATAAACAAACGAGCGTCGACATTGAAGTGGATCTGATACGAGTAGGTCTCTACCACGAAGAGGATGAGAATGAGAATGACAAGGAGGTGCATTTCGAGACACCAACTGGTACCGACAGAATTACCAGAGAATTGGAAGATTTCGAGCTCACAAACTGTGCCGACGCGAACGGGGAAGACGATGTTTAGTCTTGATGACGGATCATGAAGTCTACAACCCACAACTAGCTACTACTCCGCGTTAGGTATGTAAAATAAAATAAAAGCGCGATGCTGCTGAGCACTGTAAAAATAGACGAAACATGCAGCCAGCCAAGCCAGCCCAATGAGTGTGACTATTGATTTGTACTAGTATTACATCATAGAATCTGGACTGCATTCTTGCCGCGACCATATCTTTGTGCTGAATCAATTGCTGGATCTAATCTTTGTTGTCATGAAAATGATTGAAACATATTCAAAACCTATACCTACTCGGAGTACTGTGATAACACTCCTACTGCAAACATTTCACCGGAAAATAGTCGCACAAAAGGGGGTTTAGTACTACTACTACCAGGTACAAACTAGCTAGAACTTGGTTTAGTACTTCATTTTGACAGCAATAATTTTGTTCGGTACCTGGTATCTACAGGCAAATTTAGCGTGTATTCAAATTATAATGAAGTAGAATTCTTAGAGTTTTAAAGAGAATGGAACTTGGTCAATTTAGCATTCTATCCAAGACGAAAGGAGATCGCCAAGAATGGAGTTCTGGTCAAGCATATCGGCTGCGAGAAGGATGAGAGTTTCCTGGCGGCAGTTGATGTTGCCTGGAGGGTGGTCCTCCAATTCCCATGAGACTAATGGCCTCAATATCAACATCTTGTGATGCATTGTTCTGGAAAAGATCCACATTCAAGTTACCCAACATGCCTGAAACAACATCAGCATCATTAAGGTGCTCATTATCCTCGCCATCGTCGATCAATTCAAAGAGGCGACCTCGGCGTGGTGCACCCGCTGCTGATCGTGGAGCCGTGGGCGAAAACGTTTGTGAAAGGTCGTTGCTGCCTACAGGGCCGCTACCAGGACCACCAAAGTCCATGAACGCAGGTTGTTGTGGGGTAGGGGAGATTGGAGGTAGACCGTCAAAGTAGCCCGGCGAAGATGCAACAGGAGACTGCTTTCGCTGGTACTCTCCACCGTTGTTGTAAGGCATAGAGCTTGACATGAAAATATTAGCCGGAGAAGGAATATTTGTACTCATGGATTGCCTGATTTTGGCCATAGATCCGTCAGAAGCAATAAATTTGCCTGTAGCGGCTTCGTTCTGAAGCAGAACCAAAAGGCTCCCAGTGGAGCTGACCTTTGAAACACCACTTGAGTAGTAGACATGTTGACCCGGATTCAGTTTCTCAACTTGTCGAACATACGATTTACTGCTGTCGCCAAGACGAGGATCAAAGAGTCGCAGATCATTCATTGAAGGCGGCCCATTCAAATCGCGAAAAGACTCCGCACTGGCAAATACAATGAAAGACATGGCAACTCCCTTCGGATCACAATCATCCAATAGGTCTAACATATGATGCATGTATCTTGATGCCACCATACTGTCAAAAGGAAGCAAGACGCATACAGAGCCACCGTGTCGGGCAAGTAGTTCCTCGCCCCCTCCGTCATCTTTACCGAATGGCATTAAGCCACCGAATAGCTTGTCTACGTCCCCAAAGCTGCCCCAGAAGACATTGTTGTCGAGTGCCGTCAAAGGATCCGACCAGAGTTCTGCAGACACCGTCGCCTCGGAAGTCAGACATGCCTTTGTAGCAGGCGACAAGCAGAAGTCTAGAGAAGTATTGCTCAAAAGCATCGATTTGGTTTCGTAGCGCGACTTCACAGCAAAGAGGCTCGTCAAGAAGCGATTCGGAGACCCAACATACCGTGTGCGTAGGGACGTAACTTCCTTGGCCGAGAGGTAAACTTTTGAACGATTTGCCCAGTCTACAACAACTCCAATTTCGTTGCCATTCCTAGCATCGGCAGCTGTCATCATCAAAGTTCTGTCGGTCCAATCACGAGGTAGCTGTTCTTCCATTCGAAGCCGGAATTGAACAATTTCCTTGGCTTGACTATGACACAGGTTCGCCATGGACGAGCCTGCTTCTCGTAAAGTCTCCATGTTGACCATGCCACTACCATTTGGGGCACCACGAACACCTTTTCGGCTCTCGGCTATGAACTGGCGCTGGAAATAGATTGTGAGCTGATCATAGTCGACCCAGCTTGGAATGATGCAATCCATATGCGAACTCTGGCTATGCGCAGCACGCACACTCCAGCGATACAACACCCGCTTCAAGGCTTGCTCGTCCACGACGCTCAGAGCAAGTCGGCATCTTTGCATGAGTTCCAGCAACTTTTCTCGGCGAAATAATTCTACAGCTGGATGTTCTACAGATCCAACACTAAAGTTCAACTGGATTGGCACCTGCTGCTGCACTTGCTGCTGCGGCTCTCTCCCGGTCGACGAGGCAGCCGAAAAGACTCCACTTCCGACACTCGCCATGTCGCTTGCATTCTGATTGGAAGAAAAGTTTGACGAACGCGGAGCAGGAAAAGTGCCAGAGGAGCCACTAGGAGACGACTGAACTGTTGGGGGTGGCAAGATAGCTGTTGGGGTCTCTTTGACGCGTGCACGCGCTGCTGCTTTTGTAGCAGAGTTCGGCTGATGGGCATTGGTAGAAGCATGTTTGGGAGTCTCAGGTTGCTTAACGACGGGGTTTCCCTTCGTTTCCCATCCGCGGGTCTTAGCACCGAGCTTCCCTGCGTTGGCAGCAGGCGAGGCCTTTGTCTGTCCAACTACAGTACCATTGGATTTGTTGGGTGTCACCTTGCCAGTCTTGGCTTTTCCACGGTTGTTCGCTGTATCATTCGTCAGCGTAGTCTTCTTCTTGTCCTTATCTCTTTGTTTCTGATCCTGTTCCCGCTGCTTCTTCTCCTTCTCTTCCTTGTCTTTGCGCTTGGCGGCAGCAGCTTTCTCGCGTGCAGCTGCTTCTTTCATTTCCATTTCACGCTGTTCTTTGAGCTTTATTTCACGCTCCTTGCGTTCCTTCTCTTCCTTTTCCTTGCGGAGGCGTTCTTGCTCTTTCGCTTCTTTTTCTTCTTTCGCGCGTCGCTCTTCTTCTTCTTTCATCTTTATTTGACGCTCACGTTCTTTCTTTTTCTTCTTCTTTGCTCGCTTTGAATTAGCTTCTGCTTCGTTTTTCTTAGCTTTGGCATCTTCCTGCTCTAGCTCAAGAAGGAGGGCCTCCTCCGCTGCCTTCGCCTGGGCTTCTGCAGAAACCTTGGAACCCTTACTATTTTTCTTCTTATTGGGCATTGTAGAAACAGTCGGAATAATATTGTTGTCATGTTGCGCCGACTTAGGATCGTCAAGCTCTTCCTCGTCCGTTTCATCGTCGACGGCAACTGTCGCGGTCTTGCCTTCTCGTTCTTGCTGTTTCATGCGAAGATTGATGAGGAGCCTGGCTCGTTGCACCTTTTTTCGGTCGCGGGAGCAACGAGGTATACTAGCTTTGTATTCGGTGACCATTTCAACAGCAGCATCGATCAGGTTCTGTTCCACGAGAATCGATAAAGCGGTGTCACCCTTCTTCGTTGTGACCGTATGATCAGCCCCATGGCGCAAGAGAAGTTCCACAGTGTCTGGTAGACCTTTCGTGGCTGCTTGCAAAAGCGCGCTCAGGGTAGGGTCTGCCTCCTCCGTCGGTGCGCCTTCCTCAAGCAATAGCTTAACAACACTGTCGTGGCCTTTGTAGGCAGCAATACTCAACGGAGACCAACCTGTATCGGTGCATTTACAAGGATCCGCACCAGCTTTCAACAACGAATCGACAGCTCCAGCCTGACCATGATTCGCCGCTGTTAAGAGTGGTGTCTCTCTCCACTTATTCAATGCATGGACATCAGCCCCACCATCCAATAGTTGGTTAACGGCAGATAGATGACCCGGCTTAGAGCCAGCGCAGGCTTTGTGCAGAGGAGTACTCGAATCCTCCGTCACACGGCAATTGACAGGAGCACCGGATCTGAGCAACAAGGCGACAATGTCATCGTACCCCTAACGAGAAGAAAATGGAATTCCAATGTCAGATCCGTGGTTCCGACAAGAAACCAGTCAAACCAGTCTACAATACCACACCACACCACACCACACATACCTTGTGTGCTGCAAACGTCAATGCACTCCAACCAGCTTCACTGCACAAGCTAGGATCTGCTCCGTGCTTAAGCAAGGCTTCTACTGCCGCTTGGTGTCCATTATTGGCTGCGATCAATAAAGGTGTTTCCCTCCACTTATTGCAAGCGTTGCCGTCCGCTCCCTTTTCTAATAGCAGGTTCAGAACTTCCATCGAGCCGCCGTTAGTGCCCGATGAGCAAGCCGTGTGCAGAGGAGTGTACAAATCATCCTTGAACTTGCAATTCACCGAAGCTCCTTGGGTTAAGCAGAGGTTGACAGCTTCGGCGCCCCCTTCTTCTACGGCGCATTTCAAGTAAAGTTCGGCGTCTTCGGCGTCAATACTCACCGAGGACGATTTGACCGTGACAGAAGCTCTTACCGTGAGAGAGTCGTCTGAGACGAAACCTTCCTGTTGGATTCGATCCGATGTAATGAATTGCGACCATCCCCAATCGATGGCTTTGGGACAAAGTTTGAAGGTTTTGTCAGGGTTGCGTTTCGCGTAGCTAAGATTGGACCCATTCGGATGTTCCAAAGTCAGGACGTAGCTGACAGCTTTCTTCCAGCCAAAAGGTAAATCATCCGCATCGGCCACCTACAGATTGAAAAACAAAATGCAAACGTGTCAGATCTCTAGTGTCTGCAGAAGTGTGTCGCGGCAGTGATCCTTCACCCTAGATCAATGTCGGCAGTTCATAGAAGTCCGAATACAATAACATACAAAGACACATCCCATTTGTAGACTTTGTTCCGCTGTCTACTACTCGAGAAGTACATACCTGTAAAAATAGACTCAGGTGATGATTGCTGGCCCGACCATTTCCATTGACGTAGACGATCAACCTCCAGCGATTGCCAAACTCATCGACAGTGGTTGCCGAATACTCTGCCTTCTTGCAACCCGATTCTCGTTTGTGAGAGTAATTGACAATGGTATGAGTAAACTCGCACATACTCTGTGTCGTTTGTGGCTTCCACGGCGGAGAGTCTGTTTCGGACCCATCATCATCATCGGGTGGTTGGGAGTGATCGATTCCACCATCGTCGGCAGCTTCGTCATCATCATCGTCGTCATCATCGTCGTCATCTTCCTCTCCGTCATCTTCCTCGTCGTCGTCGTCTTCCTCGTCGTTGTCGCGTCCATCAGCAGGACCTAATTTCGAAGCAGCCGGTGAAATGGCCTGAGAGGATTGGGAATGAGATTGAGAGCCCCCAGATTGGGACTTGTTGTTGTTGTTGTTACTGTTGTAGCCAGCCGAGACTTCCGCTGCTAACGCCTCACTCGTTGCCGCTTCTGTATCCAACAATCCTCCTTCAGCTGATGGTGGTAAGTCCGAAGATTCGTTTCCAGCAGAAGAAGCTCCTAGCTTGCTATTGCTGCCACTGCTGCTGCTGCTACCTAGGTTAGCGCTGCTGTTGCTGTTGACTGGAACACTGCTACTGGAATCAGGTTCGTCGTAGTCATCTGGCGATTGTACCTGCTGGGATTCTGATGTAGGAGAGGAACGCCAGCGCATCATTTGTTAGTTGTCGTTTTTATTATTATTATTATAAAGTAGCGGAAAATGTAATCGCTCTGTTTTGATTCTATCGACTATCTCGTAAAGTCCGAATGGTAAGATAGACACGGGAAAACAAAGGGCTATCACAAGTGAGAGAGATGGGAACGTCGTCGTCAACCTTCTTGTTGTACTCTTCGGTAACAATTCTTCCACTGTTGCTGACACTGCCTGGTTCCGAAATGTCGAATGCCGTTCACTGCTCTCTCCCGTCGCCTATAGATTGGATAAAACTAGAGGTGCTCTAGGCTGTTATGGTTGCTGTTGAGATGATACTATTTATTATTGTTTTTTGTTGCTACTAGCTAGTAGAGTAGTACTAGAGCTAGCTGTCGTCCATGCAAAGAGTGGAAGCACCTACTGTACTGCCTGCGTAGCTACTACCGTACTAAATCTACATAATATCAAGTGGCTTCTGAGGTGTGTCGTCTTTACGTCGTCCGTATCTTTCAATTCAGCTATTCGTCGTAGCAAAAAATAAACCAGCTCACATGAATGATCATGATTGGCTGAGATGGTTGACAAGAATCGGAAAAATAAATTAAATAATTAATAATAGAAGCGTTGTGCTGTCATCAAAGATCACGTTCGTTCTAAAATCTACTGTAGACAATTAGGTCAGGGATATAATAATATTATCATAATATAACAATGCAAATGCTTTTCCTTCAACTCAGCATCGTCTGCACACTCTATAATATACCGGCACAGGAATCCTACTACTAGGAAGTTCCCTTACTATTAGCTAGCTCGCCTCCTGATGTCCCAGACCGAGCAATATGATTGACTACCATCATTTTGTGGAAATCTTTAGGTTATAGGAACAAACAACATGATCGTAAGAATAATATTATACTTGCGAAATGATCATTTTTTCTGTTTCGATATCGTCATGGGAATTCCATCTTTTGGTACCTGAACAAATCCATCACGATGCGGAGTCAGAACATAGTTTTTGGAAGGAGCAAACGATAAGGCCGGGAGTAGAACAGTCAAAATGGTAATCATTTCTTGCATAGCAAATCGTTGCCCGGGACATGCTCGAGCACCCGCAGAAAATGGGATCCAGGCCTTGTTTTCGTGCTGCTTGTTTCCGTTATGTGTGTGTGTGTGTGTAACTGACTTCCAGTGCTATGGCGTTGGTCTTGGGGATACCAATCCCCGACCAGTGGGCCATAGAAAATGGGATCCAGGCCTTGTTTTCGTGCTGCTTGTTTCCGTTATTTTCTGTCTTTTCTGTCTTGTCGTCGTCGTCGTTGTCGTTGTCGTCGTTGTCGTCGTCATCATTCCGCATTCGCCATCTTTGATTGACACAATCATACGACACCCATCTCTCCGGTAAAAAATCGAGGGGATCATGGAAGTGAAGTGGGTCACGTTGAATGGTCCAGATAGGAAAATAAAGATAGGTTCCCTTGGGAATAACAATTTTCTTCGTACTGCAACTGCCGCTGTCTTTGCTTCTACTTTTTGGGTGCAAGGGCAACTCTAAATCTCTTTCTGTGGACCTGTTCGTGGAAATAGCAGGCGGGTAGAGCCGCAGAGTTTCCTTGAGAACAGCTTCCAAATAAACAAAGGACGGCATCTCTGTAGCTGTAGCTGTTGTATCATCTTTACTGTGACTACGTATCTCCTTCAAGCATTTGTCCAGCACGGTGGGATGCTGCGACAATAGATATAAACAGTAAGTCAGGGTGACACTGGACGTTTCGTATCCAGCAAATAACAAGGCCATGATACTTTGGGAGATCGTTTCACTGAAATCTTCTTCTTTCAAAGGTGCATCTGTATCTTTTGTTCCGCTCTCGGAACTACTTGCTTGAAAGTGTTCCAAAAAGCCTGACAAGAGATCGGTTGGAATGGTGCTCTTCATTTCCTTCCCGGCCGCTTGTTGCTGCATTAGTTGATAACGTTCATTGATTAACCTTTTTAGGAATGATATGACTTTTTCTCTTTCTCGTTTATACGTTTGGTTGGTAGCAGTGGGAAGGGTGTACATATGAGAGGACGGAAGCATGACATCACGAGTAACACGCCGCATAATATCGCTCGTCAACGCATCGAAGGCAGGTCCAATATCCGATGCATCCGAATCTGAGTTTTGTGTTGATCCTGCTGCGATCATTTCTGCGCTCATATTGAAGATTTTTTGGCAAGTACCAAAGTTGGAATGAAAAGCGGCCTGTCCAAAACAATCCATTGTCAGTGCCTTCATAAGATCAAGAATATTTTCGCACTGCCATACTTTGTTCTCACTCTTGTCTATTTGCTGATATATTTTCTCAACCAAATGGAGAGCAGTTTGATGAAAAGCGCTTTCGTGATGTTTGATTACCGCAGAAGTATGCATGGCTTTAGTAATACGTGCACGCTGTTTTTTCCAGTTTCTGCCGTTCAAAAGGCCCACGTTCTGATTCCCGAACAGGTGTTGAAAGTGACCATTCAACAGAGCAGGGAAGCTGCGATACGCACTTGCTTTCAATAACATCTCCACGTCTTCACAGTGGGTCACACAGAGACAGGGTGTGTTAGGTCCCATCCAGAACGTGCATCGACCATCGTCGTCTGCGTGCTCTACAGCCCATTTGTAAAGAGCTTTTTCAAAGTTGGATTCACGAAGTAAATGAAGATGTCCGCTATAAAATGTGCCACCTGGAATAACAGGGATTCCCTCGATCGGTGATTTCTTTTCTGGGAAAAGGTAAGATAATGCCATCGTCCTTTCGGCTGTAGTGGTCGAAGAACACTACCAGCTAGACTAGTAGTAAGGTTACTACACTCAAAGATCATCCATTTTATTCAGATTGCTTCTCTATACTACCTGGTAGACTACTCGGAATAGTAATTACTAGGTCTACTCCACTTATTACTCTATTGAAATGATTCATCATGGTCCTTCTCCTTTCTGAAGAATAGATTCTTTCGCAACCAAACTGAATCGCGCACTTGATCCATTGTTCAGGAGAGTCGAATGAGTCGAAGGCGTCGAGAAAGGCATTTTCAGAGGCACAGAAGACTTCTTAACTTGTTGGACGGTAGTCTAGTGCCAATCCCTGAATTATGGTACTTTAAGTTAAAAGTATATCCACCACCCTCCATCTTCAAAACAAAATCAAACAAGCACCACGAAGCAGCAAAAGTATTCCATACTTCTAGCTAACTCTTTTCTAACGACAGGTCACGTAACTTCACGCACTTGGCTATCTAACCAAAACAAACAGCAAAATGAACGATAGGCTCGGGGACTTGGGCGGTGCCAACTTTGATGACGACGATGATGATGACGAAAACTTTGATAATGAGGCCGATGGTGATGTCGAGATGCAAAAAACGCCCCAACAGGCAACTCATATGATCCATTTTTTTAACGAAGTTGACTCCATCAAGAACGATATTGATTTCGTCACCAAGGCCACCAAGAAGATTGGCGATATCAACGAAGAAGCTCTCCAAGCTACCACGACAGAAAAGGAGAACGAACTCAGTAAGAGGCTTCGACCGCTCATTGATTCTACCAACAATCGGGCAAAGAGGACCAAAAATCTACTGGGACTTCTTAAAGAAGAGACGGCGAAGCTTGCAAGAGAAGAAAAGCTCAATACCAGTGATAAACGGTATGTTGAACCGTGCCTTGTGGTGTTTTGGTGAAACAATGCGTTGAGTTGTTGTATGTATTTGTTGTACTTGTGCTCATTCCACAAATTTTTTCCCATTACTCGCATTGTTGCTCTCGATATAACCACGTTCTTTCTAAATAGTGTGAGGGATAATCTTTGCAATACGTTGACGCGAAAGTTTGTTGATGAAATGAAAGCGTACCAGAATGCGCAGCAGAAATACAAGACGGACATTAAGAAGAAAGTGAAACGACAAGTGCAGATTGTCAAGCCCGATGCCACAGATGAAGACGTTGACGCTGTGATGAGGAGCGACGGAGGGCGTGATGCCCTGTACCGTGAACAGATTTTGGCAGGTGGAGTCAATGACCAGATCAAGTGAGTCGGAGTAGAGTGTCTGCTTGTTTTGTGTTGTATTATTTCATTGTTCTACGCCTCTTGTCTATCAATCATTGGTTCTAACCGTTTTGTCGTCTATTTTATTGCTCTGAAGAACTACATACGCTAAAGTAGCTGGAAAGTACCAGGACGTCCTTGCATTGGAGTCGAGTGTTGCCGAGCTTCATCAAATGTTTCTGGATTTCGCTTTGCTCACGGAACAACAGGGAGAGCTTCTCGATCAAATTGAATTTCAGGTCAAACAAGCTGGAGACTACGTAGAAGATGGAAATGTAGATGTCCATCAAGCGATCGAATACCAAAGCGCTATCCGAAAGAAGCAATGGTATGTTTTTGCTTTTGTGATTTTCTACTTAATGTTTTGGCATTTTTGGTCTCATCATCTTTATTGCGTCTTTCTATTTATTCTTCAGTTGGATTATGCTCATTGTTATTGTATGCATTGTTGTCCTTCTGTTTGCCACGGGTATCATTCCATAGACAAACAAATATTTTGGTTTCTGATAGTGACATAATGTAACAGATAAAAGCGTACTCTACCGAGCGAACTATCACCAGGAACTTATTATAGTAGAAAGAAGCCTATTTGATTTCTATTGGCAAATAGCTTTTCTTAATCGATGGTGATGTTTAATCTGTGACAAGTGCTGCAAAGTCTTCCACGAGGACGTACTTTCTCGCGCGCGCCCGTGAATTCACATGACAACGAGCTATATTAAAGCACACCACCATCGCCAAATTCTTCAATGAGTTCATTAAGTCTGGGCTGGACTGCTTCTCGTCCTTTTTCAGATAACCTGTCAATGTAGACGACTCCGTCCAGATGGTCGTACTCGTGTTGGAAAATACGTGCCTCCCAGCCCGTGAATTTGCGTTTTATTTTCTTTCCTTTAAGGTTCTGGGCCTCGACTTTGATCCATTTGCTCCGTTCGACATCTCCACTCATATCCGGAAAACTCAAGCACCCTTCAACGTCTTCATCTTTGGCCTCACTAAATTCCACAATTTTGGGGTTGACCATAACAATTTCATCGAGCCACTTTGTCTTGTCTCCACTTTGGTTGTACACCAGTAGGCGTTTGTTGACACCAACCTGTGGAGCTGCAAGTCCGACGCCTTGAGCTTCGTACATGTACATAAACATCTCCTTGACTATCTTCGCTATGCTTCCGTCCTTGAGCTCTTCTTTGGTAACTTCCGCATTTTCGGCACGCAGGGCAGGATGCGGATATTTCACAATGTACAAGTCAGTAAAATCAACTTTGCCGGGATCCACTTCTTCTTCCAGCTGTTTCGAAAATGAAAGTGGTGTCGGTGTTGCTCGGTATAATCGCGTTTGTGGATATGCAGTAGCAGTTCGAGCCGATTTCTGCGGCAGCAGACGACCTGATGCAACTGCAACTATTCGCGATTGAAAGGCAAAAGCTCGGTGTCCGTTCGCAATCAATCCGATGCATGCCATTATGAGTAGAGTTCCATACAACTTCATCTCACTTTTGTTTGTATTATCGTTGCTACTTGGTAGCTAGCTATCAGTAGTAGAAGACGAGATGGAAACAATTATATTTTGATTGAATATTGATTCAAAAAGGTAAGGTAGGTGTTTTCTGAAAAAATGGTTAGGACTGTACTCCCTAGCTAGTAGTAGTACTGTACTCGAGTACTACTATGCGTTTGTATGTACTAGACTAGTGGGTGAATAAGAAAAATCTGACGCAATCCTGATGAGGTCCAGAATTTGAAAATCCACCCGAAAGCTCAGATTTGAAAAGATGAGGATGATCAAGCTCGCCTTCCTTGAAAAATTCAAATCGAGCACCCTTCCATCAACAGAACAATTCCGTCTTCACAAAAATACTACTTGACCCTACTCCTCGTACCAGGTACCAGTAATCTACTTGACTAGTCTAGTCTTCACGTACTCGTACTCGTAACTCGTAATCGTACTGCATCAAAAACCCAACAATGATGAGCACCGTTTGCGAATCGCTCGACGAGCTCTTACAGAGCACGCGGATCTTTGAGGAACGAGAGCAGACCACTCTTCTAGGTGACAATGGAAATGGTGAGCAGCCATCTTTGGAAGACCATCAGGCTGCGCTCTGTCGAGATTTGATGGAGAATCTTCGGCTTTCGACGGAAGAATATGAAGCAGCCAGAGCTAAAGAACGCGAGAAGCAGCGACAGAGTGTTTTATCCGACGTTGGAAACTCCCCACAAGCCCACAATTTTATCCGCACCAACATTGATTACAATAACAAAAACAAGGACCAACCACCGGCATCGGATGGCGTGTCCAGCACATCCACTTTCAATAACGGCAAAAACAATAATAACATCATGACAGTTCGTCAAGTCTTTGATAGTTCTCGAGAAAACATTCGTGATTTACCTCCTCTCTTGGCATCGCTCATGACTAAGCGTGTCGAAACGGAAAAGCTCTTGCCATTGACGCAAGATGCCGAGGCCAATGAAGAAGCCATGAGCAGCAGTGCCTCATTGACGCTGACCCAACCAGCCTTAGTGGCGGCCCATTTGTATGCCGAATTGTTGGCCATGCCAGGAGCCTGGGGAAGTGGTTTGATTGAAATGGAAGCCGTCAGCAGTCTTTCGGCTCTCTTCAAGCGCTGGCGTGTAGAGTGCATCACCGCTATAGAAATGTTGTGTGTAGCTGGTAGCAACAAGTCGGCGACAAATACCAAAACGAAGACATCTGGGAAACGCAAATCATCATCTGTGCACAGCAACAAAGAAAATAATCGTACCAAGCGGGGACCAGGACGAGCACGAGGAAGACGCAATAAAACAATATCGTTTGGGGAAGATTCCGAGGATAGCGAGAACAGTGACGTCGAAGAGGACGAGCCTACGACGACGAGGACGACAGCTAAATCTCATTCCCTCGTTGGTCAAGATGACGACGATGACATCAGCATCAGCAACAATGGTAGTATCATTCAGCCCTCCAGTCTCTTAAATCTCGGTCTCAGAGCCGCTTTGGCATTGTCCCGGGTGCCCATGCAAAAGGATTTCATGAGCTGGTCAAGTGAGAGCCGAGAGGCTATCATGGAGGCCTTGGCATCATCCTACGGTACGTCTTGCGCATTGGTCACTCCAGCCACCAAAGTTAAGTTGGAAGCAAGCATTGTCGATTTGTGCGAATCTGTGGTCCAGCAAAGTCGTCTCTCTTTTGAACAATGCATCTTGGTTTCAGGAATGCCTACCGACGGTGATTTAGACGAGGTTACTCACGGCAAAGCTAGTACCTCGGTCAAGCGTCACGAGATGGCTGTTTTCATGTTTCGGGGATTCTTTCCTCTAATCTCTATGAAAGAACACCTTCCAAATGGAGAACTTGGGAAGCAACTTGCTTGTGAGATGGTATCAGAAACACTTCAAGGCTTTGTCCAGGTTGTTGGCAAAGAAATGGAAAACGCAAATAGTATCTGGACTCCTAGCAGTCTTCGCCCTGGCAACAGTACAACTAAAAAGTTGACCAGAAGCTCTCTTTCCGACTCACAGCACGAAGCCGTGACGCCAAAGACAGCCTCGAAGAAAGGACGTCGCAAGAGAGTTTCGTTTGGCGGTGTTGACACACAAGGAAAGACTCCAGCGCTCAAGTCGGGAAAGAAGACTCCCAGGGATACGCCGGTGCGTGGATATGCTGGTACAAAACCCCGTCCCGTACTCAGTGCGGCTCTGGGACTCATGCAAAAACTTGCTACCTTGCCAAGAGGTCTCGACCGGGCCCATTTACGCAATAGTGTCGTTAAAAGTCTCTACGGTTGCGTACGTCACTTGCCAATATTGGAACGGTCTCATATGCTGCGATTTTTGCACCAGTTATGCTTTTCGAAAATTTCTGTTCATCGGCTGGTCGGAGCTGAAGTTTTGGGATTCGTGTTGACTGAAAGCTGGTTGTGGACTGAACATAGGCACCAGCCTCTGGGGACACCCAAGACTATCGAGCAGGCTCAGGTGGCAACAAGTACTCCCAAATCTAAAACACCATTTCGTCGTGATTCAATTAACTCCGTGCACTCGGTTGAATCTGCTGCTACTCTTGTTGAGACTCCTGTGGCACCAGGCCCACTAGCAGTTGATCTTCCTTCGGCCTTGCTAGATGTTCTCTTGGGACGTTTGATGGACCGAGCTCCAGCTGTGCGTGCCCGAGCTGCGAATTCTCTTTGCGTCCTTCTTCGCAAAGTCTCTGAAGCCGTGTACAATGAAGACGAAGAAGGTCCTACGGGTTCATCTATGTTGGAGCTGCGAAAGGCCCTGGCTGACATTGGATACACTCTGTTAAACTGCTTAAGAAAACGTGCAATGTCGGACGAAAAGGCAACCGTAAGGCGTACTTGCGTCGACGCTTTGGTGGAGCTTATGGTAGTAGGACACAGCGATGACTCATTTCCCTTTGGCATCAGCGACGAAGAGGTCATTGCACTTGGGCAGATTTGTCAAGATAGTTCTATGCTCACAAGGCGATCTGCCGCGCAAGGTCTAACAACCTTGTTGAACACCTTTGCCCAGAGCAAGCAAGTCGACATCAACAACAAGAGCATTTATGCCCTCGTGGAACGAACTTGGACACTTTCTGTTTTTCCAATGATTATGGACCCAGAAGTAGGCTGCGTGACAAAGACGGTAGATCTCGTCTATACTGTTGTTATCGAGCCCATTGTCCTCGACGACATGGATCCTGCATTTAACAAACCTTCGTACCATACCGCTTGGAGAATTTTATCTTTGGTCTGTGAAAGCACTGTGTCGGGTACTACTCAAGACGTTTCCAATTCTTTGAAAGTGGCACTCACCAGGCTGCTTGCCCCAGACTCCAGGTTGAACGATGTCGACAAGGCGCTTCTCAGACGAATTTGCGATGTGGCGGTAGTCACATTGCATGGGTCGTCAGATCAGCTGTGCGAACCCGAGCTTGAAGCACAACGATCTGGTGTTTGGTGTCTTTTTGATTCCCTTGTCGACCAAACCACCGACCTCAAGGCACTCTATCAAACACTGAAGAGACTCAAGATTGATTTAGATTTTTTGGGTACCTCCTGGGAAAAAATGCTGGATTTACTAGAGATGCCCATGTTGCCCCTCAAATCAGCTCAGATGCTGAGAGCTTGTATGAGATCGTGCCTTCGTCTCTTGTCCAAGCTCGCCTCTTGTGTACAATCAGATGTAGCACAGGCATCGGCCAGGAATCTTCACTCAATGCTACAAAAGTATACATTGCCGCCCGATTTGATTGGCTCTGCAGTTTCGGCACTCGCAGCAACTTCCATTGTCTGTTCTGGGGAAAGAAATTTGGATGAAGTCCGCCGCGACTGTGCACAGAGGCTCACTTCTTTGTACGACACGTGCGAGGGAACAATTTCCTCTTCCGCAAAAGAAATGATGAGATCAGAGTACCAAATTACGGAGTCGGTGGAGGAAGCCACCGTAAGAGCCATCTTTACTGTGGGGGAGCTGGCAATTGTCGGATTCAGTCCTGATGAAGACGCCGACCCCAAGACCACCAATTACAAGAAGAAGTCGCAAGCGACCGTAGCTAACCCCTTGCGGGGGTTGAATGTCAAGCCTAGCTCGCGGCTTGTCGACCTTGTCTTGACGTTTCTCCCACGCACGTTTCTGGCATCCGATTCCATTCCGACACCCGAATCGGCTAGGGCTCACGCGTTTCTATCGGTTGGTAAGATGTGTCTCCGGGATGAGCACCTTGCCAAAAAGTGTGTTAATATATTAGCTCGTGAGCTTCACAGCGATCAGTGTCCCAGTGTCCAATCGAATGCTCTCATGGTACTCGGAGATCTGTGCATCCGCTACACTTCCATGGTGGATCGCTATCTGCCGGTGATGGCGGGCTGCCTCCAGTCAGGCCTCGGAATGGATGAGAATATTATTCTCAATTCTTGTAGATCTGACAAATCAGCCGTTGTCCGCAAGAATGCGATTCTTCTTTTATCCAGTCTCCTGCTCCAAGACTACGTCAAATGGCGAGGATTGCTCTTTCATCGATTTTTGGTGACTTGTGCTGATAATGATGATACTGTAGCAGAAATTGGAGAAAGCATCCTTGTCGGGCCACTGCTGACGAAGTCTCCCAAATTGTTTTTTAACAATTTTGTCGAGTCTCTTTTTGTACTGAATCGTTGCATGCACCCTATCTACACTGCCGCTAGGTCGCAAGGAGATGCTGGAGCAGGCGCTGCTGTTGATTTTGATGGTATCAACTTGACTGGTCCAGCTGGCAAGGCTCGAAGGTTCCGTATGTATGAATTGATGCTTTCCAAGCTGTCTGCTGAAGAAAAGTTGGGTGTCACTGCTCGCCTGGCGAAAGACGTTCTTGGCAGTGCTCTTTCCAGTGACAGCGATTTGCACCGCGTGTGTACTCACCCCGAGAACAAGGGTGAATCGTATGAAAGTGCCTATAATGTCCTTTCTGACTGCTTCGAGATTCTCTCTAGCCCTGCGTTGAAAGTGGGAAAGAACAGCCGTGCCTCGGATGATACTGATGACGACGACATTGTTGATCCGAATACCCCGCATGCATCCACAGCTCAGAGAGTGGTAGTTGCCAAAGGAAAACTTCTTTCCAAGATTTCCTCCAAGCACCTCATCGAAGTGGTTTTTCCAATTCTGCGAAGATTAAGAGTTATTCTCCAACAGAATAAGTCGCCGCTCAGCCGGTATCTCAGTCAGTATATGGTAAATATCTACAAACGGTACAAAGACGATGTTTCAAATCATCTTGCCAGCGAGCCCGAGCTTTTACAGGAGCTTCAATTTGATGCCCGCATTTCTAAAAAGACAGTTGGAGGTTCAGACGTCGATGCCAGTCCTACAGCTATTGGAGACGATGTTGAGGAGTAGACTTTCTCGGATCAAGAAAGCAAGGGGTAATGAACAATATCAAATATATACAATGTATACATATATATGTGCAGTAAATTTACAAGAAGTCAATGAAATGTACAGGTGTTCTAAAATTTGTTTCGTTTTTTTTGTACAATGCTCCTACTATACTGTGGTGCATTTGCGGACCAAGAAGCAGCAACACGCAAGTCACTTATTTCTTTAAAATCCCAACTTTCCACCACTGCTCCTCTTGCGAATGACAGTGGTAGCGCTTTGTTCCACGAGAGCATGGATGGCATGGATCATAAGATCGGTACTGCTGCCGACAGGTTTCGTAACTTCCAGGGGAATTTCAATATTCAAATCTCTAATGGCATTTTGAACAATCTCGGGTATATCTTCCTGAACGTGCCGTCCCGGACTGAGAAAGTAGGGATGACAGATAATTTCGGTCACGCCCTGGTCGATCATAGCCTCCAGTTGTCGCGGAATGGTTGGTTCCGCAATTTCCATGTGCGCTGCCATGACAATGGCATTAGAGGACGGCGATAAGTATTCCTGGTACAATGCTGCGAGTGCATGAAGACGTTTGTTCGATGCTGGATTGCGCGATCCGTGATCCATCAACAAAATACCCACGGTTGCTTGTCGTTGCTGCTCATAACTGTTGGGATCTGTCGAGGGAATGCCATTCGGATACTTGTGGGGTGAAAGGGTGGGATCAAATACATCGAAGAGATCCACTTGCTCCTTTTCCTCTTCCTTCCTTTCTTGTTGGAGGGCGCTAGGGCTGCTGCTGCTCCCACGTGTACCCGCAGAGTTGTTGGAGCTAGAAAACTTCTTTTGACTTTCATCCAAACGTACAGTCGATTCAGACGATGCAACTTCTGGTGCAAATTCTGGTGTCGGTACCGATACTACTGATCCACTTCTCAACAGATTGTCTTCGGGCGGAGGAGCAAAGGCGCTGGGGAATTCACTAGCAAGTATGTCAAGTCCGGCTGGAAATTTGAGCCTTTCCGTTGCGTCGTCCTCGTTACCAGTCCGAGGTGCAAGGTCCGGACCGATACCATTCGGATATTCGTGAGGACTGCGTAATGGGTCAAAGTAATCAAATAGATCTTTCTCGTCATTGCTTTCAGAAGAATCATGGCAGATGATATCTCTGATTTTTTGTTGTCGCACGATTCCGGGACTTACAAAGCCCTGGCAGCAGTGTGCTAGAGCTACTACTGCTACTACTAGTACTGGTAGCAGAAATGCAACGGTAGATGCGAGTCTTTTACTGATCATTGCTGGCGTTTTGGAATATATAACGATTAAAGATTAAAGAACAATAATTGACGAGGGTAGTGAGCGGAAGGTTGCAAAAAATATTATTGATTTGCTAAAGGAGCGGAAGATGGCAAAGTTGAAATTCTATAAATATGTACTCAGTTTGTTGTACCAGGTACAAAGAATCATAATCATAATACTCCGAGTAACTAATAACAGCGTAGAGTAGACCCTAGTCTACTAGAGCTAGAGTAGGAGTAGTAGTAGCTTCTTAGCTAAAAACCAGTTGTTGATGAGTAGTACCAGGTAGTAGTAATTGTAGCTAGTAGGAGCTCGTAGTAGAGTCTACCAGGTACCAATTAGTAGAGTAGTAATAGTAGTAGTCTACTCTAGTAGTACTCGTAGTAGACCCTAGCTAGCTAGTCTACTCTGTGCAGAAATGGTTTTGATGGAAGAAGTGTGCGTTTGATTTTTCTTTCCCTCACTTTGCCCAGACTGCGAGAGAGCTCCTTTGCGAGATGGCACAGCCAAGAGAGCGCAGGGGGACGAAAGTCCGCAAGCCTTGAAAATTATTGATGAATGAGTCGTGGTATCACAAAATTGTCCAAGGCCCTTGCTTGCAGCGAACCTTGCTACCTGCTACAGTAGCTAGTAGTAGTACTAGTAGTAGTCACCAGCACTACTAGTAGTACTAGTATTTGGGTTGCAGGTTGTTGGGAGACAAACTTTTTTAAAAACCCGAACTTGCAGGTGTAATTTGGTGTATCGCGACAATTCTCTTTCAGATTTTTACTCTAGTGCAAAAATAAGAACGATTAATTTGGCCTCGCATGTTCAAGCCAGCAGGACCAGCAGGACCAGCAGGACCAGCAGGACCAGCAGGACCAGCAGCACCAGCAGCACCAGCAGCACCACCACCAGCAGCAGTTTCTTCCCTGACTACTACTTTTTGTCAACTAAAATTAAGGTACGGTAGCAAAAGCAATCTACGAACACCAAACCAGATAGTACCAAGGGTACCCTGGCTGATAGTAAGAGTACCAGGTAGCAACTCACCTTTTTTCGAGAACCCTTCTCATCACGTTTGTGGCAACTAAAAGACTGCGTCGCTACTAGCTAATGCATACCAGGTACTACGTACTAGTAGTAGTAGCTAGAGAGTTGGTACCTGGACCCAGTACCACGGCCGCTACTCTACTACGGAGTATCTAGCTAGCTAGCTAGTAGAGTGATGAAATAATAATAAAATGGCTGCTAATGCTGGACTTCACTACAAATAATCAATGGCCCCTGGCGGGGGGTACGCCAACCACTCTTCTTTTTTAGCTAGAGTTAGAGTTAACTCAAACGGTCATTGGTGTAGACTCCAGTACACTTTCTACATGAACAAGAAGTTGTATGTGGAC
>Ga0210025_1001393_pt1 | contig 26342 bp, 25 predicted proteins | sample CryGeyme20150102_FD_183989 | JGI IMG/M metagenome (GOLD analysis project Ga0210025, IMG submission 183989) | Groundwater microbial communities from Crystal Geyser aquifers in Utah, USA - Crystal Geyser metaG 2015-0102 (SPAdes) (version 2) | ecosystem: Environmental > Aquatic > Deep subsurface >... | reverse complement strand
TGCTAGAATACTATCAGAAAATAAGGTCAAGTTCATGAACCGCCGTGTACGTGATCCGTAAGCACGGTGGTGTGAGAGGCGCACTTCGTTACAGAAATGTAGCGAAGCCGCCTACTCGATTGGATTAATTGCATTTTCGCCATTAGCACAAGGTCTTTTGACGGATAAGTATTTGCATGGAATTCCTGAAGAATCTAGAGCTTCAAAAAAACTTGGGCATTTACAAGAAAGTTGGATAACAGAAGACAAGTTGAATAAAATCAGATTACTAAATGAGTTTGCTCATCAGCGAAAGCAAACACTGGCACAAATGTCTATTTCTTGGTTATTACAAAAGCCGCAAATGACTTCAGTGTTAATTGGCGCGAGTAAAGTAGAACAAATTGAAGATTGTGTAAAAGCAGTTTCCAGTTCAGCATTTTCTGAAGATGAGTTAGCTAAAATTGATTCAATTCTTTTATAATAAACCAAGGATTGAAAATGTGAACGATAAACTAACGAGCAACAATACCTTAAAAAATATCGTGAGTTATTGATTCATGCTCGTTTTACTTTCAAAAAAAGAAATTGAAAAATTGTAATTCTATGGATTTAAGAAATTTTAAAATTAAAAGAACTAAAACCGTATTACTCCTTGTTTTAAGTAGTTTACTCTTTAGTTGTATAAAGGAAAAACCGACAGAAAAACCCAATATCATTATCATTTTAACGGATGATCAAGGTTTTGGTGATATTAGCAGTCATGGAAATTCTCTTATTGAAACCCCTCAAATAGATAGAATTGCAAGAGAAGGAACTCGATTATCTCAGTTTTATGTGAGTCCAGTTTGTGCACCAACTCGAGCTAGTTTGTTAACTGGTCGATATAGTTTACGAACGGGCACTCAGTGGGTCACGTTTGGTTTAGAGAATATGAATTCCGAAGAAATTACCTTTGCTGAGGTTTTCAAGGAACAAGGATATGAAACGGGTTTATTTGGTAAATGGCACAATGGAACACATTACCCGATGGACCCAAAAGGACAAGGATTTGATACTTTTTTCGGGTTTAAACAAGGTCATTACAATAATTATTTTGATACTCAACTCGAATACAATGGAGTTTCTATTCAAACAAGCGGATTTATAACGGATGTTTTAACCGATTCAGCTATCGCATTTATTAAAAAAAATGCGGATAAACCCTTTCTTGCATTCATTCCATATAATGCACCTCATAGTCCTTTTCAAGTTCCAGATAAGTATTTTAATCACTTTAAAAATAAGGGCTTGTCTGATAAAAATGCTGCTGTTTACGGAATGGTCGAAAATCTGGATGATAATATTGGACGTATTTTAGATCAATTAAAATCACTACAACTTGAAGAAAATACAATCGTCATTTTTATGACTGATAATGGCCCAAATGGTCACGATAGATTCAATGCGCACATGAAAGGGTATAAAGCAAAAGTTGATGAAGGTGGTGTTAGAGTTCCTTTCTTTATTCGCTGGCCTGGGAAAATTCCCAAAAATAAATTAAGTAAAGAATTGACGGCGCACATTGATTTATTGCCAACCTTAATTGATTTGACAGGAATTAAGCCCAAAAATCTCTCAAAATTTGATGGAATCAGTTTTGCAGATGTGCTAAAAGGGAAAAAAACAAATCTAGATGGACGGAAATTTTACACACATCACTCAAAAGGAGCTGCGTTAGAAATGTTTCCAGGAGCTGTACGTGATGGACGATATTTGGCTGTAAAACAAAATGGGGATTGGGAATTATTTGATGTTCAAGCCGACCCATTTCAAGAATACAATGTGTCAACTTATTATCCAGAAATGTTACATTCATTAGCTTCAGATTATGAGAGTTGGTTTAACGAAGTTTCAAACAATTTAAAAGGAAGAAAACCTATTCCAGTTGGCTTTGAAGAAGCTCCAATTGTTGATTTACCCGCGGTGGAAAGTTATTTCTCCAATGGAATTAAGTTTTTTGGTGAATCAGGTTGGTCAAATGATTGGCTAAGTAATTGGAAAAGTGAACAAGATAGTATTTGGTGGAATCTTGATGTTGTTCAAGCAATAAAAGTAGATGTTGTTGTCCATTATACACTTCAAAGTGCTAATAAAGATGTTCCTTTGTTGGCTTTTAGCAAGTCTAATACAAGTATAAAAGCTTCGATTAGTCCATTTAAACCATCAAGAATTCCAAGCTCAGATAGAATTCAGCGTTCTGAAGTTTATGATCAAACATGGAATTCCCAACTTTTGGGTGAACTTGATCTGGAAAAAGGATTGCAAAAAATTTGTTTGAAAAGGAGTGAGAGCTCAAGTAATTCCACTGTAGAGATAAAAAGTTTAGAACTCATTTTTAAAGAAGAATGATCAATATGAATTTCCCAAAACCGTTAATTATATATTTATACTAGTAAAATCAATGGTTTATACGAATAAGCTTAGATCTGGATAAGGTTTTAGTACAAAAATTTTAATCAAAACCCAGAATTAACAATTAAAAACATCATTTTGCATCGCAGTGCAATCTCGAATTTAATCCCAATTTAGGCTGAGATTCTTGCCGAACGCGTTTGGAACAGAATGACAAAACGTGTTTTTACAATTATTTAATTTATTTCTTATCCCGAACTCAGGTGAATAGTAAGTAATTAATTGCTTTTAAATTGCACATAGTTTCAGCTTAAAAATAAGTTTAGAATTTTAGATATAATCTTGAATCAAAGATTAGTCAAATTAAAATTAAATCGACAACTCAAAAATGGATTTATTTGTTCAATAGTAATCCGATTTCAAATCAAAAATAGAAAACCAAAACTTGTATGCGAATTGTAATTCTTTGCCTTTTTTATCTAGTTCTCAGTTCTAAATTAATAGCTCAAGTGCCAGTAACGTCAAAACAACTTAAAAATGACTCGTTAATTTTCAGGTTTGCAATAATGAGCGATAGAACTGGAGGTATGATTCCAGGCGTTTTCAAAAAAGCTGTTGAAAAAGTTAATTTAATGCAGCCAGAATTTGTTCTATCAGTCGGTGATTTAATAGATGGTTACACTGAAGATTCAACCGTTTGGAATGCACAATGGGATGAATTTGAATCCATTGTCGATAAGCTTGAAATGCCATTCTATTTTGTTCCAGGAAACCATGATATTAGTAATAGTGGATTATTGAATGAATGGAAACGACGTTTAGGAGCGCCCTATTGGTACTTTATTTACAAAGATGTGTTGTTTTTAGCTCTTCATACAGAAGATAAAGTGGGTGGTGGATTAGAAAAAGAACAGATTGAGTTTGTTAAAAATGTTCTGGAAAAGAATTCAAATGTACGCTGGACTATGTTATTTATGCATCGTCCATTATGGGCTTACGGCGAAAAAAGTGGTTATCAAGAAATGGAAGATTTGTTAGCTGGACGAAACTATACACTTTTTTCAGGGCATCATCACCATTATATGAAAGGAGTGCGAAATGGCATGAAACACTATGTTTTGGCAACAACAGGTGGCGGTAGTTATTTGCGCGGTGCTGAATTCGGTGAATTCGAACATGTAACTTGGGTTACCTTACTTCCTGATGGTCCTCAGGTTGCTCATTTAGAACTAGATGGGATTTTCGATGAGAATTTAATTCAAGAAAAAGACAAAGAATTAATACAAACACTTCGACTTGGTCAATTTTTGAATATCAAACCCGTTTTTTCTGAAAAAGCTCAGAGTCCAAATTTTAAAACAAAATTAATATTTTCAAATCCAGCCTCAAAAATAATGTCAATTTCTGGTGAATTAGCAGCGCTAAATAGTTTAGAATTTTATCCAAATGCTGTACAAGTACAAATAGCTCCGAAATCAACGAAAGAGATTGAACTTACTATAACGAATCGAGATAATAAATCGATTCATGAATTGAATGAACTTGGGATGGAATTAGAACTTTTTGCATCGTTTACCATTAATGAAAAGAAATTATCCTTACCTGCTAAAAAAAGAATTTTATTCGATTCTTTCCATAAAATTGCAACGTATAACACAAAAGAAACCAAAGAATTTATTGAAATCAATAAGCCTTTATTCGTGCAAGAAGATTGGGATTGGAAAGGTGCAGAAGATGGAACATTCAAGTTTGCAGTTGAAAAAGATTCGAAACATTTAATAATAACCGTTGAAACAAGCGATGAAAAAGTAATCTTATCTTCAAAAAATCAGGCAAAAGATTTACAAGATAAATTAATGATTCATTTAAATACAGATTCAGCTAAAGTTTATGAATACAATACGATAACGGTTGCGCATTCAATTGGGAAGTCAAAAACACTTATTGATACAGACATTCCAAAATCATTTTCTGTACATGCAAAAACAGAACAAGTAAATTCAAATACTCGTTACGAAATTGCAATTCCCTTGAAATTTATTGAAAAACAACAAGGAAAAAATTGGCAAAAGCTGAGAATAAATATTGGGTGGATGGATCATGATAGACCAGAAAATACAAAACCATCGGTTCTTTGGTGGCGACCATTATTTACGGAAAGTGAAACAATCGAGTACAGTTTCTTTACTAGATGAATCAACAAATCAAATGAAAATGAAAATGAAAATATTTCTTTTTTTAATTTGCTCGCTCTTAGTAACATGTGCAGAAGTATCAGAAAAAAAAAGTGAACAGATTTCATCTGAATTAATCACCAAAAAAACCAATAATGAAACGAAGAAATTATATAGTTTTCTGAAAGACAATTTTGGAGAGAACATAATTTCTGGTCAGCAAGATTTAACGTGGCTCGATTCAGTTGACATGTCAAAGCGAGTATTTGCTCTAACAGGAAAATATCCGGCTTTAATGGGCTATGATTTTATGAATTATTACCGTGCAAATATTGATCACGGAAGTGGACTTTCTCAAGTGGAAGAAGCAATAGAATGGCACAAAAAGGGTGGAATTGTAACGTTTTGTTGGCATTGGAGAGACCCAAGTCTAAAAACGGAAGCATTTTACACAAAAGACACAGATTTTCGAATTAATTTAGTTGATTCATTAAATAAGGCTCAGTTAATTCGAGATATAGATTTAATAAGTACTGAGCTCAAAAAACTGCAAGATGCCGGAGTTCCGGTGCTTTGGCGACCTTTGCATGAAGCCTCAGGCGCATGGTTTTGGTGGGGTGCAAATGGTGCAGAGTCTTCAATTGCTTTGTGGAAATTAATGGTTGAAAGAATGAGAGATTATCACAAGCTCAGCAATTTAATATGGGTTCATAACGGTCAACATCCCGATTGGTACCCCGGCGATGAATGGGTCGATATTATTGGCGAAGATATTTATGCTAAAGTAGATTCTGTTTCAGGTCCCGATTATTCTAGCCAATTAAAACGTTTTGAACGCGCCAAAATTCCTTTAAAATCGAATAAAATCATAGCTTTAACAGAAAATGGAATTATTCCCAATGTAGATGAAATGCTAAAAGACAAAGCACTTTGGTCTTGGTTTTGCACATGGAACGATGGTCCCGATTTGCAGAATCCTAAAAACTTTTTTAGTGGAACTTGGTGGAATAGTCACGAACACAAAAAAGCTTTATTTCATCACAAAAATGTGTTAACACTCGATAATCTTAATCGGAATTATTGAAAAGTTTTTAAGTAATATAAATACAAGAGTATAATATATTAATAGTCAAGAAAGTGAAATCTCGTTTTCTATGAAAGAATAACGAGATTTTTACCGAAAATAAATTAACTAAATTTCAGTTTTTTATCGATTTAGCTAGTTTTCTTAGTGCATAAGCGCAACCTCCGAATAGTAATAATCCTAAACCACCATCAATTGGAGCTTGTGTAACATCGGAAGGAAGAGCAGGTGGTGGTGGTTGAGCAATAAGATCGTGAGCGTCAAAAAAAACAGCTACAAATATTAGTGTGAGGAGAATTAGTGATTTTTTCATTTTTGAAAAGGTATAAAGGTGAAAAAGTTTTTTGGGAGGAGTATGGAGTAAAGGAGTAAGGAGAATGGGGACTCTCGAACGAGGGTCACATTGGCCTTTTCCTTCGCCCATTATCTCGTCAATTTCTCCATTTTCTGTTCGGAGGGAGATGAGAGAGGGTGGTTAGGAAAAGTGATGGATTTAAACCTAAGAGGAGGATTATGGAGTCGGGAGTAAAGGTGAAATTTTACCATGACTCCATAATCCTGACTCTCGGCTCCTATTTCAAAAGAGTCATTTTCTTCGTTATAAGATTTGCACCAGCTTCGAGACGATACATATATATACCACTAGAAATAGCTGATGCATCGAAGTTAACTTCATGTTTTCCTGAGGCTTTTAGTCCGTTTACCAAAACCGCTACTTCTCGACCTAACATGTCAAAAATAGATAACCGAACAGTTGATTGACTTGGAAGTGTAAAACGAATTTGTGTACTTGGATTAAACGGATTTGGAAAATTTTGAGCTAATTCCACTTGAATTGGTTGGTTTTCTAGCTGTTCAACAGAAGTTGTGATTGGACTTATAACTAATTTGAACCTTTCTGAACCACCAGAAAGAATTGTGCTACCTTCAAAATTTGAATTCTTTTTTTCTAGATTCGAAATATTGAATTTAATTGAACCTTTATTTCGCAAGTTGAATAGTTCATTTGTCTCGGAATCTTGTAATTCAATTGAATAGTGAGCTGGGAATTGAGAAAAACCTTCCCAATTTAAATTAAATTCGCCGGTTTCTCCCACAATTAAGGGTACAATTGCCATTTCTAAAGTAGATTCAAGTTCAATTGGTAGCGATTCAATAGCACGTAAATCGGTGTTCGTTAACTGACGTCCAGCTAGGGCGATGTACGAATCAGAAAGAGGTGTAAGTTTTGCAGCATCAAAAATATCTAAACCTAAAGTTGCTTCATCTTGAAATAAAACTCTAAATGGTTTTGAAACAAATGAATTTTGAGAAATGCTGAACACTCCAGTCTGCGATTGAGATGCGCTTTTAAACACAGAAACTGATGATGTAGATGCCGTTTTTGCTGAAATTGGAATTGTAACCTCAGTAGCTGTAGATGTGCTATTTACCCACGCCCAAAACCCTTGCCAAGGTTCTAATATGCCAGATTCTCGAGTTACAACTTCATAATCACTTGCAGCATTATCCCAAACTTGAACTGTTGCACCAAGTGCAGCATCACCATTTGCAGTCAACTCTGATAAATCAATATTCGAGGCATACGGATTTCCTAAAAGTGTATAATAAGCTGAACCTTCCCCAGCTGTAGAAATTACTGACTTGTTTAACTCAACGATTACATCTTCGGTGGCGTCTTCACCAGTGAGGTCTAAAGTGACAGGTAATGCCGTACTTCCAGCGTTTGTATTATCAAAGAATTTAACGATAAATCCGTAACCATCTGCAATTACAGTACTTACATTTGTAGGTGTGGACCAAGTGCCATTTGAACTAAAGGTGTAAAAATTTGATGTAAAACCATCATTCGTTCCACCTGCAACACCTTGAATTGCAGTATCGTCAGAAATGTCGGAAACTGTGAAATCCGATTTTGGTGAAGATAACATTCGCCAGCCTGCATTTCCATTAATGGTAACATTTTGTTGTTCTTGGGAGATTCTAAATTCTGAAAAGTATTGATAGCCCCAACTTTGTCTAATTTCAATAGTGTTTTCACCAGCAATTAGATTTATGGAGTCGAAATGGAATGTAAACCACTCAGCCGAACTAAATTCTTCGCCAATATTTGTTGGATTAAAAACTAAAGATTGAACATAACTGTCGTTTACATATAGGTTTTGGGCTCTATCTTGAGCGCCACCGTCATAATTTAAGTTTATGTCGAAACTGAAACGATATTTACCTGAGGTTGCGGCAGTATATGTATAAGAAATTTTGATTGGATTTTCAGAATCTTGACGGTAATCAATATGCCATCGATTGTGTGGCGATGTATTTCGCAATTCAATCGTTGTGCCCGTACCAGTTAATCCTTCCTCGCCAACATTAAATCTTTTTAGTTCTGTTTCACCATCTAATATGGATACATATCCGAAATAAGTATATCCCCAACTTTTGCGAAGTGAGAGAACATTTGCTCCAGAAGTGAAGCTAACACTTTTATCAACAGTGCCCCAACTAGTGCTCGAATAAGCTACTGATGAATGATAAGCATCATTCAAATACAAATTATTAGCTCTTCCTGACCCATTATCATCAGAGCGTAAGAAAAAGCGAACGGTATATGTTCCCGCAGAGGGTGGAGTGTATTCCACTTCAACTTTATCGGTGTTGTCTCCTTTAATGTAGTAAAGAGGTCCATTTAAATAAATATCATCAGTATCACCTACAAGCTCTGCATCAAAAACAGAAAATGTTTGCAATGTGGGATAGGTTGTTGTTGGTTGCCCAAATAGATTATTCGATAAGCCAAAATTAAGTATAGCAAAAAGTAACAGGCTCGATTTGAGTTTATTCTTCATAAAAATTCCCTATAAAGTCTTGTTAAGACTCGTATTTGTGAGTGATTAAGTACCTTTAATTATAATGTAAATAAAATATTTTTTTTAATCAAACTGTTTGATTAAAAAACTAGGTGAAATAATTTATTTAAAGCGCGCCAAATAGGTCAAGGTCTAAATCATATCTTGATAAATTCACTTGTGGGGAAAATATAAATTCCAAATAAATATAATATTAACAATAGTATATGGTATATATATGAAAGCTTTTTAGTGGAGTAAATGTATCACTTAAATTTCAAGAGCTCCAATTAAAGAAAACTATACAAAAAGAAATGTACTTCTAAATAAATGAATCCAATTTGATAATATTGTGATTGAAAAGACTAAAACTAATACCCTTCATCCCTATAAAACCCTGAAATTTCGTCAGAAAGACCGGATTTTTCGAGTTTAAAAAGTTTGGATTAAATAAACTCATTGTTCCTGTAAAGCCATAAGTCGATTGAATATTCATAAAGTAATTGGAATAATCTTTGAAATCGCTAAACACTCTTCCAGCATAGTCGATGGAATAGCCTCTGAGGCGAATAACAACACTATCTAATGAGTAGGATCAGGTTCGAAGCTTAATATTTCCAGTCAAGGCACCATTATCTTAAAAACGGCGCTAGCATAACCGTACAAAGTAGAATTCTTGCCAGCATCAGATAAATATCAAAAAGGATCATCGCCAACTACATGACACCAATAAATGCGTCCAGCAAGGGTTAAATCCTATATAAATCTGAAGGTTAAGAAATGATGAGTGCAAAACATCATCATGGCGTTTAAATCTTTGCTAATTCCGGGAATTGTTCCAATAATCTGAAATTCTGTCCAATTTCCTCGACTTGGAAGAAATTCATGATCTCTATTTCCCAGAAAATACCGGTTCCTAAGGTCCTTAAATACGATTTTCCGAATCCTTGTGGATTTTCTACACTGATTTGCGCCGTTCCTGTATTGTTTAGAGAGTATTCGTAAAACGTATTAGCAATTATTAACTCATCGAATCGGTTAATTTCTCCCGGAACTTTGTGAATCGGGTAGCGACCTTTAAATAAAAAAGCAAAACTGCGTGATTCATAGAAGTAAGATTCTGAATCCCTAAGCGTTTCGTCTAACTTACTATCATTTCCAATACCGAAAAAGTTGTTTTGCAATAATTGAAATAGGCTTAAATCGAAATTTGTCCGAAAATCGGTTTTAAAATATCGAGCTTGTTCATAATAGCTTTGAATTTGAACACAGCCGCTTGTTGAAAGTAAAACTGCGCCAGTCCACTGATGTTTGATTAGATTTGCTGTTAAAAAAAGTAACGATAAGCTTCATAAATGAATTCAAACATTTGATAAAAATCTATTTCATCATCAACAAAGAAAATGGTTAGCAATCATGATAAAATTCTTGTTCTCCTAAATTACAATTGTGATTCGCAATCAAATGAAACAATAATTGAACTTGCCCCAAGTAGAAATGTTCAAAAGCCATATCTTGATTTTAAGAGTAGTTTTTTATACCTGTTTTATTATTTATTTCTTATCCCGAACTCAGGTTATTTGTATAACCGATTAGTATTCAACAGGTTATTTTCAGAATTAATGAGAAGCTTAACTTAAATCAAATCACAAAAAATGTTGGAAAACTCTGCTTAAAACTCCTGCATAAGTTTTAAATACAGTTCTTTACCTTTTTCTAACTGCTCAATTTCAATAGATTCATTCGCTGTATGTGATTGCTCACTGTGGCCAGGTCCCATTTTTATAATTGGAATTTCACCTAAAAAAGCCCAATCGGAACAAGTAGGAGATCCAAAAACAGGCTTGCCACTTACCTTTTGACAAATAATTGCAATTCTATGTTCAGCATCGGTTGATACCGCTTTAAATCGATCACTACGTACTACTAACTCTGCTTCATGAAGTGCTTGTTGAATAGCAGAAATGATTTCTTGGCTCGAAACTTCAGGAATGGTCCGAATATCAACCGTAATTCTGATTTCTTCCGGTGCCATATTATTTGCGGTTCCACCCAAAATTCGAGTCGGTGTTATTTTTACTTGTCCAATCCATGGATTTATCTTTTTCATATCAACTTGTTTCAATCGCTCTAAACAGTCGGGTAGTTTATACAATAAGTTTTCCGCAACAGGAATTCTAGCAGCGTGGCCAGATTGACCTTTAAGAACAATATCAATAAGAAGAATTCCTTTTTGAGCAATACATGGAGCTAAACTTGTTGGTTCACCAACGACTCCTGCAATTACATTATCAAAATAGCCACCTTTTTTTAACTCCAAAGCGCCATTGAAATCCCCATAAGATTCTTCACAAACAGTAAATGCAAATAATAAGGAATGATTAGATTTATAACCTGAAGCTGTAAACTCAGTTAATGCAGAAAACATGGCTGCAAGAGATCCTTTGGCATCAGTTGAACCTCTTCCAAAAACTTTTCCATCTTGAATAAAGGGCTCAAATGCAGGGTAAGCATGGTTCGGTGATGCAGGAACAACGTCTAAATGAGTATTAAATAATAATTCAGTGTTTTGTTTTCCTTGTAATCGAATAAGAATATTATCGCCAATTCGCGAAACTGAAACACCGTTTAGTAAGCTCGAATACGATTCAAGCCAATCTGCAATTTCTTTTTCTTTTGTACTTAAACTTTCAAATGAAATCAATTTTTTTAAAAGTTCAGTAGTTGACAATAAATTCATAGTTGAAAAATGATTGATTAATTAAGTCTGAAAATAATACATTAAACGAGTAATGCTTGTCTCCTTGAAAGTATATAGAACCGCCAAGTGTGAAGTAAAGCGGCAACTGATAAGCCTAAGATGAGGCCAATCCATAAGCCATTTGGACCTAGTTTAAGCGTAATTCCAAGTAAATATCCTGATGGTAAGCCGACCACCCAATAAGCAATAAGATTTACAATCATCGGAATCGTTGTATCTTTTAAACCTCGTAATGCTCCTAAGCTACTCACTTGGAGCGCATCAGAAATTTGGAACACAGCCGCTAAAAAGAGTAGTGAAACGGCAATTTGTGTTACAACACTATCCGAGGTATAAATTGATACCATTTGTTCAGGGAAAATAAGTAATAATAAAGCAGTAAATACTGAAATGCCAACGCATAAGGTAATTCCTGAATAACCTGCAATTTTAGCATTATAAGCTAAGCCTTGCCCGATATAAGTTCCGACTCGTACAGAAATAGCCGATGAAAATCCCAAAGGAATCATAAAAATTAAGGAACCAATATTAATAGCAATTTGATGTCCTGCAACTATGGTTGTTCCTAACATTCCCATCAACAAGGAAACCGCTGCGAACATGGAAACTTCCATGAAAATACTAACACCATTTGGCACACCAACTTTTAAAATATCGGCAATAAAGTGCCATTCTGGTTTTTTTATGCTTGTAAAAATGTGAAGATGAGCATAAGATTTTTTCCCAGCTGTATAAATTAACATTCCTATAAACATTACCCAAGCTACTAATGCACTTGCCCAACCTGTTCCAACCGCACCTAATGCTGGGAATCCAAATTTTCCATACATAAATGTATAATTGCCTAAGATATTAAAGCATAAGCCAAGTACTGCAAACCACATAGTTGGTTTTGTAATGCTCATTCCCTCGTTAAAAAAACGCATGACTAGGTATAAAGTGATGGGTAAAAATCCCCAAAGCATTGCTTTAATATAACCGAAAGATAACGCTGCTACGGATTCGTCTAAGCCCATGCGTGCAAGTAATAAATCACTTTGTAGTAATATCAGAACAGAAAATGCAGCTAAAAAAAACGCAAGATATCCTGCATGTCGAACAGTTCTCCCAATTTGATCAATTCTACCAGCTCCAATATGTTGAGCAATGATAGGATTTAACGACATAAATAAGCCAATAGCAAAAACAAAAACAGGATTGATAAAACTTGAACCAATTGCAACCGCTGCTAAATCATTCGGACTTAAGTTCCCTGCCATAATGGTATCAACAAAACCCATCGACATTTGAGCCAATTGTCCGGTTATGATGGGCGCTCCGAGACGAACAACGGCTTTCATCTCTTCAGAAACAAGGGGAATTAAAGGACTTTTCTGCATCTCCGAAAAATACGCAAATAATCAGCTAGTTGAATCTTGATAATTATTTGTTAATCTAAAATTTAGAGTAAAGGTAGTTCCACTTCCAGGTACAGATGCAAAGTTAATAACGCCTCCATGTGCGTCTACGACTTTTTTACAAATTGCTAATCCAATACCCGTTCCACTCGATTTTGTGGAAAAATTAGGCTGAAATACACGTTTTTGAATATCAACAGGAATACCAACTCCTGTATCTGCGAACTCAATATATGCCTCAGTTTTGTATCGATAGGTTCGAACGATAATAATTCCCCCATTGGGCATAGCTTCAATCGAGTTTTTTATTAAGTTGATGAAAACCCTTTTTAAATCATCAGCGATACCTAGAACTTCTAAAATGTTTTCTGATAAATCCAGATTAATTTTGATAAACTGATCGTGCTGATATAATTCATCAATATCTGAAAGCAATTTATTTAAATCTACTGGTACTAATTCTTCGGTTTGAGGTTGAGCAAATTTTGAAAAATCAGACGCTATTGTAGATAAAGAATCTATTTGTTGAATCAAGTTTTTACTAATTCGCTCAAAAGCTGGTTTTAGATTCTCTTCGTCTTCATCACTCATTAAAACCAATCGTTGTAAATGCTGAAGACTTAATTTCATCGGCGTAAGCGGATTTTTAATTTCGTGCGCAACTTGTCTCGCCATTTCAGTCCAAGCTGCTTGTCTTTCTACTTCAGCTAATTCTTTTTGTAAATCTTTTAGCCTGAATATCATGAAATTGTACGCATTCGCTAATTCTCCAATTTCATCTTGTGTTGTTACAGGGACAATAGTATCGAGACGACCCGATGAAATTCGTCTAAGACCTTGCAATAATCTTAAAAGAGGATCAGCTAAATAAGTTGAAATGAAATAAGCTAAAACAATGAACAAGCCAAAAACAAACACATAAACAGCTATAAGAAAACTTACAGTTTTTAGTAATTGCTCATTATCACCTGAAACCGTTGATCGTAAACTAATCTTTAAAATGAAATCTTTATTATTTAAGTTGACTTTTAAGTAGGATGAACCAATTTGCTCTTTTCCATAGTCATACCAACGAGTTGTTTCAATATCCTCACGCATAACTAAGGTTTCATAAATACTACGTTCGAGCAAATATCCAGAATCAGTAACTGGTATATTTTGATATGACGCGCCATATTCCCATTTTCGTGGATCGTAGACATCAAGTGAAACTTCGAAACGATTAGCTAGGAAACGCAAAAAAGGGCGATCTAAATTTCCATTTAAATCCTGATTTATCGACTGTATAATTTGTTCTTTTTTTTGATTTAATAATTGTTGATGATTTTCTTTTTCATCGGATAAAACACTATATCCTGTTGCGCCAACTAAGGCAACTAAAAACATCAAACTTGCAACGATATATGAATCTAAAATCCTAGATTGTAAATTTTCCCGAGTGTTAAAAAATAGAATTGACTTATTCGAGAAAAATGCTCTTAAAAAATACATTAAAAGCAATAAAAACAATGTTGTATAAAAAAATCTAAAAAATGAAAAAATATGAGATTGAAAGGGGATAACAGGAATAATACCTCTAATGATTACATCACTTTCTTTAACATAAAAGTAGTGATCGATAAATAACTGCGATTCATAAATCAGGTTTTTATGAAGTTTTACCCCTTCTTTAATTTCCTGAATTTCTGTAGAGTTTAAAGGCAGTTTCCCAGACTCACTAAAGGGTAAAATAATTCTATTCCAGGATAAACTTAACGTTAACTTATCGTCGTAAACAGCAATATAAGTGCTACCCGGCCAAACACCTCTGTCGTGTTCCATTGTTATGGATTTAACAGCAGGTTTTATCGACTCTTTCCAGGTTTCAGGATCGCCTAAGTCTGAAATTAAGGCCCAAGCTTTTTCGTTTAATTCGTCTTCTTGAACTTTTTGATAACGTAAATGAATAGTTGGATATAACAAGGCAGTTAAGGCAAAACTTCCAATCAATAATAACCTTAAAGCTGAATAATGAAGAATAAGGCGTGGATTCCTTCTAATGATTTCAGCAAAAGTAATAATTAAAGCATATGAAAATACAATACTTATCCAATGTGAAAATTCATTGGTATGCCCAATTGAAAGCCAGCGGAAAATAAAATGAATGCCGAAAAAGGAAATTAGATGTGTTGGATAAACAAGCGAAAGCTGATCTTTTTCAGATTCAAAAATAAAACTATTCCCTATTATTGAAAGTAAAAGTGCAAATGCTGCCGTTGCTGTTAAGCCTGCAATAAATAAAAGAGTTTCAATTGGTGGGAATAAATTGGGATCTAAGAGCGTAATTTCATTTGTACTTATTAAGTGGAAATATGCTGATGGAATTAAGCTTATAACCAGATAAGTTAATAATCCAGAAATAAAAGAAAAAAGGAGAGTTCTTGGATACCAGTCTATTCCAAAATATCGTCTTTGTAACCTACATGTTCGAATTATTTCATAAGCTAATAAACTAAAAAATAGGGTATGAAAATTTATATTAATTAAAGAAATAGATAAAGATCGCTTGAGGTCAAATCCCCATTGTATAAATAAATCGGTTAAATGTAATTCAATTTCTGAATGAGCTGTAACTAGCCACAATAATACGATAAGAACACTCCGTAGTAAAAAACGCTCAGTAAGTGGCCAAACACGACTCACATACATAAACATGATAATAGAAAAAAGAACAAAGGCTATTTGATAGATAGCTCTTACTCGTGCAGTAAAAACATTCCAATGATAAGCCAATAAGGAAAGTGAATTTGGATAGCCTGCTAAGTAACCTATTACTTTAGATTCCCCGACAGAAAGCTCTATTTTTTTTTCTGCACTCCAAACATCCTTTGCTAAAAAACGAAGTTGAACAGGATAGTCAAGATTGCTAATCCATTTAGAAATAATCGAATAAGTGGATCTATTATCGCCAATTTGATTAGATAATGAGTTTTGAGCAAGTATTATTCCAGTAACGGAGTAGGTTTCTCGCTCATCTGTATAGGCAAAATAATCTCGGTCTTTAATTGATATACGATAGACATTTCCACGAGGAATTATTTTTGCAAATGGAATATTTGGAGCTTTTTCACTCCAATTGATAATTCGTTTTAAACTATCAAGAACAATAAAATCAATATCATCATCCCTATTAATATGTCTCGTGTACGTCTGATAGTCATTTTCTTTAAAGCTTTCTGCTAACTCAACAGTCTTATCTTCAAGTACTTGAATTTCATCATAAAACCCTTTTTTTGCCTTTTCTAAAGAAGAATCAATAAGTGTTTCAACTTGATCTTCAGTAGGTTCATTTATCCAAAAGTATAATTCTATACTGCCAATTAACAATAAGATAAGCCCTTGAACTAACAATATTTTTAAAAGAGGGGTTCGAAAAGGTTCTGTTAACTTATACATGGGCTAATGCTTAATTCAATCGGTTAGGAATAGAATCGGCTTGATTGTTAAAATGAAGATATATGGCATTTGCGGCTAACATTCCAATTGCAGATCGAGATTCGAAAGTAGCGCTCCCAATATGTGGTAATAACAAGGTGTTTGGTGCTTGTAGCAACTTAGAGTGAACTTCAGGTTCTTTTTCGAAAACATCAAACCCTGCACCCGCTAAATGTCCGGAGATTAATGCTTCTGAAACCGCTTCTTCATCTAAAATTGGACCACGAGCCGTATTAATGATGTATGAACCTTTTTTCATAAGATGAATTCGTTCATTATTTAAATAATGATGGTTTTCGCTTGTTAAAGGACAATGAATAGATAATACATCACTTATGGCCAGTAAATCCTCAGGGTCTTCATGATAAATAGCACCAAATACTTGCTCAATTTGTTCGGATAGCCTGTTTCTGTTATGATAATGAATGATAAACCCAAACGATTTAGCTCTTCTTGCAACAGCTTGACCAATTCTCCCCATTCCCAAAATGCCGAATTTTTTATTTCTGAAATCTAATCCTAAATAAGAAGTTGGGTGCCAGCCATCAAACAGCCCATTTCTTAAATCCTTGTCAGCTTCTAAAACTCTTCGAGTTACTCCTAAAACTAAGGCTAATGTAGTATCAGCCGTTGCCTCAGTTAAAACATCAGGAGTATTACAAACTAAAATTTCTAGTTCTGTCGCTGTTTTTACATCAATATTATTATAGCCTACAGCAAAATTGGCAACCAATTTTAGTTTTTTACCAGCACCCAAAACTTTTTTAGTGATGGGTGTTGTAAGCATACAAAGTAGATAATCAAACTCTGAGAGTATTTCTGCAACAGAGTCTTCAGTTACATATTGTCCGCGTTTACCAATGCTCAAATCAGAAAAATGTTCTAAAAAATCTTGAACATCTTTTGTGATGGGCTCGGTAAGTAGAACTTTTGGTCTTTTCATGGCAAGATGTTTGTAATAAGTATTGCTATGAAAAGTAACTCTTTTTGAATAAATCAGCTAATACTTAGCAGTTTCGATTTACTTAAATAAATTTTTTAAACGATAAAAAAGATATTTTGATGAACTTAATCTGTTATTTCAGTAATAATAGCATCACTCCACATTTTTTCTAGCTGATAATATTTTCGTAATTCCGCTAAAAATATATGAACGATTATATTTCCGTAATCAATAGTCACCCAACGTCTTGTATCCATACCCTCGCGTCTTACAGGGCGTTCTTCTAAGTCCTCATTTACTTTTTGAACCACATTACTAGCTAAGGCTTTTACTTGTGTGTCTGAGCCTGCATGGCAAATAATAAAATAATCGGTAATTGAACTGATAGCACTAACTTCTAATTGAAGTATATTTTCTGCTTTTTTTTCAAGTAAAGCTTCGTTTATACAGTTTAATAAAGTTTCTGTCTGCTCTAATTTTGATGTGATTTCTGTAGTCATTAATGAGATATTGATAGGTTGAATAATTGATAGATCAATTTAATTTCAATTGTTTGTAATCTGATCCAATCACGATAGTCGCATCCAAATAATAACTTGGAGCCAATTGCTGAATTATGTTTTTTTCTTTAACACCTAAGGCATTAGCAACTCGTTTGGCATTTTCTAAATAACCACTACGGTCAATAACTAGTGTTTCTTGAATATCATACGTTTCAAAATTACCTGACTCAACCACATCAAAACCACTTTTGCGCAATTTTTTTGTGAAAGAAGAGGCTAGGCCTGAGACTCCACTCCCATTTAAAACTTCAATTTGAATAACTTCTCCAACAAACTCTGAACTTCCTTGTTCACGCGTATTTTCAATTCTAGGAAATACAACTCTTGTTATAACTCCAATTAGTAATAAGACAACCAAGATTCCAGCAAAACCAAGAACAGCATTAATAACTAAATCCGAAGATTCATTCTTCATTATAAAAATGGGTGAGTTTGAAAATTAAGTTTACCAACCTAAACGCAAATCGTTTCTGAAAGAATTGTTAAGAGTAGGATTAAACATACCAAACCCGGAATATGGAGACTCTTGATAGCTAAATCGTATATATGTGTTTTCAGAAAATTTGTAATTCAGTTCTGCATTTCGAATAATAAAATTTGCTCCATTACTTTGCATTCCTGGAATTGAGTTGCCAAATGGAGAGTGAGCTAAAGCCATATCTAATCTACCACTAAAATTTGGACTAAAATCAAAAGTCATAGTATTGGTGTACATATTTACGTTAGCATTATAGCCACCCATGCTCATAAATGAAGCTTCATAAGAGTGAGACATTTTCATGTTGAAGAAATTCGATAAATTACCAATTACTTGATTTTGCTCTGCTTTGATAATAGAGCCTGTATTTCTAAACGGCGAGGGTTGAGTAGCTCTAAATTGTGCATGAGAATTTTGGCTAAATAACAATAAAGCAAAAATTGAGAAACTCAATAAATTAAATAAGTAATTTCTTTTATTCATATTGCATTTGTTTTAATCGTAAGAAGCTTTACACGATTACTTTTAACGAAACGTAAACAATTATAGTCTAATATAACGAAACTGACATTCTTTGCGAAATTTGTACAAATGAATAGATAGTATTTCTTTTCAAATTTCTTTAAGCATTAAATAATGCTTGAACTTGCAAGTTACTAATAAACTTGTTATAAGCTCGTTTTGTGATTATATTATTATTCTGACAAAACAAATAGATTCCCAAATATTATTTCATTTATAAAGCATGAAGCTTACTGATTTTAAGTTCGATGCGGATAGCCTAATAGTTCCGCAGTACGGCACCGAACCACGTGATGCCGCTAAATTAATGGTTCTAAACCGATATGATAAAAAAATCGAACATAAGACTTTTTCTGATTTGCCCGATTATTTAAACGAAGGCGATTGTTTAGTTTATAACAATACAAAGGTTTTTCCAGCTCGTTTAAATGGTAAGAAAGAAAATACAGAAGCAACGGTTGAAGTCTTTCTGCTTAGAGAACTCCAACCCGAAAATATGCTTTGGGATGTTTTAGTTGAGCCAGCTAGAAAAATTAGAATTGGTAACAAATTATATTTTGGCGATGAATTAGTTGCAGAAGTTGTAGACAACACAACATCAAGGGGGAGAACAATTCGTTTCTTATTTGATGGACCTAATTCGGAGTTATATGAAACTTTAGATTCTATTGGCGAAATGCCTTTACCGCCATACATACAACGAGAATCTACAACTGCTGACAAAAGTCGATATCAGACTGTATTTGCAACTGAACGTGGTGCTGTTGCTGCGCCAACATCAGGAATGCATTTTACAAAAGAACTTATGGATAAACTTCGTAATAAAGGGGTAATATTAGCTCCTGTAACGCTACATATCGGTTGGGGGGCATACCGAAATGTAGAAGTTGAAGATTTAACAAAACATAGAATGGACTCAGAAAACTATTTCATTTCTGCTGAAAGTTGCGATGCTATTAACGAAGTATTACTCAACAAGCGAAAAAGAGTGGTCGTTTTAGGTAGCTCAACAGCTAGAGCATTAGAAACTAGTACTACTGCAGCTGGTCAGCTCAAACCATCAACAGGGTGGACCGATAAGTTTATGTATCCGCCTTACGAATTTAAAATTACACAAGGGTTCATCACAAATTTTCATCATCCCGAATCAACTTTACTAATGCTTGCAGCCGCTTTTGGTGGTTATGAGTTTGTAATGGAAGCTTATCAAGAAGCGATTGATAAAAAATATCGTTTCCAAGCATTTGGCGATGCCATGTTAATACTTTAGGCGAGAAAACAACCTTGAGTAATGGTTCTTATTGTTTGATACTTCCTGCAGCAGGTTATGGAAATCGAATGAATAGCGAAATTCCTAAGCCACTACTTTTATTAGCAGGAAAGTCAGTTTTGTATTGGTCAATAAAGGTATTTGCTTCAATTCCAGAATTGAAGCAAATAATTATTCCAACCCAAGAATCATTGTTCGAGCAAATTTCTGATATTCTCAACTCGGTTTTGTACGATTCAAATCGAGTTGATATAAAGGCAAATGTAATTGCAGGGGGAAAAGAACGGCTTTTTTCAATTGCAAATGCCTTACCAATTATTGAAAAAGAAATCGATTTGGTAATGGTTCATGATGCCGTTAGGCCACTTGTCTCTATACATTCAATTCTAAATTGTATTGAAAAAACAAAAACCTCAAAAGCTTGTATTCTAGGCTTACCCTTGAGAGAGACAATTAAACAGACAGATGATAATGGTAAAGTACTTTCAACTCCAGATAGAACTACTCTTTGGTCCATTCAAACACCTCAATGTTTTAGTAAAAGTCTCTTAGTTGAAGCATACGAAGTGGCTTTGAAACAGAATTATTTTGGTACAGATGATTCGTCAGTTGTCGAATTTGCAGGTTTTCCAGTAATTGTTAGTGAAGGTAATTCTGAAAACATAAAAATCACTTACCCTGTAGACCTACAACTTGCTGAACTTCTTATGTTGAATCATAAAAATTAATGGTAAAGAAATAGAATGATTCGAGTTGGTTTTGGTTATGACACACATCAATTAGCAGAAGGCAGAGAATTCATACTTGGAGGTATTAAACTCAAGTATGAAAAAGGCTTGTTAGGTCACTCAGATGCTGATGTTTTATTGCATGCAATAACAGATGCAATTTTAGGAGCTGCTGCTTTAGGTGATATTGGCGCTCATTTCCCTGATACTGATAGCGATTTTAAAAATGCTGATTCCAAAATTTTACTAATAAAAGCTTACGAATTAGTAAAACTGAAAGAGTATGAATTGGTCAATATAGATTCAACAGTTATTTTAGAAAAGCCCAAATTAAGACCTTTTATTGATGAAATGAGAAATGTAATTGCAGTGTGTTTAGGAACCGCTGTAGATAATATCTCTATCAAGGCAACAACAAACGAAAAGATGGGTTTTGTTGGTAAAGGGGAAGGATGTGTTGCAATGGCGGTTGCGCTCATCCAAAAAACAAATAATAAAATGAATAATCAGTAATTGTCTTAAACTTTATGTTTGATCAATTCACACAATTAGTAGTAGATTGGATTCAGGTTCAGCCGCTTCTATTAATTTATTTATATTTTTTCCTTATTTCCTATTTAGAAAATGTTTTTCCACCAATACCTGGAGATGTGTTAGTCGCTTTTGCAGGGTATTTGGTTGCTGAATCAATGATAGATTTTACATTGGTCTATCTCGTAACAGTAGTTGGCTCGGTTATTGGCTTTTATCATGTATATCATTGGGGAAGTAAATGGGGACAAGCTATTTATTCAGAAACAGAAAAACACTGGATATTAAAGTTTTTAGATATTAAATATATTGAGAAAGGCCGTTCTTGGATGGAAAGGTTTGGCCAACTAGTGGTAATAGCTAACAGATTTTTAGCAGGAACTAGATCAGTAATTGCTTTAATTGCAGGAATGACTCATCTATCTAAAGTAAAAACAACAATTAGTAGTACAATTAGTTCATTGATATGGAATGCTATATTAATAGGTTTAGGTTGGATGATACATAAAAACTGGCAGGAAATAGGTGTTTATCTAGCTAATTATGGTAAAGTTGTAATGGTGATTATTCTCTTATTTGCGGGAATAAAATGGTATTTAAGCAAAAAGAAAGTAATTAATGAAAATAAAATTGGATAAAAATTAAACTTCTGAGTATATTTTAATTCTGTGCATATTGACAAGTCTTAAAAATCTTGTTACTTTTGCCTTCCTTTGAAACGCTGGTGTAGCTCAGTTGGTAGAGCAGCGGTTTTGTAAACCGCCGGTCGTAAGTTCGAGTCTTATCACCAGCTCCAGTAGAAGGGGGAGATTCCAGAGCGGCCAAATGGGGCAGACTGTAAATCTGTTGTCTGACGACTTCGCAGGTTCGAATCCTGCTCTCCCCACTCAAAGCGGGCGTAACTCAACTGGTAGAGTGTCAGCCTTCCAAGCTGAATGTTGCGAGTTCGAGCCTCGTCGCCCGCTCGAAAATGTATTTGACAGAATTAATTCTGGTGATCGTGTGCTTCTACACTTCTCATGGTTAAGTCTGTCTGACAGTCTGAGGTGCGAACTTCCTTGAAAGGCCGCTGTAGCTCAGTTGGTAGAGCACTTCCATGGTAAGGAAGGGGTCACCGGTTCAAATCCGGTCAGCGGCTCAGAAAAAAATATAACCACTATCAATCTATCCAATCCTATAAGAGGTAACTCAAGATGGCTAAAGAAGCATTTAATCGCAATAAACCCCACGTTAATATTGGTACTATAGGTCACGTTGATCACGGTAAAACAACATTAACAGCGGCAATCACAAAAGTATTGAGCGAAAAATTTGGTGGTTCCGCCAAAGCTTTCGACGAGATTGACAACGCTCCTGAAGAGAGAGAACGCGGTATTACTATCGCTACTGCTCACGTTGAGTACGAAACAGTTGCTCGTCACTACGCTCACGTAGACTGTCCAGGACACGCCGATTATGTAAAAAACATGATTACTGGTGCTGCTCAAATGGATGGTGCTATTATCGTAGTAGCTTCAACAGACGGTCCAATGCCACAAACTCGTGAGCATATCTTATTAGCTCGTCAGGTTGGTGTTCCTTCCTTAGTAGTATTCATGAACAAAGTGGATATGGTTGATGACGAAGAGTTATTGGAATTAGTAGAGATGGAAGTTCGTGAACTTCTAGACAAATACGAATTCCCTGGTGATGATACTCCTGTAATCAAAGGTTCTGCACTTGGTGCATTAAACGGCGATGCAAAATGGGTAGCTACCGTTATGGAATTAATGGATGCAGTTGACTCTTTCATTCCAACTCCAGCACGTGCAGTTGATAAACCATTCTTAATGCCTATTGAGGATGTATTCTCAATCACAGGTCGTGGAACAGTTGCTACTGGTCGTATCGAGCGTGGTATTTGTAAAGTAGGTGAAGAAGTTGATATCGTGGGTATTAACGAGGACAAAATGAAATCAGTAATTACTGGTATCGAGATGTTCCGTAAGTTACTTAGCGAAGGTCAAGCTGGTGATAACGCTGGTTTGTTACTTCGTGGTGTTGACAAGAACGATTTGGTACGCGGAATGGTTATATGTAAACCAAACAGCGTTAAACCTCATACAAACTTCGAGAGCGAAGTGTACATCTTAAGTAAAGATGAAGGTGGACGTCATACTCCATTCTTTATGGGTTACCGTCCACAGTTCTACTTCAGAACAACAGACGTAACAGGTATTTGTACCCTTCCAGAAGGTGTTGAAATGGTAATGCCAGGCGACAATGTAAAATTAGGTGTTGAATTAATTCAACCAGTTGCTATGGAAGAAGGCTTACGCTTTGCTATCCGCGAAGGCGGACGCACAGTTGGTGCCGGTGTTGTAGCTAAAATTAACAAGTAAGGAAAAGTTCTGTGGCAACGCAACAGAAAATTAGAATCAAATTAAAGTCTTATGATCACAATCTGATTGATAAATCAGCTGAAAAGATTATCAAGACCGTAAAACAAACTGGAGCAGTGGTATCGGGTCCGATACCACTTCCAACAGAAAAAACGATCATTACTGTAAACCGCTCTGTGCATGTTGATAAAAAATCACGTGAACAATTTGAAGAGCGTTCGCATAAACGTCTGATTGACATTCTTTCTACAGGTTCACAAACAGTTGACGCCTTGATGAAATTAGAATTGCCTTCTGGTGTTGATGTCGAAATTAAAGTATGATTTTAACAATAATCAATTAATCTGATACAATGAGCGGATTATTAGGTAAAAAAGTGGGAATGACAAGCATCTATGATGCCGCTGGTAACTTTGTTCCCGTTACCGTGATCGAAGTTGAGCCGAATGTGATTACCCAAATCAAAACGGAAGAAACAGACGGTTACAATGCGGTTCAACTTGGCGCTTTTGAAAAGCGTGAAAAGTCAGCAACTAGCGCAGAAAAAGGTCACTTTAAAAAGGCCAATACTACTCCTAAGTTAATAGTTAGAGAATTTCGTGATTACTTACCAGAAGGTTTAAGTGTTGGTGATTCATTAAAAGTTGACGATGTTTTTTCAGAAGATACTGGTGTTGATATAGTCGGTATCTCAAAAGGAAAAGGCTTCATGGGCGTTGTTAAAAGACACAATTTTGCTGGTGTTGGTGGTCGTACTCACGGTCAGCACAACAGAGGAAGAGCTCCAGGTTCAATTGGGCAAGCTTCTGATCCATCACGTGTTTTTAAAGGAATGAAAATGGCTGGAAGAATGGGTAATGCAAGAGTAAAACAACAAGGTCTAAAAGTTGTTCGCATGATTACTGATTCAAACCTTATTTTGGTTCGTGGTTCTGTACCAGGTCCTAAAGGCGGTTATTTAGAAATTCATAACAGTTTATAATTACGGTAGTTGATATGGAAATAAACATCTTAAAACAAGATGGTTCGGATTCTGGTCGTAAGATCGTGTTAAACGAAGCCATTTTTGGAATTGAACCAAACGACACCGTTATCTATGAAGATATTCGCTCTTACTTAGCAAACCAACGTCAAGGTACTGCTAAAGTTAAAGGTCGTTCTGAAGTAAGAGGAGGCGGTAAAAAAGCTTTCCGTCAAAAAGGTACTGGTGGAGCACGTCGTGGTTCATTACGTTCACCTTTATTACCTGGTGGTGGAACAAGTCATGGTCCACAACCTAGAGATTATGTTGTACGTTTGAACAGAAAAGCTAGAAATTTAGCGAGAAAATCTGCTTTATCTTACAAAATTAAAGACAATAAAATAGTTGTTGTTGAAGATTTAAGCTTTACAGCGCCTAAGACATCTGATTTACTCGCTGTTTTAAAATCTTTAAATCTATCAGATAACAAAGTTTTGATTTTAACGCCTGGTACTGATATGAATGTTTTCAAATCAGGTAGAAATCTTAGAAAAGTAGCAGTACTTGAAGCGAATAAGCCAAGCACCTATGAAATCGTCAATGCAGGAACTGTTGTTTTATTAGAAAGCGCATTATCTGTTTTAGAGACTTCATTAACCTTAGAAAGTAAAGAGGCTTAAGATGAAACACAGTATTGTTCAACCCTTAATAACTGAAAAATTAACTGCTCTCCAAGCAAGTAATAAATTTGCTTTTGAAGTAGATATTACAGCTACAAAATTGCAGATTAAAAAAGCAGTTGAAGCTTTATACCCCGACGTAAAGGTAAAAGCAGTTAACACTATGATTGTACCTACTAAACCAAAAGGTCGCTTTACAAAAGGCGGTTATGTGAGTGGCAGATCCCGTAAATGGAAGAAAGCTATTGTTACTCTACATGAAGGTCAATCAATAGATTTTTATAGTGAAGTTTAAAGTTTGTTGAAAAAGAATGGCAACTCGTAAGCTTAATCCAATTACTCCAGGTACCCGTCACCGTATTGCTCCGGTTTTTAATGATGTTACTACATCTAAACCAGAACGTTCTCTGCTTGTTAAAAAATCAGGCACAGGCGGTAGAAATGGAAATGGTCGTATCACCTCACGTCACAGAGGTCAAGGTCATAAAAGACGTTATCGTTTAATTGACTTTAAAAGAAATAAATTTGATATCCCTGCAAAAGTATTAACGATTGAGTACGATCCAAATCGTACTGCAAGAATTGCTTTATTGGCTTATGCCGATGGTGAGAAAACGTATATAATTGCTCCGGATAAATTAAAAGTTGGTGATACTGTTCAAAACGGTAAATCAGCTCCACTTGAAGTAGGAAATACACTTCCTCTTCAAAACATGCCAACAGGTACAATCGTTCATAATGTTGAAATGATTCCTGGTAAAGGCGGTCAACTTGCTAGAAGTGCTGGTGTTAGTGCTCAACTAGTGGCTAAAAGTGAAAAATTTGCCACTTTACGTTTGCCTTCAGGTGAAGTAAGAATGGTTCCCGTTATTTGTCTTGCTACTATAGGAACTACAAGTAACCCTGATCACTTCAATGTTACTATGGGTAAAGCTGGTCGTAACCGTTGGAAAGGCATTCGCCCACAATCTCGTGGTGTTGTAATGAATCCAGTTGATCACCCGATGGGTGGTGGTGAAGGTAAAGCTACTGGTGGACATCCAAGATCACCTTGGGGTCAAAAAGCTAAAGGCTTAAAGACTCGTTCACGTAAAAAGCTTTCTGATAAGTTCATTGTAAGAAGACGTAAAAAATAGTTCTGACTAATATGCCAAGATCACTAAAAAAAGGCCCTTT
>Ga0210025_1001392_pt1 | contig 26344 bp, 25 predicted proteins | sample CryGeyme20150102_FD_183989 | JGI IMG/M metagenome (GOLD analysis project Ga0210025, IMG submission 183989) | Groundwater microbial communities from Crystal Geyser aquifers in Utah, USA - Crystal Geyser metaG 2015-0102 (SPAdes) (version 2) | ecosystem: Environmental > Aquatic > Deep subsurface >... | reverse complement strand
TTAGGTCGTGTGCCTATGCCTGCTCTGTATACACACACACACCACTAGTTTGCTCCTACTATTATCATAATATTCAATATTTACTCTAATATTCATGTAGTCTCCACACTAGCTTTTTACGGTTTAAAAGGACGAAAAGCCCTGGTGGCCGTGGGAGCTTTCTCTGCTGGCACGGCTCAAGGAGCAAGGCGGCAAAAGTTGCAATCATTGAAAGCGTATTTCGCTCAGTGTCACTTTCGCTTTTGTTCTTCCTTGGAGCGAGCCCTTTTCCGCGCACAGAATTACCACTCGGCGTTGGCCATGCTTTCCTAACTGGAGATAGCAGTGTGCAGCTGGCAGTGATATATTTCGGAATGGTGGTCATGGGACACCTTGCTTGTGTCGCCTCAAAGAAGGCTAACGAAGTAACTATTCCATCCCTCCCTTTTAGTAGACTGTTTGTTGAAATCTTATTGTAAAAATGCTGGGCCATTCCTGCTAGACATGCCAACACGAACACCCTATTATGATAGTAACTACTATTCTAATTTTTAGTATTTAATTCACTATTCTCTTGTTGTTCCATTGGTAAGATGGGCGTCACTCCCTCCAAAGAGTGTGCTTAACACGTAAGCTTGACTCAGAAGCATTTCTATTTCTGTGTCACCCCAGTCATCAGTAGGCATCGCCTTTCAACAAGAAAAGAAGAGGAACGATGTGAGCCTAAGGTACAACAACAAAAGGCAGTGAATACTGTTTCAAATCCAAAATCTTTATCGACTTTGTCACGTACCTGCATGAAACCAAAAAGTTCATCGAAGCTCATGGACCGCAATTGATTGGAGAATTGGCACAAAAACGCTGCGCAAACGTAGACGTGAAATCCTTCAAATCCATCATTTTCGCTAATATACGTGTCCCAGAGCCGAATCACGCACTTTAATTTGAATTCTCGCAACAGCAAACAATTCATCCATTTGAAAGCAAATTGCATAAATTCAATGCCCGTGTCTCGCAAATGACGACATAGCTCGGCGTCGATTCGATTTACCAGTTCTTCTAATCGTAAGACCATTCTTTGGACACCAGGTTGATCCGAAGTGTAATGATCTTGAATACCAGCCAAGAGGTTGGTCAAACACCAATAGCAATCTGCTTCTACTTCCTCCAATCTCTCATCCGTCACCGATTCCATAATACTTCCGTCCAGAACAGTGTCGTAGTCGACAATACTATCTTCTTCAAACGTAGTATCATTTACACGTTCCGTGATGGTGCTGCTGCTGGTTGTTGTCGTAACGTCCTTCTTGTTTGGATTCGTCGTCTCTGTTAAAAAGGCAACAATCAGTGGCATGGCCAAATCATTAATGCCTTGTACGTAACTGGAAGCTGGATGTCTCATGGCCCAAATGTAGAGAATTCGTGTCAACAATTTTTTGATCCGTTCATTTCGAAAGAGCTGTACTTCTGGTGCCGTTCGTGGAACATCTACCAACACTTGTCGCAAAACTTCCTGTTCCTGTATGGTCCGACTGTTGTCGTCGATATCGTAATGCTGTCCAATGGCATCCTTGTATTCGGCTCGTTTCCTTTGCAACGTATGTTGTCGTCGAGAAGCATTTGTGGGAAGGTATCCAAAAATAATTTTCCATGAGTGTGGTCGATATCGGGGCTACTCATGAATGTATTGTCGTGGGTGCATGTGTATGAGTAGTATTATGTTGTGCGTGAGTGTTTTAATTGCAATGTTATGATTATTTTGTGCGAGAGGAAAGTGTAGATCCATTTTTTTTGGAAACGTGAGGTCCCAACGCCAAAAAACCATGCATACAGATTTTTCTATTGAAAATCTCTCAACATTTTTCGGACGAAAACAAAAACACGTACCGGAATTCCATTCCACGCCAATGTTTTTAAATCGTTCATATTGACAACAGCAACCGCAAAAATCTTTTCAAACTGAAGTTCCTTGTAGGATTTGGGTACGGCCGCAGATGCTCGACGGTGGTCACTGCTGTTGTTGTTATTGTTGTTGTTGTTGCTGCTGTTACCAGTGTTTGTCATCGCAGATTGACGCGAAGGAGTTGGTGCCGTTTGAGATCGTTGTAAGGTATTGCTATTAGGAGAAACGATTGCCGTCGTTTTTTCAGCAGTAGATGCAGTCGCGAGATTGGTTGTACTAGCAGTACTCGATTGAGCCTCGGTGGGGAGAACTGTATCCTCGAGTGTTGCTACTGCTGCTGCTGCTACTATTGCTGCGGATGACTCTGGATGTAACTGTTTCTGTACTGGTTCAATTTCACTGTTCCCATCATCGTTATCAACAGTTGTCGTCGAGAAGGGAGGAGGAGGTTCTGTTTTATTTGGTTCTTCTTCTTCTTCTTCTTCTGTCACATTGGAATGTTCAGACGAAAATGATTCTTCTTCTGCAACATCATTGTTGTCTTCATCATCATCATCATCTTCTTCTTCATCTTCATCTTCACCGTCATCATCATCGTCAGAATCATCATTGACGAGCAACGAGCGTCTCAAAAAACCTGGCAGGGAAGTTGGAGGTGTAGAAGCCATGTTCTACTTTTACTCTTTCTTTGTGAATAAAACTGTAACTGCAAATTGTAACTGTAGTTGTGATTCGTTCAAAGCAAATGTATGGCTAATAGTAGTCTAGTAGTAGAAAAACAAAATGCACAAGGCAGATGAAGAATAGAAGACTACTTATTCACTACTGGCAATAAGTCGCAGTCTGTTGGCATTTGTTTCCTTTTTCCTTTGATAAGTACTAATAATATATTACTAGTATTTATGCAAGGTCTTTTTTTGGTTGGATACGGTTTTTATTATTATTTTTTGCTAATTACTCTATTGTTAATGTCCTTCTCATGGGTTATCGAGATGAGTTTCAAACCACCCGGACAATTGAAGATACTTTTTGTTTGCCCGAGCTATCGATTGCGTAAACAACCAAAACTACTCGTTAACAACTACTCGGAGTAGTCTAGCTAGCTAGTACGAGTAGACTACCTAGTACTGTACTCAGGCCTCATCACATCGGACTAGTAGTAGTAGAACATCGACAGCAAGAACAGCTCCACTAGAGCAGACAAAGCAATGATTACTACTATTACAAAAACACAACCAAAACACAAGAACTACCATTAAAAAACAAAACAAAACAAAACAAAACAAAACAACACAAACACACAAAAGCATGTCTCGTTCTGCACTGTGGCATCAAGAAAAGAATGTACAGCGTCGTCAGCAAGAGGCAGATGAAGCATGGGAGGCTGTCATCGAAGAAGGACGGAACAACCAGCGCAACAACAACAGCAAGAACAACAAGGTACTTGCTCTTTGGGGACCAGACGATAGCTTTCGATTGGAACCCATGTTGTTGAACAATATAAAAAAGTCCAATTATTTTATCAAAATATGTCAAGAAATTCACGATTGGACTAGTTTGGTCGATGAAATTTATTATAGAGTCGATCACATGGAGCCTTGGGCTGTAGGTACGTATGTTTGTATATGTGGGTGGGTGGGTGAGAGAGTGCGTGAACGAAAAAGAGAAAGAGTTATACATGGGTTGAAGAGCAGTTGGTTGGAATTGCAAAGTCAAATCGTTCTCAAACAGCATTGTTGTCTTTGTTTTTTGTTTCCTCTTTCTCTTTTTTGCTGTTGTTGTTGTGTTGTTGTGTTGTTGTGTTGATGTTACTTGTATTGTTGTTTGTTGTTTGGCAGGTATGTAAAGGTGTAATAAGGTGAACCAACACTTTTTTAACACACTTTAAAAAAGGTTGTTGAGATATAAAAATAGCATTCACAAACAGCAACAACAAATCCATATGATCTGGTGTTTATTCAATGGTATGGTTGTTTAGAGGGAGGAAAATATTTAATTCGCTCTGTGCATGTAGTGGATGGAACAAAAGCATCGTTATTCCATCCCACTTTTTGGAAATATAAGAGCCGTGTCTTACCCTGTTCTCTCTCTCACACACACACATGAATAACAGGTGGCGTCAAAACACCATCCACTGGATTTTGTCTCCTGTTACGACTGTTGACCATGCGCAGTACAATCAATCAAATGACCCTGATGCTCAATCATGTTGATTCACCCTACATCCGAGCCATTGGATTTTTGTATTTGAGGTATACCTGTGAACCACCGCATTTATTTTCGTGGTTTCAACCGTTTCTCTTCGATGAGGAACCCATTCAAGTCCGGGCCAGCAAAAAGACAGCAATCTCACAGCAAGGAAGAAATGGTGGCGACGGAAACGCAACCACAGATCATACCATTGGATCATTTGTTCGTATGCTCTTGTCATCGCGTGATTATTGTGGAACGACGCTGCCACGACTTCCCATACAAATTGAACGTGATATTCAAGTGGCACTGTTACAGGCGGAAAAGATTCAAAAGCGTGCCGACACTCATTTTCGCAACAAACGCACAATGGAATTGTTTCAAACATTAGGATCAAAAGTAATGGCCACGTACGAAGATGAAGACAATCCTTTGACATGGTACGAAGCAGAAGTAGACCGTGTTATCTTGCGAGGCGAAGACGGAGAGCTGTTGAAACGCCCCAAGTTCGTTGTCACATTTACAGAATATGGCAATACTGAGATTGTTACTTTGGGTGAGATGGATGTCATTGACGGGCCATTTTACAAAGAAGATATGGCAAAGGGCAAAGAAAAGGTCGTTGATGCCTACGAGGAAGTCCGTCGAAGAGAGCAAAATTCTGTGACGGCGTCGGGAAGAGATTACCATCGTCGGCCACCCACAACGAAGGATAGCTTGGCGGCTCCCACTAGTAACAGGGGATCTTCTTCGGATCGCGGTCGACACCTCAGCTCCAGTCCATCTCGAGGAGGAGGAGAAGGTACGAGTCGACGCGGGTACAACCAGAGTCATACAAATAAAAACACGACAGAAAAGCGAGAACCGAACGGCAAGCCGCAAGTGGCACGAGAAAAGGTACCTCCACCAGCCCAGCTCAAACGTACAGCCGAGGAAACTGCATCAACGAGGGAAAAGAAACGCAAGCTTTTGGCGAAGTACGGCTAATTTATAAATTTGGATTCGACACTTTACTTGTACAGTACTCCATTGTAGTAAGATTAGCTCCCATCAAAGTCGTTTCAGGGCAAGCTCCTTGCTATTTTATTGGATGAAGGCCAACACGTTTTGGTTGATGTCCAACCGATGGCGGAATTGCCTAAAAACTAGTGATCAATCCACTTTAGTTATCAATCCACTATAGCTTTCGTTCATAAAAGCTTTCGCGGGGCGCTCCCTATGATGGAGATTAAGAATGTTGTTTGGCTTTTGCGCCATCATCGTGTTATATATATATTTCATGGCCGTCGTGGTATTGATCATATTATCATGTGGATACTTTTTTCTTCTTGCCCATTGAAAATGATGAACGACGAAGAGGCTGCACCAGCGTCCATACATATCCTGATGTTTGGTCCAGTTGCACTCCCGTAGACAACGCGAGTAATTGATTGTTCGTTGGATCGATAATAACGTGTGGTCTGGCCCTGGTATCCACTCTTATCGTTTTACCATTTTCGAATACAATCGTTTCATTGTAGGCGTCTGTGTTAGCATACCTCCAGGAAACTCCATCCAATGAAAATGCGTGGCGTCCATTGGCACTGCACTGACCCAACATGCAACGAGTTGATTGTTCATCATGCCACAATGCATGGTACGCCAGTCCAACATCACTGGTCCTCGTCGTCCAAATATTACTGGGATCCTCGGATCCCGATCCTCCCAAAACAAAAAGGGGTTCTAGATGGGGCTGATAGGTCGAAGGATCCTTCCAGTTGGACGCCCAGAGTCTATGAGGAATCGTTAGCAAATTCGCAGTTTCGCATCGTCGCCAGAGTCCCAGAAAGCTAGAATCGTTTAATATAATTCCATTGAGATTGGAATCGCACCACACAAGTTTGTGAGTCTTGTTCCAGTAGTCCGCATTCCATTGACTCGAGTTGAAGACAAGAACGGGCTCACTCCAGGGTCCTTCGGGATGGAATGCCCAAAGCATGTAGGTATCTCTTGGTTGTGGTAGTTTTTGTGGTGACCTTGATCTGCCATTGCTTTTGCGACAATCGATTGGTGTTATGACGCGCGACGGTGGTGGTGATGCCGTAACAAATAAAACAATTTCACCTGATGGAGCTTCCACAACGTTGGGTTCGTGAGCAAAGGTTGGAAGTATCACTTGTTGCTTTTTGTACGGTCCATAGGGCATTTTAGAAGTAGCTCGAATGACCTGACTGTTGGTCGTCCAATATTCGAGTCCACACTGCAAAACCATTTCGGATGCAAACATGTGATACATGCCTTGTCGGTAGATAACGGATCCACCCCAGGTCGAGGTATTATTAGAGAGCTGCAAGCCCGTATGGGAAATGACGGGCAAAAAATCGAGCTCTTCACAGCGACTACCCTTCCATCCCGAAAAGCAATGGCAGTTTCCAGATACTACTACCTGTTGTTTCGTATCTTTTTTCCTCAGCACTGTACACTCTCCGTTCATAGAACAATCGACAGATGTCCTGCAAACATCATCTCCAAGATTGTGAGTTGCAGTTTCCACTGCAATATAGTTGGCCAAGATTGTGATTATCCAAGCTTTGCGGAGCATTATTTTTTCAAAGATCTTGTTCGATATGAGATACTTATTCGATGGTTTTTGGTTTCACATCTTCCTAAACCTCATTTTTTCATAGAATACGCTTAACTCTATATTTAACACTAATCTTGTTGAGGAGCAACGAGAGCACTCTGTGCTACCGGTACTCAAGTAGTCTACTACTAGTAGCTAGCTAGCTAGCTAGTACTACTATGCTGGCGTAGTACTGGTATGGAACTCGCGTTCACTTCCTTGCGATTCTTTTTGGATCGTTCGATCGGAAAGCGAGCGCATACACAACAACAATACCAAACAAGCCAAACAACAATCAAATCCTAGATTAGCTAGATCCTACTACAAGCTCTAGCTAGTTGTAGTTGTAGTACAGCAGGCACAAACTAATAAACAAGAGAATAATAATTTCAAACTATCATCATGGCTTCCGAAAGTAATTCAATTCCCGTCATGTACAAGCCTGCCAATATGATGGAAGCTGGTCCTAATGGCAACAACTTGCAAACTGTGGCTGCCGCCCAGCATCCTGTGGAAATGATGCAGCGACGAGCTGGTACGTTCTACGTTCTACTAGTATAAGAGTGTCTTTTGGTTTCTGTTGCTGTTGTTGTTGTTGCCTTGTTTTGCACAGTGCACAATTGATTGTATCTTGTTTTCTGATTCGTTTTCTTTTCTACTCCTTCCTGTTTGGAATGGCTAAATACTGCAAATACATTTCTACTGTACGAATTACAACAATCCACCACCCCCTATCGATACCACCAAATGTCGTGTCATCACTACTGCTCTGATTTTCTATGCTCTGTTCTCTACTGAACTCACTGTAACTCTGTTTCCAGTGGGAAACACCTTTGGTAACAATCTAAACTTTGTTCGCTCGGTGTACGGAAGTGGCTTGGCCATGCGATTGGCAACGGAACAAAAGATTGCACGAGAACAAAATTTGGAAGCTCGTGCACCTGGTTTAGAGTCGTCTAATCTGTTCGGAGAAATTGTTAGTGGACGTGATACTACCATCGATTTTGCCGACTACTTGTCTTTGCCACAGAACCGTCCCATGGTTGTCAAGGAAAATCCCCATGCTGTCATTGAACATCGATTGGGAATGAAATGAGAGTAATGATTACATCCGGAAAAAACAAAACAAACCATTTAAACAATAGGGTCTGTAGTGATGATTGGAGCTCCTGCATACCTACGTATGTATCGTATCTATGCCCATCCATGCACACTGCCGAGGTTGGTCCCCCACATCCCACAGTAGAGACAGTCTAAAAAACAATAACAAACTCTTTTATACGGTACATACTGCAACAATCATAGCTTGAAGGCCTTTACTGCAGTAGCTAGAATTGGATTCGAGCCTGATTAAGCTAGAACACCTCGACTTTGAGAACCATCCCTCTTCACATAGGATGCGTGATTCACTGAAGAAAAACTACAATAGTAGTGCCATCATCAAAAAATGCTATAGCCATCAGCTTGCTACAATATTCTTGATACTTGCAGGATTTTTACTAAAATCTCGTTGGACCTCGTTCAATGCACAATGTGATATGTCGTCCATGATCACTTACAATTTTTGGATACCACGGAACTTGCTCATCTCTCTCCAACAAGTCCAGAAAATGCAATAGATCGACAGGATAAACATTGCCATTACTTGATCTGTCCGTATGCTCAATAAAAATAATCGTTCTGTCGTCGGACAAATGGCGCAAGCTGCACAACAGATCCTTTTGAGCATCTTTGAACAGGAGCACATCAGCGGCGACAATGACATCATACGTGGAGCACGGTAGACCTGCCAGCATGGCATCGTCGTCTCCCCAAAGCATTTCTCTCACTTGCACTTCTTTTGCTTGCTGCTGTTGGTCGGAGCCCGAGTGATGAGTATGCTGAATGTTTTGCTGGACATTAATTTTCAGCAAATCCAGCAAGGATCTTGTTTGAAGCTTTCTAGCGTCGTCGTGACGCAAAGTTGCCGGAAAGATAAAGCTCGCTTGGTCTGTTAGAGTCACATTGGCACCCATGGCAGCAATGGAAAGTCCCAGTGCTCCTGTTCCTGCTCCTAATTCAATAACATTTAACCCTTGCCAAGGACGCTTCGCGATTATTGCCGAAGAGCTTCGTGGTGTGTGACTAGTACTGCCGTGCTGGTCCAAATATGCCGCCAATCGACGTGCACCACTCCAGACGAATCCGCCTGAGCCGAGAGATGTCCACTGTTCAATCTGCAATTGCTTGGCAGTGTCATTGTTGCCAACACAAATGGTAGTGGACACAGACTTCAGCGGACAAAGTGCAAAGAAACATATATTGCGAATGTCTTCTGCACGATGCTGTAGCCGCGTAAACCATCGCATGGTTCGTGGAGCTGAGCGTGCAGACATGTTATTGTTGATGTACTATGGTGATTCTGACCACCTCGCAGTGGCAGCATTGACAGGGACAGCTGAGGCTGATGGATGAAAACAGTTAGACGCAAGGAATTTTTTAAAGCAGTGGTGGCTCGAATTTCTGTGAAGGGCCGAGAACAGACATTGGGAACTGTGTGCGGTGGAGTCAAGCTCCTGAACCTCTTCTGCGAAATTACCAGCTAGCTTTCGTGCCCAAGATTGGAACAAAAGCTGTTGGATTCCCAAGCTCGCAATGCGAAATCTGTGGGTGTCTGCATCGGCCAACATTGCAGCATAAGCATCGTTGAAGAGTGTGACAACGTATCCAAGGTCGGCAGCATCTCGAACGGCACTTTCCAAACATTGGTCGGTCGATGCAGTCATTCCGACATTCCCTTCAACTGTTGTCTATTAGAAACTAGCGCCTATCTAGCTATTTAGTAGCAGTCGGAGTATTGTACTAGCTACTAGTAGCTTCGGAGTAGAGCTTTTGTGAACGACATCATTATTATTCTAGCTAGTACCTGGTACTAGTACCAGCCAGTAGTAGTCTAGTACAGCCAGCACAGATGTAGAGTACTGGTAGTAGTTTCGTCAACTTGCTTGCTTTTTTTACTACTAGAATAATACTCTAGTAGTAGTAGTAATAATGCTACTACTGCTACTAATATTACTACTGTACAGTATTATGGAAACAGAATAATCGTTAGGGATAAAGCTATAAACGTGCAGACAGACGCCTTGAAACCAGACGATGTAAATTTTACTGAAACACTAACACAAACAAGCAACTCACTCAACCCGCCACTATTCCAAGGAGACAGTCTGCTCGTATACCATCAACACAGAATAACAAGATGGAAGAGCCACTAGATCTTATACGGCTATCCATATCCGAGACTGTTTTTGTCAAATGCAGAGGAGATCGAGAATTGCGTGGAAAATTGCATGTACGTTTCAAGGAAGTGGTGCATGTGCGCATGCTGCATCAGCAGCAAAGTCCGTTGAATTCTTCAGCTTATCCTTCCACTATTTTTTAATTCCCACCTTTTCATCGCTCTACAGGCCTACGACCAACATTTGAATCTTATTCTCGGAGACGTTGAAGAGACTGTCACAACTACGGAAATTGATGAGGAAACAGACGAAGAAATTGTCAAGAAGCAAACAAGACGAGTGGCCATGCTGTTCGTACGGGGGGATATCGTGGTGCTCATTAGCCCGCCTCTGAGAACAGGGTGAAAATTGTATTGTAATACAGTACATTTAACCGTTGAAAGGCAATAACTGCAACTGAAGCTTTTGTTTCTCTTGTACTAAACTAAATGGAGCATTGTTCAGAGTTCTGAGAAACAAAATCTATTATTACGCTTCAGTAGCTGCTAGCTAGAAACGTGTTTATTGAGTCTTCTTTTCACTTGGGAGAGCCACCACAGAAGAAAAAAAGGCATTCGTCGCCTCGGAAGTGGACGACGTTCTGCCGTTGGCAACCGACCGCGAACCAAAAGAGACGGCGTGACGGTCAGCTCCGAACGACGAGTTCGACCTGACGAAGCGGCTTTGTTGGACATCAGGTCGGACTTGCGCGTAATCTCGTTCCGGTGGCCAATCATAAAAGCGTTGAGACATGAGTGGTGAGTATGGTACCACCGCGTATTGCACTTCTCGTGGATCTACGGGTTTGTGGGCCTTCTTCTTTTCATCCTGCGAGATATGGCCTTGAAAGACTACCTGGTCCGCCGAAACTTCCATATCTTCTGCACCGGCTTCCAATTCTGGGATCTTTTTCGGCGGAAGAATTCCTCTCTTTCGCATGATGCGAATGGCATAATTCTGAGGACCAACAAACCACAAACCGAAGAAGAAGAGAAACAGTCTCCAGGGAAAGATGAAGAGGATAATTACCAGGGCAAAACCAAACAATGAAACCCAAAAGGTTAAAAACGGGTCTCTCCAAGTCATGACGTTGAAGAGGGCCCGAAACGCACAGAGGAAACTGTGAGAAGCACCAACTATGGGCTCCACATACTGGCCAACCCTTGCCACTACCGGATTAGAGTGAGAATACTGCCCCACGTTCAGTAATTTGTCCAAGTTTTGAGAGACTCCAAGTTTTCGTCTCTTTGCACTTCGATTGTGGTGGCCAAAATAACGAGAGTTCGAGTTCTTTACCACATAAGTTCGATCGTTGAATTTATGCAACGTGAGCTCGTGCATCTTTTCCTTCACTTCGTTGAGATCGTCCGTCAGGCGTTTGCGACTCTTTTTCTTGTCACTCCCTGCATTAGCATCGTAGTCTATGTCTTGGTCGGGCACTGTGAGACCAGCGATAGTATTCCCTGGCGGTTCGTCAATCAGAGAATTATAATCATCATCTACATCTTCCAGGGATAACACGTCTTCTTCGTCATCGTCATACTCATCGACTTCAATAACGTCATCGTCGTCAAATGTACCACTTATTGTGCCAGATCCTGCAACGGGATGATAACCTCCCAGTAGCTGTTGCTCCACTCCGTCTGCCTTGCTCTGTATTTCTGGATCGTCTAACGCAGGCGCATCGTTTGGAGAACCGTAAAAGAGTTCGTTGGAACTACGCCGGATACTTTCGACTGTACTATGTCGGATGGTCTCGACACCTTGCGCCAGAGGGGACACAACATACGTCAAAGGGGAGACGACATGCCTAACACTTGACTTTCCAAGCTTATATCCACTCATTGCACCAGATTTGCCGGTCTTGTAGCCAGTCCTTATACCGCTTTTGATGGGAGGAGCCAAATAATGAACGCCTGTACGGAGACTGCCTGTGATTGGTGACACAACGTACTGAAGTCCAGTCACTTCCGTCACTTTATCACCCACATCAATCAAACCACTCGCGGCCTCTTTGACAGTGCGAGTGCCTGTCTTTCGAATAAAGCCGACCGTTCCAAATCTCTGCTCTTCGCAATCGTAGTCGTTCATACCAGATTTATCCTTTCGCATCATTCTGGGCATTTGAGGGAAAACCCCGGTCTTTCTAGAGCTGACGTTTGTGTTGACCATGGCGCCACCAGAAAGTGTGCTTAATCTCTTCTTTCGCGATACTAATGAATCAGTAACTTTAAATTTTGGATAGATCTTTCCATCAGCAAAAGGAAACTCGAGATGATCCTTTACTACTACATTTGTGTCGTCGAGGGCTGACCCCTCCTGGTTCATGAAGCCCATGGCCCGAAAGAGCACCTTGCCTCTTGGTTCATGGGTTTCGAAAGTGTAGTTGATGACCGGAGTATTATTGATTGTCTCTGTTTCGTACCTCATATTCAAGGGAGCAATCGCGGAAGGCCGATTTTCGTTTGGTCCCTGCAAGAGCCCCAACAGCAATTCTTCCCAGGATGGAGGGACAAAACCCCTTGCAGCAGGCCCATCCATCCCGTACCTTGCATAGTTTCGAAAAAGAAGCAACATAAAGTAGGAAGCCACATATGCGGGAACCAATGAAAAGGCATTCATGTACACGCAGTGCATCCAAGCAAAAAAGACAAACGCAGAGGTCAACACGTTGTCCCATTCACGCAGTTCCTTCAGAGTAATTTTGAGAATGTTCATGACCTGTTTTCGGGTAAAATTTATCTCCCGAAGTGTAGCTCGCAGCTGTTGGAATGAAAATCTCCCAGGTAGATGTGCACCATGAGCTGTGATCGCCACGTTGCGGAATGCCCGACTTGAACCGCACGCCACAAACGTGTCGACGTTGGGTCTAAAGTTTCGTGGTCTCGATACCTTTTCTGGAAGGTAAGAAAGAAGAGCTCCACGTAGATTGCTCCATTCTAGCCGGAATCTCAATCGAATTGCTCCACGCCTTCGACGAGAGTAAACATGCGCGGAAAGTCGCAAGGGCAAAGTGACGTCATAAGTCGACCCCGGTCGCAGTCGGCTTACATCCAAGACGACTCGTCCATTGAAATCGTCCTTCTGAGATTTTTCATCGTCAAAGACGCCAATGTAAACTCTCGCAAAACCATGGTGAAGGGGAATGTCACAGGCTCGCTGAGTTTTGGATAACCAAATTGGAGATGCTTTGTTTTTTATCACATCGGTACAAAATGCGTAAGGGCCGCAGACAACGTACACTACGGCATCCGTCTGACTATACCGGTCTAGTTTTGGAAAGCCTAAACCTTGCAAAATTTCCAACTTGAGACTCCCTATTTCTGGTCGTTTTGATGGATTGTTCGGTACGTCAAGCTGGCATTTGTTTTTTCGTAAATCATAAAAGACTTCAGATGGCTTTTCCATTTCCTCTCGTAATTCGCTTTCGGTCATCCACACGTGAGGATAAACTGATTCTGGTAGTACTCTGTGCTCCTTTTCGCGGCAACCACGTCGTCTGCTGAAATTGAGACCAATACTCACATTGGAAGAGTCCAGTTCTTGTGTTGCATCCAGTTCCTTGCTTTCTCGAGCAAACGCCGCAGAGGCAGCACTTCTCGTCCGGCTGCTCGACAATCGTACAGCAGGTGCTTTCAGAGAAGTCAATACAGACTTTTTGCGTTGAAAATCAGAAGACATTCGATGAATTCGTGAGAACGCCTTTAACCAAAGTACCTTTTCATTTCCTCCCTTGAGACATTTAAAATAAAATCGCAAAGGCTTCCCTTGTTCCTTGGCCAGTTTAATTTCTCGATTCAGAACATTGTCTTCCAAGTGATCTCCAGCAGTCCCGTTTATAAACTTCATAGAGCTCTCTTCCTCTTGGGATGTTTGATCATCGGCGTCTGCAAAATAAGATTCTCCACTAGAAGTGCTTTTGTCATCGTTTGTGTCCAATTCCGAGGAAAGCGTAGATGAAGTGGGAGTAACCTCTGTTCCCTGTTGTGTCACTACTTCAACGACAAAGCTGGAGCTGTCGTTGGATACATCCTTGACGTGCCAAGAAATCTCGGCAGGAATCCGTAAGGCCAAAACATCACTCTCTCCCAATTGGGATAAATTTTTGTTGTTTTTAATAGACTCTCCCATGGAACCTCGTCGATGGAGCTTGGAAGACTTCTTTTGGGGGATGTATGTCGGCGTTCCTTGGTTTTTGTGCCCTGTCGTAAATCGATAGCAAGATAAACTCCCATCTATCAAATCTAGCACCACGTATCTCTTGGTCCAAAACATGGAAACGGTACCAAGCGTAGTAGAGGAAAAACTTCTTCCTTTCCGCCAATACAACACCCCCTCCAAGGAAGCGGGTTCGTTACCAGAAACACCAGCATCATCTTTGTTACCTTGAGATAATGTTGTATCGACGCCTAATGTGACAGTTAACCTTTGTTGGTTTTCGACATGAGCTGCTGAATGGGACGACGGCGAGAGTAGGTCTTGTTGGTCCATCGTGAAGTTTTTCGGTGCTGGTTGGTTGAGAGAGCTTTGTTCCCGTTCAATTGCACATTCAAGAAAGTAGATGGGAGGTAAAAAGAAGAAATTATACCGGTGTTGTTAGTTATGAGATAGACCTTTGGTCGCTGCTGTTCGGTTCGTGTTGCTGTCTTGTTTGTTGTTGTTCTCGTGGTTGTTTTGCCGGTTTGCCGGTGAAGCGAGAAATAGAAGTAATACAGTACGGAGTAGTAGTTTCTCACACTCCGTACATGTGATTCTTTGGCCAACCGTTGCGCCCGTTCAATCACGAGGAGACGTAAATAATAAACGGTACTCGAATGGTAATAAAAATGAGGCACTATCGTGGGGCTTTAACGCAACTACAGCAGACGCTCAGGTACTTAGTACAGTAATTGTTAGTCATCGTATCATTTAGTACTCAGTATTGAATACTAGTAGCTAGTAATACATACTGGTGTACCAGTAGGTGATAGTAGTAGCTAGGGATTAGTTTGCATCTCATCCTACTATCAAGTACTAGTAGAGTACTAGAGTAGTTTAGCTAGAGTGTCTGATACTCAATATGAAGACATCGTCCCAGGTTCGGCGAAAAGGAGCCCATCCACCGGTAAGCAAAAACTTGGAGGTGTCCATGTCCTGGCCTTCGTCGAAGGGAGATAGTGTGGCAGCATTCCTAGGCTCGGGAAAGGCCTCGCCTTGTTTTTCGTTCAAAAGCATGCTCCATCTGCCTGTGCATTCCTGATCAAGATCGTCTACTACCTGCAGGGCCCAAACATCCCCTTTTGGATTCAGACCAGCATCTGTGGTCTCGGCGCCACCAAAAAGAATGCCATATTTTCCATTGTGCGCTACCAAACATGCTCCAGCGCGAGGGGATGGACAATCGGCATCCTTTCCAAGAACTACCTGTTTCCATTCCCAGGTCTCCGTGTTCAAGACGTGCGATTGATTGGACATAGTCCCGTCCTTGGTGGCACCACCAAAGAGCAAGACGTGTGTATCGTCCAACATGGTAGCCGCGTGCAAACCAAGACTTCCGGGACTTTGTCCAGTGGTCGGCTGTTGGGTGTAGCTTTCTGTTTCTGGATCAAAAATCCACACATGACCTGTACATCGATGATTGTGAATCAATATCTTTGGTTTCGCACCCGGCAAGACGAGGGCAATGTGTCTGCTGGTTGGTCCATCCGGGAAGTTTTTCAGCTCCTTCCACTGCAACGAGTCCAGATCCAAACACGACACAGATTCCAAAATGGACCCTCCAGTCCCTTCGGTTTCCGGATCCCAGCCACCAATCAGATAGGCTTTACTGTTCACCACTGCCGAAGCTGCTACCAATCGAGGTCCAGGAATATCTCCGGAAGGTTCCTGCTTTATCCAACCATGATGGTCGGTGGCAGCATCATATTTCCAGAGATCATTGATAACTTGGCGTAAAGGAGGATCACCTTGTTTGTCAGAATCTTGTTCAATGTAGCCACCAAAAACAAAAGTAGGATGCTTAGCACTAGCAGAAAAGGCTGTATGACCCGATCGTCTGGGAAATATTCTTTGTGATTGGGGCAGGTTGGTCCATTCTGCTTCCAGAAGCGCCATGGCGATGCTGGTTTTCGGTAATAAAAGTAGGAAGATGAGGAACAAGTCAAGGATTTGTTGTGCTGTCATGGTGATTGTGGTGCTTTTTGTTTTTGTGTTTTCCTTGTTTGTTTTCTTGTGTGTGGTGTTAAAGTGGCAGATGGAAGTTCAGGTCGCTTACACGTGTTGATAATTTTATTGTTTAGCGTTTAGCTGTGCGATAATATATATAATTATAATAATATCGTATGTTGTGATGAGATTATGAGATACGATAGTTCCAGTGCCAGAATGATGAGAGTTTGCCGCGAAGGCACTTTTCTTAGATTCTTGATTTTGAGATTTTGAGGAGAAACCCGCAAAATAAATCACACTCATTCGAATTTTCGATATTATGGTTGAAAATTACCGCTGGACAGCAAACCCGTTTTACCCAACTGCTGCTATTCGGAGTACCTGGTAACAAATAAATCTATTCTCTCCCATTCGTACGTACCAAAAAGTACGATTCCAAAGCCCGCCCCCCCCCTTCGTCTTCTCTACTGGTACCGTTTCCAAAATGTCTTTCTCAAAAGACGACGATACAAACGTAAACACAGCTTCCGTGATTATTCCTTAATTTTGGAGTGCTGCAGTTTACTTCTCACCAGTATCATCAATCATCACCATTATCACATTATTATCATCACACCACGATCATTCAAAACTCTTATTATTAATAGAGCAAACTGTGATACTCTGACTCTTCAGTGTGCACGCACAGGATCAGCAGAAGCACAAACAGTACGATATGTGGCGAACCAATAACAACGCCCACAACGATGCAGGCGACGACGACGGCGGCGACAGCTGTGACAGGGGTATCGACCGGATGGATCGGACTTTGTTGTTCAGTACGATCTGGGACATTCAGAAACCTCCCCCTCGCGGAACTAAGAAAGCTCTCATTCCGCGACCGCTGATGAAAATGTCGCGTCGTAAAATGAGTTTAGAAGTTCACAATGTCCAAGTACAGCGTGCCGAGGGGGTTTCCTACGACTACGAAGACTGTGTCTTGCGGTTGTGGATGCCCAACGAGGAAGCGAGACGACGAAAAATGAGACAACATCACAGTGTCAGATCCTCCATCAACGCCAGCCAAGTATTTACCGAGCCACCCAACAATTTGGAAGAAGACGACGATGACGAAGATGGTACACATGGAGAAATACCCGTGGAACTATTGAGCTCCGATTTGATGTTGCCAGGATTGTCGGGAGAATGGAGGCCCCAATTGCAAGTTTCCATAGGTTCTTTGACTGTAAAAAACCGTAGCAAGAGCAATGTCTATCTGAAGCTCGCAATCGATGGTGCCGAGCAACGGCGAGAGTTCATCTTTGCGAATCCCACACAAGCCGACGAGTTTGTACAGGCGTTCAATCGAGAAAAAATCAGACAACCCAAACGACTCGACAAGAAAGTGCAAGGCTCACTCGGTGGCATTCAACTAAAAAAGGATGAAACACTGGATTTATTGATTGAAATTGTGTCGGGATGGGGGTTGCCCGTGGCCGATGTCACTAGCTCGGATCCTATGGTTGTTTGTAGTATCAATGGCAAGGAAGTTCATCGCACCAAGTACATTCCCAAAACGTGAGTACAGGTTTAATTTGGAGAAAGCATAGTATCATATCATATCATGTCATGTCATGTCATTGCCGTGGAGATTTGTAATGTCTACTGACCGCGTACGCCTCTGTTTCCTTCTGGTAAATTTACAGCCTAAATCCCATTTGGACCCTACAAACAGGGGCCCTATTCATATTGACAATCCCGGCCAAAGAATTATTTGCGGGGGACGGACTCTTTTGTCGAGTAATGGATTACGACGTAGTTAGCAATGATGACTTGGGTATTATACAAAGCAAATGGAGAACGAGAAGTCTTTAAACTCAAACCACCACCTCGTAGTTATAAGGAGGAAGTACCGGGCCATTTGGCCATTCGATGCCGACGTGCAACACAATATGACAAGGATTTCATGCAGGAATTTGAATTGTCGCAAAAGGAAGCAAAGACAGAAACGTTATCAATGGCGACACTGGCAGCGGGAGGACAAAGTGACCTCAAATCTATTTTAGGTCGAACCAAAAAGACGGACAAAGCAGGAATCACTAGATACAAAGTCCGACCCTACCCAGATCCGAAACAAAAAGAGAAAACTGAATGGATGACAGAGGATGAGATCGACTACGAGTACCAGCTAGAATCTCGGCATTGGATCGATACAGGTTCTGGCAATATTGGACGTGTGTACTTGGAGATTCTCGGGTGTGACGGGCTGCCCAATCTTGACTCTGGTGGGTTTCTCGGGAACAAGACGGATACCTTTGTCACCGTTGTCTACGAAGATACTGTAGCGCAGACAGATATCATTGATGATTGTCTGAGCCCGCGGTGGCTGCCTTGGACGAAACGGGCGTTTGTCTTTCACATGACTCACAGTAGCAGTAAAGTGCTGGTGGGCGTTTTTGACAACGACACTGGAATGGGTGACCATGATCTCATCGGTAGAGTGTCCATTAATTTGGCAAATTTCAAGAAAGACACCTTGTACACTCTCAGTTACGACATTTTCAGTTCTCCTCAAATGTCTGATCGAAGACCAAAAGGGTCCGTGACGCTCCGCCTACGCATAGAGATTGATGACGAACGAAAGCTGCTACTTTGCTGCCTGGAGCCACCTGAACCTGTGTATGTGAATGTTAAGACTCGAAAAGAATTCCGAGCAGTTCGCCAGACTTGCAACGGGAAGTACGATATGGAGCAATATAGCATGAAAATCATGAATTCTTACATCGAAGAACTCTTGGCATACCAGGGAGTCGTTTATTGTCTGGAAGACTCTATTATCTCACTCCTGTTGTGGCGGCCACAAACGAGATTTACTGTACTCGGGAAAGAACTGAAAGTCCCAACGCATTCGATCATTGCCTTCATCTCGTTTACTATACTTGTTGAGCTTCCTCAGTTCTTGCCATCTTTTTTATTATTTTGGGTGGCATGGTTTTTACTGGCCGTCATGTCATTCCGACGCCAAGCACCAAACCCCTGGCTTCGCTGCAGATCTTTTGGAGAGCTCTTCAATATTCTGATCCTTGGAAAGTCACTGTCACCGCCTGCTTTGATCAAGCCCCAGGAAAATATTGACGAGATGAACAAAGAAGTTGAGGAATGGCAAACGCGTTTGAAGGATGCGGAAAAACGTGCCAAAAAGGAGTACGAAGAATCATTGAAAGCTCAAGCAGAATACGAGAAAGACATGCAAGAGATTGGCGAGGGAAGGACGGACATCAGTTCGAAGGCTGGTAGTGTTTCAGTCGATGTTTTCAAGCCTATTTTTTACCCCATTCAAAAGAACCTGGCTGTGGTCTGTCGTTTGCTTCGGTGTGTCAGGGCAATTGTCGTTTGGGAAGAGAGCTATTTTACATTTTGGATAACAATTCTTTCCATTTTATTTGGTATGGCCTTTTTATTTGTGCCTTGGTTGTGGGTACTCAAATGGTCTGCCAGGCTGACTGTCTGGCCACTATTCGGTCCCTGGATGAAGCTTGTTGATATATATTTCTATAGCAAGCTAGAAACTCTCTCCGATGAGGATTATGAGAAACGAATGGAGCTACAACGTCTACATCGGTTCGAGCTCACATCTAAAGCGGTTAAAGCGGAAAGAATCAAGCGCGAAAATCTTGCCAAGATGCGGGGCATGAAAAAGTTTATGTTTGGCAAATATATCAGTCGCGTTCGAATTCTGACAGCTGACCGTCACCGCGATATTCCACTTCCAAACTCGCAAGCGGCACCATTTGTTCCAAAGCCGATGCCGCTTGCAATGCAGGCTATGCGTGAAGCTGGATATGGTCGCACTAGGCTACCCGGTCAAAACCTGAAAGGAGATATGATTCTTGTAAGTCTTGCCGTTGTCGTTGCATGCTTAATTACTTTTCCTCTTCATTTTCTTGTGTTCTCTTACGCATTGTTTTACTTCTTTTTACAGAAAGTTGAGCCAGTCCCCTTCACAGACGCTCCTGTCGGACGTGCCACGGCCAAACCGGAGCTTTTGGACAAGGCTGGCCCTGGCGGTAGTGCACCTGTCGTTTCAGAATCTGATGCTATGGTTTACGCCAAGCTTGGATTTGTTGTAGCTGCGGCAGGCATTGTAACATGGGTGGGGGTGCCGTTGTTATCCAGGGCTACTGAGGTTGCCCTTCGTTCGATCAGCTAGATTACATTATTTTATTGTATTGTATTTCATCGTGTCTTTACTTTATAGGACGAATAGATTTTCGGCTAACTAGGAAATTTGCTTCTGGCTCGTACTAGATCGCTGCAACCCCCAAGTTCACTAACGAGCAAAAGCACACACTATTGCAATCTTGTCAGTCATACAATCGCAAGCTGCTCAGCATGAACGTTTTGCAGCAGCATCCCGTAGAGCCTTTCAATCCATGTATTAAACTTTCGCACTCGCGCGAACTCGTTGCCTTCTTCTGCAAGGGTCAAACAGCCTCGCTAAGTGCTCGCAGTTTCATCTTGCAATAACGTATTGGCGTATTTGCTTGCAGAGTGTAACGTTCATTATTTCTTTCTTGCGATGAACAAAAAAGAGAGGAGGAGGAGGAGGAGAAATTGCCACGAAAATATTGGATAGTTCATTGAACAAGAAAAATTAAGCCTAGAAGAAATAAAATGTATTTGCTTCTCATATTGTTCGGAGTCTTAATTTTAGTATTGTAGCAGAAACGCAGAAACGACGTGAAAATCTCCTATCGTGGAAAACAGGAAAGAAGCAACATACTACGGTACTACCTGGTACTAAGTAGTGCTTCCAATGAGCTGAAACCCTATTGTAGGACGTTGCTGATTTTTAGTTTGTTTTCTGCGCGGGGGCGCAAAGTGCTGTACAGTAGTCTACTACAGTACCTAATTTACGCAAGCAAGCAAGTGCTGCTGGCTGTACCTTACAGTATTAGTACTTGTCCTTCTTGCATAGTACTAGTAAGAAGCATTATTCACAAGAAGGTACAACCTTGAAACTTCCAATACACGAGCACCCGCAGACCTTACCACTGTTATAGCTCTTAGATCTCTGTGTGTTTTACGCTCCTCAAATAATATAAAAGCATCGCAGCACCAGCACCAAACAAAGAGCTCTACCCTGGTACTGTACCTGACAACTCACAACGACATCATACCAAAAAAAAAGAGTTTCAAGTTTCAACAAATATGGGTGACAGTTGTGATTGAATAATATCAGATTTGCCAATGTCGAACCATGGTTTCTTTTTTTTGTGTTTGAGCCTATTATGGTATTGCATCCAAATTCTAATAATAGTCTCTCCAGTGCAAAGTTTTGTCGTTGGTCGACCCAGAAGAAAATGGATACTTCTTTCGTCTCCGTCATCTTTTTCGGATACCATCCAAAGCATCATCATAAGCAAGTCAGATGATAGCAGTCCTCCTACCATCATCACGGACCCCTTTCTGGAACGAGTGCTAGAGTTGCACAAATATCGACAACAAACGGGCAATTGTTTAGTTCCCAAACGATATCATAATCGTCGATTGGCCAATTTTGTAAGCAAGCAACGACAGCTTTACAAAAAGTACTTGGCAAATGAGAAACCATGTTCCTTAACTCCCGATCGCATCGAAATGTTAGACCGTCTCGGGTTTGTATGGGATGCGACAGGTCTCTCTAGCAGTAGCAGTACTAGTACTAGTACTAGTAGTGTTAGTGGTGGTAACTCTACTACTAGCAATCCATCATCAGCGTCCGTGACATCATCACAACCGTCTATACAACAACAACAACAACAACAACAGAACGAAGAGATCTGGTGGAACGAATACGAAACCATCCAACGTAGGGTGACGGAAATTACTTTTCAAATGAAACAAGAAACGGGGGAATACATGGACCGAGAATCTCAGTTGGTACTTCCTTTACATGTGGCCAAAACGATTGCCTTGTCTCAAATACCGTCCAAATCGGACAGTGGAAAATGGTTGACAATTCAGCGAAAGAAATACTTGTTGTCTTGCCATAGTCGTGACGACTCGCTGTCTGTTTCGGCGTCGTCTTTATCGTCGCCGTCGGTGTTATCTCAAGAACAAGTGGACGCTCTAACTAAGGTAGATCCGCACTGGTACATGTCCATACGGGATCGGACGTGGCATAGTCAATACTACTTGCTCTGTTCCTACAAGAATACCTACGGTGACACTCTTTGTAAAATGTCCTTTCGATCCAAATCGTTGGCACATTGGTGCAGCAATCAACGCAAGAACTATAATTTGAAAATGGCTGGCCGCAAAACGTCGTTGACCGATGAACGTCAGCAAATGTTGGAAGATATTGGTATGGTCTGGAATCGATGGGAGTTTGAATTTCAACAAAAAGAATGTCGAACTGGCTGGACATAGCAACAACAACGTTTGTTCAAGGAAAACGACTACGTACAGTCTAGTGATGTAGAGTATAATATAGTATCTTATTCATAGTATAATTTTTCTTCGCTGTCAGTAAAAAAGAATGAAGAATCATTGACAGAGTTTGATGGATAGAATCGGTCAAGGTCTTCAAAAAATGTGAGGGAAAGCTAGACCAAAGAATCACAATTTGAAACAACACGACGTTTCTGTGTACCACAGGCCATTGCTCGTCTCCTTCGCTATGACAGTGACATCGCAACCATTCGCAACCATCCAACCCCAACAACGACCGTCCAAATCTTTCATCTTCACAACAAATACGTACAGCAAAGGTATGTGGTGGTGCAGCAGTAGTTCGTCGACAAAGCCACCTAAAAAAAGATGACCTACGAAAAATGTGCACCACTTCTAATAAGTATCGTTCCAATCCAATGTGTATCCATGCGTACAAGCCAACCTCCTCCAACATCCATCACCATTATTATGTACTCCACACCCATCTCTCTAGTGTCAACCGTCGAACACAATATAAAATCAATAATTAGAAGCAACCCATAGTTTCTGTGCTTCCACCGATCGTGTGAACACGCGTCGCATTTTCCACCTGTGGTTCCAACTCGTCCAACCGAGCCGATTCGGCTTCGACAATGTTCTGGACGTCTCCCATTTCTTTCAAAATAGCGGTAGCTTCTTCTAGAAAGCACGTCAATTCACCAAACAAAACTTCAGTGAGACGAGTCGTTCCATCGAGACTCGCTTTGAGCTCGTTCTTGGCCTGCTTCAAAATGGTTTGCATTTCCGGCGTTACCATGGTTTCTTCTTCTTCGCCACCATGGACGGCGTCGACGTCATCGTCGTCGTCGACGTCACCATGATCAACATTAGAAGTACTCACAGCAGTATTTTTCAATGTGCGATTGTTGTCATCATGATGGTTGTGATGATGATGATTATGATGATTTTTGTCGTCGGCTTCTCGGGTCGGCATGGATTCTTCGTCGTCATTGACAATGTCGTTGTTGTTGTCGTTATGCTCACCGTCCTTTAGTTTCAAGTAAAAGTCGTCGTCCATACCGTCATCCATCACGTCTTCAAACTCATTAGAATCGACGTCACTCATATTGAATATTGTATTTCTGCGATGGTGGTGGCAATTTCTGATGTTGTTGTTGTTGTTGTTTATTGTTTTTTCTTACGAAAAAGTGTGAAAATAATTAGAGTTTCGTTTGTCTTGACTTTGCTTGAATCCCGTGTTCGCGTCCTGAATGACTGAACAGTACTGTGTGAAGTTCGCACAGTTGCTGCAGTGCGTCATTTTTGGATTTTGTTCTCCTTCTCACGTCATCAATTTATATTTATCACCACAACTTTTACGTACTACTACTGGTAGCTAGTAGTAGTAGTAGCTAGTAGTACTACTACTACTCTAGCTAGTAGCTACTGGGTAGTATGGTAGGCAGCATCAGGAGGAGGAGTCTACTACAGTACCTGGTAGCAGTACTACGACTGGTAGTAGTACACTACGCCGGTAATAGTACTACTGTAGTAGCTGTTGATTTGGCCTTCTTAGTAAATCGAATGACCTCATCGGCATTTGTTTTTGAGAAATACCAGTTCAAGGTTTTCTTCTTGTCGTTCAAAGACGACGTAGCGCTCTAAAAAATCGACATTAGCAGCGAAAACAAAATCCAGCGTAGCACAGGTGGCAGCCACAAACTTTTTTCATTTATTTCTCCAAAAGACATCACTCCATATAAATTACATACTATGACTGTTGCCAAGACCTTGGAGCCTTTTGTATGTGGTGGTTCTGCTGCCACTGTTGCCTCTGTTGTTATTCATCCCATGGATTTGGCCAAGGTACGGATATTATTATTTTTATAGATTCGACATTATGATGTGTGTACTTTGTGCGATGCAACTTACCGTTTTGGGGGCAATGGTTTTTATTCATATCATTTTCACACATTAATCCTCCAATCTGGTTTTTGTTTGTTGTTATTCCTCACTCATTTCTTGTCCTGCAATGTAATCCACCCTCCTCCACACCACACTGAACCGAACCGAACCACCACTAACCACTACCCGACAACCATCAATAACCAACCACCACCACCACCACCACCAAAACGACTTTTCTTCCGGAACCACTGCTCATCTTTGCAGGTCCGAATGCAACTTTACGGTCAATTAAATCCTGGCAAGCCCGTTCCTTCCTTTGTAACAATCCTAAAGAATTCCATTGCAAGCGATGGTATTGGTGGAATTTACAAGGGAGTCGATGCAGCAATTGGACGACAGATGGTCTATGGAACAGCACGTATTGGATTACATCGAACATTCTCCGACATGCTCGTCAAGTTGAACGATGGACATCCCATTAATTTTTTGCAAAAGACATTGTCGGGAATGGCCAGTGGAAGTATTGCTGTCTGTATCGGTACTCCCTTTGATATCGCCCTGGTGAGATTGCAAGCCGATGGCATGGCCGATCCCAAAGATCGACGCAATTACAAGAATGTCTTTGATGTAAGTGTACTGATGGCAAAAAGGGACAGACGGACTGCAGGAAAATTTTATTGAGTTTCAATAGTTGGGTATTTGTTGAACATTTCTCTCTGCTGTGACCAACCCATTTTTTTTCTCTGTCTGTTATTGACTCGCTATTATCCATAAAATGCGAACAATAAACACTTTTCAAAAACGAAAATAGGCCTTGATTCGAACTACCAAAGAGGAAGGAGTGGGAGCACTCTACAAGGGTTTGATGCCAAACATTCTTCGTGGAATGTCCATGAATGTGGGTATGATGGCTTGTTACGATCAGGCCAAGGAAGTGGTCGCCGGATTGCTAAAAGATGACATGAAGAATGGACCCACACTTCCAACAAGAATCGGTGCAAGCGCCATTGCTGGTTTCACAGCAGCTCTTTTTTCGCTGCCATTTGATTTGATCAAGTCGCGATTGATGGCCCAAAAGCCGGATCCTGTAACGAAGGAACTGCCGTACAAGGGTATTGTGGACTGCGTTGTAAAAATCGCCAAAACAGAAGGTCCTATTGGATTTTTCAGTGGATTTTCTGCGTACTACGGACGATGCGCACCACATGCCATGATCATTTTGCTGTCCATTGAAAGTATCACCAATTTTTACAGAAAGGCTTTCTACTAATAAGGAGCAGATTTGTGGCTGCCTGCTGCTGAATGGAGTAATTGAATGATCGAGTACGATTGTTGTCGGAGCAACGCGGAGTGTGACTGACGAAAATGCGGCATGGCAAAATGATTGCAAGTTTGTACAAATTTTGTAAACGTTTATTTGCAACACAATTTATGTGGTTTTTTCCGTGTATGACCAGACCTCTTTGTTCCTGCATGGTGTTTGTGTGTTTGTGATGAAATGAATGACGAGTTGTATCGAACGCTTTTTTCTTCACCGTGCCGTTTGCACTGCCAGAAATATCACAACAGAGTATTTATTTCATTGATTACGCATAGCAGTCATTACGCTTCCTTTGGTTTTACTTATGAGTTTCTGGTGCAGATGCAGGAGCATCACATCCAGCGATTGTTTTATTTATTGTCACTGTATAGTACTGTACTCCATAGGCTCGCTTTCTACTTAGTAGCTAGTGAGGGTAGCTCCGAGTGCGTAAGTAAGTAAGTAACTCATGATTTACTACGTTACTAAACTAGCTAAGCTAAGTGAGTAAGTGGGTGAAACCACAAAGGGCCACCCGCGTAGCAGGACGAAAGCGTCCTTTCCAAGCGCTGGCAAAGCATGGGGCCGTAGTCCCAGCCCGCTTAGTCGCTTATAACCAAAACTCATGCGGGAAACATATATGACTTATGATGTGACATACCCTG
>Ga0210025_1001391_pt1 | contig 26345 bp, 15 predicted proteins | sample CryGeyme20150102_FD_183989 | JGI IMG/M metagenome (GOLD analysis project Ga0210025, IMG submission 183989) | Groundwater microbial communities from Crystal Geyser aquifers in Utah, USA - Crystal Geyser metaG 2015-0102 (SPAdes) (version 2) | ecosystem: Environmental > Aquatic > Deep subsurface >... | reverse complement strand
CGCATTTTTATTTTTGATACTACATTACGAGACGGCGAACAAGTTCCGGGCTGTCAACTAAATACAATAGAAAAAATTGAAGTAGCCGAAGCACTTCAAGATTTAGGGGTTGATATTCTTGAGGCAGGATTTCCAATTTCATCTCCTGGAGATTTTCAATCTGTTGTTGAAATTTCAAAAGCTGTTCGTGAACCCGTTATTTGCGCCTTAACTCGTGCTGTTGAAAAAGATATTGAAGTTGCAGCTGAAGCGTTAAAATATGCCCGACTCAAACGAATTCATACAGGAATCGGAGCATCAGATCAACATATTCGATTTAAATTTAACTCTGATCGGGAAAATATTCTTTTACGCGCCGCTCATGCCGCAAAATTCGCTAGAAATCTTGTAGATGATGTTGAATTTTATTGTGAAGATGCAGGCCGAGCTGATAATGCTTTTTTAGCGAAATTAGTAGAAACGGTAATTGCTAGTGGTGCAACTACGGTAAATATTCCAGATACAACTGGTTATTGCTTACCTGAAGAATTCGGAGCTAAAATCAAATATTTATACGACCACGTAAGTAATATTGATAAAGCAATTATTGCCGTTCACTGTCATAATGATTTAGGAATGGCAACTGCAAACACTTTAGCAGGTGTAAAATATGGTGCACGTCAAGTTGAAGTGACTATTAATGGAATTGGAGAACGTGCTGGAAATACTTCTTTAGAAGAAGTGGTAATGGCTTTAAAGAGTAGACACAGTGAATTTGGTGTTGAAAATAAAATCAATTCTAAAAAAATATATCCGATTTCACGACTTGTTTCTCGCTTAATGCGAATGCCGGTTCAACCGAATAAAGCAATTGTTGGACGAAACGCATTTGCTCACTCTTCTGGAATTCATCAAGATGGAGTAATTAAACAGCGTGAAAACTATGAAATTATTGATCCACATGATGTTGGAATTTTAGAATCAAGCATTGTTCTTACGGCTCGTTCTGGTCGTGCGGCATTAAAATTTAATCTTGAAAAACTAGGGATTCAGTTTAGCAAAGAAGAATTAGACGAACTCTATGATCGTTTCTTAATAGTAGCTGATGGAAAAAAAGATTTAAATGAATATGATTTATTAGAACTTGCAGGTCAACAAGTTGACCGAAGACCCACTAATGTTGAAGAATTAAGCGTTTCCTGTGGAAGTAAAGGTTCTGTTGCTGAAGTTACAGTAGTCATAGATGGCACTCCATTTAAAGCAAAAGAATCAGGCGTAGGCCCTGTTGATGCGACTTTCAAAGCGATTGATTCGATTATGAAACGAGGAATTAAATTAGAAGAATATTTAGTTCAAAGTGTTCATGGTGGAACAGATGATGTGGGAAAAGTTCACATTCAAGTTTCTAAAAATGGAATTATTCACTACGGTTTTGGATCTGATAAAGATGTAATTTTTGCTACAGCAAAAGCCTATTTAGATGCCGTAACTAAAGCTTAATAGATTAATTTCTCAAATAATTTTGATGAATAACTCGTGCGAAATTTCAAATTGATATAAATTGAAGAAGCAATTTTGATTTACAGTTTTGAAAAAAGAAATCCTTTAATTGCTTTGCAAATTGAGTATTAAACGTTAAAAATAAGCATTTTAGCCACCGTCAATTCATCATTTCTCATTAATCACTTATCATTTTTTAATTTCTCTTATGTCAAAAACACTTTTTGATAAAATCTGGCAAAAACATATTGTCGACACGATTCCAAACGGTCCTGATGTATTATTTATCGATCGACATTTCATTCATGAAGTCACAAGTCCACAAGCTTTCGATGGATTGAGAAAACGCTCCATTCCGGTTTCAAGGCCAGATTTAACAATCGCAACCGCTGATCACAATGTTCCGACTATCAATCAACATTTACCGATTTCTGAAACGCTTTCAAGAAAACAAGTTGAAATGCTCACGAAAAATTGTTCAGAATTTGGTGTTGAATTATATGGATTAGGACATCAATATCAAGGAATTGTTCATGTAATTGGACCTGAGTTAGGAATTACACTTCCTGGTTTAACACTCGTCTGTGGCGACTCTCATACATCAACACATGGAGCATTCGGTTCTATCGCATTCGGAATCGGTACAAGCGAAGTAGAGATGGTTTTGGCGACACAAACCTTATTACAAGCTAAGCCAAAGCAGATGCGAATTTCTGTTGAAGGCAACTTAAACAAAGGCGTTCGTTCCAAAGACATCATTCTTTACATTCTAGCGAAAATCTCTGCTTCTGGAGCAACCGGCTACTTTGTTGAATATGCTGGTTCTGCAATTCAGTCTTTGAGCATGGAAGCAAGAATGACCATTTGCAATATGTCAATTGAAATGGGAGCTCGCGGAGGTTTAATTGCTCCAGATGAAACTACATTTGACTATATAAAAGGCAAAGAATTTGCCCCAAAAAGCGAAGCTTTTGATAAAGCTGTAAGTTATTGGAAAACGCTTCATTCAGATTCAGACGCTAAATTTGATAAAGAATTGGTGTTTAAAGCGGAAGATATTGAGCCCATGGTTACTTACGGAACTAATCCTGGAATGGGAATTAAAATCACTGAAAACGTTCCCGGAAGTGAACATTTAGACGGTTCTGGTAAAGAAAACTTTGCAAAAAGTCTAAAATATATGGGCTTGACCGAACATCAAGCTTTTGCAGGAACTCCGATTAATTACGTTTTTATTGGAAGTTGTACCAATGCTAGAATTGAAGATTTACGCGAGGTTGCCGATTTAGTAAAAGGAAAAACAAAAGCGGATAATGTTACAGCTTACATTGTTCCGGGATCAAGACAAGTTCGAGATCAAGCAGAGCGCGAAGGTTTAGATAAAATATTTACTCAAGCCGGATTTGAATTACGTGAACCAGGATGTTCAGCCTGTTTAGGAATGAATGAAGACAAAATCCCTAAAGGCGAATATTGTGTTTCAACTTCAAATCGTAATTTTGAAGGTAGACAAGGTCCTGGAGCAAGAACAATTTTGGCTTCTCCCCTAACAGCTGCTGCAACAGCGCTTACTGGAAAACTAACTGACTTAAGAACTTTATTCGTTTAGATTTTAATTATGAAAGCATTTAAAATAGTAACAAGTACCTGCGTTCCTTTAGCCATTGATGATGTAGATACCGATCAAATTATTCCAGCTCGTTTTTTAAAAGCTACCACTCGTGAAGGATTTGGAGATAATTTATTTCGAGATTGGCGCTATGAGGCAGACGATAGTTTAAAAGCAGATTTCATTTTGAATAATCCTGTTTATAAAGGTGAAATCTTATTAACAGGAAGTAATTTTGGCTGTGGTTCAAGTAGAGAACATGCCGCTTGGGCAATTGCTGATTTTGGATTTAGAGTCGTGATTTCATCATTTTTTGCAGATATTTTTAAAAATAATGCCTTGAATAATGGACTTTTACCCTTAACACTTTCATCAGAAACTGTCACTCAACTTTTAAAAGATTGCTCTAAAAATCCCGATTTAAGCTTAACTATTGATTTAGAAAATCAGGTTGTTATTCGAAACGATACAAACGAATCATTCTCTTTTGAAATAAATCCTTATAAAAAATTATGCTTAATGATTGGATATGATGATTTAGACTATTTGTTAAGTCAAAAAGAAAAAACGGCTGCTTATGCTGAAACTCTTGATGAATGGCGCATTCTTAAGAGATAAAAATAGCATGAACTCACTCTCTAAGCCTTTGATTATATAATAGCTAAAAGTCTATTTATTAAAGCATAAAATCCACAAATCCTTATTCAACTGACATCAATAATTATTGAAATCTATTTCTTTACATGTAACATCAAACTGAATTTCTATTAAGAAATTCAAATTAAAAGTCAATTTATTCGATTTAAACCAATTTTAATTGAGTATTACACTCTTTATTTTTCAGATGATATCATTTTAAAGTAGACTCACCATGTAAAAACAATTGACGATAGTTGGAAATTCTCAAAATTTAACACAAACATTTTCATGAAAACCTATAAAATTGCAGTTCTTCCTGGTGATGGAATTGGACCAGAAGTTACTGCCCAAAGTATTTTAGCATTAAAAGCACTCGAAGCAAATAATCCAATTAAATTTGAATTTACTGAAGCTTTAGTTGGTGGAATTGCCATAGAAAAAACTGGAAATCCATATCCCGAAAAAACATCAGCACTTTGTAAGGATTCTGATGCGATTTTATTTGGTGCAATTGGTGATCCAAAATATGATAACGATCCTTCTGCGAAAGTAAGACCGGAACAAGGTTTATTGGCTATGAGAAAAGATTTAGGACTTTTTGCCAATTTACGACCAGTTAAAACATGGCCAATTCTGTACCCTGCCTCTCCTCTAAAACCAGAGTTACTCGAAGATGTAGATATGCTTTTTGTTCGTGAATTAACAGGTGGAATCTATTTTGGCGAACCACGAGGTAGAACTGAAAACGGATTTAAAGCATTTGATAGTTGTGTTTACGATAAAGACGAAATTCTTCGTGTAACAAAAATTGCATTTGATTTAGCTTCAAAACGTAAGAAAAAAGTTACTTTAGTTGATAAAGCAAATGTGCTTGCCACGTCTCGTTTATGGAGAGAAGTTGTTCAAGATTATGCAAAACAGTTTCCAGATATTGAACTAGAAATGCAATTTGTTGATAATTGTGCCATGCAGATTATCAGAAATCCAAAAGCTTTTGATGTGATTCTTACCGAAAATATGTTTGGAGATATTTTATCTGATGAAGCATCTATGTTACCTGGATCTTTGGGAATGTTACCTAGTGCATCTGTCGGAAAAGACGTTGCTTTATTTGAACCAATTCATGGATCTTATCCGCAAGCTGCAGGAAAAAACATAGCAAATCCAATGGCTTCAGTTTTGTCTGCAGCGTTAATGTTGACTCATTTAGGCGAAACTGTATTAGCTAAAAAACTTGAAGAAGCTGTAGATTCTGCACTGGAAGATGGGTTTTTAACCCCTGATTTAGGTGGAGATAAAAGCACCCAAGATGTTGGAAGCTATATTGTTACATATTTAGTTAAATAAACTTATTCGTAATTTTAAATTTGTTTTTACAAACTTAAGTTTTGGCAATATCTAATTCAATCAGCTATAATTCTTTTTCTGATAATTCAATTTACTATTTTGAGTAAAAAGGAATTTTACACTCCATAAAAAAAGCTCAGTAAATGAGTTTTTTTTATTTAAACATATTTTCAAAAGAGATATCTCAATTGGTTATTTACACTGAATAACAATCGCCGTTCTATCATCACTTGGCTCGTTTCCTTCAACATATTTTTCCAATTCATCAAACAAGAAATCTAATTGAAATTGAGAAGAACCGGTTACATTTTTGAACATCTCTAGGAGATTTTCTTCCCCTAATTGTTCGCCATCTGCTCGTTCTCCTTCAGAAAAGCCATCAGTAAAAATTAAAATTTTATTTCCACTTTCAACTGGAATCGTTTTAGTTTCGAAAGGTAAGCTTTTCATAAAACCAAGAATTGCGCCACCTTCAATTAATTCAACAACTGAATCGGGTTTAACTAACCATGGTGGATTGTGACCGGCGTTACAATAGGTAATTGTTTTTTCTTCGGTATCAATTGTTGCGGCAAAAAGAGTTACAAATGTTCCAGAAGGAGTATCATCAACCAACATGTGATTAGCTTTAGTTAACAATACAGCTAAGTCTTGTTCTGTTTGAGCTAGGATTCGAACTATCGCTCTCAACTCAACCATTACTAAACTTGCACCAACGCCTTTTCCAGAAATATCAGCTAAAATGAAAAGAATTTTTGTGTCTGAAATTTTGATAAAATCGAAATAATCACCACCAACTTCACGAGCAGGCAGACTCTTACCCGCAAAATCCAATTTATCCATTACAGGAAGTTTCTTAGGAAAAAGTCCTTCCTGAATTGTTTTAGCAAGATTGATTTCTTTTTCCATACGTTCTTTTTCAAGCGCTTCTTGCTGAAACCTTGCTCTGTCGATTGAAATAGCTGCTTGATCGGCTAAAGCACTAAAAATTGGGAGTTCGCTATCGTAAAACGTTCCATTCACTTTATTTAAAGCCTGTAAAACACCAATAACTGCACCGGAAGAATTATGCATGGGAACACAGGCAATATTTCTAGTAGTAAACTTATCAAAGTCGCCTAAAAATCGATGATCTTTTTTTACATCAGAAACAGTAATAGCAATGTCATTTTCGGCAACCCAACCACCGATACCTTTTCCCTTTGGAATTCTTTTACCCGATAAATCGACGCTTGCTGGACCTGTCGGCACTGCAAATATTAACTCTCCTGACTTTTGATCTACCAACATTAAGGAACTTGCTTCTGCATCCATAATGTCTTTTGCGGCTTCCATAATTGAAACCAATATTGTATTTAACTCTAATGCCGAATTGATTCTAGTAATCAAATTCAACAGTTTATCTAATTTTTTCGGTGAAATTGGCTGTGATAGCATAGATGAAAACTTACAACTTTAAACATTGATATGGATTTTACCCACAATAAAACCGAATATAGTTTTTATAAGTCAAAATAACGAACCTGAATTTTACATTTTGTGTTTCACCTTGTTTTAAATTTCTTTTTACCATTTAAGCCCCTAAATATCTGTATCTTTGCCTTGCGTTTCCCTAATCTTTATAAAAATCCATGTCTGACAAACCACACGATTACTGCGGCATTTTTGGAATTTTTAACCATCCAGAAGCTGCTCATCTAACCTATTTCGGCTTACATGCATTACAACACAGAGGGCAAGAATCTGCCGGGATTGTAACCTCAAGATACAGTGAAGACAAAAAACAACGAATAATGCCAACACACAAAGATTTTGGCCTTGTTTTACAAGTTTTTGACGATCAAAAGCTCTTTACTGATAAATTAATTGGAAATTCTGCTATTGGCCATAACCGTTACTCAACGGCAGGTTCGTCCAAAAATCCAATGAATATTCAGCCGTTTAGAGTGCATTATAGAGGCGGTAATCTTGCTATTGGTCATAATGGAAATCTTTCAAATGCACGCCAATTAAGACAAAAATTCACTGATGATGGAGTTTTATTTCAAACTACATCAGATACAGAAGTTATACTTCATTTAATTTCACATTCAAAAAAAACTGATCAAATGGATCAGATAATGGATGCTCTTAATCAAATTGAAGGAGCTTTTTGTTTGGTAATTCTCACAGATGATAAATTAATTGCGGTACGCGATCCTAATGGTTTCAGACCTCTAGCATTAGGAAAAAAAGATGATGCTTTTCTTGTAGCTTCAGAAACTTGTGCTTTCGATATCATTGGAGCTGAATATATTAGAGACGTAGAACCTGGCGAGGTTTTAGTTATTGATAGAAATACCATCGAAACCAAAGAACCAAAATCGTATTTCATACCACAGAAACCAAACTCAAGAACGGCACAGTGTATTTTTGAATATGTTTATTTCTCTCGTCCAGATTCAAAAATATTTGGTGAAAATGTAGATAAGGTTCGTCGCAAAATTGGTAAATATTTAGCAAGAGAATTCCCTGTTTCGAAGATCTTAAAAGCTGAGCCGGAGATGCAACCTATAGTAATCTCAGTTCCAGATAGTTCAAATACCGCAGCGCTTGGATACGCACATGAAAGTCTAAAAATTGGTGAATGGTGTAAATACGAAATCGGTTTAATTAGAAATCATTATGTAGGAAGAACGTTTATTTCTCCTGGCCAACAGTCACGTGAATTAAAAGTTAGAACCAAGTTCAATACAGTTCGTGGTGTTCTTGAAGGTCGTCCGGTCTTAATCGTTGATGATTCCATCGTAAGAGGTACTACTTCTCGTTATTTGGTAGATATGATTCGTGAAGCAAATCCATCTGAAGTACACTTTTTAGTTAGTTCTCCTCCTATTATTGAACCTTGTTTTTATGGAATGGACTTTCCAAGCAGAGAAGAATTAGTAGCCAATGTTTACGATCGTGACGTTAAGAAAATTGCCGAAGCACTTGGTGTTGATTCCTTGAATTACTTATCTGCTTTTGGACTTGTTTCAGCGGTAAAAGAAGCCAATTCTTCGAAACATGATTATTGTACAGCTTGTTTTACGGGCGATTATCCAGTTCCTGTTAATTTAGGAACCGAAAAAGAAGAATTAGATTTGGTTTAAGGTTCACTTATTTCATATTGATTATTCAAATAAGACACTAAAATTTAGTGATCAAATATTCATTTAGATATTTTTTAGCATTTTGGAAATTAAGCACGCAAGTTTTATAAAATCAGCACCAAGCATTGACGATTGCCCAATTGATGATCGATTAGAAGTTTGTTTTGCAGGAAGATCTAATGTTGGAAAATCATCCCTTATTAATTCACTAACAAACCGGAAAAAGTTAGCAAAGACGAGTAATACGCCTGGAAAAACAAGAGAATTGAACTATTACTTGATAAATGAAGACTTTTATTTAGTCGATTTACCAGGGTATGGTTTTGCAAAAGTATCGAAATCGGAAAAGAGAATTTGGGGCGAACACATGCAAACCTATTTGTTACGAAGAGAAAGTTTACAAATGGTTTTTGTGATTATAGATGCACGCCACGAACCCTCACATCTCGATGAAGAATTCATTTTTTGGCTAGCTGAAAACGGTATTCAATTTTCTTGTGTCTTATCTAAAGCAGATAAACTTTCTAAAAATCAGATGCAATCTAGTGCTGCTCGATTTCGCCGTTTACTTAAAACGATGAATATTGAAGTTCCCGTAGTTATTACCTCCGCTGAAACCAAAGATGGAATTCAAGAATTGACCGATCTTGTCGGGGAATTTGTAACAATTTAGCATTCGTTTATTTAAAATTCTTCAGTTTTTTTATCTAGTAAAATCACCCAATTTCTTTAGACTAATTTGGGGTTTATGCAATTTTATTCAAGCTTTGGGAAACTTAAGAGATCATTTTTGATGGTGTTTAAGAATCTCAATTCATTCAATTTTTTAAGCATGAAATAAGTCTTAAATGTAAAATTAACCTTGTATTTAGCAGTCAAGTATTTCCCCAAAAGTTGATTTTTGATTATGAAAAATAAGCTTGATAATTATCTCGTATTCGATAATTCGCACATAAAAAAAGGGTCATACAAACTGCATGACCCTATAAAATTTCAAATTCTTAAAAACTATAAACCGATTGGTCTTCCTGGTGGATTTGGAATTTTCGGTCTTGATGTGTCATTCGACATCATATAGATATAAGCAGAGCCTGCAAGTATAGCTGCTATTCCTAGAACTTTCCATTTTTTCTTAATTGTAGTCTTACGAATAGGAGATTCAACAATGTCAGTTAAGAGTGATTCTACAGGACTAAGGCGAACTGCAACCATTCTATCCTGCCCTTTTTTAACTTCAAAATTAGATTTCTTAGTATAAAATCCATCTTTGTAGGCATATAAAGAATATTTCCCATCAGTAAGTTTAATCGTTCCACCATCTTTAGTTGACGTTAATTTAGCAATCGGAAAATTATTCTTATCTGCAACTACAATATCAACAAGTTCTGGTTTACTCTTAAATGTTATCTCTTCTAAGTTTGCAATATTCTGAAAATTTGGAAGAGCTTCTGCAATTGTTTCTGCGGCTAAAAGAATTTCAGTGTCTTTTCCTGCAAAAACATCAATTTTTTGACTTAAACCTCTTATTCCATTTCCTTTTTCTACAATAAGCGTTTGTTCAATTTTAAAAGCAGGAAGTAATTCTTCTGGAATGGTATATTGAACATAAACGGCATCTTGAATAATGCGAATCGAGTCTTTAACTAGATGTAAATCACTAAAGCGAATTCTATCTTTTTGAAGCATTTCAACAATCTTACTTGTCGATAACAATTCAGGATAAGTACTTTGTGATTTAAACAGAATTCCATGCCTTGAATAATGAATTGAAGTATCAGAAGACACAGCTAAAACTCCTGCTTTCATCATCATAGGATTTTGAATAATTGAATTCAAGGATGTTTTTAAGAATGGAGTTGATTTACGTATGTATGTTAGAATCTGCTGACTTTCTTTGCTTAAATCAATCGACATCCAAACATAATTATCAAAAGAATAATTTGAGGTAATCCAAGATGCTTTGGCTGTAAAACCTAAAACTGTACTTAATTCAGGATGTCTGAAAAGAATTGCCTCAGAATAATTAATTGTGATTTCGTTATCAGAATTAAACATCTCTGACTGAATTTCACTAACAAAATCAGCAACTGTTCTTTTTAAAGAAGTATCTAATTTTTTTGCTGATAAATTAATACTGTCGCTAATCACTAGAGCTTTATCGCTAAAATAAGATTGAAATTCTGCAACATTTTTTGACTGAATTGAAGCGATGAACTTTGCAAGAAAAGCTTTAGCCGAATCTTGTTCAACGGAATTAACTTCAATTTCATCTGCTAAAATTCGTTCATAAGAATGCACCGGAGCTACAATTGATGCTCCAATTAAACTCATTGTCGTTTTATCAAATTCTAAGCTTAACTCAGTAAACTGATATGGATTCCCATTAATCTTTTGAAGATAAATCTGACTTGCTTCATACGATTCATTATTCAATACCAAAGAAACACGAATGGAATCAAATGAAGAATACAAATCATTATCGTTTACTAGTTGTTTAACGTCACTAATTCCAGGATCTGCTGAAAAATCATCACGCCCTTCAGTTTGATATTTGTTGATATCCATCAACAACTTGGTAATTTTAGTTTCTAAAACCGTTTTTGTATTTAGCTCTATTTCAGAATTGAAATTAACCTGTGTATTCTGTGCAAAACCGCTTGAAACGAATTGAGTAAGTAGAAGACAACTTATAAAAACAATTCGATAAATCATTGTTTTATTTGCTCTTATAATCATGTTAATTGTAGTTTTTCTATCACTATTCTTCATCATATTCTCCTATTTCACCATTAACATTTTTAACACTTTATAGTACGAACCTGCTTGAATTCGATACAAATAGACTCCACTTGCGAGTTTTGATGCATTGAATTCAACGGTGTGCCAGCCAGCTTGCTCTTGTTTGTTAACCAAGGTGGAGACTTTTCTACCCATCACATCATACACTTCAATTTTTACGTTTTGTGCTTCAGCAACAGCATATCGAATAAGGGTAGATGGATTAAATGGATTTGGATAATTCTGTAATAACGCGAAAGACTCCGGCAATAAACTGGTCTTTAAATCAAGTAAATTTTCTTCATTTCCGATATAAACTTCATACTGACTTGTTGGCTCGGTGATTTTTAAATCAATTGATTCACCAGGTTCAGCTAACCAATTTAAATTCGTGACTTTATTAACAAGTAATAATCGGGCATCTGCAGGCATATTTTTCATTTCTGCGCGCCATTTAACAACTGTTCCAGGAACTGCTTTTACTTCTAATTGATATTTGGTTCCAGCTACATCATAAATAGCTTCTCTTTGCACTTGGCCTAGCGAATTATTTTTTGCGTCTTTCATTATCATCCCTTTTTCAACAAAATAGAGATTTGGATGAGTTTTATTGATGTTGAGTTTCAACTCTTCAGCTCTTGCAAAAACCCAATTTACATCTAAAACAGTTCCATCAGGATAAGAAGCAAATGCTTTAACACTTGGGACATTTTCGGGAATTTCGCGAGCAACTTGTTTTTGCAAACCTCTTTGACCAAATCCTGAATAAGGAATAAACAAGGTGTCTTTTTCAAAATCAGGATCATTATAGAAGTAATACCCCTTGAAAGGCTCCATGGTTGAAGCTTTTAAGAATTGCTCATTATACGTCCACAAATCGCCACTTACATCATTGAAGTCTAAAATAATCTGCCATTCAACATTAGATTGATATGGATTTCCAATGATATTCCAACCTGGATGAATTCCGATTCCAAAAGCATCGTTTGAATCTGGAGTTACCGCAGTTAAAGTTCTCGAGTCTGAAAAAGATTCGGAACTTAGCACCCAAAATCCTCGACCTGGAGCAAATACAAATCTTCCATCTCTCCTGTTGTATTCAACAAAATAATCTGTTGAGTCACCGGTTTCGTAAAGAGCTCGCCATAAAATGTCATATCCCCCACCAAAAAGTGCATCTAAACGGATATTATCATTACCTGGAATACTAATCATTCGGTAATCCGTCACTTTTGGATCGGTTTTTAAATCAGGATCATTTGAAGAACTGTTACCAAACTCAAAGGCAACTGTGATAGTGTCAGATTCTGCCTCTGCAGGATCAGGACGTGTTCTAAACCTTAACGGCTCTGTGAAATCTGACAAGCCTCTTAAATCGTTAATTCTGAGTTTGAAATAATAACTGGTATCAGCTAATAAACCATTTACTTGTAATAATGTATCAGAAACCAAAGAATCGACTGCAAAACTTGCAAATAAAGAATCAAGCGATAAAGCAACTTCATAACGAACTAAAGCATGCACCGATTTCCATTTAAAAGTAAGAGATGTTGATAAATCTGTTAACGCTGTATCAGGGAAAACGATTTCAGGAGTTTCAGCTTTTGTGGTAAAGCTAAATTCTTCTGACCATTCACTAACTCCTGCCGCATTTTTAGAACGAACTTTCCACCAGTAATTTGCAAGTGGATCTAAAGCTAGCAATGGCGTAAAACTGGTATCTACCAGATTTAATTGAGACCGAACAATATTGCTGAAATTATCAGTTGAAGAAACTTGCCATTCATATTCTTCTGCTCTTTCTGCAGAATTCCAAGTAAACAAAGGACTTACATCAACAATGCTATCTAAATTTACAGGACTTATTAATTGTGGTATTAATGGTTTTTGAATAATGGTTTGAAAACTCCAAGTATACGATGCATTATTAACGGCATCAGAAACCGATTGAACAGCACCTGGTTTTATCGAAATAGTGTACGTTTTATCGTTTTTTAATGAGAATCCACTAATAACCAAACGATTATTCACCATTGAGCTAGTGAACGTTACTACTTGAACAGAGTCTTCCAATATCAAGATAGAATCTTGCGAAACAAGGTTAACAGGAACAGAAAATCCAATACTTACTTCAGATGTTAATGCAACATCTATTGCTGCCGAATCAGGAATTGGATTTTCAGGAAACGGAACGGCTAGAATACTTAGTGTCGCGTTTGAATAAGTGATTTCATAATCATTACTTGTAAATCCTTGTGGAATAAACTCATACGTTCCTGGCAGAATTGCTCCTTGAGATGTTCCTGAAAATGTTAGTGCACCATTTAAAAATGTCGAATCTTCATTCGCTGCAAATGCATTGAAAGTGACTCCATTTCCACCTGAGAATGGAATGCCTGAATAAATCATTATTGAATCTTTTGCCGCAATTTCTAAATCTTTTTTAGTGATGTTTGCAGTTGTGATTACGGAATCAACAGCTAGAACATAATTTTGAGCCAAACCTCCATTTGTTCCATTTGAAAGTGAAAACCCTTTTACTACCACATTTTTACTCGTACCAACTGATTTATTTTCAAATTCAGAGGAACTTGGATTAGAAAGAACTACTGTTTCATTTTGAATAAAACCACTTAAATCTCCAATTTGAAGTAAAGTGGCCTCTGTTGTTCCATCGTAAACTTTATCATTTGCTTGAGTATTTTGAATAGTTAATTCTGCAGGGAAAATACTTGCCGTGTCTTGTGGTAAAGTGGATTTCAAAACTTGATAATTAGCAGCTTGTGCGCCAGAATAATGAACAGAATCAATACTTACAATTTTATCCAATTCAGTAAGATTATTTGCAAATGAAACTGAAATACTGTCGAAAGTAACTAGATCTCCAGCTTCAATTCCAGCTAAAGAAATAGATAATAAGTCAATTTCAGCATTTGTAGTTGCATCATAGGTTTTATCATTAACTCTAAAAAATCCTGTTAATTCTAGAATTTTCTTGGTGATGTCGGCTGTTGCAAGTGGTGCTCCAACTAACGAAACTGTGTAATTTCCTGCATCAACTCCATTTAAATTCACACTTTTAATGGATACGTTTTTACCTGAACCGATTGACTCAGAATCAAACTCGATTGCAAAGTCTGCGATTCCAACCTCTTCTGTTCCTATTATTCCAGTAAGTGTTAAATTTGAACCATTTACTTCTGCATTTACATTACCATCATAAACTTTACTCTTAGCTGTAAAAGAGCCTGACAAGCTCAATGCTTTTGCTGTAATATTTGCAGTTGAAGTGGGAGCGCCAGTTACAGAAACCGTGTAATTACCTGCATCTGAACCATTTAATTGAGCACTTGAAATAGAAACCGTTTTTGCATTCCCAACATTTTCAGAATCAAAAACAGAATTTAATGCTGACAAAGCAACTACATCCCCGGCAATTGAACCAACTAAAGATAAATTTGTAGATTCAAATTCAGCATTTGTTGTTCCATCATATTCTTTGTTTTTTGTAGAGAATAATCCAGCGATAGTTAATTCTTTTGCAGTTATTGCAGCATTTGAGCCTGGAGCTCCAACCAATGAAATACTATATTTTGCCGCATCAGCTCCGCTTAATTGGACTGAAACAATCGTAACAGTTTTTGTAGCCCCTACGGTTTTTGAATCAAACTGATAGGTTTGAGTGCTAAGAGTAACTACATCAGCACCGAGAATTCCATTTAAACTAAGATTTACATTTTCGGCTTCTGCATTTACAGTTCCATCATAAATTTTAGTTTTTCCAGTAAAAGAACCACTTATAGTTAATGCTTTAACGGTAATATTTGCGCTTGAAGTTGGAGCGCCAACTAAAGTTAAATTATAATTTCCAGCATCAGCTCCTGTTAAATCAGCACTTGTAATAGTTACCGTAATTCCTACACCCGATTCCGCTTGAGCGAACTCAATTGAAATCACATTAAACGTGACAATATCTCCTGGAATTACGCCATTTATAATCAAATTATTAGTCTCAAAATCGGCTACTACTGTTCCATCATATTGTTTTGATTGAGGAATAAATGTTCCTGAAATACTTGCTTGTTTTACAGTAATATCAGCCGTTGCAGTTGGCAAACCTACTTGCGAAAGTTCATAATTTGAAGCATCTGCCCCATTTAAACTTACAGTTCCTAATTCTACTGTTTTTCCAACTCCTATTGCTTTATCTGTAAAAGCTACTGTACTCACAACTAAACCTACGGTCTCACCTGCTAAAACACCGTTCAATGTCAAATTATTTGAAACAATCTCAGCACTTGTGCTTCCATCATATACTTTATTTTTTGATGTAAATGAGCCCCCAACAGTTAAACTTATTGCTGTAATTGCAGCTGTAGTAGTTGGAGCGCCAACTATCGAAACAGTATAATTTGCAACATCAGCTCCATTTAAGGTTGCAGAACTAATTGATGCCGTTACATTTGCGTCAACTGAAGCTTGATTAAAAACTGCCTGAACGGACTGAATCCCAACTGTTTCGCCTGCTGCGACTCCAATAAGTGTTAAATTATTAGATGAAATTACTGCTGATGTTGTTCCATCATACTCTTTAGAGCTAACTAAAAAGCTTCCACCAATACTTAAACTTTTACTAGTAATCGATGCTGTGGTTGTTGGAGCACCCACATCTGTTATTGAGTAATTTCCACTATCTGTTCCACTTAATGTAGGATTCGATAAACTTACACTGATTCCAACTCCAATAGTTGTTTGTGCAAAATTTAAGTCGAACGAGTTTAAACTTACATTATCAGCACCTTCTATTCCTATTAATGATAAATTGTTCTGAGAAATTGTTGCAGTTGTGTTTCCATCATAATCTTTATTGGATACCGTAAAACTTCCACCAATACTTATTTGTTTGGCTGAAATATCTGCGGTTGTTGTAGGCGCGCCACTTAAACTTAATTCATAATCGGCTGCATCTGCCCCATTTAGACTCGCTGAAGTAATACTTACTGTTTTTCCCGCTCCAACTGTTTTTGACGAAAAATCTAAGCTGACACCAGTTAAACCAACAACATCTCCACCAATAATTCCATTTAAACTTAAATTATCAGCTGAAATTGAAGCCGTTGTAGTACCATCATAGGTTTTATTAGAAGCTGAAAAATTACCAGTTATGGTAAGTGTTTGTTTTAAGGTTGTAAAAGAAATTTCGTTTCCATAAACCGTATTTACTTGATTTATAGCATAAGCACGGACAAAATAAGTCGTATTTGGAGATAAATTTGAAATTGAATTTGAAAAAACACCCGTTCCAGCGCCAATTACCTCTTTGTTATCTGCAGTTGTTGGATTTGCATTTAACGAATAAACTATTCCTCTTTCGGTTACAGTAGCACCGCCATCATCAGTAACATTTCCTCCTAAAGTTGCAGATGTTGCCGCAATTGATGAAGCATTATCTGTGTTTACTGTGGCAGATTGAACAATTGGTCCTGATAAATTACTTTCAGATGCAAGTCCAAAACTATTCCCATCATTTGGCGTAACTTCAAAACTGATAAATTTACCTACATCTTCATTTGCTAAAAGATAAGTCGTTGTAGTAGCTCCGCCTATTTCCACTTTGTTCAAACCAGCGCCGTCATCTGAACGATACCATTTGAAGGTCGACCCAGCTTCAAGATCATTTTCGGGGTCGGTGTAAGTGTAATTGCCAGTAAGCGTTTCACTTAGGAATAAATTACCTGAAATACTCACATTTGAAGCAACGGGAACTAAAAACGCTGCAGAAGTACTATTTCCAAAACTATTTTTACTACTACCAGAATCGGCTTTCGCATTTCCCACAAATAGCAACAAATGCGCCATAACTAGGATTATTGATATTCGGGATCTTGTCATCAGACTCAAATTTGTTAACCTATATAAAATCAAAACTTCAACTTACAAATTTTGTGCCTGAATAAAAATGAGAGTTTTAGCTTCTTTTTTTGAAATTGATAGTAGATTTTCAAACTGACTTAAACTCAAGTATTTTATACTGTTTTTTTGGCAAATTAAGCCGAATCTTGAAATATATAATTATTCATTACCCTTTATTTATGTCTCGCATATTCATTTACTTTCTTTTAATAGCTCCACTTATGTCTTGTTCAAACAACTCAAGAACCACTGAAGAAATCGACAATACTATTCATAATGATTTAAATAAAATCGCAAAAAGTCACGAATTATTAGGAATGACAGCATTGTTGATTCAAAATGGAGAGGTTTCTCTTTCACATTATTACGGGTATGGAAAAGCTGATTCAAGTTTAATTATCGACGAAAACACTCAATTTAGGATTGCATCGATTTCAAAAACGTTTTCAACTTTAGCGATAATGAAACTTTGGGAACAGGGAAAACTTGATTTAGACAAAGATGTAAGTTCCTATCTTGGTTGGGATCTGAGAAACCCGAATTTCCCTGATAAGCCGATTAGTACTCGTTTATTAATTTCACATCTTTCAAGTATTCGCGATGGTGAAGGCTATGGAAAATTTGTTGGAAATATGATTGAAAAAGAGCTTGATATTCGTGAATTATTCACACAAAATGGTGCTTATTTCACCTCAGATATGTTTTCTGACTCACTAGCTCCTGCAACATATTTTTCTTATTCAAATAGTGCTTTTGGTCTTGTTGCAACTTTAGTAGAAAAAATCAGTGGTGAGCGTTTCGATGTTTTCACTCAAAAAAATCTATTTTCTCCAATGGGAATGAAAGCATCTTTTAATGTTATGAGCTCTGATTTACCCAACCTTGCCACCTTATATAGATCAAAAGATGAAAAATGGAATCCACAAGCTGATGATTATACAACTAGTAAACCTGAAGAAAGAGCGTACCCAAATTATGAATTTGGCATAAATGGACTTTTATACGGCCCTCAAGGTAGTTTACGAATTTCAACTAAAGATTTAATTACTCTTAGCAAATTGTTTTTCAATGATTTACCTAAAAAAAAACAAGTAATCTCTAAGGCAACTATCGATTCTATGATTTCCTTCAAATGGGATTATTCTATTAAAAATGGAATTGAAAACGGTGCTACTTGGGATGGATTTTGGTTTTCTTATGGAATGGGTTTACATCGTATAACAGGTAACGAAGGAGATCAATTACTTGGAACACTTCCTCTTTTTGGTCATCCTGGAATTGCTTATGGCTTATTGAGTGATTTTTATATTAATCGCGAGACTAAGTCTGGAATTATTTTTATCACAAATGGAAGTATGAATTCTTTTGAAGAAGCCGAAGGATCTGGTTTTTATCAAGTTGAAATGGATGTTGCAAAATCGCTTAACACACTCTTAGACAAGTAAGCTTAGTTCTGGAGAATAATTCAAAGTGAAATTGATAATTTTTAAAATAAACCAAGCTTGGTCACTTTCTTCTCCCTAAAAAACTTTGGTGGTAAATTCTTAATTCAATGTGAAAAGACAAAAACAATGAACGAGATTAGACTTTGTTCTTATTCCGGACTCAGATAAGTAAGGAATCTTCTTTTATTTACTTTGTAGCCACTCTAAGAAATATTTCAAGGCTTTTCCTCTATGTGAAATCTCATTTTTTTGCTCTGAACTCAATTCTGCAAAGGTTTCATTAAATCCATTAGGCATAAAAACGGGATCGTATCCGAAACCTTTCTCTCCCCTTTGTTCCCCTATAATTTGTCCTTCACAAACTCCTTTGAATAAGAATTCATCGTTACCATCAACTAAAGCTAATACAGTTTCAAAATGAGCGTTGTGTGGGAATTCTCCTTTTTTTGATAATTCTGAAAGTAGCTTTTTAACATTATCTTGATAGCTAGCATTTTCTCCCGCATATCGAGCAGAATAGACTCCTGGTGCTCCTTTGAGAGCATCTACTAATAAACCTGTATCGTCTGCTAAAGCTGGTTTACCCGTAATTTTTGCTATTGTCCTTGCTTTTTTTAGTGCATTTTCAGTTAAGGTTTCGCCATCTTCTACTACATCGGGTAATTCTGGAAAATCAATTGCATTCATTACTGTAAAACCAAGTGGAATTAACATTTCACGGAATTCACTTGTCTTATTTGGATTTTTAGTGGCTAATACAAATTCTTTCATTGTAAATTAAATCGTTTGGTTATTGAATGAATAAAAATAGTGACTTAAGCAGATTACTAGATATTTATTAAGCTAAAAATGGCAATAAAATAAATCAAATCTTGTGATGAAATTTGGATAAATCTTAGTTCTAATCTATTCAGAACTAAATAATCGTTCAATTTTACTTACTCAAAAATTAATTGCTTTTACCTGAATTCAGATAAAATTCTAACATGCTAATTGTATTTTTATCTCCATTTTGTTTGGCTAAATCCAACACGGTTTGCCCATTTGGCAGTTTTTTGCGAACATCTGCCCCTTTATCCATCAACATTCTACAGGTTCTTTCTCTTCCATTATAAGCTGAATAATGAATTGGTGTCCAACCTAAATCATCCAGATTATTTATATCAGAGCCGGCTCTTACTAATGTTTCTACGATTTCATCATATCCTAAACTTGCCGAAAAACATAATGGGATTTTTCCTTCTGAATCTCTTAAAGAAGGATCTGCACCTTGCGCAATTAAATAGTTCACAATCGGAAGTGATCCCATGTGTGCAGAAAAATGTAAGGCACTCCATCCTACTATATCTTGATGATTAATTTCTGCCCCTGCTTTTATTAACTTTTGAATCATTTCAAATCGTATTTCTCTTGATGCCAAGGTTAATGCAGATTTTTTTTTATGATTCACCATATTTACATCTGCTTTAAACGTAATCAACAAATCGAGTAATTCATCATAACCATTTGCAGCGACATACATTAACGCTGTTTGACCATATTTGTCTTGCAAATTTGGATTTGCACCTGCTTCTAATAAAGCTTTTGCAGCATCATAATTACCATTATCAGAGGCAAACATCAAAGCAGTATGATTATTTGAATTTGCCATATTTGGATCAATGCCAGTGGATAATAATGTGCTTATTGCGTCAGCATTTCCCATTCGAGCATACTCAAAAAAATCATTTAATTCGACTTGTGCCATCAATTTTGATGACACTGCCAATAAAATGAAAGCGAGAATCCAGCGTAAACGCTTAAATATCAGATTCTTTGAGTAAACCACGAGCTATAAATAATTTTAAAAGTTGAATATTTTTTTTCTGCTTTACTATATCAATAACAGTAAAGCCCTGATTATCTCTAAGTTTAAGAGATGCTTGCTTATTTAACAACAGTTCAGCAGCTTTAACACCATCTTTTTCATCTCTTAATACAGGAGGTTCAGGTTTATAAATCTGATAAATACTACTTGGAATGTTTTTTATCCAATTTCCAAAAGCATAGATTCGATCTTTACTTAATAACCAAAATCCTGTTTGTTTTTTAGGAGGTTTTAATTCAGTATTTAAAGCAATCTTGTTCAATGAATCAGCAGCTTTAAACTGTTTAACTACTAAATGTAAAGCCGTTTCAGATTGTGAGTTCTGAATATTCACATTAACACCATGTTCAACAAAACGTTCCATTTGAATAAAATTCCAGCCAACAGAAGCAATATGCAATGGATTCATACCATGTTTGTTTGCAACATCAACAGGAACTCCTTTTAAAATCAAATATCCAATTGGAGCAAGTGTCGAAACTCGGGCGAATTTATGCATCACCGTTTCATCTGCGAAGTCTTTTATAGTCGGGTTCGCATTCATTCTTAATAAACGCTGAAATAAACGTTCATGACCATGTGCTGCGGCATACATTAAAGCAGTCATACCAAATTGATCTCGAAGATTTATCCATTTTACTTGGCTTACTAGTACTTTATTAAATGCTTTTTCATCATAATCTAATACTGAACGAATTAATTCAGTTCGTCTAAATTCATCATAAGTTGGCATTTCAGGTTGTACAGCCTGAGCAGATAATTTCCAGCACGATGAAATGGATAAAAATAAAGCGATTACTAAAATTCTATTTTTCAATGTAAGCGATTGTCTTTTCAGTGATTCACAAATTATAAAATACTGAGATACTTTTTTGCGCACATTTTGACCTTGCAACAATATAATAATGATGTAATGAGAAATGATGAAGGAGGAATTTGGTTTTCTTGTCAGTCTGCTGGGACTTAATCAAAGCCTTAATTCCGAATTTTAAATTTTGTATTAAACCCATAGTCATCTCGACCAGAGATGAGACAATAAATCAATCTCAAAGAACAAAACTCGAACGAATCGACGTGGAGAGATCTTCGATATTAAATTCCGCACTAAAAATTTAACCGAATTATTAAATAGGATGTCAGCGAGGACGCTGACTTTTATTTTAGAAGCACCAGCGAGAACGCTGTCGCTATGATCTAGCTAGATTAAAGCATTAGCGGACAATAGCGCAAGTAATGAGTCATACTAATCACCAATTCAGATTTTTCACCTAACAATGTGGAAAACTTTGTACATAAGTTGTTCATTATTTTGCTGAAAAATGTTGTAGTTTTAGCCCGTTATGGCAAAAAGACAAAATTATAAAAAACAGACTCAAGCTGAAGATCAGGATATTCTTGAAGCTCAAGGCCGAATTCCACCACAAGCTGTAGAAGTTGAAGAAGCAATTCTAGGAAGTATGCTCATCGAATCGGATGCAGCAACAATTGCACTCAACCTTTTAAAAACAGACGACTTTTACAAACCTGGGCATCGCTTTATTTACGATGCTATGAAATCGCTACATGAAAATGGAAACGCACTCGATATGCTTACCATTGAAACGGAACTTAGCGATCAAGGACATTTAGATCAAATTGGGGGAAGTGGATATCTAATTGATTTAACTAGAGCTGTAACATCAGCAGCTAATATTGAATACCATTGTCAGATTGTAATTGAAAAAGCAATTAAGCGGAATCTGATTCTTACTTGTACCGATATTATTAAAAATTCTTACGAAGGAACTTCTGATCCGTACGAATTAGTTGATCAAGCCGAACAAAAAATCTTTTCTTTAGCCAATTCAAAAACACGACAAGCTGGTTTACCGATTTCACAATTTATTAAACCAACTTTAGATCACTTAGTTGAAATTCGTGGAAAACATGGTGGTTTGACAGGTGTGCCAACTGGACTTTCGGCTCTCGATGATTTAACAGCAGGTTGGCAGCGTTCTGATATGATTATTATTGCAGCGCGTCCATCAATGGGAAAAACGGCTTTCGTATTAACCTGTGCAAGAAATGCGGCTTTATATCCACAAGATCAGTATAGAACAAATGTAGCTCTTTTTAGTCTTGAGATGTCGTCTCAACAGTTAGTGCAACGTCTGTTAACGATGGAAGCTCGAATTGATGCACAAGCGGCTCGTCAAGGTAAATTGAGTGATAATGATTTCACTTCTCTTATTTCAGCAGCAGGAGTTTTAAATAAAGCTGGAATTTTTATTGATGATACTCCAGGTATTTCTTTAATGGAATTACGTTCAAAATGCCGCCGATTAAAAGAAGAACAGAATGTAGGAATTATCATTATCGATTATTTACAGTTGATGTCAGGCGGAGGTTTTGAAGGGAATCGTGAGCAGGAAATTGCTTTTATTTCTCGGGGATTAAAAGGAATGGCAAAAGAATTAAACGTTCCAGTAATTGCGCTTTCTCAGCTTAGCCGTGCGGTTGAACAACGTGGAACGAACAAACGTCCACAATTGAGCGATTTACGGGAATCGGGATCTATTGAGCAGGATGCCGATATTGTATGTTTTCTTTATCGCCCAGAATATTACGGTCTTCTTACAGACGACGATGGTTCTTCAACCGCAGGAATGGCCGAATTAATTGTTGGTAAACAAAGAAACGGTCCTGTTGGAACTGCAAAATTAGCGTTTATTAAACAATACGCTCGTTTTGAAAACAGAACTCGGATTTCTTACGACGATCCTCTCCCCGATTATAATGCCGATTTTAATCCAGATGTTGGTCAGCCAGACAAACCAAAGTCTTTACGTCAATTTAAAGCTGATGACGAACAAGCGAATTTCTAATTGATCTTTCACTTGTTTTCAAAATGTTAATTTAAGACTAAGTCGAGTTTTGTATATAAACTCGACTTTTTTTGTCTGAACTGTTTTATAAGCAAATTTTAATAAACACAATTATTAGTTGTAAAATCTACATCTATCACGCTTTACTTATTTATTTTCAATTGGTTATCCTACGTTTAATGTAAAATTATTTTATTACAAACTATAAAATTCTTTTCTCAGCTTGTATCAACTTAGGACAATTTTGATTTAGGTATAAATACCTACTTATTATCAGTTTTTTATTATTATTTTACCCTATTCAATGCTAAATTAAATAATTTCAATAAATTGGAACCTTATTTAACGCTTGTTGGGTTGAATAATTTTTTATTACTAGAGGAACAATACTATCATGTTTAAAGCTTCAGGGCTTTCGGATTCCGATCGAATAAAATTGCTTTATATCATATCTATTCTTTCCATTTTGGGGAATACAATTGACTTTTTCAGTGCAAATCTATCTGATTTTGTTCGAATAGTGAATAGTGCAACTATTCTTATTGTTGTAGCTTTTGTTACCTCAACTCGATTCTTCAAATTAAAAATCATCTATTCATTTTGGGCCGTAATTTATAGTCTTATTTTGAATATTATAGTCAGCCATCTATCTAACTTATATCATAATAGTGACTTAACTATACTTCGTTCAATCTTAATAATCACCGTTTTAATACCAGCTTCTGCATTTCTTATTAGTAGAATACATGCAATTTCAATTGGACTTATAACACTTTGCTTTTTATACTTTTTCTCATACTATGCTAAAAGCCAATTTTTAGTTCATAATGTTACCATTCTAACTTTGTTGTTAACGGGATTTAGTTTAGGGATGTATTATCTAATGTATTTACTTGAAGAAAGCTTAAAAAATGAAAGTTTACTTCATAATGAACTGAAATCCATAAATACACATTCCCTTTTCTTAAACAATTTGTCATTTAAACTAGTCGATTATTTTGATGAAAAAGCGACAATTCCATTTATTTTAAACTCAATTAAGGAACATACCGAATCCAAATTTGCAACTTTTAGTATTTATGATGAGAAACAAAAAGCACTGATTCTTAAAAGTATTGATGTAGAAAGCACTTTATTAAAAGCAGCAATTAAAATTGGAGGTCAGAAAATTTTAGATACCGCATCTCCTTTATCAGATGAGAATTATGCGACAATTATGAAGGAAGTTGTTGGAATTGAACATTCATTCACAGCCATTTCATTCGGTGCAATTCCACCAAAAGTTGATGTAGCATTTAGAAAACTTTCAAACACATCTACATTTTATGGAATAGCGCATATTATTTCGGGGAAACTTTATGGAACTACCGTTTTAGCATTTAATAAAAAACAAGCTCAACCTTCTTTAGAGTTGTTAAAATCGTATGCCCATGTAACTGCTTTAGTTTTACGAAGAAACCTAACAGAAAAATCTCTCGAAGAAAGTGAAAATAAGCTACGCCGATTAACAGATAATATTTCAGATGTAGTATTTACATCAGATTTAGACTTCAACATAAGTTATATAACACCAAGTATTTACCAATTAACTGGATTTACTTCTGAGGAGTATATAAAAAAAACAATTTCTGAAAGATATCCTGAGCCTTCATTGAAACGAATTCAGAACTTATTTAAAGAAGAAATGCTAAATGAATTGAATCCAACTATGAATTCGGGGAGATCTAGAATTGTTGAATTAGATTTACTAAAGAAAGATGGATCCATTTTACATACAGCCATTCATTCTTCTTTCATTAGAAATAAACTGGGTATACCCATTGGCATTCAAGGTGTGGTTCGCGATATAACTGCCATTAAAGAATCGGAAAGTCAGTTACAAAAATATTCAGAGGAATTACAACAATTAAATCACGATAAAGATCGATTCATTCAAATTTTAGCTCATGACCTGAAAAACCCATTTAATTCGCTATTAGGCTTATCAGAATTACTAAAATCAAACTATGGAGAATTTAATGATGAGCAAATTCGATTTATGGCAGAAAATATTTATAACTCTGCAAGTCGCACTCACGATTTATTAGAAGAATTACTTCTTTGGTCTAGAGCCAATTCAGGAAAATTACCCTTCAACCCAGTTATATTTGACCCAAAAGCAGAATGTTTGGATGTAATTCAAAGTTTAAAAGTTTTATCTGATAAGAAATCACTTACCATTGAATGTGTTCACAATTCATCAAAAAGTCTGATTGCAGATAAAACAATGTGGCGAACAATTCTAAGAAACTTACTCACGAATGCTATTAAGTTCTCCTTTCCCTATCAAAAAATTCAAATAACAAGTTCAGAAACAGAAACTGATATAATATTTTCTGTCACCGATTTTGGGACAGGAATAAGTGAAGAAACTCAAAAGAGAATATGGGATATATCTTTTCATCACATTGCAAAAGGAACAATGAACGAAGCGGGAACAGGTTTAGGCTTAATAATCTGTAAAGAATTAGTTGAAATTCATAAGGGAACAATTAGCCTAATTAGTAAAGAAAATAAAGGTAGTACTTTTTATTTTAGTATCCCTAAAAATTTAAAAACGGTAGAGGGTAAGAATTAAATCAAGTTGAAGCTATTGCTTTGAATTTAGTTCTGAATAAATACACTTTATTAAAAACAATGATTTTCAAATTGTTCGGATTTAATTGCGTTTATTAATCAATTTAAAAAAAACTAAGTGAAATACTATCAATATGATAAAATATCACTTAGTTTTTTATAGAGATGAATTACGGTTCAGTATGTTAATTCATTTAAACTCATTCTTAAACGTGTTTAAAATTTTCATTGTCGAAGGTAGTTCACCCATTTTATAATAACATAATTGTGCTTTTTTTACACTTCATTCATTAAAAGTGCCAACTATTTTATTAAGGTCATGTTACGGATTTGAGAAAATCCATTCACATCAAGTCGATAAAAATACATTCCACTTGGAAGATTCGAAGCATCGAAATGTTGTTCGTACGTTCCTGCGGTTTTAATCGCATCAACCAAAACAGAAATTTTTCGACCCAACATATCATAAACTGTAAGACTTACTTTTCCGGCAGAAGGTAAACTATATTGAATAATTGTACTTGGGTTGAAAGGATTTGGAAAGTTTTGTGCTAACGTTAATCCAATCTCTTTTTCCACTTTTTCAACATTGGTGGAAGTAAGCGGACTCACAACTAATGTAAATCGTGGAAGCATTGTTGAAACAACAAAATCAGG
>Ga0210025_1001390_pt1 | contig 26356 bp, 19 predicted proteins | sample CryGeyme20150102_FD_183989 | JGI IMG/M metagenome (GOLD analysis project Ga0210025, IMG submission 183989) | Groundwater microbial communities from Crystal Geyser aquifers in Utah, USA - Crystal Geyser metaG 2015-0102 (SPAdes) (version 2) | ecosystem: Environmental > Aquatic > Deep subsurface >... | reverse complement strand
CTATTGTTTTACTACGGTACATGATGCTAGAATTTGCCAATCGACAAGAAAAAGACGAGAAGACCATACCAGGCATTTTTAGAGCTCATAAAGAAGAATTACAAGCACTAGCTGTGTTAACTTGCATTCAAATCATCCTGTTTGAGGTGACTCAATTACTAAAAACGGACAACCCAACACCGAACATTACCCAATTATGCCAAAAATATGCCCAACTCGATCCAACTCAGTTTAATCTATCTCATGAATCCGTTAATTTGTTCTTCAAGATAGTTATCCAAAAAGTGTGTCTGTAAAAACAAAAAGAGGTTTTGTTGTTGTAAATTTTGATTGCAAACAAAAACAAACAAACAGACAAAACCTCTATGAATACGTTAATAGTACATTTAAAAGACATGATTTCCAATCCTATCTTAATAGACTAAGATTATGGTCAATTCCCCTGTTGTAGAAAATAATAATAAAATCCCTTGCGAACTTTTAAGGGTTTGATAATTAATATTTTATAAAAAATAGCCAGATTTTTTTTTGACTTGTTTCTTATTTTAAAGAAAAAATTAAATAAGTTACTCAAATTCGGACTTCGTTTTTAAGCAAACTTCACTGGTTTTTGCAAAAAAAAGTCATCCCTGATCCCAACACGATTCGAAGAACCACGAAGTGCTATATCGGTCAAAATCTTATAATGCCATAATCACTTCTTTTGTATAGGCTAAGCTCTTAGGCTGAGATGTTGGGTCGGATCCCATCATGCCAACATAGCTAAATGAAAAAGAACACATTGTTGCAAATTGGTTCTTGTTTTTATATTTAATCAAAATTATACCGTTGAGTGTACTCCAAAAAGTAGTTTTTAGCAAAATTATCGGCGATTTCAATCTACATGAATTGCTAAAAACCGAAAGAATCGACTTTTTGGAGTGGACTCACCGTTTTAAAATTTAATAATCGTTACAAAGGGTCTAAGTCTGAAAGTTGAATTAGTTATCACAGCTTATCAAGCATATTACTTCTTCATTCCAAATTCAGAATCAATATTTAAAAACTTGGTTACAATAAATGAAGGAATTGTTGCAATTATAACCCAAATAAAGAAATTTTCATAACCAATAATCGACTGAATCCAGCCACTTATCATACCAGGAATCATCATTCCTAATGCCATAAATCCAGTACAAATAGCATAATGAGCTGTTTTATGTTCACCTTGAGAGATGAAAATCATATAAAGTAAGTACGCAGTAAATCCAAATCCATAACCGAATTGCTCAATTGCAACGCAAATATTGATAATTAAAAAGGAATCTGGGGTTGTGGAAGCCAAATAGATATAAACCATATTTGGTACATTAATGGCAAAAAGCATTGGCCAAATCCATTTTTTTAACCCATCACGAGCGGCTAGAATTCCTCCTGTAACTCCACCAAGAGTTAAAAATAAAACACCAATAGTACCATATACAAATCCGACCTGTCCAGTTGTTAGAGCTAGCCCACCAACTTCTCTCGAGTCTAATAAAAAAGGAGATGCTAATTTTACTAGTTGCGATTCACCCAAACGATAGAGTAATAAAAAAGCGATAGCTATACCCATTTTTTCTTTTTTAAAAAATCCAGCAAAGGTTTTTGAAAAATCCAAAATAATAGTGTTGGAGTTTCCAATAGAGTTATCATTGGCAGGTTGAGGTAAAGCAAATTTGTGATACACGAAAAAAGCAATAAATAAACCACACAGAATAAAAAAGGTGACGGACCAAGCCAATGAAATATTTCCAGAAGTTCCTTTAAAGGTAACTCTAGTTACAAAATCCAATTTTGAATCAAGTTGAATGGTTGAAATAGCAGGTTTATCCCAATTTTGGGCATTAAATTCGAAGCGAGTTCCATCAATAAGTTGAATACTAACATCACCTGATACACGACCAACATTTAGAACAATGGACTCACCTTCGGCTGGTTTTTGGTTCAATTTATAATAAACGTACCCAATACTGCCTGTTTTTGAATTATCAACTACTTTTGGATCTGCCCCAAATAAATGTCTTATTACATTTTCAATGGGTTCTGATACATAATCCGTCCAAATATTTTTGGAGACTTCGCCTTGTGCATTCCTAAGAACAGGTACATCATCTGGAATAAATCCATTAGACCTATTCCATTGATTTGCTGCTTGCTTTAACGAATCTGCTTTTTTTGATGAAATTCCATTTATGGATAAACCATCTGAAAAGATAACATGGAAAAATTGATCATTTGATTTTGGATAAACCAAAGAATCGGGATGCATGGGTAAAGCTGATTGCCATTCAGTTGAAGAGTTTATAGAAAATTGAATAGGTTTAAGCCCTGTACTTGCTTCAACATAACCTGCTAGAATTATTAATAAACCCTGACCTGTAATCATGGCTAAACGATAAAAAGTTGACCTAATACCCACAAACCATGCTTGATCATTTTCATTTAAGGCAAGCATATAAAATCCATCGGCAGCAATATCATGCGTTGCAGAACTGAAAGCCAATAACCACATGAAAATCAAAGTGAATTTGAAGAAATCAGGCGCTGGAATCATTAAGGCAATTCCTCCTAAACCTGCTCCAATCATCAATTGCATACTTAGAATCCACCAACGTTTTGTTTTTAAAAGATCAACAAATGGACTCCATAATGGTTTTATAACCCATGGTAAATAAAGCCAACTTGTATATAGAGCAATTTCTGTATTGGAAATACCTAGTCGCTTGTACATGATTACAGAAACTAACATTACAACTACATAAGGAATACCTTCAGCAAAATATAATGAAGGAATCCAAGTCCAAGCCTTTTTTCTTTTATTTGAAGAAGATTCCATGTGTTAACTTAGTGTTTAGGTTCAATTTGATAAAAATCTATGTCAAGAATAGGATACGATTTCCAATGTTGAAAATCATAATGCCACCATTCTGAATTTAAAGAAACAAATCCATGTTTCTCCATTACTGATTTTAAATAAGATCTATTTCTTAAACTATTTTCTGGTAAATCTAAAAAGAAATGAGATGCTTTTTCAGTGAAATTATCGTACTCAGTTGGCATATTCATAGGTTCCCCTGTATTTATATAATATAAACTTAAATCAATTGCAGCACCTCTATTATGTCTCGAACCCGTTTTGGGATCGGCTACAAAATCGGGATTGGGATACATTTCCCACAATTTACGTTGAACTGAAAGCGGTCTGTAGGCATCATAAACAATTATCCCGATTGAATCTTTTTCTAAATCATGTGCAACAGATTGCAAGGCTTTTGCTGCTTGCTCAACAAGAAATACACGAACAGTATCATAAATCACTTTTTGAGTAAAATTATTTTTTGTAGCATATCTTACATCTAATTTTAGATGAGGAATAATTTCTTCCAAATTTAACATAGCTATTTTTTTTTCAGAATCTATCTTTTTTGAACACGATAAAATTACATAACTAGAAATAATTACGAAAATGAACCGAAAGTAGCTCTTTTTGAGGAATGAACGTTTTATATATCTGGCTAAGTTTATGTGTGAAATCAAGTGGAGTTTATCAGAATTAGAATTTTGAATTGAATTAAAATACTTGTTTTATTTAGTTTATAAGTCGCTTATATGAAAAAATTTACCTCATTTGTGTAAATCATGCCAATTTTAATTAAAAAGCAATTGTTAATATACTTAATTTAATGACTGCTCAAATCCTTGTAAGTGGCAAAGCTTATCATTCAACATTTGACAAAAATCAACTCCATTCAATGGCAATGGTATTTATACATATCTCTTACAAATGACTTACCATAGTTGTTTTTTTTTGGGGATCATGGTTATTTCCTTTTGGAATGTTGATTATTAAATCGAATTTTATTCCCAAGATAATTGGTGCCCTTTTAATCTTAGGCGGATTCACCTACGTTTTGGATAGTAGTTTAGCATTAGTTTTTCCAGAAATAAAAGTAGCAATTTCCCCATTTGTCGCAATTCCATTAGCTTTTGGCGAATTTTTCAACTTTTTTATGGCTTTTAGAAAAGGTGTTAAAAAAAAATGACTTTTGAAACATAAACTGAGTTTGTGAAAAGTGTTGAATTTTAAGTTTTTGACCTAAACTTAGGCAAAAGTAAAGACTATACATTCTGATTTCATTAAAGTAATATGAGTAAAGTCGCTGTAAATTAACAACTACGAATAATCCTTATTCTGCTCAGGTTATTAATTAAGTTCTTGAAAAAAAACATTCATACTATTTTATAACTTTCTTTTTCTTATCAATGACATTTGTAATTGGTAACCTTTACAGGAAATACATTTATGCTAATGATATAAATGACTTTGGTTTCGCTGACATGCATACAAACATCGCTACTGTTATTGTCAGTTTTTTTTTATTTATGGCTTATTCAAAAACCTTGTTATTTATAGATGGAGTAAAAATAATTAGAAGTGCTACTTTAGGTTTCATCATCTAGAGTTTATGCAAATGTCTCCATTATTTGGAACATTTGACTGGAGAGATATGCTAGGCACATTCATTGGTGGTCTTTTAGCTTTAATTATTCTTTGGGGAATAACTATCAAAAAGGCTTGGGATTAAGTGATAAAACAAAGTTAGTTCGGGCTATGAATTCGAACATACAACTTAACAATTTTTCAAAATAAAACTAGAGCAATCCAATTGAGCGAACTCTGAAAAGTAGTTTTCAGCTAAAAATGCGGAGATTTCATACGATTTGAACTATGTAAACCCGACAAGATCGACTTTTGAGGGTGTACTCAAAAGTCGTTTTACACAAACAAAATGCTACGAAGCGAAAAATGATTAAGAAAGTTAAGTGAAATACAATCTAGAATAGAACTCACACTTTGACAATAAATCCCTATCTATTTACCATAGGTCATTGAATTTCAATATCTTTTCTTTATCGATGTAAATAGTATTCATTCAAAGAAAGCCAATATCCAACTTCGAGCAGTTCTAAATCACGCTAATCAGAATTTTTAAACTGCTTATGCACAGAAAGCTAAATTTGATCAATTATGAAACAAATTGTCACTATCAGCTTTTCTCTCTTTCTTTTGATTTCTTGCAATTCATAAACTAAAAATCAAAAAGACTAAGTTTATCTTATTATTTCCCGTGACAACTCCTATAATCAGCTCTATGGTTTTTGGTTGGGTAAAAAGATTACAAATTGAACTGGTTTAGTTACTGAAATGGATAAAATTAGAAATATCGCAGAAATTATAACTTGAGAGTTTTACATAAGGAATACCGAGCGACTTATCTCCTACTATTGAAATTTGGGGTTCTGATGACGATACACATTTAGATATATCAATATCTACTTTCGACAAACCCAACAAGTCTCTTATTAGCAGAACAAATACGATATGGCTAGTTTAATCACATAAAAGCTAAAGAAGAAAATTATTTATGGGTTTCCAATCAAAAAGCAATTGATTTAATGCAAAGTGGTATTCTGCCTTCCGAAACTGGAAATCCAAACAATAACGAGCATTATGCTATGATTGATGCTCAATTAACAACTTAGATTTTCGGTTTGTTTTCACCAGGAAGACTTGCTTTTGTGCTAAAAATGGCATAATTACCTATTCAAACATCGGCTAGAGAAGAATCGAAACTCTTTTCGAAGTTTTATCAGAGCATATACTCTTTATCTTCGCTAAAATCTTCTAATAGAAACATGAAGTAGGCAATAATGTGGATAGCGAATCAATCTAGAAAATAACTTATCGATAATTCTTAGGCAGCTTCCATGTTTTGATTACACGTTAAATTTGTACGAATCGGGAATTGCTTGGGAACAAATACGTGATTCAATTTACAACAGATATTAAGTGTAGCAACAAGATGAATACGATATTACTTCAAAAAACGTGTACGTTAAGGTTTGCTTTGTAACCAGTTTAGTAAGCTTATTTAAAGGTGAAGGTAATTTAAAACAAACTATAAAAATCGGAGCGTTAACAGGTTGGAATTCCTGTAACCCAACAGCCACTTGGGGCGGATTACTTGGATTTATGCTGGGAAAAGACGGAATTGAAAAAGTATTTGGAAGAACATTTTCAATAAATATAATATTCACAGAACACGCCAAAATTTTCCTAATAATGGAATAGATACGTTTGAAAATTTGGCTCAAATTGGATTAGCAATAACAGATAAAGTGGTAATAGAAGAATTAGGTGGAAAGATTGATTTGGAGAAAAATGAATGGATTATTCCTTTGAGAGATTTGAAATAAGATCGGATAAAACTACATTTTAAATTAATTTGCTCAGTTTAAGTTAATTTCAATATTTAGTACATGTATATTATGAAAGCACTAAAGAATATTGAAAAAAAATGACCCAAATGCCTCTAGGTTCAATGGAAGAATTGGAACATATTTAGACTAATGAGTGTACTCCGAAAAGTAGTTTTAGCAAACTATTCGTCTAATTCGTAGGATTGGGAAGGGTGAAAAACGAAATAATCGACTTTTTGGAGTGGACTCACTATTTAATCAATAAAATAGAATCCAAATAATCGAGGAGACTAACTCTGGATTAGGCTGGAGTCTTAACAGATGAATCCTATTCGTTTATCGCATTACATAAAACCTTGTTAACGATAGTGAAATTTTACATTTAGAGGTAAATCCTTATTCCAATGATTATTATCCTACGGACTGATATCTTTTAATCAGTCCTTTATTTTTTTTAGTGATATATTTGAGGTATAAAATACATAAAGAATTTAACCATTGATTTTTTCTCATTCCAACTTCATTACCCAATCTAAGGTGAATGGACTTTTAGTTAACCAACGAAATAGACGTAATGAATTAAAAAAAACTATAGATCAATAAAAAAACTAAACATGACTAAAGAACATAAACTTATTTATTGGTGGTTATGGCTAGGAGTAGCTATGATTACCCTTATTCTCATAATTGGAGGAATTACAAGACTCACCGGATCTGGACTTTCAATTACTGAATGGAATGTTTTTATGGGGGCGATTCCACCATTAAATGAGGCAGATTGGCAAGCAGAATTTTTAAAATATAAGATCATACCCCAATATGCTAAACTTAATGCTACCATGACGTTAGAAGGCTTTAAGTTTATTTATTTTTGGGAATATTTACATCGTTTAATTGCTAGAAGTCTTGGCATAATCTTCATCATTCCTTTTATTTATTTCTGGGTAAAAAATTACCTTTCTCAGCAATTAAAGAAACAGCTATTATTTTTGGTTTTATTAGGAGCTTTACAAGGTGGATTGGGCTGGTTTATGGTCAAAAGCGGTCTTAGTGAGCTCGTATATGTAAGTCATTACAGACTAGCCGCTCACCTTTCAATGGCTTTAATATTGATGTCGACCTGTGTTTGGATTGCTTTAACTTTAAAGAACAAAACCATTAGAAAGCTCAATTCAGATGAATTAATTTTTAAAAAAGGATTTGTTTTTCTTGGTGTTCTAATTGTTTTGCAAATCATTTGGGGAGCATTTACTGCTGGCCTTAAAGCTGGATATCAATTTAATACATTTCCATTGATGTATGGAAAGCTAACACCAATGAATATGTGGCTTTTAGATCCTGCGATTCTAAATTTTATACAAAATTCTGGGACAGTTCAATGGATCCATCGAATACTAGGAATAAGTGTGTTAACTGGTACGGCTATTCTATATTGGATTACCCTTAAAAACAACGAGTTAATCACTTTGAAAAAATTAATGTTGCGTTTTAGCTTACTAATTACAACACAAGTACTTCTTGGAATTGCAACCTTGCTTTATTTCACACCCCTAACATTAGCCTCATTACATCAACTTGTTGCAGCTTTTATATTGATGTATTACTTGAACATTTATCAACAATTACGAATATCTCCTTCAAAAACAGAACAATGAAAACAGATATATTAACGGAAGAAGATATTCAAAAAATGGTGTTAAGCTTTTATTCCCGTGTTGAAAACAATGAACGCCTAAACTACATATTTAATGATTTTGCCAAAGTAAACTGGGAAGATCATTTGCCAAAAATGTTCGATTTCTGGTCAAATGTTGTATTTGGTACTGGTCGTTATCGAGGAAATCCATATCGAGAGCATTTACCACTTCCAATCGTAAAAAATGACTTTATACACTGGTTTTCGCTTTTTGAAGAAACTGTTTTAGAACTATTTGAAGGTGAAAATGCTAAGATTGTTGTGCAAGTTGCAATGAATGTCGCCAATATGTTTCGTACTAGAATGGATATGGCTGGTAAATTTGATTTAGATTCTGTTAGCAATGAAAAATGAATTTAATCCCGATGAATTAAAATTAATAGAACAAGTAAAAATAGCTTGTTATAAACAAGCAAAATTAGCTTTTGATGAAGCAGCTATTTCGGGTTTATGCCTTGATGGTGTCATTGAAATTGCACTTGATGCCATTAAAAATCTAAGGCTTGATCAAATACAACAGCCGTAAATACTTTTGGGTTTGTAAACTATTTAACATACAAACGTAATTTGCCTGAGTTTTGGATTGGGATTAGTTCAATAAATGAGCGTACTCCGAACAGCAGTTTTTAGCAAACTATTCGTCGAATTCGGAGAATTTGGTAGGGTGTAAACCTACAGAATTGACTTTTCGCAGTGGACTCATAAATTAAATTAAAACAATGAATAAATACTGGATTACCGTCTTAACTCTCGTTGTACATTCTCGAGTCTAAGCCCAAATTAGGCTGAGATTCTAGGTCAAACCAAGAAAGACGAATTATCTTTTACTTGTTTACTGGATTTTAGCATTTCGTGAATTCTTCCAACAACTCAATTCCATCCGCTTTCCAATTCAAATCTGGCCACTGAGCTTTATACAGAGGTTCAAAGTCTGAATGAGTTCCAACTCCATAAACAGCCTGTATTGCCTTTCCATAACGAAGTTGTAAGAGTAATATAGTCTCCTCATCACCTTTTATCCAATAGACTAACCCCGAAATCAATCGCTGTGGTATGGTTTCAACGATTAGGGTTGAATTCCAAACTTGAGTTTTAATTCCAATAGATTCATAATAAGCTTTGTAGTACTCAATATGTTGAGGAAGAGTCTTTTCTTCTTGCTTATTTTTCATTAACCATGCTTCTACATAATTAGTTAGCTGACACCCTGAAAAATTCAATTCTGAGCTGGACACAATAATGGCAACAGATCGACATCCAGCACCATTATAGCGAAGTATTGATTCTGTCAAATCTTCCCAATCCTTATCTAAAAAACGATTAAAATAAGCTAAGGAAAAATGAGCGGTTCTTAAATAAATGCTAGTTTGAGCATGAATACATTTAATTTCCAGCGCCTTATCTAAAATTGCATTTACTCCTTTAGTAGAACCAGCAAAAATCAAACCGTCTGCTTTCAAGTTTGTAAAAGTATCTAAATCAACTGAATAGCGAAGTTCTAGTGAAGTATCTACCTTGTTTAAAACATCAATAAAACTAGCTAATAAATAAGGATCTTTTTTTGATAATTTACCGTTATACTTTACTCCCGCAAGTACAGAAATAAGAACATCTTGAAACCCAACTAATGGTAAGTTTCCTGCATGTAAAAAAATAACGGTTATGTTCTCTGTAACATTGCAATTTTTCGCTGACTCAATACACCAATTACGTAAGTTTTCTTCGGTACACATATCTTTTATCCAGCGAAGAGAATGCATAATATCGGAACGTTCAAATCCTAATAAAACAGTCTTCTCTATATTTAATTTTATGGATTCTTGCTCATCAAAAAGCCATAGTTGTTTAGCTTTTAAAATTAACTGAATTCGCTCTTCATAAGTTTTAGCTAAAGTTTTCATACATAAATTTACTTATAACTAAGGAATCATTCTATTCAAAATCAATTCTAAATAAACAAAAATCGTTACTAGTTTCATGAAAATTTTATGTGCTAGGCGATTCGCTAATCCAACAGTTTTAAATATGCAATAATTTACCTTCCGTAAGTAAAACTACAATCAATAAGTAATTTCGTTTTTAATTTTTCTCAAAAGATAAAAGAGTAAATCTGGTATAATTCCTTATGAATCAGCTAGCATAATTTAGATTATAACTACGCTAATAGTTTTTAAAATATAAAAGCCCAAGCGTTTAAAACACCTAGGCTTTTTCTGATGAATAGTTTGAAAAAATTGTTTTATGCGCAACCGCCTTTAGCTTTTCGCACTTCTTTTTTAGGAGGTTCCATCAGATTTTTTAAACGCTCTTCCATTTTTTTCAAATGAATATTTGCATTCATATAAAAACGATATTGATCAATCATCGCTTTATCAGCACCTACTGGCGGAGTTTCAACGGAGAATATTAATGTTCTAAAATTCGAAACTGTTTCGGTGAAAATCACAGGATCTTTATCTCCTAATTCTTCAGCAAGTAGTGCCGCTTTTTGAGTTGTTACTTTAGTTGAAGAAACAAATACATTCGTTTTATATTGTTGTTTAATCATATTTCTAAACTGAGGTTTTCTCAATTCACTCAATTTAATGTGCATCGATGTTGGAATTGTTTCAGCCAATGAGTCTGTTTCGGTTACATCAATAACATTGTATAAGTGAGCATGATACATAAGTTCAAATGCTAATTTATCAATGTTCATTGTACGAATTTCTTCTAAATCGTTTTGTTCAAAACGAGTTTCAACGGTTGAAAGCAATCTTTCTTCGCTTGAAGGAGTTATCCAAATTAATATGAGAATAAGTACAGGCGCTACTGCTGCAATAGTGTAGTTCCGTTTCAAAGATGGAGAAATTACTGACGACTCTCCTTTTACTTTATCTTGAATCCATGATGATCCGACAAATGCGGCAATTGCTACAAGTGTAAGTAATAAGCCAAAAGCTTCTTCACTTATTCCAAGAACATCATTAAATTTTGGAGCCCCAATATTCCAAGCATTATAGAATTCTTCGAAAACGGGATAAAATTCAGTAAATAATAGAATTCCGCCTACTGATCCAACAATGAAGAAAAGTGCATCAATTCGACCGACAGCGAGCGCACACAAACTTGTACCTGGGCAAAATCCACCCATAATAAATCCTGCGCCCATAATAATTCCACCAATTAAAGCAGACCAAACAAACATAGGATTGATATAAATCATTTCTAGATTTAACAGACCAACGTGACTAAAAAATAAAACGCCAATCATTGCTGTAACACCGGCTGTAAAGAAAACTTTTAAAACCGTAAAATCATATCCATAAAACAAACCAACTAATTTTCTTGTTGATGAAAAACCTGCTTGTTCAAGAACATATCCAAAACCAATTCCCATTAAAAATGCGATTACAAAATCGAATTCAGGGCTAATTAAATCAGGTACTAAAGGTGCCATAATAAATCCTGTTACTATTAATTTACTTTATTAATCCAAAGTTTTCTGAAAAACCAAGCAAAGAAATAAGCGCCGCCAAAAATAGCGAACATGGTCATAATACCACCAAAGCTCATTACGCCCATTCCACTTAAAGCAGATCCACTGGTACAACCACGACCCAATTGTGAACCGAAACCAAAAAACGCTCCACCTAAAACAGCAAATATTAAGCGAGTTTTATTCTGAACACCAGGCCCTTTTTCTAATTTAAGTGCGACTCTATTACCAAGAACACCAGAGAAAAAAGCGCCTACTAAAACACCGATAATTTCATAAAATAACCAGTTTTGTAAGGGACTACCAGGGTTATTTTCTTTAAAATTAACGTAATATTCCGTTGAATTATAATGCTCAGGTGCAATCTGTTCAACACCATATTGAACAACGGCTTTAACACCACCACTTGCACCAAGACCACGACCAGTAATATAAATGGTGGTCAGTAAGACAAGACCTAGTAAAAATCCTGAAAAATAGGGATTCATATATGCTTTTGGAGCGCTCATTTTATACTCTCCTCTTTTAGTATTTCTGTTTTTGATATATTGTTGTAAGGGGCATCGGGTAATTCTTCGTAACCTGTAACCATTGCTTTAATGTTCGCCGTTGGTGTTTCGCCAGTCGTTGTCATATAAACATGAATGATTATAAAGGTTACTAACACAAAAGCTCCAAGTGTATGCCAAAGTGCAACTGACTCAAGACTAATATCTTGAATGATAACAACATTGTTTATGTTTAAGGTTTTGTGAAACATATACAACAAACCTGAAACTACCATTACTGGTACAATTAGTACTTTGAACCCTAAATAAGTTAGAATTTGAAGTGGATTTAATTTTTTCCAACGTGATTTATGTGTTGGATGAGCTTCGCTTTTAAACATGCCAATTAAGTAATAGCGAACTTGAGCTTTTAAATTTTTAAAAGTTGGTACATATTGTCTCCACTCTTCGGTAGTAAAATGCCAAAAAATGGCAAATACGATAAGAATCAAGAATAAATAGGAAGCAACTCTATGGAATTGAACGGCTTTTTCAAATCCAAAAATGTGTATAGAATTGTGAACTTCAAATCCTGTTAAGGCTAAAAAAAGAATCAATCCTGATTGAGACCAGTGCCAGAAGCGTTCAAAAAGTTTATAGATTTTAATCTTTTTCATGTTTATCTAATTATAGCGTTATAAATAATATTTTTTAGTCCTGACTCTTATCAAAATCGTCGTAGTAAAGCATTTCATACTCTTTTTCATTTTTGAAATAAGTGAAGATTCTTAGTCCTGAGTGAGCAACTACACCTAATACAGATCCAATAATCATAAACAATCCAACTAAATCGAGCCAATCGTTTCTATCTCTTCCGGGCAAATAAAATCCAGTTAGACTTGCCAAGCGTCCATCTTTTGGGGTATGGCAATCAGCACATTGCAGTGAAGCAGATTTTTTGGAAACCATGTGATTTAAGGGCCAATACATTTCGGTTTCAATGAAATCATAATGACCACTATAAGGTAAGCCCGCCTGCCTCATCCCTTTTTCAGCGGCAGCATTCCAATCAAAATCTTTCCAAAAGGCACTATCTCCGGGTGTTTTTGAATATAATTTTGGTTGTATTAATATTTTATTTTCAGTGTCATAGATTTGATCGCCACGGTGTATTTTAACTGGAATAATTTTACTATTGGGATCCTTATGGGAACCATTTAATTTGTTCATTTGAATTGGTTTATTAGTTGGATCAATATGATCACCAATTACATAGTTTTCAGCTGTTCCATTAAACCATACATACTCAGGTATTACATTGGTTCCCCATTTAAAAGAACCTTTAATCGACATATATTCATCTTCACCTTCATGGAATTTGAATGGTTTACCATCTTTATCCAACATTCCAGCATCAGACCATTTCCAAGATAATTTGGTTGGATTTACTTTTGCATAAATCGGAATATGACATGTTTGGCAAGCTACTTTTGCTGAGTGAGTATTCAACATTTCCTCTTGATGAGGTGTATCACTATGGCAATCGGAGCATAAAGCTCTACTTACATTATTGGTCGAAACAGAATATAAACGACCTTTAATTTTATGATTTTCTGCGGTATGGCAATCAACACATGTCATATTTATTCCATTTTTTGCTAAATGCACATCAATCTCGCGGGTTGCGTTAAATAAAGCTTCTTCTAGATCACCATGTTTTACGTTATTGCCACCACCACCATAAAAGTGACAGTTTCCACAATTCTCAATACTTGGTTTGCCGACTGAAATTGCAGCTTGATTCAGGTTTACAGTAAGAGCTGGAAAACCTGCATTATCACCACTTTTCTGATACACTTTAGGTGACGCATGACAGGACAGACAATCTACATTTTCTGGTTTTTTAAAATCGAAGTCTTTTACATCGGCCAAGCCTACACCTGTGTGACACGACGCACACGCTAGTTCGTTACCACCTACTCCGATACAAAAATTATTGATTACATTTTTCTTTCCTGATGCTCTAAATCCTTTTCCTTCTACAAGGTCAACTCTGTCCCAGTTCCAATGGGATGATTCCATCACTTCTGTATGGCGTTCAGTATGACAAGAGATACAAGCTTTTGTAACCTCTTGAGGTGTTTTCATATCCTTTTTTAGAATATCAAACTTGGTATGATCGACTGAGGATCTTGTTTCTTTTGAATATTCAAGCCTTAAAGCTTCTAATTTTAAATTAGGTTGCGTTTCCGGATATAAAATCTGATATAATGCTATCAATGTAATATTTAAAACAATTATGATAACATAAGTGAGTGTACTTTTGTGTTCATTTAGCCTCATTTAAACCTGCCTATTTAAGTTTAAAAATCTAAATTAAATTAAGATACAATCATCTTATATGCAAGTTGTATATGCAAGTAAATCGCTTTTATTTTTACAGAATGCCCGTTTTGTAACATTTGTTACATTAGAAATGAGTACTTGTCAATACAAGTATTTTCAGTTTGATTCTGTGAATTAGACTCTTTCTCTTAAATTTAAAAAAAAATTATTTTCTATTTAAAACATTTAGAATTTGAGAATTAATCTCTTTTAAAATTTTTATTCTAGCATACTTTTTATCATTTCCTTCAATAAGAATCCACGGAGCTTCATTTGTTCCTGTGTATTGAATCATATCATGAACAGCTAATTCATAATCTGGCCAACGATTTCGATTTCTCCAATCTTCAGGAGTTATTTTCCAACTTTTATAAGGTGTGTTTTCCCTTTCTTGAAAACGTTTAAATTGCTCTTCTTCACTGATATGAACCCAAAACTTCAACACAATTGAATCATTTTCTACCCATTGTTTTTCAAAATCATTGATTTCAGAATACGCTCGTTTCCATTCTTTTTCAGTTGCAAAACCTTCTACACGTTCGACTAAAACACGACCGTACCAACTTCTATCATAGATAGCCACATGACCTTTTCTTGGGATAGTCTTCCAAAACCTCCATAAATAATGCTGACTTTTCTCCTCAGCTGATGGCGCAGAAATTGGAAAAATATGGTACGATCTTGGATTTAGAGCTTGTATGATACGTTTAATAGCTCCGCCTTTTCCTGCTGCATCTGGTCCTTCAAATACTAAGACTAAGCGAATTTCTTTTTCAAATAATTCTCTTTGTAATTTGCCTAAATTATTTTGCTGTTTAATGAGTTCTTTTTCATATTCTTTTTTGTCAAGATTCAAGTCGTTTCGAAGCGATTCTAAAACTGTTTTTTCCTGAATGTCCAAGGAATCGATGGATTCACTTGACCCAGTAATCGCTTCTTCTGTTATTTGTGGCACATTGGTATTAGATATGGCGACTTTTAAGGCATGTCTAACTAATTCAGCAACTTCAATTTCTCGAAAATTCCGATTACTTCCATCAATTAAAAACCAGGGCGTTTTTGCTTGGTGCGTTTCGAGTATCATTTTTTCTGCCGAAGCAATATAATTGTCATAATCTTTCCAATTTTTCCAATCTTGCTTACTTACCTGCCAACTAGTTAATTTTGATTTTTCTAATTGTGTAAGTCTTTTTTTCTGATCTTTTTTGCTTAAATGCAACCATATTTTGATAATTATTGAACCCGATTCGACTAAATTATTTTCAAAATGACGAATGCGATTTAATTCGGATTCAAATTCTTCCAAACTTGATTCCCGACTTATATATTTTGAGACAGGATTATAATACCAAGGACTTAGAAAAAAAGCGACCCGACCATTTGGTGGCAAATCGCGCCAATATTTCCAATATTCAGGGCGTTCTTTCTCATCTTGAGTAGGCTCAACATACGCTTTCGTATAAATATATCTTGCATCCATCCATGAGTTTAGAACTTTTACACAATCTCTTTTACCACCACCATCAACACCGCCGAATACAACAATGACAGATTTTTTCTTTTGTTGAAAGAGTTCATATTGAAGCGAATACAATTCTTCTCTTAATTGAGCTTCTTTTTCTTTGTATTCTTTATTCGATAATTTCTGACCTAATTCTACCGTTCGAAACATAACTTAAATATTTTGTGAGTTCAATCATAAATTATAGCTAAAATTACGTTAAAGTATGTATGGTTTTTATGGTAAACTACATTTCTTTTCATGGATATTGTTTCTTCCAAAACCCATTTTACAATGAAAAAAATACTTCTATTTAATCTTATCTTTTTTGTTTTAATACTACAGGCTTGTAAAACGACCTATGTTTCCTATTCAAAATCTGGAATTCCAGTTTATGATGCTCTTTCTTGGAATGAACGCATAAAAGTTAAAACAACCGATATTTATTTAAGAAATGGAACCGTTTTAACAGATAAAATAACTCGAATTCGTTCGAATGAAATTATTTATGTAGAGGGCAAAGAAGATTTAAATGATTACCGAAGTTTAGCTCTTGAACAAGTGAAAGAAGTTCATATTAAACCACAATTATCTTCCTCTTTTTATGTTGGTTTGGGAATTTTAGGAATTTCATCGTATTTATTCTACTCAAATTTTTCAGATGATAAGCAAAATGGCGAAAATACATTTGGCGTTTTAATTCCAACTGTTACGACTTTCGGTTCTATGTATTTTTTGTATAAAGGAATAGAAACCGAAACTACCATTTTAACATTTGAGTGATTTTTTTTCATTTTCAATTAATGGAACACACAAAAATCTCGAACACAAACTCTGCCTTTCGCCCAAAGTTGAAATGCTAAAAAAGACGCATGAAATTTAAAGGGGGTTCGGGGGATTTCACGAATTTTATGTTATGTAAAAAGAGGAATCGCTGTATCAACTGCGAAAGTTAATTTAACTTTAGTTCCGATTTGAAAATCCTCTATGCCCCCTTTGGCTGAGACTTCGAAGCAAACGGCTTCATATTGTCTCTAAAGAGAGATTTTTCGACCTTGCCAAAGAATATAGCTCTTCAACATAACAAGGAGAAAATCAATTCTTCTCACTATAGCGCCAGCGTCCGCTGGTAAATAAATTAAACGAAGCGTCCGCTTATAACCAATAAAAGAACGATGTTGAATGACCTCTTCAACATCTTAACTTCTTACATATTCCGGCGATATTGACCACCAACTTCATATAAAGCATTAGTTATCTGCCCAAGTGAACATACTTTTACCGTCTCCATCAACTCTTCAAATATATTTTGATTCATTCTTGCCACATGTTGAAGTCGTTTCAAAGCTTCTTCAGATTCATCAGCGTGTAATTTTTTGAATAATTCTAGCTGCGTAATCTGTTGTTTTTTTTCTTCTTTTGTTGAACGAATCAATTCAATTGGTTCATTCTCATCAGTATTGCTATGTTGTTCTAAAAATGTATTTACACCTATAATTGGGAGTTCCCCATTGTGTTTCAACGTCTCGTAATACAAACTTTCTTCCTGAATTTTTCCACGCTGATACATCGTTTCCATAGCTCCAAGAACGCCACCTCTGTCAGTCAAGCGGTCAAATTCTTTTAAAATGGCTTCTTCGGTCAAATCGGTAAGTTGATCAATTATGAAAGAACCTTGCAATGGATTTTCATTCTTCGCCATTCCTAACTCTTTATTGATAATCAATTGAATAGCTAAAGCACGACGTACCGATTCTTCAGTTGGAGTTGTGATGGCTTCATCATAAGCATTGGTATGCAATGAGTTACAGTTATCATATATAGCCATTAAAGCCTGTAAAGTCGTTCGAATATCATTAAACTGAATTTCTTGTGCGTGTAGCGAACGTCCACTCGTTTGAATATGATATTTCAGTTTTTGAGATCGTTCATTGGCTCCATATTTTTTCTTCATGGCAATCGCCCAAATCCGACGAGCAACTCTGCCAATAACCTGATACTCAGGATCTAAACCATTGGAAAAGAAAAACGATAAATTGTGAGCAAAATCATCAATATTCAATCCTCTTGAAAGATAATATTCCACAAATGTAAATCCATTTGCTAACGTAAAAGCTGCCTGTGAAATCGGGTTAGCTCCTGCCTCAGCAATGTGATATCCCGAAATTGAAACTGAATAATAGTTCCTAACTTTGTTCTCAGTGAAATAATACTGAATATCTCCCATCATTTTAAGAGCAAATTCAGTCGAGAAAATACAGGTGTTTTGAGCCTGATCTTCTTTTAAAATATCAGCCTGAACGGTTCCTCGAACTACAGAAATAGCCTGAGCTTTAATTTTTTGATAGGTTTCCGAATCAACTAATTTATCTCCAGAAATTCCCAATGTTCCCAATCCAAAACCATCACTATTTGATGGAAGATTACCAACATATTCAGGAAAATGTTCTTTTTTGAACGCTTTTACTTTTTCTTCAAAAGTTCCGTTCGCTTTTAAATATCGCTCTACTTCTTGATCGATAGCTGCATTCATAAACATAGCTAAAATCATTGGAGCAGGTCCATTAATAGTCATTGATACCGAAGTAGTTGGCTTCGTTAAATCAAAGCCGCTGTATAACTTTTTCATGTCATCTAGAGTACAAATATTGACTCCAGAATTCCCGATTTTTCCGTAAATATCAGGACGAATGGCTGGATCTTCTCCATATAAGGTTACAGAGTCAAACGCTGTTGAAAGGCGTTTAGCAGCTAAGCCATCACTTACAAAATGAAAACGTTTATTGGTTCTTTCGGGGGTTCCTTCACCAGCAAACATTCGAGTTGGATCTTCATTTTCACGTTTAAACGGAAACACTCCAGCTGTGAAAGGGAAATATCCAGGTAAATTTTCTTTAGTGATAAAAGCGACTTTTTCAGCATCGGATACAAAATCTGGGAAGGCAACTTTGGGTATTTTATTTCCACTTAATGAAGTCGTATAGAGTTCATTTCGAAGAACCTTATCACGTATTTTTGTTTCTTGATATTCACTTCTGTATTGAGTTTTCAAATCATCCCAAGAATCTAGTGCTTCTTTTATTTCAGCATCAACTTCTTGAAGGCGTTTTACTTCTAGTTTTTTTACAGAAATTGCATCGATTTCAGCAGCTTCTAACTGATGAACCGTTCCTCTTAATTCTTCAAGAGCTTTTACCGTTTGTTGCTGAACTTTTGCCCATTTGTGATAATTACGAATGGTTTCTGAAATTTCTGATAAATAACGATGACGTTGAGCAGGAATCACCGATTGAATAGGTAATTCTTCCGAAGGTCTAGAATTTGTATAAAGTTTGTTTTTCCAGTTTAAGCCCATTTTGGAACGTAATAAATCACTCAAAAAGGAGAATAATCGGTTCATTCCCTCATCATTAAACTGAGCCGCAATGGTCGGGAAAACAGGAACATCAATGTCGTCAGCGTGCCATAAATTATGATTGCGTTTGTACTGTTTTCGAATATCTCTTAAGGCATCAAGCGAGCCACGTTTTTCAAACTTGTTTAGCACAATAATATCAGCTAAATCGAGCATGTTGATTTTTTCTAGCTGAGTTGCGGCGCCGTATTCGCTTGTCATTACGTAAATAGAAATGTCGGCGATATCTGTGATTTCGGTATCAGATTGACCAATTCCACTGGTTTCGACAATTATTGCTGAGAATCCAGCTACTGTACAAACAGAAATTGCACCTTGAATGGCAGAACTTGTAGCTCGATTATCACTTCGAGTAGCCAAACTTCGCATGTAAACTTTATCGGGATTTAACGCATTCATTCGAATTCGATCACCTAATAAAGCGCCACCTGTTTTTCTTTTTGATGGATCTACGGAAAGTACGGCTAGTTTTTCATCGGGGAAATCAGTTAAAAAACGACGAATGATTTCATCAGTTATTGAGCTTTTTCCTGCTCCACCAGTTCCAGTAATTCCAATAACTGGAATCGTTTTTTTACTAGCAACTAACTGAATTGAATTAACAAAAAGTCCGTTTTCATCAAATTTAACAGCGTTTTCTTTTTTGTTTTCTAAAGCCGTAATTGCACGAGCAATTTCATTAAAATCTTGTTGATGAATCAGTTCTTCATTTATTTTTTTGATGTCGGTTACATCGAAATCACATTCTTTTAACATGAAATTAATCATGCCTTGCAAACCCATTGAACGTCCATCATCGACCGAAAAAATTCTAGATACACCGTAGGCGTGTAAATCTTTTATCTCTTCGGGCACAATGACTCCGCCACCTCCTCCAAAAACTTTTATATGGGAAGCATTTTGTTCTTTCAACAGATCAAGCATGTAGCTAAAATACTCCATGTGTCCACCTTGATAGGAACTTATGGCAATTCCTTGTACATCTTCTTGTATGGCAGTGTGAACGATTTCTGCAACGCTCCGATTGTGACCTAAGTGGATAACTTCTGCGCCTGAACTCTGCAGAATTCTTCGCATTATGTTGATGGTGGCATCGTGACCATCGAATAAACTGGCAGCGGTAACAAATCGTATTTTATGGGTAAAAACGTAAGGCTTTTGTTCTGTCATATCTATAATAGTGTTGAATTTCGGCGCAAATATACGAAAAAAGCGCTTTCTATTTGGTGGTGAATTTGTAGGGTTCTTATTTATAAGTAAAAAACCAAGTCATCTCGAGTGGAATCGAGAGATCTTCGAGTTTAATAATTTCTCTTGTTTTGTTGTTTATTCTTTGTTTAATAATGAAGAATTCTCCATTTCGACTCGATAATATTTTGAGTTTTTTGAATTAGGTTATTGGCTCATCTTCAGTCGATACCGAAGGCACCAAGCAGTGAAATGACTTTTTTTGTTTTGAGCAAAATGTGAAAAAAACGGTCATCTCGAGCTTGTCGAGAGATCTTCGATTTTAATATTTCTCTTGCTTCATAAAGTATTAGTTATTTAATAGCGAAGATTTCTCCATTTCGATTCGATAATATTTTGAGTTTTTTGAATTAGGTTATTGGCTCATCTTCAGTCGAAATGACTTTTTTTTTATGTTTTGAGATTTCTATTGATTAATTTGAGGCAAATACTAGTATAGCTCAGAAACATGAATAGCATCGATTTAGACTTCTCAAACGAACCCATAGAACGGGCAAAAACAATTCCCTCTCATTGGTACACTTCCCCAGAATTTTATCAAAATGAAATAAAGAAAATTTTTAATTCAAATTGGGTATTTGCAACACATAAAAATCAACTTGAGCAAACTAGTGAGATACGAGTTAAAGTTGGCACCGAACCGATTATTATCATTCTGAATGAGAATCAGGAAATTAAAGCATTTTATGATGTATGTAAACATCGAGGCGGACCTTTATGTATTAGGATAGGCACAAAATCCGTTTTACAATGCCAATATCATGGTTGGACATATACTTCCGATGGTCATTTAAGAGGCGTTCCAGAATTTGATAGAGTTGAATTATTTGATAAAAAAGATTTTGGCCTCACAGCTAATGAGACTTTTGAGTTTATGGGATTGATCTTTGTAAACTTAAATTCTGTAGATTCAGGAAATAATATTCAAGCAATAAAAAGCGAAGTTATAGCGGATATCTCTCCAATCGACTTTAGTACGTATCAATTTCATAAACGCATTTCTTATCCTATCAACTGCAATTGGAAAATTTATATTGATAATTATTTAGAAGGTTATCACATTCCTCATGTTCATCCTGAATTAAATAAACTATTGGATTACAGAACCTATAAAACTAGGACTTCGAAATGGCATTCTTTGCAATATTCTCAGTTGAAAGCAGAAGATTCCTTTTATGGAAAACCCGATGATATGGCGTTCTATTATTTCATATTCCCCAATTGCATGTTAAACATTTTACCCGGTAGATTACAAACAAATTTCGTAGAACCAATTGATGCCGAACATTGCATAGTTCATTTTGATTATTATTACGATAAATCAGTTTATGACACTGAAAGAATACAGCAAGACATTGATTATTCAGAATTTGTACAACGTGAAGACGAAGATATTTGCCAACAAGTTCAAGTTCGTTTGCATTCAAGTTCGTATTCACAAGGGCGCTTTAGTGTAAAATGCGAACAAGGTGTGTATCATTTTCAACAATTACTAAAGAAAATGATCAATGAGAGATGATGAATGATAAAAATTCAAAAAGTGTGATCCTTAAAATCGAAAATAAAAAAAATATTACAACTAATAAAATAATTTTTACTTCGTATATATTACTATTTATTATATACTTATAATATTTTTAATAAACATATTTAATTTTTAAATATAGAAAAATGTTATTTTAATTATTACATTGTATTATTTTATTTCGCATTTACTTATATTCTTTGTGAATATAATTGACTAAACATTTGATGAATGAAGATATATTTTAAGCTACTAATCATTTCGTTATTGATGTTTTCAGAGTGTAAAGATTCAGGAACTAATACCGAAGATGAAAAAGACGAAACTGGCTTTTTCAAAGCTCAAGGAACTCAAATATTAAATCGCCAAGGAAAACCTGTTATTATAAAAGGATTTGGGCTTGGAGGTTGGCTACTTCCTGAAGGGTATATGTTTGGCTTAAATCGTGGTGGTTATACTTCAGCATCCGATATACAAAGAAATGTGGCTGATTTAATTGGAACTGCTGACGCTGAAGCATGGATTCAGCTTTTCCGTGATAATTATGTTCAAGAAAAAGATATTATTAAAATGAAAGAATGGGGCGCAGACCATATACGAATTCCATTCCATTACAACCTATTCTATAATATTGAACAATCGAAATTTAAAGATGAAGGTTTTGACCGAATTGACCAAGTTTTAATCTGGTGTAAACGCAATCGAATGGATGTAATTCTGGATATGCACGCAGCACCTGGCGCACAAAACAGTGGTGACATTTCTGATAGTGATGGAGTTGCACGTTTGTGGACTGAAAATGAGAAATATGGCCCTATTACGATTTTGATTTGGGAAGAAATTGCTCGACGTTACAAAGATGAAAATATCATTATTGGATATGATTTGATTAATGAGCCTGTAACACCAGATGGCTACGGTGCAGTTGATTTGGCAAAAATGTATGATGAACTTTCCAAAGCGATTCGAAAAATTGATACCAATCACATTTTATTCATTGAGGGAAATTACTATGCTACAACGTTTGATCTATTATATCCTCCTTTTGATGATAACATGGTTTATGCTTTTCATAAATACTGGAATGAAACCGATCAAGGAACTATTCAATACTTATTGAATAGTAGGTCAACTTTTGAAGTACCATTATGGCTAGGAGAATCTGGCGAAAATTCAAATCCTTGGTTCAGAGAAACGATCGATTTGGTAGAACGAAACAACATTGGTTGGAATTGGTGGACTCATAAAAAATTGGAAACCATTACCTCTCCTCTATCTATTCCAACAAATCCTAACTACGAAAAAGTTAAAAATTATTGGAATGGTTCAAGACCACGACCAACTATGGCTGAAGCTAAAGATGGACTCTTCCAAATGGCAAATGATATTGATCTTGATAAGACCATTCTAAGACAAGATGTAGTTGATGCTTTATTTTCACCAATATTTACAACAGCGAACAAGCCTTATAAAGAGTTAACAATCCCAGGTAATATTGAAGCGGTTCATTTTGATATTGGTATGAATACTATTTCCTATTACGATAAAGAATACAAACGCGTTTCTAGTGATGCTCTTCAAAATACAGGGAATTTTGGTTGGGAATTCAGAAACGATGGAGTTGATATTCAAACCTCTGAAGATCCTCTTTCAACGTATAATATTGGATGGTTTGATACAGGTGAATGGCTAGAATACACTGTAAATGTCACAGCAGGAACTTATGATATTCGGGCTCGTGTAGCAACGGCTACAAGTAATGGAAAAATAGCTATGCAATTAGATGATCAAGGAATTGGAAATACGGTTACTATTCAAAGTACTGGAGGTTATCAAAATTGGTCACAGATTAATCTTGGAACACATACTTTCCCAACTGGTAAACATATTCTCAAAGTTCAAGCCATACAAGGTGGTTTTAATTTTAGTTTGATTATAATTAATTAAGAAAATATTAAGTGTTGAGCCCACTCCAAAAAATCGAATTTGTTGGTTTTAACAGATTCTATTCAAGTGCTATCGCCGATTATTTTGATTAAAACTACTTTTCAGAGTAAGCTCAAGTTTTTAAAACATAAAAGTCATTTCCATTAGAGCGTTAGATATCTAACAGAAATTCAATAGGAAATGATTTTTTTAATTTAGAATTCAACATTTAGAATTCAACATTCTGATGATTAGTCTCTTCTTGAAAAACGAGCGATTAACTTTAGAAACTCAATGTATAACCAAATTAAGGTTACCATCAAACCGAAAGAAGCATACCATTCCATATATTTTGGAACATTTCTTTTACTTGCATCTTCAATAAAATCAAAATCTAAGACTAAATTTAACGCAGCAATTACAACAACAAACAAATTAAAAACAATCCCGATCAAACCACCATTTAGGCCAAAGCTTAGGTTCAATCCAAAAAAGCTTAAAATAAAACCGATAAAATAAGTAAGTGCGATACCACCTGTTGCGGCAACCACACCTAATTTAAAGTTTTCAGTTACTGGAATCATACCCGATCGGTAAGCAATCAATAAGCCGCCAGCAGTTCCAAATGTTAAGGTAACTGCCTGAATCACGATTCCAGGATAACTAGCTTCGAACATAGCTGATAAACCTCCAAGAAATAGACCTTGAAATAAGGCATAAGCTGGAGCGGTGTACATACTCAAATGCTTCTTGAAAATGGTTATAAAACCAGTAATCAATCCTCCAATAACACCTAATAATGTTAAACCGGAAGCAGGATTGGCCCATGTGAGTGAAGCACCCGTTAAAACGAGTAATAAAAGAAATGCTGATTTATTTACAGTTCCTTCAATAGTCATTGCTGAGCCTGATGCTGAACCATAGACTTCAGAAAAAACCTTTTCGTTGATTGCAAAATTACTGGATCTCATAAACTTTACTACTATTTAATTTGTGAAAATAGGTTCATAACCAATTGCAGTTAATGCTGTTGCAATTGCTTCTTTTGCAGTTAATGTTGTTTCAATACGAACTTTTTTTGTATCTATATCAGCTTTAATTATAGCTGATGTATCCAAGTTTTGAACTGCTTTTGTAATTCTTTTTACACAACCACCACAGGTCATGTCTTCGATTGTACATTCAATGGTATTTTTCATGGCTTGATAACGTTTTATTTAGACTATTTGTATAAAATATACTTAAAAAAATGGGCAACATTCTCTGACTTTTGCGCAAAAAAAAACCCGGCTTCCGTCAGGTCTAGGTAATTTAGGTTAAATAGGTTGAAAAACATTACCTGTAGCCGGGTTTGGGTTTTAGGTTACTTATTAGGTTGGTAAAATCTATTTTTATAAATCGAATGTAATGTGCTTTTGTAGAGTTTTGCTTAAAGCTAGGTAGAATTGATCTGCTTTTTCAATTTCCATATTCTGAATAAAATTAACCGTCTCAACTTCTAGAAACAGAACTGGATCATTTATGAATTGCATGGTGATAAGAGCTTTATATCTAATGGTAGTTGTTTCCCCTTCCAAGCCTAATGTGCTTAATTTTTCAATTGTACTTGAAAAATCGGAGTAGGGATAATCTAATCTTAATACTAGTAAGTTAAACATAGAAGCCTCAATACTTTCAGGTATCTTGTTATCTAAACCTTTCATGTATGAATTCAATGAATCTAATTTACTATCTTTTTTAAAAGTTAGAGCTGAACTTGAATTCGGTTCTGCTGATACTAAAAATAAGTCTTGTGCTTGCAAGTTTAATGGGAAAATAAATGCAAGGGCGATTATAGCGTTGGTGATGATTTTTTTCATAAAAATCCTTTTATTATTTCATAAAATCATAATTCAATCATCAACAGTCGTGCCAAACTGATAAAATATTACTAATCCATTGCTAGACAATGACATAACATATCTATAACAGTTGCCCCATCTTGTCGTCTCCCTGCCACAAAAGTGCCGTATTAATTAAATAATATTCATAACTTGTTAAATAATAATTCTATACGAATAGCCACTTAAAGTATCGTTCTACTGTTTTGTGGCAGCCCTATTTATCTTATTTATTAAAGATATTTATCAATATAGCGCTACTAATTAATAGGAAACAAAATTAACAACTAACTATTTTAGTCTGAGTTTCATTTTATTCTCATAATTAACGAACTCTATCTGATTCGATTATAAAATCTTGTGTGAACATTCGTCCGTAATTGAAAAGGATATTTGGGTTATTATATAAAGTCTATTATATATTTACAGTTAATTTTGATAGTTTTTTCCCAAGTTCATTTTCAACTTTAAACACTTCCATCAGATCGTTGAATCGGAGTATTCGATTTTCCATACTTTCAAGATACCGATT